>Ga0209324_10000040_pt1 | contig 73018 bp, 68 predicted proteins | sample Rifsed19ft3_FD_184015 | JGI IMG/M metagenome (GOLD analysis project Ga0209324, IMG submission 184015) | Soil microbial communities from Rifle, Colorado, USA - sediment 19ft 3 (version 2) | ecosystem: Environmental > Terrestrial > Deep subsurface > Rock core/Sediment | place: Rifle, Colorado...
ATTTCTCACGAAATCGCCCTTGAATTTTGCTAGCGGTTCGCGTATATTCAACCTCGAATCTACGGTGATTTTCCCGCAGGGACTTTCACCCATTAGTTAATACCCATGCTGGGCGTACACAAAGCGCTGCACCTGACTGCCTACAGCGTCCGCTCCTGCGTCACTCCCGCTTCCGGCAGCAGGTGAGCGCCAGCGTTATACTGGAAATATATACTAATCTCAAAACCTTCTTGCGTTATTGATAAAATAACACTGTTTCCTGTAATAGACATCCGTGCATATAGAATCTTCCTCTCCTCATTATCAAATCTGAAAAAAACTACAAACCTATTTCAATTAAAAACAATATACTTGTGAAATAGGGGTGATTAAATATTACAATGGATTAACCGATAATTCATAAATCACAGGTTGCAATGGGGATACTGGAAGAAAGGGCAAGGGTACGGAGCTTAAAAAGCAATATTGTATTTACTAACAGAGAAGGCAAAAGGTTTGACTGTGGGTGGGTGTGGAAAAGTTTTTCAAGTCTAGCAAAAAATGTAGGTATAGAAGATTTTCATTTCCACGATTTACGACACACCTTTGCGACACGGTTAGTACAAAGGGGAGTTGACCTTTACAAAATCTCAAAACTATTAGGTCACGTCAATATTACCATGACACCGCGTTATGCGTATCATTGCCCGGAGTCTTTGAGAGAGGGAATTGAAGTTTTAGAGAAAGCTGACTACAATTTGACTACAGTGAGGGAAAATAGAAATGTGTTGAATGCCTGAACCCCTTGATATTACAAGGGATAATGCGATGTATGGATTAATTTCTTGATAAATATTTCTTATCTTTTTATACTTAACAATAATAAAAACAAGCCCCAGAGAATATTTTGAAAAGGCTGAGGAGAATTCCTTTTACCTTTACATAAAAAGCAGGTATTGAAGACGCTTTATATTTTCTGTGGTTAATTTTGACACGATAATTTTTTAACCAAAAGGGCCAGCGCATGAAATCAAAATCAACGTCCAGATATTTATTGATTACATTCCTCTCCTTATTTTCCATCTCCTGCCTCTTCATTCTTCTTAATAAAACTTTTGGCCTGGAACCACGTTTTGAAAAACGGGCAGAGAAAAGCGACACTACGTATAAATTTCGTCTACCGGGAATCGTTAGCTCCTATGTTAACAGGCTCTACGTTGACCCCGAACGCATCAAAACAACGGAAATGCTCAAGGAAGCCCTTTCGTGGCAGGAAAGGCTTATACCAGAAGTATTAACCGATTTTACAGAAAACACCAATACCGAAACAGTAACCGTAGATGATATCTCGAAGACATATGATGTGTCCAATATCCGCCGTACTAAAGACATGGTCGAAATTCTCCAGGACTCTCTTACGTTTATCAACACATACCGCCAGCCCAACGAGACCATCACCGCAAACGATATCGAATACACGGCTATCAACGGCATGCTCACACAACTTGACCCTCACTCTATTATCCTGCCGCCGAAAGAGTTTAACGAATTCAAGATCGGCACGACCGGGAAGTTCGGCGGACTGGGGATGGTTGTGGGATTACGAGATGGTATACTAATGGTAATCTCGCCAATTGAGGGCACACCTGCAGCGCGGGCAGGCATGAAGGCAGGGGATAAGATCATCGAAATTGACGGAGAATCTACCATCAACATGAATCTTACAGAATCTGTTGGAAAATTACGCGGTGATCCGGGTACACAAGTTGTACTCTCGGTCATGACAGAAAAGGCAGCGCAACCAAAGCAGGTCACTTTAAAACGAGAAATCATTGCTATCCCCACCGTCGAATCTGCATCTCTGGATAACGATCTGGGCTACATAAAAATAAGAAACTTTCAGGACGACACCTCTCAATGTCTTAACGAGCACATGAAACGCCTGAAAACATCTCCTCATAAAATAAAAGGGTTAATCATCGACCTGCGTAATAATTCCGGAGGACTGCTGGACCAGGCAATAGAAGTTGCAGATAAATTTCTCGAGAAAGGTCCCATTGTTGTCACGGTCGGGCCCAGCGGACATCCACGAGAGATACAGGAAGCCCGAAAAACAGATACAGACGAAGAACCGTATCCTATTGTAGTGCTTGTTGACGCAGGGAGCGCCTCTGGCGCTGAAATCGTTGCCGGGGCACTTAAGGAAAATAATCGCGCCGTAATTACAGGAGACAGAAGTTTTGGCAAGGGTTCCGTACAACAACTCATTGAACTTATGGACGGTTCCGCATTAAAATTGACAATTGCCAAGTACCTTACTCCCCTGTTCACCGATATTCAATCGGTCGGCATTACCCCGGATATCAAGCTTATTCCTGTAACGGCAATAAAAGACAATGTCAATCTTTTCCGTGGTATTGTTGCGCTTCGCGAGGAAGACCTTAAACAGCACCTCGATGAACACCCAAAAGGTGAAACATCTTTTGCTACCCTTAAATATTTCTTAGAAACAAAGGAAAAGGATAAAACTGAAGAACCGGAAGAAGAGGCGGGAGATCCATACAAATTGCCAGATTTCAACACAGACTTTCATGTCCTCTTTGCTAAAAAACTACTTCTCAGCACCGTTACACCTCAGCGGGAGGCTTTTCTGCAGAACTCCCTTCAAATTATTGCAGAAACAACCCGATTAGAGGAAGAAAAGATTGCCCATGCGCTTCAAAAATTAGACATTGATTGGGCCACAGGCACAGGCACAGGCACAGGCACTTCAAAATCAACGGCCTCTTACTCCACAAATCCAGTAAACGGGCATGTCAAGGCGGGTGAGAAGATTACCCTTACGGTGACGGTAAGCAACATGGGTGAAATGCCACTCTATCAATTGCGGGGAATTTCGTCGAGCAAAAATGGACTCTTCGATAAACTCGAGTTCATCCTGGGGAAAATAGACAAGGATGCAACAAAATCGTATTCAACAACGGTAGAAATTCCCAAAAATTCACTGGACAGAGAGGATGAAGTAACCATTAAATTCGAAGAATTGAATCAGAATAAGCCGAAGGACATTAAATTTAATATTATTACCGATGCATTACCCCGGCCACTTTTTGCTTATTCCTATCAGATTCTTGACAACGCAAAGAACTCCTCAAAAAACAATGGAGACGGATTACTCCAGACAGGCGAGGATATCGATCTGCTCGTATCTGTAAAAAATGTTGGTGAAGGCGCTGCCGAAAAGAATGTGATTACCTTGAAAAATTTGAGCAATAAAGAAGTTTTTATAAAAAACGGACGTGCAGAAATCGGATTATTAAATCCAGGAGAAATGAAAGAGGTAAAATTATCTTTTTTTGTAAAAGAAACAATACCCTCAGACACGTTTAATATGGACCTGCTCATTTCCGATTCTATCTTTGGAACGTTCCTATCCAACAAACTTACTTTTCCCATCGTTGCAGGTAAGAATAAATTGACCCAGGCATCCAGCACCTTGAAGATAAGCAGAAATCATATCCCGCTGTACAGCGGGATGTCTTTTAATGCTACCGTAGTCTCAATGATGAAGGAAGGAGCTATTATAATATCCGATGCAAAAAATTCAGACTGGTTCCGCATAACACTGCCAGACAATCGACACGGCTGGGTCTCTGCTAAAGAAGCCGTAGAATTGAATGGCGCAGAAAATAAACCAAATGACCTGGAACCTTTTCTCCAAAGAATACCGCCGACGATTACCTTGAGCAAATCTCTATCGAATATATTGTTCGGAAATGAGAGGCTGCCACTGTCTGTCGTCATAGAAGATGATATATGCGTAAAACACGCTTATATCCTTATCAACAACGATAAAGTCTATTACAAGTCCAACAAAACTGCCGCACCCAAAGAACAGACCAGACTCGAAATCAACACAGACGTCCCGCTCAAGGAAGGTCCTAATGTAGTAACGATCGTTGCACGCGACGATCAGGACACGATAACCATCAAATCCTTTGTAGCGACGAGAGCTATTACCGTTGCAAAGGCGCCGTAAACTTAGAAAGTCCCCTCTTGGGAGGGGACTTCGTCGTGAGCTCAGTCGAACGATTTTAGGGGTGGGTAGTCGGGAACTTCGTGAGGTATTCACCCCGTTAGAAAGTAGACTCCGTCCGAAAGGGCGGAGTTTTGAGAAAGTACAGTGCGGGAGGGGTTTAAAGCCTCTTCCAAACTTTCTAACGGGGTTCACTGAGATTTCACGATCAAGGAACCCACCCATAACCCCTCCCAAGAGGGGAATAATCCATGCCGCCCTGCGACCCGCATAAATAAAATGAAAATTCCTATACAATCAAATTTATTTTAACTTTTGATAATATTCGCTCAGCACTTTTGCCACTTCTGATCTTGTAAAGGTAGGCGGCGGCGCCTCTCCAGTACTTAGCATCCTGCGCACTTCCGTTCCGCTCAAAATTACATGGTTGGATGAATCGTGAGGACACGTCTTGTAAGAGGCCATTCCGTTACAGGATTTACAGTAGAACGTGTGGTCAAAAAACAGCGGCGTAATCCCTATTTCCTGCGGATCAAATTCATCAAAGATATAATGCGCATCAAACGTCCCGTAATAACTACCCACCCCTGCATGGTCTCTGCCCACAATAAAATGCGTACAGCCGTAATTTTTCCTCACCAGGGCATGGAATATCGCCTCTCTCGGCCCTGCATACCTCATGGCCGCCGGAAAAACGGACAACATCGCCCTGTCTTTGGGATAGTATTTTTCCAACAGGATTTCATAGCTTTTAATCCTTACGTCAGCAGGAATGTCGTCGCTTTTTGTTTCTCCTACCAGCGGGTGTAAAAGTATGGCATCCACAATCTCCAGGGCGCACTTCTGGATATATTCGTGAGCGCGATGCACGGGATTGCGGGTCTGGAATCCGACCACCCGCCTCCACCCCTTTTTTACAAACAACTCCCTGGTTTCTGCCGGGTCCAACCGGTATGTCAAAAAATTACCTGGTTTTGCCCTGTTTACCACACTCACCCTGCCGCCGAGCAGATATTCACCCATCTTGGAAACGTAATCCACACCCGGATGTTTTTGGTCATCAGTACCGTAGACCTCCAGAGACTCTTTTGGTTTGTCATGATGAAAGATTTCTTCCAGGTGAAGGATCGCAACTACCTCGTTCGCCTGATCCAGAAGGGCAACATCCTTCCCTGGTTTGAGTCCTTCTGTTTTTTCTTTTGTTACAGAAAGTACAATGGGAATGGACCACGGCAAGCCACTCGCTAACCGCATATTGTCCACCACGTTATCATAATCCGCCTTGCACATAAATCCTTCCAGAGGACTCATTGCGCCAACCGCTATCATATCGAGGTCTGACATCTCCCGTGCATTAAGCTGGATTTTTTTCATATCATAATGTGTAGCCTTATCCAGTAATGTTTCTCGTTCCTCCGCGGGAACGATCCTCTTTATAAGCTTTCCCCCATGAGGGTCAATATTCTTAACCATCTTTCATTTATCTCCTTTCAAACACCTTGCCTGAATAATAAATTCCTCTTGATGCCCCCCGGCATCCCAAACCGTCCAAATCGTCTTGTCGCGCTTCAGCCTCGCTTTTAACGAAGCGCCATTGCTGCAAGCCTGAAAAGGCAGTCTCAACTCAATCGCCTGCACAGGGCACTCCTTCACGCAACAGGCACAGGTCCAGCAAGCAGACTGATCACGAATCGCCGCCTTCATATTTTCCTTGCGGTAACACAGGTCGCCCGGACAGATGCGTTCACACCGCGCCTCAGGCAACCCCCTGCAGCCGTTACAGATATTTTCGTCAATAAAGATACTCATTACACACTACTTTCGAAAATGCACCTTGCGCCATAAACACCTGTTCTAAATTAAAAAACTAGCACAAAGGTCTTTCTACCATTTTTATCTCATCGGTTTTCGAATTATAAATAGAATTAACAAACGCAAGCCACCGGCTGTCATCTTTCTTCGGATAATCTAATCGTGTCTGGTAGCATGCCCATCTCGTCTCCTTACGGTAGATGAGGTGTTCTGCCACTACCCTTGCAACATCAACCCTATCAATACATTCTAATGCCTCAACCAGGTTATAATTATTTATTACTGTTATGTCTTTCAGGCGTCCTTTGAGACATTTTAATAACCGTCTTGCCTCCAGCAATCTCTCCTCATGGAGTGCGTAATTCATGGAAATACCACCGGCATATTCATCCATAATCTTTTGCAACCGTTCGCGTACCTCCGATGGCGATATCCCTGACTTTTTCGTTAAAGGAGTCAAAACCCTTGATTTTTCAGTGTGAATTAACTCGCTATCCACTTCCTCCAAAGACACTCCTTTTATGTCTTCTAAGGCAGTCGTTGCAGCAATACGCGCTTCAACCCAGCTTCCACTTACATATTTTTTGGGTGCGCCGCCTGCCACCTCTCCTGCTGCATAAAGACCCTTTAATGTTGTCCTTCTCTCTTTATCGATCCAGTAGCCCGACTGACAATGACCACCCACAATAAAAGGCTCCGTCCCCTGTATTTCCACAGGTTTCTTTCGAGGATCCATACCCTCGCTTGCCCACAAAAGGATGATCTGTGGATTCATATTCAAAAAATCTTCTTTGAGCCGCCTCTCGTCTGCATCATTCAAGGTAGTCGTATCCAAATAGCAGGGGCCTCTCCCTGCCTTCGTCTCTTCAACGGTGGCCAAAAGCCTGTGTTGCGTGAGGCATTTATTTCCTCCCAGGTGTTTATAGTAGCGTTCCAGATAATCTTCGCCGCGCGCATTGATCTGTTTTGAATGAACTCCGACAGCAATAGTGCCTGTCGGGGCGTGCACGTCCTTAACACGCAGGGCAATGAAACGATTCTCAAAGCCGGTCATCTCTGCTCCTGCACGTATCCCCATGGCATATCCCGTCCCCGCATTCCACGGACAGTACCACATGAGGTGTCGAGCTTCCCCGGGATTATTAGGTCTATATAAGCCAGACGCCCCTCCCGTAGCAACAATTACAGCCTTCGCGCGAACTACATAAAACTTGCTGTCCTTAATCCCGTATCCAAATGCCCCGCAGATACGTTCACCCTGATAGATAAAATTTGTCGCCACAACGCGATTTAACACTTGGGTACAGGTTTTTGTTACAGCCTCTGCCAGTATGGGTTTCAGCCGTTCACCAAAAATACGGATACTACGCTTCCCCCTTCTCTTGTAACTACCATCCTCATTCTTCTCGATCGGAAGACCCATCTTTTCTACATCCTTAACTGCCTCATTCAGCCCTTGCGCAATGGTATAGACAAGGTCCTTTCTTATTACACCCTCAAACTCCCGCTCCACGTACGACACATAAGACTCAGGCGTCTGTCCGGAATGCAGATATGCATTGATGGCATTCAAACCCATGGCAAGGCAACCACTGCGTTCAATGTGAGCCTTTTCCATAATAACCACCCGGCAATTTGGCGATTTTTTGTAAATCTCCACGGCAGCAAAACAACCTGCCGCTCCACCGCCAACAATTAAAATATCAGTATCTATATACATAGCACCCAAGTCAATTTCACAGTGAAATTGCAAACACGAAAACGAAAAATAGATATTACTCATATTTTATTATCGTGTCAATTCTAAACTACTCGGCCCTTCTCAGCTCATCCACGAATTCTCTATCACTCAATAATCCTATAGCAACATTGGCTACCACAGGATCAAACTGCGTCCCGGAGCACCGTTGCAATTGGATAATAGTATTTCCCACTCCTATGCCATTTCGATAGGCTCTGTCTGACAGCATGGCATCAACGGAATCTGCAACGCATAGAATCCTTGCTCCTAAGGGTATATCGTCCCCCATTAATCCATCAGGATATCCCTTCCCATCGTACCGTTCCTGATGAAATCCAGCAATAGGCGATAAATCCCTAAAAGCTTCAATCGTATCCAGTATCTCCATCGTAATAATTGCGTGTTTTCTCATGACATCCACTTCCTGGTCAGAAAGATGACCAGGCTTGTCTAAGACTTCGTATGGTATGTACACCTTGCCGATGTCATGCAGATGGGCAGCATTCCTGATTTTCTCAATTTCCGCCTCAGATAATTCCAGAACACGGGCAATCTTTTCGCTCAGAAAGGCAACCCGTTCCGAATGGTTTTTTGTGTATTTATGCTTGGCATCAATAATGTCAGCAAAGATATGCAGGATAACCTGCGTATAGTCATCCACCTTAGCTGTAGATATAATCCAATGTGGATCAACCGACTGAATAATCTCTGAAAATATCCCCTGCATACTCATATCATCAGAAATTCTCATACAAAAAGACCCGGCATCCTTATTCTTCAAGTCCATTATAGCGTTCCACAGGTCCGGGCTAAATTCCCGCCCCTTATGCAATCTTAAATAATTATAAATTTCAGTGCATAGATAGCCTCCATAAACATGTATCTTCTGGTCTATGGTATCGGCAATACGAATCAGTTGAGCGCCCAGAAAGATATCTCCACCCTTCTTTCCGTTGGGATAACCACTTCCATCATACCACTCGTGATGGTCCTGGATAAAGGCTTGTGCCTCTTCCAGGGCGCTTATTCTGGATATAATCTTTGAGCCTACCGTAGGATGTTCAAAGATATGGGGAACTCGTTTTTGTTCCTGCATAGTTGGAAACATTAAAGGATGTTCACCAAAGATGACGGCGCCTACGTCATGAAGCAAGCTCGCGTAAAATACGATATCTCTCTTTTCGGGCATGACAATTTCTGAAAGGGCAGTTGCGATTACGGCAACGCGTCTCGAATGCAGCAGATTGTGATTTCCAAATTGATCCATGATGAGTGACAACGCTGATATAATCTGATCGAACTGGGACTTTATTTTCTCATCTTTCATAGTTTATCTCCGGAAACCGAGTAATATTATCAAAACAAAATTATAGTGAACGACTTGAACCAGGCCTTCGGCAACTAAATATTCCCCTTCCTTGATGGAAGGGGCAAGAGGAGGGTGATTAACTCTTTCCTTCACCCCCACCTAGCCTCCCCCATCCCTTCGACTTCGCTCAGGACATGCAAGGGGGAGGAACTCAATTATTTGAATTTCCTGAACATTGAATTATATGCTTCGCTTCACTCAGAATGACACGTTGTCATGCTGAACGGGGCGACGCATCTCTTTTTCAAAAGATCGGAATTCCTGTACATTAACCTAGGGGACTAAGGGGGGTTTGTTTAGTTATTATTGTCGCCGACTATAAATTCTTTACTTAAAATACATTAATTTCTTTACACCTCCGAAGGAGTAAGGCATCTGAGAAATATCAATATTGAATCATGTTCAGTTTCGTAGCGCACCGTTTACCCTACTTAACGAAGACCCGAGGGGCCTGTCCTTCATTTTTTACTAAAGGTTTAACAATCGTTGAAAGGACCAGTATTTCTCCAGCCATTTTAAAGGGAATTGCATTAAAAATAACGTCAATATCCTCTTGTGACTTTGCAATAATCTTTACCTTTATTCCTTGCGCTGCGCCAGCTCGAATCTTTTTAAACAACGACTCTACATTACTTCTAAATTCATTTCCTATCAAATCAAACACACACATGCGAAAAAGATCGCTCTCTGGAATCCCTGTCATTTTTACAAAAGCATCATTGAATCCGCAAATACCCCCTTCGACCTTTGATAAAACTACGGCAAAGGATATACTACCAAATAAATTTCGAATATAATCCTTCTCGTCTTTTTCTCGTGCGTAAGCAGCTTGTAAAACTATATTAAGTTCCTTGAGTTGTTCATTCAACTCGATATTTTCTACGGCAAGTCTTCTTCTTTCTAACCCACGGCTAATTATGACCTCCAAACTCTTGGCATCATTCATGAGCATAAAATCCTTCACAACGTAATCATCCGCGCCTTCATGAATCGCTTCTACGGCCGTCGCTTCACTCGTATAGCATGTCGCAACAATAATACATATCTCCTGGTTGTCTTTCCTGCATACCTTCAGTATTTCAATCCCATTCATTCCCGGCATAACAAGGTCTAATATCATAACCTGAAAACTTTCTGTATGCAGTTTTTTCAGAGCAGATTCTCCATCATGGACCATCTCCGTTTTATATCCTTTTATAGCCAATGTTTTACTAAACATGTCGCAGACAAGCGGACTGTCGTCAACTATTAATACTTTCCCTTTTGCACTCCATTTGTTTGTATCCATTGCATACCCTCCTAATACAAAATAAAAAAAACTGCAGGAGCCCTCTTTAAACCATTCTTTACGAAAGAGGAATTCGCCTACTTTTCAATGCTGTTTACTTTACTATTTTTGTGAACGTAAAGCCACGATACTAGCCTCCCTGTTGATTTGATGCCAATATTTCAGCGTTTCTTGCACATATTTCCTTCAACTGTTTTACGGTAAAAACTTCACCAGCCAGCCACTCTTTCCTATCCGTATTTGTCTCAAATATGTGAATCACATTCTTATATTCTTTTATAGCCTGTTCAATGAGATTGACCTCCTTATACAGATTCCCAAGATAATAATGTGATAATACAGAGTTGTTATCTAAATAAATCGCCTTTTTAAAGGAGGAGATTGCCTTTTCTTTTTCCCTAATCGTATAATAAATACTTCCTAAAATCAAATAGGCATCTGCTGATAAATCATTAACCTCCAGGGCATCCAGACCCTTTTTTAATGCCTTATCATACAAGCCCATATTTGCATACATCTTACCAGCTAATAGATGGGCATCCATATTCTTCGGTTCCTTCTGTAGTACCTCTTCGATATCTTCTAATACCGCTTCATAATTACCATCGGGAGGGTGTACTCCTTTTTTTATCCATTCAGATAGATTTCTTTTGCGTTTCAGGTCAATCTCTTGTGGTACCACCTTCCCTCTTACTGCTTGTGTCGCAAGGTTGACTTGCCGGTCCACCTTCCTCTTTAAGGGAGAAGGCATTCTTGGGTTGGCAAAAACCATACTATTCACTGCTTTTTCCCTTTGCTGAAAGCATGTTGTTGCTGGTACAGCCCTATTTCTCCCCTCTTTCCGGTATACAAATACTCCGGAAACTTCTTCTAAATCAAAGTCATCTGATATCTGCCAGAGGGATTCTGAATGACCAACAAATAAAGAACCTCCAGCGGTAAGCATATTATAAAATTTACGAATGATCGTTTTTACTGTCTCTGTCCTAAAATAGATCAACACGTTCTTGCAAATAATAATATCAATACTTTCTCCTCCCATAGGAGAACAAGGTTCAATAAGATTTACAGTCTCAAAACGGACGCGTCGTTTTACCTGATCATGGAGAAAGTATTGTCCGTCTCTTAGGGTAAAGTATTTATTTAACATTTCTTTGTCAATCGCCCGCATGCTGCTTTTATTATAGATGCCTTCTTTTGCCCTGTTTAAAGCCACCCCACTGATATCCGTAGCATAAATAGAGACATTAATATCGTCGGGTAGCTGACTTTCCATGAGCGCCATCGCTATGGAATACGGTTCTTCGCCTGTCGCACAGCCAGCGCTCCATATTTTTATTTCTTTATCTTTTTTTCTTTCTATCAACGCAGGCAAGATATTTTCTGTCAACACCTTCAATTGCCTGTCATCACGGAAGAAAAATGTTTCTTTAATCAATATGAGATTTAATAGCTCATTAAATTCTTTCTTCCCTATGGCGTTTGTTGTAATGAGCGAATAATATGCATCATAATCTTTTATGCCCATGATATTCATACGGGTATCCAGGCTTATTTTAAGCGAATTCTGCTTACTGTCGTCAATATAGATACCGGTGAGACTTTCAATACGCTGACGAAATTTATCAAAGACTATTTTAGAAAATATCCTTATTGTTTTTTCCATTAAATAATGCACACCCGATTCCTGCCCTCGGCCTTTGCATTGTAAAGCGCCTTATCAGCCATATTAATTAAGTCTTCCAAGTTTTTTACGTCAGGGCATGGATAGCTGGAAATGCCAATACTTATGGTGCACTTGATTACCGTGTTTATCTCTCCAAAATTATATTGTTCGACTTCCTTTCTCATTCGTTCAGCCAAATTTATGCTATCCTCCAGTTTTGATTCCGGTAGGATAATAGAAAATTCCTCACCACCGTACCGCCCGAGGGTATCACAGCCCCGGATGCTATTTTTTAAAATGTGTGATATTTTACATAACACGGTGTCACCCTGAAGATGTCCATAGGTATCGTTCACCTTTTTAAAATAATCCATGTCCAGCATCAGAAAGGAAAGGGGCAGCTTATACCTTTCAGCCCTGGCGTATTCTTTACACAAACATTCATACAGGAAACCATGATTATAGATGCCTGTCAGGCTATCGGTAATAGCAAGTTCTTTCACTTTATTGTAAAGCCACGAATTTTCTATTATGACGAAAGCCTGTTTTACCACAACCTTAAAAAAATCTTCTTCCTTGCTATCAATTCTTTCAGAGGGATCATGAGCCAATATAATTAAACCACCCAGCTTATTATTATATTTTATCGGCACATCGAAAAATGCCATTTTTGTTTCACCTGTCTGTTCAATCTTATCAAGATCAAAAACGGTCATTGTACTTGATGCCATGAGAGAGACACCGTTTGCCTGCAAATAGCTTCTTGCATGCTCCTGTACCTTTTTCAGATACTGCTCGCTTACCGGATGATTCATTTTAAAAAAGCACTCGACATTGTGTTCCTCTAGGGTAACAATCGCCGCCACATTATATTCCAGAATTTTTGCCAGGGTTTCCGTTACAATCTTCACAATATCTTCGAAATTATCAATCTTTCTCTCAATCAAGGAACTCATTTCATTTAATACCGTTGCTTCAAAGAGTTTTTTATCGAGCAACTCATTGACTTTGGAAATGATATTAACGGCATTAATCAGGCTGCTTTCCCTGATGAGTGATTTTTTGTATTCAGCTTTCTGTCGTTTCTGTAAAAGGTCCTCTATTGTTTTCAAGAGGGTTCTTTGCTCAAATTCTTTGGATAAATAAGCATCTGCGCCGGTCTGAATACCCCAGTATTTGTCGTGCGCCTGATCTTTCACCGTCAAAATAACAATGGGGATATGGCCTGTTTCAGGATCTGATTTCAACAAACGGCATACCTGATACCCATTCATCTTCGGCATCGCAACGTCAAGTATTATCAAATCCGGCAGTTCCGTAAATGTTTTCTCGATTGCCTCAATACCATCACAGGCAGTGAGCGTATTAAATCCCTTATCACTCAAAAATTTACTTATGACTTCCAGCACCAACGGGCTATCATCAACTATTAAAATATTTCCTTTTCTCATTCCTATCCCACCCTCGTGAAACTACAGTATCTGTCCAGTATGTTTACATGAATCAGAAAAATCTGACAATTCATACTTCATCGCGCATTATGTATGATGTTCAGTGTACGGATAATATCTTCTACAGATAACACCTTACTGACGGCTTTTTTTTCAATAGCAACCTTTGGCATGCCAAACACAGTACAGGAATTCTCGGATTGGGCAATCGTAATACCGCCTCTGTCTTTCATGTGTTTTAAACCTTCTGCACCATCCGAACCCATACCGGTCAATAAAACCCCAACAGCAGTTTCCCCAAATACCTCGGCAATGGAATTAAACAATATGTCTACAGATGGTTTCACGCCGTGCACTCTTTCGCCTGAAATTAAACCCACGGTTTTTTTGCCGCGGACTATAGTATGATATCCATCAGGGGCAACCAGCACCTGTCCACTTTCAATCTTTTCGCCGTCCTTAGCCAGCTTGACTTTTACCTCACACGCATTCCCAAGCCAGTCTACAAAGCCTTTAATAAAGCCACTAGCCATATGTTGAACCACCAAAATTCCCGAATCATAGTTTGCCGGAATATTTTTCAATATCTGCATAACGACAGAAGGTCCTCCCGTAGACGCCCCGATACCAACAATTTCGCATCTGGCCGGTTTAAGAAGGGAAACAGGTACTCTTTGTTTTGAAAATTCCCGAGACTTACCCTTTACATGGGTTAGCGCTTTTACCTTCGCTATCTGCTTGACCTTCTGAATGAGCACTTCCCCAATCTTGTTCCACGTATTCCCTTCCAATCCAGATGGTTTCTCCATAACGTCCACCGCACCTGCGGCAAGTGCATTAAAGGTGGTATAAATCCCTTCTTTCTCTATGACAGAAGAAAGAATCAATATGGGCGTTGGATGATATGCCATAATCTGTTCTGTTGCCTGAAAACCATCCATCACGGGCATATGGACATCCATGGTAATGGTATTCGGCCTGAGTTTCTGTGCCAATTCTACTGCCCTCTCACCATTTTCAGCCATGCCTACTACTTGTAGTTGCGGGTCGGTCTCAAGGATTTTCTTCAATATTTCCCTAACGAGTCCTGAATCATCTACAACGAGTACTTTAATTTTTTCGAACATAATTTCCTTTTTAATAATCGTTCACCGCAGAGACGCAGAGATCGCACAGAGAAAGAAGTTGGAAAATTGGGAAATTGAGAGGTGGTGACTTCCTCTGCTTCTCATCTTCTCAACATCTGTTTTCCTTCTTTGCGCCCTGTGTCTGGTTACCTTAATCTTAATAAGATTGAAATTATTCTCCTATCAGTCTTTTTATCGTATTTAATAAGTTGCTCTGATCAAATTCTTTTTTCAAAATATAAGCATCTGCTCCTACCTCTATACCCTTTCTCTTATCTTCGACCTTCTCTCTTCCGGTTACCATAATGACAGGTAAGTCCTTGAGTCTTTTATCCGCCCGTACCTTTGCCATTAACTCAAAACCACCCATCCTGGGCATATCAACATCCGTTACTAATAAGTCATATTTTTTTTCATGTAATTTATCCATAGCATCGATACCATCAATTGCAACATCGACCTCATAGCCGGCATTCGCAAGGATATTCTTCTCCAATTCTGCTGTTATCATGGAATCTTCGGCAATCAAGATCGCATTCCTTTTAGCTTGTGGTTTTACTACTTTTGAGACTTCGCCTCTTGGTAATGCACCCACCAAATCTCTTGCCTTGACAAGTTCCTGCATATTTAATATCAGGATGACCTGTCCTGTCCCAAGCGTTGTAACGCCCGAAAAATATCTCGGCCTTTTTAAATATCCTGTAAATTCCCTGAAAACAACCTCTTTCTCATATAAAAATTCGCTGACAATAAAACCAATCTTTTTCCCCTCGGATCGGGTGACAATAATTGGAATACTTTCACCTTTTTTTCCCTCTTCCTTTTCCAGCACAAAAATATCCGCCATGTGGACCAAAGGAATGGTTTGCCCTTCTATAAAAACAGAAGCCTTCCCCTCCAGGGTTTTTATATCCTTCCAAAAAACATGAGCAACACGGTCAATGCTCAGGGACGGAACGGCAATGGTCATATTCCCAACCCGTAAAATCAAAACATTAATAAGGGCAATTGTTGCCGGCACTTTTAAAATAAACCTGGTACCACGCCCCACCGTTGATTCAATAATGAGAGAACCGTTTAATCTATCCACCATTGTTTTTACGACATCCATGCCTACGCCACGTCCAGATGTATCGGTAAGAATCTTACTTGTAGAAAAGCCGGGTTTCATTATAATTTCATAAATTTCTTCATCCGACACCTTTTTCGCTTCTTCTTCACTCAAAAGCCCTTTCCGGATGGCCGTTTCTTTTACCAGTTCTTTATTAATTCCCTTTCCATCATCTTCGACACTAATCAAAACGTCTCCGCCTTCCTGCTTCGCACTTAATGCAATAGTACCTGTCTTTTTCTTCCCAAGTGATGCGCGTAGAGAAGGTTCTTCTATGCCATGATCTACTGCATTTCTTAACAAATGCACTAACGGGTCTTTTATCATTTCTATAATAGTGTTATCCAATTCCACCTCTGCACCTGAAATTAAGGGGTTTACCTCTTTACTGAATTGTCTTGAAAGGTCTCTTACCAGCCGCGCCGCCAGATCAAATATTGCAGAAATGGGCTGCATGCGCAGGGCCATCACCTGTTGACGAATACCCTCTGTGATAGCGTCGAGTTTAACAACGTCTGTTTCGTATGACTCTGAACACCTTGATATTTCTCTCAGGAGGTGCTCTTCTTTTCTATTATATCGAGTGACAATCTGATACAATTTTTTATTATTCGATTCATGAGAACCCAAATCAGCCTCGGTCTCCGCCTTTATTGTCTTTAACTGCCTGGCATATTGGTTTAGTTTCACCATGTCCTCGTATCTTTGACGAAAAGCCATCTGCGTCATGATTAATTCCACCAAATGATTGTATAAGGCTTCGATCTTATCCAGCCCTGTTCGTATAGATTTTCTGCGCTCTTGTACAATCTTTACCTCCCTTACTGCCCCTTTACCCTCAGTCTCGATGGGAGTTGTTGGGGGCAATTCAGGCTGCACAATTTTTGACTCTGCCGTATCATACACGACTTTATCTACTTCGCGTTGTAACAATTCTTCCCTGCCTTGCAAACCATCTGGGATCAAAACAGCCTCTAGCTGACCACACATTTTCTCCACATCTATTATCTCTTTTGCGTCCTTAAGTTTCAACTCCACCATGTTTGCGAGCACGTCTAGTGCCTGAAATACAACGTCATATAATCTTTTTGTTGGTTGTAAGCCACATTCCTTAATCTTTACAAAGACATCCTCCACCTTATGAGCCAAGGTCACAACATCAACAAATCCCATCATCCTTGCAGTTCCTTTCAGGGTATGGACATCCCTCATAATCTCTTTTAGTAATTCAAGATTGGACGTGTCCTTTTCAAAGGCCAGAATAGCCTGATTTAATTTTTGTATCCTGTCCCTGTTCTCGTCCACAAACTTCGGGACAAAGGTCGTTATATCGAAACCATTGCTCATAGCAGTATTAGTTCCATAATCCCCCCTCTCCCGAACCTGAACAAGTCGAAAGAGGATGTAAAAAGGAGAAAGGGAGAAATAGGAGAAAGGGAGAAATAAAATCTAAAAACACTTTTTATTCTTTTCTCCATGCCTCCACCTTCACCTTTTCTCCTTATTCAAAAAAAGGATGCTCGAAAGAAAGATACAAAAATACACCATATTCATTCTTCGAAGGTCCTAAACCAATCGGAAAGGAAATTCCAGGCACAATCTGCAATCCAGATTCAAAGTTAATGGCAAATCGAGCACCAGGATTGATAAAAAACATGTCATTTCTTATTTTTGCGCCATCTACCTGAACAGATTCCGGGGAATTCCATACCGCCTCACACATGAGGTTGAAATTTTCCGATACACACCAGATAAGGCTGGTTCCAAAGTTGTATCCAAAGGTATCGGCATCTGCTCCGCCAGACTCTTTATTTCCCGGGATAATTGTTGTCCCCATATTCCAGTGGTTCATCAATTTGCCGGAGAGTTCCAAGCTAAGCGGAATATTTACCTGATACCCGAGGGTGCCGCTGCCAAATCCTTCCTTATAATCTCCTGTGGGTAAAAGCGTTGAAAAACGAGGCGCAAGGGCAATCGCCTCCTGGAAAAGAAGCTGGTAACGATAATTTAACGCAACATCTCCTATGTTAGTTTCATTCACGGGATCATTCAGATGGCTGACGGGAATTGTGTAGGAAAGCTGATGTCTCTGACCCGGGACAGGCCATTCCTGGGTAAAAGAATATTCCCAGGTTTCGCTCTTTTCCAAATATCGAAATGTTTGAATATGTTGGATAACTCCCGGCTCCTGATTGTATGCCTCCTCAAGCAGGAAGGAATTATCCATAATTTTGTTCCCATGAAGTTCCTTTACTTCTTCAGCGAATCCTTGATTACAGGTTAAGACAACGAACACCGGAATGAAAAACAACACGCATCGAAAATGTATCATCAAACCATCCTTTAAAAACAGAAAGGTTCAAACTCTAAAAAGAGCGGATAAAGGGGTGTGTAAGTTTGCCGTAACGCACCCCCAGCCCCATGAGTAGGTCAGGCGTCCTCGCCTGACATTATAATGACAGACGGGACGTCTGCCCTACCGATAATGGGGAGCCTGAAAGTCCCTGCCGCGAAGGCAGCTTAATTTACGAACGGTAATTCAAGACTTTCTTGATTGAGATTCCTCTTTCTCTCCACGTCCTTTGCGCCCGTAAGTGTAAACTCTTCATAACCCTTTGTGCCGACCGCAGGCATGACTGTTTAATCCGTTAAATATGTCTCCTGCTTAAAAAAGTTACCGACATCCAGCAACAGTACTAATTTTTCGTCCGCACTAAACACACCTTTAAAGAAATTTTTAGACATGTACATCACGGCAAATGGGGGGATAGGTTTTATATCTTTTTCCGAAATCTGAAAGATATTTATAACCTCATCAATCGGTATCGCGAATTCACCATCCTGAAACGATACCAATAGGAAATCAACTCGACATTTTCCCATCTTTAACCCCGAAACAGATTTTTGTCTTCCTTGAGAGGGAGGCAATACTTCATCCGAACGTACCTTTTCATTCTTTTCTTTTTTTCGTCCAACAAAAGAAGAGAAGAGTTCCGTTTTCCGGGTTTCCACTACCGTGGCAGAAGGAGTTAAAGAAGGGGTGTTTTCAGTAACCTTTGCGTCTGTGAAAGGTGTGCTTGTTTGCTGAAAAAGTTTCTCTCCGAAATCAACCACAAATATCTTTTGCCCTTCGTATTCCACAACCCCATTGGCAAAATCCGGATAATTCTTATTATCAGTCAGAGCAATGTCCTTTACCACAGCCTTTACCTGCGCAGTTTCTAAACCAAAACAAGCTGCCCCTATTTTAAACACCAGGATATTTCCCATATTACGTCTTGAACTTTTTGACTATTTCTTTTAAATCATCTGCCATTTTATTCAATTCGGCAATAGTGGCTGTCGATTGTTTTAATCCCGCGGCCGTCTGTCCTACAACCTCAGATATCTCTCTCATCGTCCCTGCCACCTGCTCCGTAGCGCTTTTTTGCTGTTGCGTTGCCATGACGATTTGCCGGGAAGCCTCCGTTGTTTCCTTTGTAGAATTCAAGATAGATTCGATAGACTGCCCTGCCTTTTGCACCACTTCAACACCTTTCTCCACATTCTTTACACCCAGTTCTGTAGATAAAACAGCGGCATTAGTTGCCACCTGTATCTCTGAAACAACGCCTTTTATCTCTTCTGCAGATGTCTTTGTCCGTTCTGCAAGTCTCCGTACCTCTGCTGCCACCACGCCAAACCGTTTGCCAAATTCACCCGCGGCAGACGCCTCTATCGAGGCATTTAAGGCGAGCAAGTGCGTTTCACCCGCAATCTCTTTAATAATTCCCAGCACATCTCCAATTTTCTGTGCTTTTTCACTGAGCGAAAGAATCTTACCCGAACTATCCTTTGTCACCCCTTTAATATCTTCCATGATGTGAATAGATGCCGAAACGGCTTCCATGCCATGATGGCAGGTGGTTTCAGAATCCTCGGCAACCTTTGCCACAGATTCTGCATTTGCTGCAATCTGTTTCGCAGAACTGGAAAGCTCCTCAATTGTTGAAGTTATTTCACCAACCGAAGCAGCCAGTTCAGATATACCGCTCGATTGCTCTTCCGAACTGGACATTATCTCTGATGTAACCGAAGAAACACGCATAATTGATTCCTGAGACTGCGTAATTAATAAGCGCATAGTTCCTATCATGGCATTAAATACATTTATCAAAGTGCCAATTTCATCGTAGCTTTGTACCTTCACTTCCTGATCCAGTTTCCCTTCTCCTATATGTTTTGAAACTTTAATCAATTCCTGCACAGGTTTTACCGTAGCAAACGCGGAGAAAATTGCGATAATTACCGTCATAATACCTGCTGCGGATACGAGGATAATCTGTATAGTCATGGCAGCCCGCATTGTCGCAAATCCTTCTTTTTCATCAATCTCTGACAGTAATATCCAGTTTATATGCTTTATGGGATGCCACGAGCCAATTACAGGAATACTCCTGTAATCCGGATAAATCGCAATTCCGGCTTTACCCTTCAAGCCCTCGTTTACCCCCAGGGTATCCGCCTTAACCTTGAGTTCTGCATCATTTATGAATCTGGACTCAGAGACCATGAATTTCTCCTGATTCACAATGTAAGTTTCAAACGTTTCTCCAAGCCCCTCATGGTCAGCAAGCATTTCGTAAATTCCTTTAACATTGATTTCTAACATAACACAACCCACAAATCGCCCCAGAATGTCATGGCAGGGCGTTACTACATACATATTATTACCGCCCACAAATTTATTATAAAATAAGTCCGTAAAATAGGTCTTTTCTTTGCCCCGTTTAAAATATATTTCTTCAGAGACGTCGGTTCCCGTCTCTTCTTTATGGCTTGTTCCTGTCAGCACAATTTTACCCTCGGCAGAAACGAGCATAATATCGGTTAGTTTATTACTTGATATAATCCCGTTCAGATTTTCTTGCGTAGTCTTGAGCAATGCATTGAATAATTGATCAGACCTGTCTACACCTTCAATCGATACTTTCTTCAAAACCTCTATTACCGTATACTGTTTTGCAATGGTTTCCGCATTCGTTTCCATACTGTCTAATATGTTATTTAAAATTTCCGCGCGAGCCTTTCCTATAAACTTTATTTTTTCATACGTGTCGTTGCAGACAACCTGGGATATTTTTCTTTTTGCAACATACCCAACGCACAATATAGGGACAAGGGTTACGACCAATAATATTACAATCAGGTTTTTTACCAGTTTCAGTCGTTGCATAATTTTTGCTTTGATCAGGATAAACAAGGAAATATCAAAGACCAGTATTATGACGAGCGGTATAACAAGACTCAAAAACATGTCCCTCATGATTATTTCTCCTTATTTAATGGATAACCGTCTTCACCAGGCATTTTCCCATTGACCCTGATTACCTTTGTTTTCTCACTGCATTGAGATACCTCGTCTATACCAATAAAACCTACTGCTCCTGGTATTTTTGAAACAAGCGCAATCACTCCGCTTAAACTTTCGGGCATTTTCGGGTATTCTGATATTTCATTATTGTATGATTTCAGCATCCAATATTGACAGAAATCTTCGTATCGTATTTTATATATTTTGTTTATTAAAAGCAGTGTCTCATTGGAGGTAATTGGTTTGAATACGAGTACGATTTTTTCACCGTTATCCCACCGTTGTTTTTTGGTTTCCAGGATATGCCTCAGGTCATTGTACGGAATGTCTGTTGCTGCATTTGATTTATTAACAATAACAGCAACATTTGCATACACATCTGCCATGACGACAACCACGAAAATGAATATTACAATCAAAATACCTGGAAAGTATTTCATTTTAATGTACCCAAAAAAGTTTCCGAATATTCAATGCCCCCTTAGTCCCCACGTTTACAGGGAGATTTAAAGGGGGAAACACAAGCACGTTGACGAAAGCCTAATTTACAATGTTTAATTATGAGACCGTCACAGAGCAAAGGTTATCCGTTATACTGGTTCATTTTAACGGGTATTGCTGTTGTTAAATCTTGTTCATGTCTTTTGCAACAAAAGTATCTTGTACGTTGGCTTAAAAAGCAAATGCCGTTTGCAATCGAATGATGTTCGCATCTTCATCATCAAATACACCATGAGAAACTTCACATTTCAGGGCATTAAACTGTGAGAGGTCATATCGCAGTCCAACGGTGTGCGTATTCGCATCGAGAAAATCAAATTCACTTTCACCATAGAACGGGTCTTTACTGTCATAATTAATATAATCGTACCGGTAGTAAGGCTTGAATTTGTTTATCGCATACGCACATTGAGCATACCCGCCGAATGTGTTAAAGACGTTTCCAGAAAACTCATCGTGATTTATCTCAAATGCCTCCATTAACAACTCGACGTTCTTCAAGAAATAAACAATATGTCCGCCATAAATAATCTCTCTGATTTCGTTTGCCCTCCTTGGATTGTTTTCGTCTTCTGGAATGACATCGTAATAGACTGTTGGTCCGAAACGTAAGCCTTCTACAAGGCTGTGAGGTACAGCCTCGAGTTGAAAACAGAAAGCCTTTTCGTCATTTAGGTCGACTGCGTTCTGCTGATGCTCTGTATCAATTCCTCTTCCATTGGAAACCGAAAACACATAGTTCATATCAAAGCCTTCAAACATGGCGATGCCTGATAGTTGTATTCCTGTACTATGTGCGGGAATGGGACCTCCATCATCTTCAAATTTGAGTACTTCCGGCCTATCAACCGTTGTCTGCAACCAGCGTCCGTGATGATAGAATCGATTCCAGTATCCTATCGGCGTATGAAACTTTCCGACGTCAACCTTAAGAAGGCTATTGATATCGTAATGAATCAACAACCGTTCTACATCAGTTACCACTTCTCCTGTTGATTCAAATTCAAACACCGTTTCACTAAAAAATGAAATGCGGTTGCTGAGTTTCGAGGTTATAAAGAGGTCCAATTCGCCCAGAGAAAAAAAGGTATTGCCTTGATTGACACTTTCACCGACATGCTTATCCAAATAACGCGCGTCTACATTTCCAAAGCCTTTGATGTTAAGTATTTGTTCTCTAAAGGTAAGGCCTTCACCCAGCTTATAATGCGCGGTATCCAATTCAAATTCGCCTTCTTCCGTGGGTTCTTCTTTGAGTACGTCAGTTGCTTTATGTGTTTCGGAGTAATCGCTGGTTTGTGTTTGTACGGCAGGCGGTGCAGTAACGGGTTGAGATTTTTGCTTATCTTCTTGCTTTTGTTTTGGCTCTATGGTGTATTCAGATTTCAGTTCTGTGATGAGCTCGTTTTTAATCTCATCTTTTAATTTTTGCATGAATTCTGACGTAATCCTGTTTTTTAACTGAGCATACTCTTCCTCATTCATTTCCGCGGCATTCGTATGCGTGCAAGCAACGATAATGAGCGCAATAAAAACCACTAGTATGTTTAATATCTTTATCATATTTTAACCTCCTTGCAGTTACTATGGTAAAGAAAGAAATCGGGTGTTAAATGCCTTTTTATTTAAAATTTAAATAATAATCTTTCAATATCCAGAATGCCCATCAATCCATTGTGGATCTGTACCTGTCCTTGAATATAACCACTAATTTCCCTATTTAATGCAGGCAGTGTGGTTTCTATATTTTTCTTCACGATGTCGTATATATCCATCACTTCGTCACAAAAAATCCCAACAGGACCTTCGACAGTTTTTATGACTACGACCCGACAGTTCTCTGCTGGAATTGCCTTTCCCATATTGAGTAATATCTTTACATCCACAATGCACAGGATTTCCCCCTGTAAATTCATTAATCCCATAATATGCGGAGCAGTACCCGGAATGCCTGTTATTTGGAGAGGTTTTACAATTTTTCTTATTTTTTCAACAGGGATACCGTACAGCTCTTTTCCAAGCCGTATCCCTATAAACTGCAGTATTTCTGCTTCTTCTTTTTCTTGTGGAATATTTTGGACAACCTGGTTTTTATTATCCACCATGTACACCTTCTCCCGATAACAAACTATTTAAATCACTAGAAGGTTTTGACATAACGAGAGTTATAGCAATTTCTTAAATTATTTGCAAATGAAAAAGAGGTTGACTTATTTCTTTAGATTTAATAGATTAACTCTACTATGGAAACGACTACGCTCGCAAAGTCAAAAACAATGGTTTCGCTGGATGCGCTGAATCGGCTTATTGGGGAAGAAAATGTGCTTTCAGCGCTTGAGGACAGGATATGTTATGCATATGACGGAACTAAGCAAAAATATATTCCTGACGTTGTTGTAAGACCACGTTCGACCCAGCATGTATCCGATGTCCTGCGGTTCGCAAATGAGCAGGAAATACCGGTTTATCCACGTGGTGCAGGCTCTGGGCTCACAGGAGGGGCCGTACCAGTGCGGGGGGGAATCGTACTGGATTTCACGCAACTGAATAAAATTGTGGAGCTTGTTCCTGAAGACCTTACAGCTACGGTTGAACCTGGAGTCGTCACCCAGACATTACAAAACGAAGTGGCTAAATATAAGCTCTTTTATCCACCTGATCCAGCCAGCGCTGCATTTTCAACCATAGGCGGCAATGTTGCCGAGTGTTCAGGTGGAATCACCGGTTTGAAATACGGTGTTACCAGAGATTACATTCTGTCTCTGGAAGTTGTCCTTGCTGACGGAAGTATTATCCATACCGGTCGAAAGACTTTGAAAAGCGTAACCGGTTACGACCTCACCCGTTTGTTTGTCGGTTCAGAGGGTACGTTGGGTGTTTTTACACAGATTACGGTGAAACTGCTTCCTCTTCCGGAAAAAATTGAAACCCTCCTGGTCTTCTTTGCGACCCCGCATAATGCAGTAAGAACTGCGAGTCAAATTATTTCCAACAATCTCTTACCCAGAGCGCTCGAATTTATTGACAAATCGAGTATCGACTGCATTAAAGGATACAAGCAGGAAATTCAAATCCCCGCAGAGGTAAAGGCCATCCTGCTTATTGATATTGATGGGAGAGAAGCAAGCGTGAAAACAGAAACATCGCTCGTAGAAAAAATTGCCATGGAAAACAAACCACTCAGAGTTATTACCGCAAAAACCCCGAAAGAACGCGATGCTCTCTGGGAGGTAAGGCGAGTTATCTCTCCTGCACTTTATAACATAGCACCCTTTAAAATCAATGAAGATATCTGCGTTCCGCGAAGCAGGATACTAGAGGCATTGAGCAGAATTGCTGAAATCCACAAACGATACCCCTCTCTGAAGGTTGCTAACTTTGGGCATATTGGTGACGGCAATATTCATGTCAATATTATGTACGAAGAGGGAGAACAACAAAAGATGATGGCAGAAAAGACGATTGAGGAAATTCTCCGCATTACTGTCGAACTTGGTGGAACCATTTCAGGAGAACATGGCATTGGGAATGTGAAATCGGCATTTTTACCCTTAGAGATACCGCCACAGGAACTGCAGATCATGAAAGACATCAAACATTTGTTAGACCCAAAAGGCATATTAAATCCAGGGAAGATGTTTGTATAGAATAAAAAGCATTTTAAACCCACGTTATAACTAGATTGTATAGGAATTTTCATTTTATTTAAGTGAGTTATACGATGTATGGCATAGAGAATCCCCCTTAGAAAAGGGGGCTAGGGGGTTGTAAACTTGTCCTCGTGAAAACGGGGGATAGCCAAGAAAAAACACAACCCCCTTGAATCCCCCTTTTTTAAGGGGGACTTAAACGGAATAATTTAAAAAGGAGACGTTTGTATATGGCGTTATCAAGAATTGCAAGGGAGGTAAAGACATCGGCGACACTTGCCATTACGGCTAAGGCAAAACAGCTTGCAGCAAAGGGAATCGATGTGGTTGGTTTTGGCGCCGGAGAACCCGATTTTGATGTTCCGGAGAACGTAAAAAATGCTGCGATCAAGGCGATCAATGACGGTTACAACAAGTATACACCCACATCGGGTGCACCCGAATTAAAAGAAGCCATCGGTGAAAAACTTTACAAAGATAATCATTTAAAGTATAACCCTTCACAGATTATTGTTTCAGCCGGGGCAAAGCAATCCATTCTTAATATCGTTCTCGTTTTGTGCGACACGGGAGACGAGGCGATTATTCCAACTCCCTACTGGGTAAGTTATCCGGAAATGGTAGTCATGGCAGGCGCCACTCCTGTGTTTCTAAAAACTACAGACAAGGAGCAGTTTAAAATAACGAAGGAATCGCTTGCGAAAGTCATCACGCCGCGGTCTAAAGTGCTCTTTATGAATAGTCCAGGCAATCCAACGGGCATGGTTTATACCGAAAAGGAACTCAGAGAAATCATAAATTTTGCCGTAGAAAAAGGACTGCACGTTATCTCCGATGAAATCTACGAAAAAATTTTATATGACGGCGCTCAGCATTTTAGCCCCGCTACGTTTAGTGATGAATGCTATAAAAAGGTTATCACGGTAAATGGGTTTTCAAAGGTGTATGCAATGACCGGCTGGCGATTAGGCTATGCAGCAGGCCCGGAAGAAATCATCAAGGCGGCAACGAATATCCAGGATCACACAACTTCCGGCGCCAACTCTATTGCCCAAAAGGCCGGCGTTGAAGCACTCAAAGGCAATCAAGACTCTGTAACTATGATGGTTCGCGAATTTGATAAACGGAGGAAGTATATCGTCGAACGGCTCAACAAGATAAAAGGAATTTCCTGTCTGCTTCCACAGGGCGCCTTTTACGCCTTCCCAAAGGTGTCCGAGCTGTACACAAAAAAGATTAGTGGACAATCGGTAACAAATTCATTTGATTTAGTAAATCTGTTACTCGAAAAGGCACATGTCGCCTTCGTCCCCGGCGCCCCGTTCGGGTCAGATGAGTACATCAGGATTTCTTATGCAACCTCTATGAAGAATATTGAAAAAGGGATCGACCGGTTTGAGAAATTTTTGGGCTGACAGAAGATTGTTTCGGGAAAAGCATAACAAAATCAAATCTTTATCATTGTTTGGCACATTGTTTGGCATAGTAAATGCAATCTCGTTATACTGAAATTTATTTAAGTTCCAATACAATTTTGCCAATTTTCTCAGACATCAGCTATATTTCTATGATAAAATAACGATAATTATAGAATAAAGATAAAAATAAATGTTAGGCAACGATGCCGATAAAAATATAAAGAGCAATTATGAATCGCCAAACAAACTTCAACTTCATTAAAGAAAAACTCAGTTTGCTAGCTACTCACATTGAGATGAGTGGGGGGTTGAATATTCTGGACCTACATCTGCATTCTGAGAACTTTTATCTGCACTTCTTCAATTTGCTCTTCGGCTGGGAACTTCAAAATCTTAATGCTGTACAGAAAAATGCGGCAGGTGTTGATTTGGTTGACACCTCAAATAAAATAATTGTTCAGGTTTCTGCCACAGCAACTAAGCAGAAGATCGAGTCAGCACTCGCTAAAAATCTTTCCAACTACAAGGGCTATGCCTTTAAGTTTATCTCCATCTCCAAAGACGCAAAGAATTTACGGACCAAAACATTTTCGAATCCTCATAATCTGACATTTTCGCCAGACGATGATATTTTTGATATTCCCTCTCTCTTGAAATGTATTTGCAGTATGGATATTGATCAACAGAAAGGGGTCTCTGAGTTTCTGAAAAAGGAGCTCAAGAGTGAGCCTGATCCAGAAAAAATAGAATCCAACCTAACGACAATCATCAAAATTCTTTCCAAGGAGGATTGGAGCCTAGGGACATCAGGCTTTGAAACATTGCCGTACGATCCTGAAATAAAGATTTCGTACAACCAATTGGACACTGCTAGAGTTCTTATAGACGACTACAAAATTCACTATCATCGTATTGACAAGATCTATTCCGACTTTGACAAACAAGGCGTGAACAAAAGCATTTCTATTTTAAATGTCATCCGCAAGGAATATCTTGATCTTGGAGCAAAAGTTTCTCGCGACCAGTGTTTTTTTTCGATTATTGATAAAGTTTCTCAGAAGATTCGGGCGAGCGCCAATTACACGCCTATCCCCGATGAGGAACTTGTGTTATGTGTGCAAATTCTTGTCGTTGATGCTTTCATACGATGCAAGATTTTTAAAAACCCCTCAGGAGGTACCGATGCTCGTTCCTGACAACATTCATCCCGATCAGACCATTTACTTCAATGGTGCTTTTGTCCTGAAAGCAATTAAAGAAAATCGTGTGATGGATATGCTCGATTTATACATACAGACAACATCTGAGCGAGAAATGAGCATGCCAGTTTTTGTACTGTGTCTCGACTGGCTTTTTCTCCTCAATCTGGTCACATTGAATGACCACGGCAAGGTGGAACTATGTTCTTGAAGTCACTGACTATTACTCGTGGGGATGGCGCTATAATTCGAAATATCCAATTCAACACAGGCCTAAACCTCATTGTGGACGAAACACCCGTTGTAAACGGTAAAGAGACTGGGAATAACGTTGGTAAGACAACTGTTCTGAAGCTGGTTGATTTCTGTCTTGGTGCCAAAGCGAAGGGGATATACTCCGACCACGAAAATAAACGAAACGAGTACAAGCTTGTCAAAGATTTTCTTCTTGACAACAATGTGCGTGTTTCTCTGGTGCTCAAAGCTGATCTTTTACAGGAAGAGTCTCGGGAAGTGCTCATTGAACGTAACTTTCTGGCCCGCAAAGACAAAATTCAACGAATAGACGGCAACAATAAAACTGATGACGAGTTTGAAGAAACATTAACAGACCTTCTTTTCACTGGACACTACGGGAAGAAACCGACATTCCGACAGATAATTGCTCACAATATCCGCTATAAAGATTTAAGCATAAACAATACCCTTAAGAATCTAGACAGTTTTACTCGTGATGATGAGTATGAGACGCTCTATCTCTTTCTTTTCGGTTGTGATTTCGAGCAAGGAGATACCAAACAGGAGTTACGCTCTCAAATCGATATCGAAGAAAGATTCAAGAAACGCCTTGAGTCTGAACAAACAAAATCGGCATACGAGACTGCGTTGACCCTTCTTCAATCAGAGATAGAAGAACTAGAGTGCCGAAAGTCATCGCTTAACCTTAATCCAAATTTTGAATCGGATTTGGATAAGCTGAACAAAATTAAATATCAGATAAATCTTACTTCATCTGATATTGGCAGACTTGAACTGCGCAAAGATTTGATTTCAGAAGCCCAGAGGGAGATACAAGCGAGTGAATCCACCATAGATCTGCAGCAGTTGCAGCAGATATATCAGCAGGCAACATCTCTGGTGAGCGGAATTCAAAAGACTTTTCAGGAGCTTTATGATTTCCACAACCGAATGGTGGATTCCAAGATTCGATTCATTGTACAGGATTTACCTAAAATTGATGCGAAACTTGCCGTACAACGTGAGCATTTAAACCGCCTCTTGGTTGAGGAAACCAAATTAAGTTCCGTTATCATCCAAAGTGATTCCTTTAATGTGCTTGAGCAATTGATTGTTGAGCTTAATGCCAAATATCAAAAAAAGGGTGACTATGAAAATACTCTGCGTCAATTGAGCGCTGTAGAGTCAAAACTGATAGAACTCAATAAAGAACTCGCAGTAATTGACAATGACCTATTCTCCGATGAATTCGCCCTGAAAATCAAAGAACAGATTAACAAGTTCAATAGGCATTTTTCATCTATTTCGTATGAGTTGTATGGTGAAAAGTATGCCTTGAAGGTTGATACGAAAATAGTAAAGGGGCGCCGCCTTTACGAATTCACGCCATTTGACCTCAACAACTTCAGTTCGGGGAAAAAACAGGGTGAAATATCCTGCTTTGATATCGCCTACACGCTCTTTGCCGATGAAGAGAATATCCCCTGTATGCATTTTCTCCTCAACGATAAAAAAGAGTTGATGCATGGTAATCAACTTCTGAAGATCGCTAACCTTGTCAATGCAAAGGGAATACAGTTTGTTGCATCAATTTTGAAAGATAAGCTGCCAGTGGAACTGAATAAAGATGAGTATGTGCTTCTGAAATTATCGCAAGATGATAAGCTTTTCAGGATTGAAAGAGGAGATAGAGCCTAACAACCGCATCAACTCGGACTGGCAATTCCGCTACGCTACATTGTCATCCGGTTATGCGGAGCGTTCGGGTAATGTTAATATTGATATATAAGCAGACTGCTAAAAATGAAACTGGCTGGAAATATTCTGATTTCTCGTGAGAAGCTGATACAATATTTATTAGTTCCGAAAAAACGAAATGATAAATCACAATGGTTAGCTAGGGCAGGATACACTCTTGAAAACTGGCGTTTGCTGAAAAATGACTTACATAATCAGATTTTATCGCTTGATGCCATACCCATTGAAAATACACAATATGGTCAAATGTATGAAATCAAAGGGAAATTAACTGGGCCGAATCGAAAAAGTTTGACAGTATGTACAATTTGGATGACTGAAAATGAAACAGGGAACACAAAATTCATTACTATGTATCCAGACAAAGGGAGATATATAAATGACATATAAATTATTTGAAGAGGTCGTTTTATTAAAAGATATACCTGAAAAAAAGTTGAAGAAAGGCGACGTTGCTACTATTGTTGAGCATCACCCTGTTTCTAAGGGCGAAGATGGCTATTCATTAGAAGTATTTAATGCACTTGGAGAGACCATAGCTGTGATAACGGTACCTGTGTCGGCAATTGAGCCTTTAACAGAGAACGAGATTTTTAGTATTCGTTCATTGGTGGCAGAGGGAAAAGAGTAAGGGACAGGGCAAACCTTCATAATTCAATTTTAATATAAGACTATTAAAGATAGGTAAAAAGCCTAACAAGGCGAAGCATTTGAAGTCGAATTTATGACACTTGACGGTGGAACTGTTGCGGTTGTCACTTTGCTTTCATCTATATAACCTTGCATAAATAAAGCGACATATGTTATAGTGGCACCATCATTAAATAAAGGAGGTGCCATGAAAGCGATCAAAATCCATGGGACGACCAAAAAGATACAGCAACTGGTTAAACTTAGCAAACAAGCCCTTCGAGAAGGATCATATCGAGTTGCCAGTCGACTCCACGCCGTGGTACTCAGCATGGAGGGTAAGACAGCTCCCCAAATTGGCAACATTCTCAAGGTTCACCGTTCCAAAGTCTCCATATGGCTGCGAAACTGGCAGCAGCAAGGGATGGACGGTGTGTTGGAGGGGCATCGCCCTGGACGTCCGCCGTCTCTGTCCGATGACCAACAACGAAAACTTACAGACATATTGGACAGCGGCCCTGTGGCATATGGATTCACATCGGGCGTCTGGACATGTCCAATGGTTGCCAGAGTCATTGATGAAGAATTTTCTGTTTCTTATCACCCGGCTCATGTTTCACGTATCCTTCATGAACTCAAGTTTTCCGTCCAACGTCCCAAAAAGACGCTGGCCCAAGCTGACAAAACACATCAATCCCGATGGATTCGCTACCAATATCCCAACATTAAAAAAAAGCCAAAATCGAAGGAGCGGCCGTCCTCTTCGAGGACGAAGCGAGTTTCCGGCAAGACCCAACCCTCTATCGAACATGGGCGAGGATAGGTTCGCAGCCGGAAATACCGACTATGGGGCAGAGAAACACGCTCAAAATATTCGGCACAATCGAGCTGTATTGTGCCAGATTTCTCTACCACTTTCAGAAGGTCTTCAATGCCGAAACATACATCGTGTATCTCGAACGAATTTTGCAATGCTATTTCCCGCAAAAAGTATATCTGATTCAAGACAATGCATCGTACCACAAAGACAGAGACGTGTGGGCGTGGTTTGCAGACCACCGAAAATACATCGAAGTTTACAACCTCCCCGCGTATTCTCCCCAGTTCAATGCATTAGAGAGGATATGGCATCACACACGTCTTCACGGTACACACAATCGATACTTTGTATCCCAGGAAGAGCTTCACTCTGTCTTGACTTCAACGTTTCGGAGCATCCAGAAAAAACCATCTCAGGTTATGGGTTATCTACGTCCATATCAATAATAATTATGTCGCTTTATTTATGCAATGTTATATAGAAAGAAAAAAGGCTTAATCCGAAAAACGGATTAAGCCTTTTTATTGATTTTCAAGAAAGGTATTCTCTGTAAAAATTATTCAGCCATACACTTTTCACCTTCGTGTTTGCATTCTGCCTTATCCACATCGCCGGCTTTCCTCTTCCAACCCAAAAGCATATCGGTGTACTCGCCGTGCTTCCAGAAATCATATGCCTTGTGTTTTATACCGACCTGGTCTTCAAGCGCCTTTATCCTCCTCAGCCTGCTGGCTTCGCCTTTAATCTGGACAAGCCAACGGTCTTGCAGGAAAGCCCCCTTGCCGTAGGTAGCGCCATACATAGCTCCGTGCGCCATGGCCTTATATATCGCATTGGTTATATAGACAAGCAGCTCAAAGGAGGTACGTTCTATGTCAGAGACGTTGAACATCCTCCCTTCGCCTCCCAACAAGCTAAAGGTATAATGCCCTGCATAATCAGGGGCAAGATCATTCGGCATAGGATCCAGCATGCCATCGTTGTAGAGGTCAGTTACGATCTTCATGGCTTCACGCCATTTTACAAAGCTTACTTTCACGGCTTCATCCATCGCCTCTAACTGGTCTGCTGCAAATCGGGGTGAATGACAGCCCTTGCAGGTATTAATCCAATTCTGCCGGGATTCCTTGAATCGGGGAGCGCCCCTGTCTACCATAGCCGTACCCATATGGCTGTTAATCGTGGTAGATTTCTGCGCATTGTGTTCACCGCCTTTCATATGGCAGAATGCACAGGTGGGAGTTTTGTAGTTTTCCGGCTTCATGGGTTTGCTCCAATCCCACGTATGCTGCTCAGATTCATAAATCATACCATGATACGACTCCCTGTACATCTCGTACTCATAATGGTCTAACCCTGTATGGCAAATACCGCAATTGTTGGGTTTTCTCGCCTCTGCCAAAGAAAAATCATGTCGCGTATGACATCCATCGCAACGGTTCTCGGCAATTGCGTGGCATGTGGCGCAGGCGGTTACCTCCGCCTCCGGCTTTGCTATCTGCCACGTAGCTTCAACCGTACTTACATGAAATGCGTAGGTATGCGATCCAATCTTGCCACCGCGGTGTCCTGCCTGCTGTTCAGGATGACACTCACCACAATGCTTCCATGAGGGCATGTATAGCTGCTGATGATTGTTCCCGTGACATTTGTCACACCCCACAATACCCTTTTCTGTTGAGGCATGCTTGCTCTTTTTCCATTGAGCGACGATACCGGGTGTCTGTATCGTGTGGCACATGACACACTCTTCATGCTTAAATTCCCCGGACACATTCAGGTTTGGTGTATAATAATGATCGGGATCATACCATCTAATAAGAGGCAAAAATCTAAACAGCTTTCCGAACTTACCTTCGCCAGGCATTGTTTCTTCCGGACTCGTGTATGTTGCCGTTAATCCGCCTGAATAAAGATCTCCTGAATTATCCGGGCCTATTTTTTCTCCCGTTATTTCAGAAATAATCTGCTGAATTGTTCTCTTGTCTGTTGGATGAGAGGCTGTTTCCTCCTTCTTTGCCGCACAACAGGACTTTGCTTCCTTTTTCTCTTCAGGAGCAGAAGCCTCTGGTTGTTTCACAACGGCCCTTTCTTCTAACTGTGGAGAAGCGGTAGCTCCTTTTTTCACACCCGGCTGTTCACAACCTAATTGAATACAGCCAAACAGCGCCACAACACCCACAACAACTGTGAATTTTATGCCATTGCCCATATCCGTTTCATCCTCCTTTCTCTTATCCTCACCTAATCTGGTTAAATAAAAAACGCGTACGATGACCTTAATTTATTGTTTTGTAATTTCTACCTTCCAAATTTCCGGTCCTTGTTCTATATACTTCCAATCTAATTGCCCGGTACGTTCTGCGTCTAGCTGATACTTCAACGGCTTGGGGTCATGGTCGTTTATCAGCACCATCATTTCTCCCTTTTTCAGGCTGTCAAATGTATTAAAAATCTTTGGGTGTCTTTCTCTGGGCACTATATTTCTTACATCTAGTATAACAGGCGGTATCTTACTCATAATTTTACTCCTATTCAAATCAATTTGTTTATCCCACACTAATCGCCAAAACGACCATTCTTTCCAAACACTTTATTCCTCTTGATGAACCCTCAGGGGCAATAAAGATCGTATCTTTTTCCATATCAATCTTCTTATTGTCGAGCGAGAAGATACCTTTACCTTCTTTCACATAAAAGATGCCCACGCTATGACCTTCATGGGGTGGGATTTCCTGCCCTGGTTCCATACAAATAAGGGGCATCTTCACCTTCGGAGAGGCATAGAGAATATTTGGGATAAAATGTTCTTTGTTAAATTTAATTTTTTCTTTTAAGTGTATAGGCTCCAAAGTTATTTTTTAACCTCCTCTTGATTTGCCGCCTCGTTTAGTTCTTTAACGAACGTATCAACATCTGTGTTATGCATCATGCAGGCAAGGTTTATATCCTCGGTACCAAAGGAAGGGCAGTCGAAACAGCCTTTCCCGAAATATTTCGCGAAAACCGCTTTTGTTGCGGGATATTTCTTCGTTACTTCTCCCGTACTCATTTTTTTCGTGATGAGAATTTTACTGTCCATAGTTTCTCTCCTCATAAAAAGCGCTAACAGGGTAAAAATTACTTATTGAAAATCTTTTTCTTCATTTGCGGCCAGCGACGCATGCCGTTCTTCTGCTTAAACTGACGCCTCAGCAGTTATTCCTGCATTTCCACCACCAGGATTAACTTACCCCAGCAAGGGTGGAGTCCTGCTCTGCCATTTCAACCGGCGCAATATCTTCTATTCTTACCGGCAGGCGCACGTTTTTCGGAAGCGGGTCGATATATTTTTTCCTGTACGCCTTGCTCTGCATACGACACGTGGGATATCGCTTGCTAAAGTCAGGATGTGTTACCATCTTCTTCCATATTTCCTGAATGGGCATATCGCGCACATTCCCAAAATTAATCGGATTAAAATCGCAAGGATTAATATCGCCGTATGCCGTCATATAGAATTGCGACTGAGCGCCGTAACAGCCTACACCCCTCGGGGAATTAATAATCGACATGCAGTTTATTCCCATGGGATGATTCATTTCGTGATATTTCCTGGTAATGGCAATAAGTTGTTTCCGGTCTTCTGCCGTCAATATTTTTGACGCATCCTTTAAGAATCGACCCGAAGGTATACAATCAAAGACAGTGACTTCCGAAAAACCCTGCTCTTGTGCAATTTTTAAAAGCTTTTCGACCTTCCCTGTCTTGATACTCTCACTGGTTGCATACGTTGAAATCCCTGTTAAAATACCAGCTTTTCGGCATCGTTCAGCGCCTTCAAACGCCTTTTGATAACAACCAGGCACTGCCCGAAATTCGTTGTGCAGTTCAGGCTCACTACTGTCTATGGAAATATTTAACGAAAACAGACCTGCTTGAGCAAGTTTCTGGACATTTTCTTCCGTCAGGAGTAAGCCATTGGTAAATATCATGGGAATTGCCTTGGTTTTATCAACATACCGAGTGAGTTCGTAGAGGTCATCCCTGAGCAGCGGTTCGCCGCCCACATAGATAATCAGGCTTGCGCCAAGATCCAGCGCCCCATCTACCACCGTTTTTATTTCCTCTATGGTGAGTTCTTTTTTCGCAGGGTCAATGAATGGGTCTGCGCTGCAATGAATACACTGACACTGACATTTATGAGTTATTGCCAAATTCGCCGTAACAGGAAATGCCATCTTAGACAGCATCATCCTCAACTTTCTCTCCAGGAATCGCATCCCTGCCTGGCTTGGGAAAGGCGGATTATAGAGATTATACACCTGCATACCATGAACCTTAGCAATCACCTTTAGGGAATTAATCTTCTCGAAAAACTGGTCTACGTAAGGCTGTAACATTTTGCCCAACACCCCTCCAGCCTTTCCAACAATCTTGCCGCCGTTGATCTCAGCATCGATATGTAAAAAATCAAACGATGTCATTTTTTATCCTCCATTCATGATATGTGGGAGAGTTTGAGATTTTTTTCTATCTCGCACATAATATCATTTGCAACCTCAATAGCTTTTAAGCCTTCCTCACCTGAAACCACAGGTTCTTTGTGTTCCACAACACAATCCACAAATGATTCAAGCTCCTTTTTTAGTGGTTCATAATCATCCATCTTAATATACTCGATTTTTAACAGGTCACCAAATACATAACTTCTCAAATCGGCAATGGTCGAAACATCCATTTCCGAGATATTTAATGACTTTAATGTCAGTTCTGGTGACTTTTTGTATATTAATGCTTCCTTCTTCTGATAATCAATAGAAATATACGAATCCTCAGAAAATAACCTCATTTTGCGCATGGGTGTAAGAGACACACGGCTAGCCGTTATATTTGCCACGCACCCATTTTCAAACTGAATACGCACATTAGCAATATCCTCTTTATCTGAAATGACATTCACCCCCACGGCATCAAATTTCTTTACCTTAGAGCCGGTTATATGCAGAATAATATCAATGTCATGTATCATCAAATCCAGAACTACTCCGATATCCGCAGAGCGAAAAGTAAATGGGCTTAACCGATGACACTCAATAAATCTTGGATTAATGGAAAGTTTTTTTATAGCAACTATCGTAGGATTAAATCGTTCAATGTATCCTGCCTGAAGAACTATTTTCTTTTCTTTGCTAATGCCTATTAATTCTCTCGCCTCAGAAACCGTCCCTGTCATTGGCTTTTCGATCATAACGTGGACTCCCTGTTGAAGGAATTCTTTTGCGATGGCGTAATGAGACTTTGTGGGTACTGCTATGCTTACCGCGGCAACCTTATCAAGTACCTCTTTATAATTTGTGAAATAACGGGTATTGTATTGTTGAGCAATTTTCTCTGCCTGTTTACTTTGTGTATCGACCACTCCATATAACTCTACTCCAGGCAATTCAGCATAAACCCTTGCATGCTCCTTCCCCAGATGTCCGACACCAACCACGGCAACTTTTAATCTCTGCATGTTAATTCGTTGTTGTTGCTGAATACCGAAAAGACTCCCGATGCCTTCCGAACTTTCCCTTGTCCATATTCCTTAAAAAAGTGACAAGATGTCTGATCTCCGGAGAAACATCAGTTTGTCTTTCTATCTCTTCCAAGGCCTTGCTCCTGTTCAATTCGTCAGAACGAAATAATGCCAGAAATGCCTTTTTGATTTCGTCAACTTGATTTTTTGAAAAGCCCTCTCTCTCCAACCCAACAACATTTACTTGTCGTATCTTAGCAGGATGGCCTTCTATAATTACATACGGCGGGACATCTTGAACAATCCGGGTATGACCTCCCACATAAGCATATCGCCCAATGGTTACAAAAGGCTGTATACCAACAAGCCCCATCAGCTTGGCACCCCTCTCGATCATAATATGTCCACCCAACAACACCCCATTCGCCAAAAGGACATTATCTTCTATGATGCAATCGTGTGCAACATGTGCACATGCCATAACAAAGTTGTTATCACCGATAATCGTTTTGCCTCCACCACCTGCCGTACCGGCATTAATAGTTACGCATTCCCGAACAACATTATTATCACCCATTTCAAGAAAGGTACACTCGCCCCGGTATTTAAGGTCTTGAGGTTCCGCACCTAAAACTGCATTCGGATGGATAACATTGTTTTTTCCTATAGAGGTATTTCCTGTGATTGTAACATGGTTTTTTATAATTGTGCCCTCCCCAATCGTTACATTCGCACCTATTATCGAAAAAGGGCCAATTTCGACTTCTTCCCCTAAAATGGCATCAGGGTGCACAATTGCTGATTTATGAATTTTCATCCCGTTTTCTTTTTCTTTGCATGTTCCGATAACCTTCATAATATCACATTAAGTTTTATCTTCTGCTCATGCACTCTGTACAATCTTTTCTGCTAACTGAACGTTCAGGGAATGCCCAGACCTGTTTGCAACGATGCGTCCCTGAATTACTACATTAGCCAGATAAAGGTCTCCGACAAGGTCCAAAATTTTGTGTCTGACAAACTCATCAGGAAATCGCAATTTTGCAGGTTTCATAGAAATCGGCTTGGACATCTTTCCATCTTCATGCACAACGACACTGTTGTCATCCGTAACCCCTTTTCCTAACCCGAGTTTCTTGAACTCTTCAATATAGGTGCTCAGCCCAAACGTCCTAGCAGGCGCAATATCTCTGCAAAAATTTTCTTCAGTAATTTCGATGTCGTACGTTTGCCGCTTGATAAAAGAACCATTAAAATCCAGGGTGTAAGAAAATACTAATCCTTTTTCATAAGGAACGGCCATAACACTTGCATTTCCACTACTGACCAGAATGGGGGTCTTTACAATAAATACTTTCTTTTTCCCCCCGAGTTCAACAATGCCGGCTTTTTTAAAAACTTCTAAAAAATGTTTTGCACTCCCGTCTCCTGCGGGAACTTCACGACTATTTATTTCTATTTCGATATTGTCGATCCCTAACCCTGCTAAAGCCGCCATCAAATGCTCTATACTTTCCACCTCGGCTTCTTCGTTCTTCAGAAAAATGCGTTTATAATTACTTGATAGGAAACGTACATGAGCACGTACCCTCGGCCGATTAGGCAAATCTACCCGAACAAAAGTTATCCCCGAGTTCAATGGCGACGGTTTAAAATGGAGACTTGTGGACTCCCCTCTAAACATCCCGATTCCAGAGCATTCGACTTCTCTTCCAATTGTCTTCTGTGCGCTATCCAAGAACTACTTTCCCTTGCCCGTTTCGGAATATTTTTTGTTTAAGTTATCAATTACCTGGTTTGTCATATCTACTGAATCAGAATGATATAAGACTGTTTTTATCCCCACTTTAAACTGTAATTCAGAAATTCCACCGCCCTGTAACTCCGGCTCTTCCTTTTTAATAATCAAATCATAGTATTCACGTTTACCGATATCTTCCACTTCCCTGCAGACTTCTGTATAGAGACCGCCGAAATAGTCCTTATACTTTCTCATGAGACTTTTCTCTGCAAATTTCGCGTAGGATTCCAACTCCATATTCTTTTTTTCAAATGTTTCTTCGTCCTTTTTCCTTGCCTCACTCCCTAAATCCAGCAACTGTATCTTCTCATTTAAACTCACCAGCTCTTTCTTTTTGTCGTTAATAATCTTTTGATACTGTTTTTCCTGTTCTTTTAGCTGGGCATCAGATGCTTTCCGCTTTTCATATTTTTCAAATACCGCGTTTAAATCAACCACCCCTATCTTTAAACCCCTTGAAGATGAACTAGCCGCACCTGGTTCTTTTGCCTGTATACCACTCAACGAAAACAGGTACAGACACGTAAGACTCGCTATAACTCCAAAAACGACCTTTATCTTTCCCCTATTCTTTTTACATGATTTTTCTAATTTCATAATTAAAAGCTGCTACCCCCTCCGAAATTAAACGAAAATGCCTGAATCTCATCCCCTTCCTCTTTTATAACAGGAATACCGTAATCAATCGCTATCGTAGAACGGCCGAGAAAAGGAATGTTCACTCTTAATCCCACTCCCGTTGACAACCTGAAGTGTTCTAAATTAATATCACTGACTTTTTCATCGGCCTTTCCCGTGTCAACAAAAACTGCGGCACGAAGAACATCTTTATATATGGGAACAAGGTACTCTGCATTCATTACAATCAATAGATCTCCACCAATTTGGTCGCCTGTTTTCTCATCAATGGGCGCTATACCTCTATACTCAAATCCTCTCAGAGAGCCGTAACCACCCGCAAAAAACCTTTCAAATATAGGGACTTCACTTCCAGACGTTGGCTCTACAATACCAAAAGTACCTCCATAAGCAATAACATGTTTACCCCATTTGGGCATTTCAAAGAGCGTGTTGTATTTTGTCGTCTGGAATTTATACTTTGCAATATCCACATCCAACCCGGCAAATTCAAGGGAAGATTCCCCTTCATACCCCTTTGACGGCATGTATATATTATCAGTTTTAATTATATTCGCTGACAACGTAATACCAGCCTTCAGATGACTTCCCTCCACATCCAGTACGTCTTGTGGGGTGTCTTCCTCATCGTCCCATCTTTCCATACCAATGATCTCAAATGCCGGGCTTAACCTTACAAAAAAATCTCTCTTAATTTCTCTTCCTACAGAAACCCTTGAACCTATGCTTTGTTGCTGATATTCTTCATACCATCTAAGATAATCATACAAACTCGCGCCCGCACTGTAAGGAGAATCGAATACTGAAGGGTTGGTTAACGATAACATGATTTCTGTCCTGTAAAAACCAGGGCTAAAACGCAACGTCAGTATCTCACCCGCTCCACGGAAGGCATTTCCCTGCAGAAAATCATTCCAGCTTTTTGGCAGATCAAAGACGTCAAAATTCCTGTCGGTATAAGAAATATCACCAAATGCTCCAATGTTTGCACCGTAACCACCGCCGAACCGCAGCATCCCGGTTCTTCCCTCTTTCACATCTATTAATATGTTTTGTTTGTTGGCTTCAGAGCCAGGTTCAAAATTAATCCCAGCAGGCGCACCCGATTCCATATCAAAATATCCGGTATTGGTAAGACGCCTCTGACTGTCGCGTATTTTTTCTGTATCCAGCCTTTCGCCGGGATTAAATGTTACCTGTCGCCGAATGACGTTATCTCTCGTCTTATCATTTCCTGATATTTTAATCTTTTCGATATAATATCTGTCCTTCTCGTCTAGGGTGAAAGAGACATCTACCTTTGTACCTTCAGAACTAAAGACGTGTTTTTCTTTGACAGAAGCAGCAATATATCCCTGTTCTCCGTAAGTCAAACGGAGTTGGTATGCGTCTTTTTCAACCGCATCCAAAAAGAAAGGGCCGCCTTCTTTCAATTTTAATTTCTCCTTTAATTCTTCCTCGGTAAAAAGCGCTTCTCCCTGAATTTGTAAGTTTTCAACATAATACCTTTCACCTTCTTTTACGTGAATATTGACGAACATCCTGGTATTGTCTTCGTTATAGGTTATTTCCCATCCGATGTCGGCATCCAACCATCCGTTATTCATGTAAAACTCCTTTACCTTGACGATATCGGATTCAAATTTCTTTTGCTCAAACCGACCAGGAAATATAAATGCAGGGAAATGCTTCTGTCGGCTTTCCATCTGCTTCAGGAGTTTTCTACGCTTAAAATTTTTATTACCGGCAAACGTTATCTTCGCAATGCGAATTTTAGGACCTTCTTCAATATTAAAGACAACAACCGTTTTACCATCTGCCACTTTACTTTCAGCATGCACCTGTATTCGCTGGAAGCATTTTTTAATGTATAGCTCTTTAATCTTGTCTTCGTCGAGTTTCAGAAGATAGGGCTTTACGTAATCTCCCTCCTTTATCTCGATTTGCTTCTTGAGTTTTTTGGCCTTAATCTTTTTATTGCCTTGAAACTGTATCTCGTCAATTACCGCGCGTTCGGTAACAAGAAACACAACCTTCAACCCATCTGTCATCTCTTCAAGTGCTACTTCTATATTGTCAAAGAACCCTAACGACCAAATCGCATCCACATCCTGACTCACCACCTGAGGATCGTAAGGATCGCCTTCTTTCATGCGAAAGCTGCTTCTTATTGCAGTTGTACTTATTCGTTGATTGCCCTTGATTTCAATTTTTTTAATACTATGGACTCTCTTTTCCTGAGTTTCAGCACAAACTACCTTTGCATAGCTGAAATATAAGGTTATAACAAGCGCTACGATAATACTCGTTGCCTGCAATAAAACCCTGTTCGATTTCATTTGTTACCCATGGATGCTAAACTTTCAAAACGCATAAAATGCGACCGAAACGTCAATTTTATCACTCCTGTCGGTCCATTGCGCTGTTTTGCAATAATCAGCTCTGCTGTATTATCCTTATCAGGATCGTAATAATTATCTCTGTGCAAAAGGGCAATAACATCTGCATCCTGTTCGAGAGATCCCGATTCACGCAAGTCTGACATCCTGGGCCTGTGCCCCTCTCTTGATTCCACCGACCTATTTAATTGAGACACAGCAATTACCGGTATCTTCAATTCTCTGGCAAGTGATTTTAAACCTCTTGAAATTACTGAAATTTCCTGCTGACGATTCTCTGCTCGCGAAGACTCCATTAACTGTAAATAATCCACTGCAACCAGTTGAATATCATATTGTGCCTTCAGCCTGCGTGCCTTTGCGCGTACTTCCAGCACAGTAAGACCGGGCGTGTCGTCTATAAAGATGGGTGCCTCTGAAAGTGACCCAAGTCCATAAGAAAGGTCACTCCACTGTTTATCATCTAAAAAACCCATGCGCAATTTGTGTGCATCTATCCGCGCATGAGAGCAAAGCATATTCTGCGCCACCTGCTGTGCTGACATTTCTAAGGAAAATATCACAACCGGTTTCTTCTCTACCACCCCAACATGTTCAACAATATTCAGCACAATGCTCGTCTTTCCCATACTCGGTCTTGCCGCGACGATAATAAGCTCTGAGGGTTGCAATCCACAGGTAATATCGTCCAAATCATAAAATCCGGCAGACAATCCAGTCAGTCTGCTTTGTCTGTCATGTAAATTTTCAATGCGGCTGAAGGTTTCTTTGAGGATTTCGTTTAACTTTGTAGATGCGGTATTAAATTTCTTTTGGGTGATATCAAAGATAGCCCGTTCCGAGGCATCCAACAATTGCTCGGTATCTGTGGACTCTTCGAAGGATTGTTTTTGTATGGTAGCTGCAACCTCGATCAGATTTCTTTTTATGGCTTTTTCACGTACTATAGTCGCATAATATTCTACATTTCCTATTGTGGGGACGGCCTCCTCCAATTCCATCAAGTATTCCACCCCACCGGTTTTTTCCAGCAACGAACGCTTTTTCAGTTCTTCCCGGAGAACAACTAAATCAACGGGCTGTCCCTTATCATAGACATCAACTATTACCTGATATAGTTCCTGGTGCGCCGTTTTGTAAAAACTCAGCTTATTCAATATCGGTATAACCAGGCTAATAACCTCGTTATCCAGTATCATTGCACCCAGGACACTCATCTCGGCCTCAACACTTTGAGGCATCGTGCGTTCAAGTATGGATTCAACAACCATCAGTCGCTACCTTAAAAAGAAACTAGGCTTTCTCCGGCTGAACAATATCCTCATTCACCACGGTCACCTTACACTTCGTTTGCATCTCTATATTCAGGGCAATCGTGACTTCAAACTCACCGCAGACTTTTATTGGACTGTCCAATTTTACCATCTCCTGATCCACTGGATATCCTGCCTTTGCCAGCGCCTCTGCGATATGGACGGACGTGATAGAGCCGAAGAGTCTACCTTCTTCGTTTGCCTTTGCAGGAATCGTGCAGGAAGCTGTGGAAAGTTTTTCTAATATCCCCGTCAACCGATGCCTATCTTCCTTCAATAGCAACTCCATCTTTGTCTTTTCTTTTTCTATCTGCTTTAAATTGGCAGGAGAAACATTCGTTGCTAACCCTTTGGGCAGCAAATAATTTCTGGCATATCCCTTCTTTACTTTCACAACGTCGCCAATTCTGCCAAGCTTATCTACATTTTTCTTCAACAACAATTCCATGATTATATCCTCCTAGGCCACATACGGAAGTAGTGCCATAAACCTCGCCCTTTTAATAGAAACCTTTACCGAATGTTGGTGATGGGCACAGTTTCCAGAACGTTTTCTGGAAAAAAGCTTTCCTTGAGAAGTTGCAAGCTTCGGTAAATATATCGAATCTTTGTAATCCACTTCATCGACACCCATCCTGCAAAACCTACACTTACTCGTTTTATTAAACTCTTTTTTACTCATACATTGTTTGTCCTTCTATAAAAATTCTACGAAACTATACTAAAAAGGAATTTCTTCATTGTTAATATCAAGATTGATATCTTCGGGTATCATGTCGGTTGATTTACCCTCTTTGGATGATGAGCCAGTTTCTCCTCCAGGGCGTTTTGCAGAGACTCCAATGAATTGGAAATTATCAGCAACAACACGAAGTGTACTTCGTTTTTGTCCATCTTTAGTTTCCCACTGACTAAATTGCAAACGTCCCTCAATAAAAATCGGACTCCCTTTACTTAAATATTCGCCTACAACCTCCGCCCTGCGCCCAAAGACATTGATTTCAACATAACACACATCTTCCTTCTGTTCCCCAGTTTTAGCGGTCCACGCCCTATTGATCGCGATGCCAAAGCTTGCAACCGCCAATCCTGCCGGGGTGTATCTCAACTCCGGGTCTCGGGTGAGATTCCCCATAAGAAACACTTTATTAAGACTTGCCATACCTCGACTCCTACGAAAAAACCTATTTAATAAGTACTTTACAAATTCATTTTTATATTGAATCTCTATCAGGTTTTGTGAACCACAAAGTACGGCATGTGTCTTAAAATCCTATGCTTCTTCTGCAAGTTTAACAGACACATCGCTTTCAACCAACAGATCCACGACGGGTACCTCAGGTATTTTATCAATAACCTTTTCTGCTATTGGTGCAACTGTCCCTATCTGAGACAAATCCTCAATCTTGTCATCTTTTATAATCAAAAAACGCACAATATAATCAGAAAGTTGGAAATCCCTTCTCAGCGTTGTAATGGCTGAATTATTAGCATTAAAATGTATCAACAGGTATGTCCCGCGTTTATGACCTTTAATCTTATATGCTAATTTTTTTTCACCCCACTTTTCGATTTTTAGTATCTCCGTACCATTCTTTTGCAGAATATCCTGAATGCGTTTGACCACATTATCCCACTCTGTGTTGGCATGTGCATTATCAATTAAAAACAACCCTTCGTACATCCTCAAATTCTATCCCTCCTACTTTTGATATTTATACTCTATAAAATACAAAACTCTTTTATACCTTTATATACACAACAAAAGGTCAATTAAATTTATTCATACAAACCTCTATGCCTTCGAACATCCATGTTTTCAATGCCTCACAAGCCTCTTCGATAGCCTCCGTTGTCACGAGATATTCTTCTTTAGAAAATGCAGAGAGGACATAATCACTTGAATCTCCGTCTGTAGGTCGCCCTATCCCAATTTTTAACCGAGAAAAATTCTTAGAACCCAGGCGGTCTGAGATGGATTCTAGTCCACGATGGCCCCCGCACCCACCACTGCGTCTAATACGTATTTTCCCCACCGGAATATCCAGATCATCGCATATGACCATGAGATCATGCAAGGGGCATTTATACATATCTATGACTTCTTTCACAGCACCCCCGCTCAAATTCATAAATGTCTGCGGTTTTAACAGGACAACCTCTTCCCGATCCACAGACTTCTTACAAAAAAGGGACTGGAATTTTTTTTGAATACACTCCATTTTAAGTTGCTGTGCAAGCCGGTCTATTACTATAAAACCCAAATTGTGCCTCGTCTTTAAATACTTTTCCCCAGGATTGCCCAGACCAACAATAATCTTCATGAGCACTTACCACGTTAAGTCTTTTTTGCAGACTCCGCAGCAGCTTCTTCTTCTCCCTCTTTTGGCTTCTTGGTAATGACCTCTGGTTCGGCCAGTAATTCCTCTTCTGGTAAAGCCTTTGCTTCCACAATCTGGTGCACAGATGCAACGACTGATTCAGGGTCTGATATATATTGAATACCTTCCAGCAGGGGCAATTCCTTAACGTGAATTGCCTTACCCACTCCCAGTTCAGATATGTTTACTTTTATTTTCTCAGGGATAGCCGTTGGAAGGCATTCTATTTCTACGTCCTTCATGACATGGGTTAACACACCGCCTTCCTTCACCCCTACAGACTCTCCATGTAACTCAAGCTGCACTCGCAGTTTTACCCTTTCCGTCAAATCAATCCGCGAGAAATCTACATGAAGTACACAGTCGAAAAGAGTATCATATTGAACATCCTTTATAAGCGCAGATTCTTTATTATTATCAACGGTTAAATTAATCATCCTTGTCCCCGTATGAAGGATGCGTGTAAAATCGTGTTCATTCAGACACAGCATAACATTATCCTGTTTATGCCCATATAATATCGCCGGGATTTGTCCGGACTCTCTAAGCTTTTTAACAGCCTTGCTACCCTTTGTCGTTCTTTTTTCAGCCTTTAATTCTAAAATTTTCATCTCTTTTTACTCCCGAAAACAAAAATTATTAAACAAACAGAGAACTCACCGATTCATGCCGGTGAATTCTCATTATCGCATCTCCTAAAAGTTCAGAAATAGACAATACCTTTATTTTATCTTTCAATCCTTTTGCCTTTTCTGAAAGAGGTATTGTATCGGTTACTACGATTTCTTTAATTGGTGCAGCTGACAGTTTTTCTACTGCAGACCCACAGAACACAGGATGTGTAGCACCCACATAAATATCTTTTGCACCCCTTTCTTTGAGCACATTCGCTGCCTGAGCAATCGAACCTCCCGTAGCAATTAAATCATCAATCATTACCACATTTTTATTCGCTACGTCACCTATTACAAATCCAATTTCCGTTTCTTCAGGCCCTACCCTTCGCTTATCCACAATGGCCATTTTTATCCCCAATTTCTTGGAATAATTTCTGGCCAGTTTTATACCCCCAACGTCTGGAGTCACTACCACCAGGTCTGACAAAGCTAACCGCTCGAAATATTTTGATAGTACAGGAAAGGCAAGTAAATGATCTACAGGGATATCAAAAAAACCCTGGATTTGAGCTGCATGCAAATCAACCGTAAGCACACGATCGGCGCCTGCCTCCGTTATAATGTTCGCAACTAATTTTGCCGTTATGGGTACTCGCCCCTCGTCTTTTCTATCTTTTCTTGCATACCCATAATACGGTAATACCGCCGTGATACGCGCAGCCGATGCTCTTTTCAGACAATCTATAAATATAAGCAGTTCCGCCAAATTCTCATTAACAGGCGAGCATGTCGGTTGCACCAAAAACACGTCCGCACCACGAACATCCTCATTTACCTTCAGGTCAATTTCACCGTCGGGAAAACGGCCCACATAAGCATTTCCCAGTTGAATCGACAGGTGTTCGCAAATTTTCTTTGCCAGAGCAGGATTTGCATTTCCTGAAAAAATCTTTAAATGATTTATTTCCTCCAGCCTTCTTTTCATATCCATATTTATTCTTCTATCCTAGAAAAAAGCCCTGTTTTATTCATCATACCAGAAACCGCAACATCATCCTCTATCTTTGCATCTGCCTTTATATATGCGAAAGGGCCGATACAACATCGTTGGCCAATAACTACATTTTTACAAATATAAGTAAAAGGATACACCGTTGTTCCCTCACCGATCTCGACGCGACTTTCAATAAACGTACTTGCGGGATCCGCAACGGTTACACCTCTATCCATAAAATAACGTACAATTTCATCACGTCTTATTTGGTTGACAGCCGCCAACTCCCGCTGGGTGTTTATCCCTAAGACCTCGGCAGTATTTACACTCTCAAGACCCTCAATTCTCTTGCCTTTACGGTAAAAGATCGAAATAATATCAGTCAAATAAAACTCACCCTTTTTATTGCGAGGTGCAATTTCGCTTAACCCCTCCAAAAGGGACTTTACCTTAAAAACATACATACCCACGTTGATTTCTTTGATTTGTAATTCGTCTGCGCTCGCTTCACTCTCTTCTATAATTCCTTTTATACGCCTATGGGCATCCCTAAAAATCCGACCGTATCCATCGGGTTTGTCCACAAAGGCTGTTAATAAAGTCAAATCAGCATCAGCCTCTTTATTTACAGTAATCAATCTTTTAAGTGTTTCTGGCTTAATAAGAGGGGCATCACCATTTAAGACCATGACGACATCTGTAAGGTCAGAAAGAATGTGACTAGCAGACAAAACGGCGTGGGCAGTCCCCAATTGAACCGGTTGTTCTACGATTTTGGCAGATACGCCTTTAAGACTATCTTTTACTTCTTCCTTTTTATCTCCTACAACTACAATTATCTCCGAAATTTCTGTATTTTGCACAGCCTCAATCACACACTCCAAAAGGGTAATTCCGCATACCTCGTGGAGTACCTTGGGTCTGGCAGACCGCATACGCGTCCCTTTTCCTGCAGCAAGAATGACTGCTGTAGCTTTTCCCATCAGTCATAATATTCAATAAAAAATGCGAAAATTAAATAAAGTAGAGACAGGTTTGAAACCTGTCTCTACTGTCTATAAAATACAATGGCTACCCGGGGAGGACTCGAACCTCCAATGAGAGAACCAAAATCTCTAGTGTTACCATTACACCACCGGGTAGCAATCCTGTTACAGAATGTTTTAAATACGCAAAACACACCCGCAAGGCCTTTTCTACTTTGCTACTAATACCGCCCCTTTATCCGCAGATGTCACACATTTTGCATATCGAGACAGCATGCCCTGCGTTATCTTTGGTTGAGGAGGCGTCCATTTTGCTTTACGCTTTGCGAGCAAGTCTCCTGTAATATTTATATCTAATTTCCGATTTGGTATGTCTATAACTATTTCGTCACCATCCTCCACCATCGCAATAGGACCGCCAACCATTGCTTCAGGAGACACGTGTCCAATACAAGGTCCCTGGGTACCGCCCGAAAAACGCCCATCGGTAACTAATGCCACTGATTCTCCAAAACCCATCCCTACAAGCGCGGCCGTAGGCGCTAACATTTCTCTCATCCCAGGCCCCCCACGTGGCCCCTCGTATCGTATCACCACAACCATACCTTCTTTGATCTGTGAATTCATAATGGCCTTCATCGCAGTTTCTTCGCTGTCAAACACCTTCGCCTTACCCGTAAACTGCATCATCTTCTCAGAAACAGCACTCTGTTTAATCACAGCGCCATTCGGCGACAAGCTTCCATATAAAACCGCAATTCCACCTTCTTTATGATATGCATTTTCTTTTGTACGGATAACATCTTCATCACAAACTTCTGCCGACCCTGCTATTTCTTTTATACTTAGACCGCTAACTGATAAACCATCGTTTAAGTCGTTATAAAAACGCTTCATGACCGCAGGAATCCCGCCTGCATAATATAAATCCTCTAATAAATACTCCCCACCTGGCTGCAAGCTCGTTATATGCGGAGTTTTTGCACTAATCGCATCACACAGCTTCAAATCAACTTCTACCCCTGCCTCTTTAGCAATAGCAGGAATATGTAAACATGAATTTGTAGAGCCACCGAGTGCCATATCAATCATAATGGCATTCTCAAAGGATTTTTGAGTCATAATTTTTCTGGCGGTAACACCCTTTCTAACCAATTCCACAATTTGCTGCCCACTCTTATAAGCAATCCGTTCCTTCTCAGAAGAAATTGCCAATGCTGCCGCACACCGTGGCAAAGACATCCCTAGCGCTTCAGACACACACGCCATAGTATTCGCGGTGTAAAGTCCCTGACATGAACCAGGACCTGGGCATGCCTCCATCTCAAGGCAGGACAATTGCTCGTCTGTGATCTCCCCCTTACGTCTTCTTCCCACCGCTTCAAACGTGTCTTTAACCAAAGACAGTTTCTGTTTCCCAGATCGACCGGAAATCATCGGACCGGCAGTCACAACAATCCCTGGAATGTCTATCCTGGCAGCTCCCATCAACATGCCTGGAGTAATCTTATCACAGTTTGTCAGCATTACCAGCCCGTCCAAGCAGTGGGCATTCACGACACATTCAATAATATCGGCAATAAGGTCTCTCGATGCAAGGGAATAATTCATTCCTTCGTGACCCATTGCAATTCCGTCACAAATACCCGGAACACCAAAGATAAAGCTGATCCCACCACCTGCATGAATTCCTTTTTCGATCGCTCTTTCCAGCGATCGCATGTGAATATGACCGGGAATAAGATCTGTAAAGCTGCTTGCAATCCCAATAAACGGTTTGCCTAAATCTTCTTTACTGAGACCTGTTGCATATAAGAGTGCCCGAGCTGGAACGCGCTCGAGTCCCTTAGTAATTTTATCACTGCGCAAGTGCTTATTCTCCTAAAGGTAAACCATTCTCATTCTAAACAATATTAAGCCTTTTCATTATAGCGAAAAGCTTCTTATTGTCAAATCAAAACTCTTTCCTGATATTTAGATTTCACTTGACATCCACCTGGCATTATGTTGAAATTTGCCTCATCGTTACCTGTTTTTGCCTTCCCTATTTAAACTACTTTGTGCTACATGATTTTAGTCAGTGCAGGTCTTTTGGGTTTAAACTGTCGATTCGATGGACAATCAAGAACGAATGAATCGCTTATCTCCTCTCTAAGAAACATCCACATCATCCCTTTTTGTCCTGAACAACTTGGTGGATTACCTACACCAAGACATCGTGCCTGGATTACTCACGGCGATGGAAAGGATGTATCAGAAGGGCGGTCAAAAGTGACCAATGAGGGGCTAATGATGTCGCTGCTCAATTTATTAAGGGCGCTATCGAAACAGAAAAGCTGGCAACCTTCTACATCAAAAAAGCATACCTGAAAAGCAAAAGTCATTCATGTGGCGCGGGGAAAATTTACCATAATAAAAATTTAGTGACTGGAAATGGAGTTTGTGCTACTATGCAACTTCAGAAAAATATTGAACTGATCTCTATTTAGTCTCACAGCAAGGGGCTTGCATGAATCATTCAGAACAAATAGAATTACCACAGGCTAAAAAAGCAGGTTTACACAGAAGGCTTTATGAGTGGACGTTACACTGGGCTCACACCCCTTACGGTTCCGTTGCACTTTTTGCACTAGCTTTTTGTGAATCCTCTTTCTTCCCGATACCACCGGATGTCCTACTAATGGCGCTTGCGTTTTCACTACCAAAAAAATCTTTCAAATATGCAGCAATTTGTTCAGTAGGTTCTGTTTTAGGCGGTTGTTTCGGTTACTTTATCGGATACCAATTCTTCGAGCATATAGGAGTGCCCATCCTGAATCTTTATGGGGTTACGGATAAATTTAACTATGTTAGAGATAAGTATAATGCCAATGCTTTTGCTGCTGTAGCCATTGCCGGATTTACACCCATACCATACAAGGTCTTTACCATTGCGGCAGGCGTGTGTAAGATTAATTTCTGGACATTTATTATTGCATCGGTTGTCAGTCGTTCCGGGAGGTTTTTTATTGTAGCAGGGCTTGTTTATCTATTTGGACCTAAAATTAAAGGTTTCATAGATAAATACTTTAACATTATTTCTATAGCTTTTGTCGTAATCCTTGTTGGAAGCTTTATACTCATTAAATTATTCAAATAAGGGAAATGTTATGAAATCGCTATTCACACTAATATCTCTCTTCGTTGCCCTATTAACCCCATCATTCCTGTTTGCAGACACAGAGATATCTCAGGTTTGGGAACCTCAGGTAGCGGGACGTTTCTATCCCGGCAACGAAACCGTCCTGAAAGACCAAATTAATGCCTTTTTTAACAAAGTCCCAAAACAAGCGCAAAAAGGAAGACCCTTGGCTATTATTTCACCACACGCAGGGTATCAATATTCCGGACAGGTAGCGGCTTATGGATACAAAGCAATTAAAGATTATGAATTCGATAGAGTTATTATTCTAGCTCTTAAGCATAATGTCGGCCTTAAACGGATTAGAGGTGTTTCCCTGTTAAATGCAAAGAATTTCAAAACACCTTTAGGTCTTATTAACGTAGATCAGGATGCATGCGATCAATTACTTAAAGCATCCAAACTTTTCGGAATTTATGAGGGTGCATTTAAAGAAGAGCACTCTTTAGAAACACAGCTTCCCTTCTTACAAATGTCAATTAACAATTTTAAATTGATACCCCTCATGGTTTGTTTTTTGATACAAGATGATTTTGATCAGGTTGCAAATGCTATAAAACCTTTGATTACCGATAAAACATTAATCGTGGTAAGCTCCGATTTCACTCATTACGGTGAAAACTACGGATATTTTCCATTTAAAACGGATATAGAAAAAAACATACGAAAATACGACTATGGACTATTTGAAAAAATTTTATCTAAAGATTTTGAGGGATTAAAAGTATATAAACAGTACACAGGTATTACTGCGTGTGGTATTTTTCCGATGGCTCTTCTACTCAAAATACTCCCAACCGATGTTCAGGGCGAAATTTTAAACTATGACACATCCGGTCGTCAATTAAACGATTTTTCATCGTCTGTAAGCTATGCATCTATAATATTCACAAAACCTTTTGAGTCAAAATCGGGGCAGTACGTACCAAAAGCTGATACCTTGGACAACGATCTGTCTTTCGGTTTAAACAACAAAGAAAAGGCCCTGTTATTATCGCTGGCTAGAAGCACCCTGGAAACCTATACAAAGACAGGGACTTCTCCAAAATTAGACAAAATAGAATACAAACTCACCCCCAGGCTAAAAGAAAATTATGGGGTGTTTGTAACATTAAAAAAACACGGCGAACTGCGCGGTTGTATTGGTTGTATAGTACCCAGGTCTCCGCTCTCTCAAGCCGTAATTGAGAACACAATCAACTCCTCAGCTAATGACTGCCGATTTAATCCTGTGGAAGCGAAGGAGGTTCCCGACATTACTATTGAGATTTCAGTTTTGAGCCAAATGAAAAAGATAAACGGACCTGATGAATTTATCGTAGGCAAAGAAGGCATTTTAATTCGCAAAGGATCTGCCAGCGCCGTATTTCTCCCCCAAGTTGCCACCGAACAAGGCTGGGATAGGGCAGAAACCCTCTGTCAACTCTGCCGAAAGGCGGGACTATCTCCTGATGCATGGAAGGACGACGATATGAATTTTTTCGTTTTCACGGCAAACGTATTCCATGAAGGGGAAAAATCCTGATGTGTTAAAGGGGTTGTCAAAAGGTTTTCTCCCTATAACAATATCCGTAGGTTGAACCTGTTATATAGTTTATCTCCCGGGTAGGACAAGCGCCTCGCTTGCCCTGTTCGTTGTTTTGGATATGGTCAACCGAGACGGCTGATCTACCAATTCCTATCTATTTGACGAGAGGAATTACGGTGTGGAGGTAAACTGTTACTTGGTTTTTATTTTACGTGGAGGCGCTAGCTATTGGATGAACAGGCGAAAAAGATCCTTTTAGAAATTGCACGAAAGAGCGTTGATGCCGCCGTGAAACAGGAGCCAATTCCACACATTACCTGTAATCACCCAGACCTTCAAGCACAGCAAGGCGCTTTTGTTACTCTGAAAACTCACGGGCAGCTTCGCGGCTGTATCGGTCATTTCGTCTCCGGCATTCCGCTCTATCAATTAGTCTCAGAGATGGCTATTTCCTCGGCAACGGAAGATCCCCGATTCGAATTCAATCGCATAAAACCCTCCGAACTGAAGCATCTCGAAATTGAGATATCTGTATTATCACCGTTAAAACTAATTCAAAATCCGCTTGATTTTGAACTTGGTAAACACGGCATATTTATAAAAGGGGGGGCTCGCATAGGCTGTTTCTTGCCACAGGTTGCCACCGAAACTGAATGGAGCAAGGAAGAATTTTTGTCACACTGCTGTTCAGGTAAGGCCGGTTTATCGAGTGACTCGTGGAAATACGGCGATGTGGAAATTTATACCTTTACAGCGGAGATTATTGAAGAAAAACATCGTGGTTAGTTTTATTCCTTTAGTTGCAAAAGGTACACTATAGAGCCGACTATTACATCGTTATACGTCACTTATTTCTTCTCTCGAAAATACGTCCTACATAAAAAATCACACCGCCAATAAATAAAAGAAGGACCTCTGTTTTCATGGAATCTTTTGCAATACCAAAGTAAAGGGCATCTAATACAAGAATAATCCCTATAATCTGTAAAATTCTAGCAATGCTCATTTTTTATCATTGTCCGCTATAAGTAATATTTTCTGCAAGTTCTATTGCTTTTAGTAACCCTTTTGCCTTATTCAGGGTTTCTTCATATTCCCGTTCAGGAACGGAATCGGCCACAATCCCAGCACCAGCTTGAATATAAGCATCATTACCATGTAATACAATCGTCCGAATGGTAATACATGTATTCATATTTCCAAAAAAATCGAAATATCCAACAGCTCCACCATAGGGACCGCGCTTGGTCGTCTCGATTTCATCAATGATCTCCATCGCCCTTATTTTAGGCGCCCCGGATAGCGTTCCTGCAGGGAGGCATGCCTTCAATGAATCAAAAGCAGTTTTACTTTCTTGTAATTCACCGCAAACGCTGGAGGTTATATGCATCACGTGTGAGTACTTTTCAATCACCATTTGTTCATCAATATGCACACTACCATAGCGCGACACCCTTCCGACGTCATTCCTTCCCAAATCCAACAGCATAATATGTTCAGCGCGCTCTTTGGGATCGGCAATCAATTCTTGTTCAAACAGTGTATCTTCCAAATCGTCTCGTCCTCTTCTCCGCGTACCGGCAATTGGTCTTACAATGATCTTTTTCCCGTCGACCTTCACCATAACCTCTGGAGAAGACCCTATGAGCTTCAGGTTTCCCATCTTTAGATAAAACATATATGGAGAAGGATTGATAACTCGCAAGATACGATAAATGTTAAAAGGGTCTGCCTGTGTTCGCGTCTTTAATCGCTGGGAAATTACCACCTGGAATATATCCCCCGCACGAATATATTCTTTACAGCGATCTACAGCTTTAAGGAAATCACCCTTTTCGAAGTTTGATGAAAAAGGAATATTGATTTCTCCGTTTGACGTAATATCGTCACTCAAAGACATTACAGGCGTGCGTAGTTTTTCAATAATAAGATCAATTTTGTGTATTGCCTCAGCGTATACATTTTCCAGGCTATCCTTACCTGTCTGTGCAGTAAAAACAACCTTCATGGTTTTTGTCTGATGATCGAATATAATTACGGTGTCATAAAACATCATCTGAATATCAGGAAGTAGCAGGTCATCTTTAGGAATATTGGGTAGCTGTTCATAATATCGTATGGTGTCATATCCAATATACCCAACGACACAACAAAAAAATTTAGGCAATCCATTCACCGACACAGGAGTAAAAGCCCTCATCTCTTTGTTCAACACCTCCAGCGGGTCTTTAGCATGAATTACTTCTGCGTCATTAATTCCCCTCTTTAGCTCAATTCGCTGACCGTAAGAAGTAAATTTGACAAATGGATTGATACCTAGAATGGAATACCGGGAAATCTTTTCTCCGCCTGCTGCACTTTCAAGCAAAAATGCAAATTCTGCATCTGAAATCTTCTGGAATGCAGAAACAGGCGTAAGCGTGTCTGCAATTAGTTGACGGTAGACGGGTATAATATTACCTTTTATAGATAACTGTTTAAATCCTTCAAAGTCAGGATAATATCGATCTCGTTGTTCTTTTTTTCTCTGATTCATCACATTCTACTCACGGCAGTATTCTTATAGCCGGATTCAAGCATGGTAGGTGTAACAAATAAAACCACTTATCACATTCAACATAGCATACAATTCGTTCTACCCACTTTCAAGAACTTAAAAAATCACTCTCTACCAAAAAAAATGGGTGTTGCTTATGCAACACCCATTTACACATCCCAATAAAACATTTTAAGGCAAATGTTTCATTTATAAAACAATCAATCGACGGTTAGAATGTAACTGTGGTTTGTAAATAACCCCAACTGGTATCAATATCACCGACGTTATCCTCGATCCAGTCTTCAGCACCAAACCAGGAATAGCCCGCAAGAATCTTTACATTCTTATACAGATCATAACTTACCGTCAAATCCACTTCCTGTGCCAAATTGTCATCGTTAGATGTAAAACCGCCGGCTGGACGGGTAGTAGCAAGAGCACCACTTGCGAGGTACCAACCATCTTCTTCCTCTGCTAACAAGTAATAATGATAGTCGACCTGCACGGTCATTTTGCTTGTTGGTACAACCTTTATGTTACCCCTAAAATCCTGAATGTTCTGCCATGAGAGTAAATCGATAAATCCATAGTTACCCTGCCAGTGGTTTGTAGGATAGAGGTTATCAAAGGTCTCGTGAGTATTATCCGTTTGATCATCATCACCTGATGAATAATCATATTCAACACCAACGCGTGGCGTCCAGGCAACCTCTTTGCACGTATAGCCTGTCTTACCAGCAAATGCCCATGCCCTTTGATTCTGACCACCGTAATCACCGAACTGGCCATGAGCTTCCAATGTGTAATCTATGGCATCCAGGTTTGGCAACTTACCATCTACCCTAGCGCCAATATCATGAATTACAACACCAGACCCATCACCAGCAACTGCATAACCATTCGCAACGGCACTGTTACCTTGATCATCCTGATCGTTCTTCTGTATGTACATAAGCTCTAACAATGCGCCTGGAACAAGCTTTTTAAATGCTAACTGTGCTGCATACATATTCTCATCGGAATCAACGCCGTCAGCAGCAGAACCAAGGTAGCCGTCTTCGTCAACCTTAGTAGCAATTACTTCAGCATGAATACTATCAGTATCCCAGAGGAATCTACCGCCGTCAAATACACGGCCATAGTTCGACCACACAAAGTTACCAATAACCCTGTGGTCACCCCATACGATTTCCTGACGGCCGACCCTTACCGTTAACGGAAGGTCGAAAAGCTTCTTTATGTCAAAATAACCCTGGTGTATATCCAGAATAGAATTTTCAACGCCGGCGTTAGCAAATCCAACTGTACCTCCCTCAGCGCCAAATACCCTAGAATCCTGCAACTGGATAAATACCCTTAAATGTTCATTAACATCAGCATCAGCCCAAAGCCTTGTCTGGTTCATAACATAATCGTCATCGATTGCCTCGGCTGCATGACCTGCTACAGACTGATTAGGTGTCCTGGCTGCACCGCCTAATGTAGCATTGCCTGTTGGCGTTTGATAAAAACCATTGGCGTACTCAGCCCTGGTTCTGATCTGACCACCCAGTTTTACCTTCTTTGCAAATTCAGAATACACATTGCCAGCAATATCTTCTGCCTTCAATGTTTGTTCTGCCTGAGCAGCAGTTCTCATTTCTTCTTTTAAAGTAGTGACTTCATTCTTTAATGCCGCTACATCTTCTTTTGTGTCTGAAGACATAGATGCCACTGCCTTTTCACTTTTCACAGACTCAATCTGTTCCGTCAAGCTTGAAACAGATGTCTTTAAGGCATTCAACTCCTTTTCCATATCTTCAATCGACTTGGCATCTGCCCCAAAAGACTGGGCACAAGTCGCAACGCAGAAGACGGCAGTTGCAAAACCACCAATATATGTCTTCCACAAAGCATTCTTCATTTTTTTCCTCCCCTTCTTAAACAAAACCAATCGGACCCCAACTTAAAATTAAAAACCTACCTTACTATACTATAAAATTAGTTATAGTAACCGGCCTCCTTTCTCCTCCTCCTGTTATATGTTCTTGCATATGTTGCTTTAAAAAACACTAAATTAAGCAAAAAATTTCGGTCGGCACATTATACTTACGAAAGTAAAAAGTGTCAAGTAAATTTTTATTTTCCTATTCTCTTAGACACCTCCTTTGTGTTTCTGATTTACATACAGCGAGGCTAAAACACAGAAGGACAACTCTCCATAGCAGATCATTGGACATCGACAGTCTTTAGCCAATACGCTACGCTCCCCAGCACTTTACAGGCAAAACAGTTAAATTATAATAACAAATTCACAAATATCATTCCCAATACAATTTCCGTCACTAATATAGAACATTAATATTTACATAGCCAATGCTTAGGGCAAAGCATTTATATAACATGTCCGTCGAGAAAAGCTTGAGATTGATTGCATTTATATTTCACATGTGAAATATTTTTTACAATTTGCATCATGTTGCATCATACTTTGGTTTAATTAAGCTCGTAAAAATAGCATAAAAAATTCTTAATAATGAATTTAAGAAAATTTATTATTACTAATACACTTATAAATACTGATGTAACCAAAGCACCATGTTTTTTAATTTTCTATTGACCTTATGGAAACATGTTTTTATAATTCAAAAATTAAAATCTAGCATCAATGCTTAGTATATTTGGTAAAAATAATAACTAGGATATGATATGGACAAAGAGTTTAAAACAAAAGTCAGGCATTTTTATATTTATCGAAAAGTCATCATAGCTGTTATTACTCTGGCACTAATAGCTGGTGGAATATATGGTGGAAGAGAATTAAGCTGGAAAGAAATAGCTGCCGACGAAGTGGCTGTGGTCGTAAATAATCTTACCGGTGGCATAAAATTAGTTAATAGGGCTGGCGCTATACTTTATTATCCTTTTATCCAGGATATTTATATTTTGGATAAACGAGAACAAGTCTTAAAAATGACCTCTGCCGAAATAGATGAAAAGCACCCGCAAGGCATTCCTCTCGTTGTAAAATCGATAGACGGTGGCGACGTTGTACTGGATTTGCAGATACAATATATGCTAAATGCTGATTTTGCTATGCACATTGTTCAGAATACCGGTGTTGGTGATCTCTATAAAACAAAATGGCTATACGATTACGCACGTACTATCTGTTATTATTGTTATGGAGAATTAACGTTAGGCGAATTCCCCGTTGCCTCTCTGCGTGATCAGAAGGCGCAAAAGGCTAAAAATGAAATCAATAAACTGCTAGAATCCCACGGTTTTTATATAACGTCAATAAATCTTAGCGACTATCGTTATTATCGTGAATATGCCGAGAAGATACAGGAGCGCAGATTGGCCGACAAGGAAGTTGAGGAACAAAAAACAAGGGCTTCTGCTGCCAAGGAAAATCAGAAAAAAGTCGTCGTTGAGGAAACGAAAAAGCTGGAGGTTGAAGTAGCGAGGTTTAGAGGAGAATGTGATAAACGTATTATGGATGCAAGAGGTAGCGCTGAGGCAAAAAAACAAGATGCCGAGGCCTACGTGATTCAGAAAAGATACGAAGCCGATGCTGAATATGAAAGACTTGCAAAAGAGGCAGAAGCAGTTCTTGCAACGGTAAAGTCGGATGCTGAAGGCATAAGGGTTTTGCGCAACGCATTGGAAGGAGAAGGTGGACGCAACATGGTAAGGCTCGAATATGCCAAACGTTTAAAACAGGCAATTATCCGAAGCATACCAATTGTTAGACAAGGTATCGAAACGCCGCAAAGTATCCAGAGGTTCAAGTACATTGAAGATTCGCCAAAGATTGATTACATGTTCCCGGAACCACCTGACGCGGCACTGGTAAGTCCATTAAAACCTGGACCTGATAAATCACCATAGTAATTCCGAAAATACACGCTATACAATAAAATGCTATTTGAGAAGGGGTGAAAATGCACATAGGAAAACTTACAACCAAATATATTATTCCTATTGGAATTCTCTTTTTTGTTACTCTATTTATTGTTGGTGTAAAATTCTTCGTAATTAAGGTAGGCGTTGATCAGGTAGGCGTGAGGACACGTATTTGGGGTGTAACCAGGGGTATTGTGCATAAGGATTATGGTCCTGGCTGGCACAGGGCCGTATCTGGTATCGACCAATGGGATCTTTATGATAGTACTGTGCAAACACTTGAACTTGCAAAAGAACCTTCTCACCTAGGACACGATGAGCGGAAAGAAGCTGCTATTCGAACAGCAGATGACTACGACGTTTCCGCAGATTTAATCGTCAAATATCAAATTAAAAAAGGGGAGGCATGGAAATTAAGACAGGATCTTGGTGTGGGCGAACGGTACAAAATTATTGTAGAAAATGAAACGCGTGATATAGCAAGAAGCGTTCTTGGAAGGATGGCGGAACGAGACTTATACAATCCGGAAGAAAAGAGAAAGAGGGCTGAAGAATTCAAAACACAGCTTAAAGAAAGACTTACTCCTCGTCTTGTAGATATAATTGATGTCCTAGTTTTGGAATTAAGATTTGACCCACAACTTGAAAGAAAAATTAAAAATATCAAATTAGCGGAACTTGATAATGTTTTAAACAAGTCAAAGACACTCGCTGCTGAGCAAAGAGGTATTACCCAAACTATAGATGCAGATACAGAAGCCATTGCTCAAAAAATTACCGGAGACAAAGAAAGATCGCTTACCGTTCTCGATGCTGAAACTTCAAAAAGAATCACGGAGCTCCTTGCAGAGGCCGATAAATACCTGGTACAGAAGAAAGCTGAAGGCGATCTTTATAAACAGCAACGCAAAGCAGATGGCACTCTTTTAATTAAACTGTCACAAGCAGAAGGAGAAAGACTCCGAAGGGAAGCTCTTGCAGGTATGGGAGGCGATATTATTGTTGCTATGGAAGCAGCGCGCAACATCAACCTGGCGGACTTAAGTATCTCAAGCCTTGATTTAAACTTGCTCGACATTGATGATATGGCCACGCGACTCGGTGTTTCTGATACAAAAGGAAAGCTTCGTGTTGACTCGAAAACATTTAAACAAATCCAAGAGATACTAAACCAGCCAAAAGGTACAGACACCACAAAACCAAAATAACTATTATACATCTGTTATTTTGTAAACACAAAACGGTTTATATACGCCAGTTTTTCCCAATATAACAATTCACAAAAACATAGCATTTATATTATAGTATTGTAAACAAATAACTTACATTTAACTACTTAGCGCGGAATGAGATTTGCTACATTACTATAGATTAGTTTAAATAACTTATTCACTTAAACTTTATCTATAGAAACAAAATATGAAACATATTAGAAAAATTCTAAACTTATCACATGTTATCATAGTGGCGTTGTTATTTTTTACCACCCTTACTATTACAATCAAAGCTTCGCTGGCATCAGACGAATCGGTAGATGATAAAAAACCACAAAAAGTTAAGTATTCGAAGTTTTTTGATGAAAAAAAGCACTGGTGTGATGCCCTAGTAATCACCTGCACTGATTTTCGGTTTACCACAGCCACTCAAGAGTTTATAAATGACAGGTTGGGATTAAAAGGAAAGTATGATTATATATCTATTCCAGGTTCGATCCGCAATCTCCTGGATTCAAAAACAAGAGACCTTGTTATGAATTCGTTCGGTATTTCTCTCCGATTACACCACGTAAAACGAGTCGTTATACTTGCACATCAAGATTGCACTATTGGGTATGGTGGCTCCGAAAACTTTCCAGAACTAGCAGTTGAATACAAAACTATCTGTAAAGACTTAAAAAAGGCCCGCAGACTATTTGGAATAAAATTCCCTCATCTAAGGGTAGATTTGTACTATGGAACGGTTTTCTTCAATGATAGTAAACGCATCTACAACTTTAAGCAAATTTTATAACGTTAAAAAACTTTACAAAAAATCGTGATATGAAATTAATCGATACAATAATCTGAAAGCTCTTCCATGAAAAAAAATTTGAAATCCATTTGTTTTGCAATAGCTTTGTTTTCCCTTATCACAACTGGTTGTACCTATAATAAATCATCTACCAGTCTATTGGTGGATAGCCAACAAATAGCCACTACAATAAATCCTGAAACATCAAGGTCTGACTGTGATACCTTAGTAATTACCTGCATTGATTATCGTTTTGCCTTTGCCAATCAGGAGTTTATTAATGATACGTTAGGGTTAAAAGACAATTATGATCATATTTCTATACCCGGCAGCATTTATAATCTTGTAAACCCAGAAACACAAGAACTACTTTTTAGCAAATTCGCCCTTTCTGTAAAACTTCATCTCATAAATCAAGTTGTTATTATTAGCCATCGGGACTGCGGTGGATACGGAGGATCAGCATCTTTTGGATCAGAGATATCAGAATATGAAACTCTTTGTGCAGATTTAAGAAAGGCAAGGGCGCTACTTATCGAAAAATACCCGACACTTGAAGTAAAGTTATTCTTAGAATCTTTAGTAAAAGAAGGAGACCAAGTAAGGGTAAATTTTGAAAAAATATCCTGAGTTGTAAATTATTTTTCAGGTGTTTTTGCACAGCGAAATCCGATTTGCGGACTCTGTGCATATGGCGGAACCCGATACCGTGCAGCACATCGCGCATAATGTCCAAAGTAGAGAAGGCCGCCTCCCCTAATAACCCTCTGTTGCCCGGTTTCAGGACCTTGAGGATTTTCTGAGGAAGAGACCTGATAGTAGTTCTGGTCATAGTAATCAGTACACCATTCCCATACATTTCCTGCCATATCATAACATCCATAAGGACTTTTACCATTTTCATACTTTCCTACAGGAGTTGTCTCTCTAAGTCCTGCTTCTTGTGATTCCCACACAGTGCATTTGGTTTTATCGAATTTATTTCCCCATGGCCATATACGCCTGTCCGTACCCCGTGCGGCCTTTTCCCACTCAGCTTCTGTAGGTAATCGCTTTCCCGCCCATTTTGCATATGAGACGGCATCGTCCCACGTAACACCAACGACAGGCTGATTGGAACGATTAAACCTGGCATCATTCCAACAACGAGGCAAGCTATAACCCGTTTCATCTACAAATTTTTTATACTGTTCGTTAGTCACTTCATATTTATCAATATAATAGGCATCCAAATAAACAACGTGCTCAGGTCCATCATAAATATTATACGCCAGCATAAACGTCCAATTATAGCGTGTGTTATCACCCATAGTAAATTCACCGGCGGGTATTAAGACCATATCGGGATACTTCTCTATGGCTGCAGGCGACTCTTTTGATGTTGGACGCTTTTCTTCGGCTGTCAATTTTCCCGCCAAATAAACACCTATAAAATATACGATAAGCAAAATTATGAATCTTTTGTATGTGCTCAAATTTTAATATCTCCTCTTCGGCATAATCTCATACTTTGCAATATCCAGGGGTGTATATCCTGATATAATTTCGCTGAATACCCGAACATCCCCCTTCTTGAAAGTCTTGATTGAAAAATCCTGCGTAAACAGAAGTATGTCTGAAGCATTATAAACTTTAATTGTAAATGCAGCGATACTCCTGTCTCTATCTGAGACATTCTTTATCTCCCCTTTAATTTGTGAGGAAGAACCAAAGGGAAGAAGATTGACATTTCGTATATAAAAACCGTCTTCCATCTCCTTAAAACCCTCTTCTTCAGGCGTAGAAATATGCTCCTTTGCTACTTCTGCTACAGCGGCTGTTTCTGTCCCTTCCGCAACCTTTACCGTTTCGGTTCCCATTGCTGCCTGCACTTGCACGACAGGAGTAACCGCTGCTGTTGCTGTACCAGGACTCACGCCGCCTGCTTTTTCTACTTTTTTCATCCTCATTTCCAGATCTGAAAAAGCCTTCGTTTGCCCTTCAAATGTTTTCATCGTACTATCTAAAGAAGCCACGCGTGTTTTAATGCTGTCTTCAAGAGAAGCAATTTTTTTCTCCTGCTCACCCAATTTATCCGTCACTAACTTATTTAAATCTTCGATAGCCTTCTTAATAGGTTCTAACGGTCTTTGCGCCTCTTGATATCTTTTCTCGAGCACCGCAGTTTTTATTTCCTGGTCCTCAACACGTTTCGCAGTATCTGACAACAATTTTTTTAAGACATCAAAGGTCTTGCCAAAGGAATCCAGCATCCCCTTGACCTCAGCAATAGATGCGGTTTTCTCAAGTGACTCCATCTTCGACAGACTACTATTTAACTTCTCCTCAATTCCTTTTACTACCTTATCAAACTCTTTTAAAGGGGCTAAACTCTCACTTACACTTTTTTGAAGCGTTGTAAACTGTGATCCCATTGTATCCAGATTCTTCATCCAGTTAGAAAGGGATCTTTGGAAATCATCCAACTCCTTCAAGACATCCTGCGATCCGCCTTTTTCCTCGGCATTTGAATCCTTCACACCTAAAATAACAAAGGGTAAAAATACGCTTATTAAGAAAACAGGAAGCATACCTTTCATTGATAATACTCCATTCTATAAAATGTAGTTTTTAAAAATATGGTAAGTAGTTTAACAAAAAAACCTTCACATCTCAAACATTTATCTGTATAGCAAAGGCAATTAGTTTAAAATTGATTTTAAAATATAAAATTGTTAAGATGTTCATTCGCGCTTCTTTGTATGAGCATAATTAATAGAACGTTATTAGTTCTGCTTATTATGGAGAACTATAGTTTTGTAATTATTCTATGGAGTTTTGTGTTTTAGAAGAAAAGTATTATTCAAGAAAGGATGACATGCAGGTTCTAATTGCGGATGAACTTCCAGATGTATGCATTGAAATACTGGAAAAGGCAGGACTCAAAGTATTAAAAAAGCCCGGTATAAAAGCAGACGAGTTAAAAACTATTATCAACGATTGCGAGGGAATTATATTACGAAGTGGCACAAAGATTACAGCCCCTCTGTTGGAAAAAGCAGAAAGGCTAAAGGCCATTTGCCGCGCGGGCGTTGGAGTCGATAACGTAGACGTCCCAGCCTCCACTAAAAAAGGTATCGTGGTTATGAATACCCCGGAAGGCAACATTACTTCGACCGCCGAACATACTGTGGCATTGCTCTTTTCTCTTTCACGTTTTGTCCCTCAAGCCTGTGCCTCTACAAGGGCGGGAAAATGGGAAAGGAAGAAATTTACTGGTATACAAATCGCAGGGAAAACCCTTGGTATTATTGGGCTGGGGCGGGTTGGAAGGCAGGTAGCAAAACGCGCCGTGGCTTTAGAGATGAAGGTAATCGGGTATGACCCTTTTATCTCTCCTGAAGTTACATCACAATACAGCATCCATGCCGTAAAGAATCTGAAAGAATTACTCTTGCAGGCTGATTATATTACAATTCACGTCCCTTTTAATAGTGAGACAAAAAACCTTATTACTCAGAAGGAATTTGCAATTATGAAAAAGGGCATTCGTATTATCAATTGTGCCAGGGGCGGAATCATCTCCGAAGAAGACCTGTACAACGCCATTAAAAGTGGTCAGGTTGCCGGCGCAGCAATTGACGTATTCGACGTAGAACCACCGGTTGGCAACAAGCTCCTCGAATTAGAACAGGTAGTAGTAACACCTCACTTAGGTGCATCTACCGAGGAGGCGCAATTTGCGGTTGCCGTGGAAGCGGCTGAGCAAATGGCCGACGCACTCACGGGAAAAGGTTTCAGAAATGCAGTCAACCTTCCCCCGTATAATCAGGAAGAATACAATCTCTTGAAACCCTATATAATTCTGGCAGAAAAGATGGGATCGCTCCTTATGCAGATCACAAAGGGGGGCTTACAAAACGTAGATATTATTTATACGGGCGAAATCACCAAGAAGAATATTGGCCTCGTTACCGACAGCCTCATGGTCGGGTTACTCAGGCCCGCCCTTGAAGAGGGTGTTAATTTAGTTAGCGCACCCCATTTTATGGCAGAACGTGGCATCAAAATTAATGTCACCACCACCACGGGTGTTAGTGATTTTACGAGCCTCGTTACTGTCAAAATAAATACCCCGGATGGTGAAACCACTGTTTCAGGAACAGTTTTCGGAAAAAATGAGCCGAGGCTAGTCGATGTCAACGGTTATGGCGTAGAGGCTGCACTTGACGAATACATGCTTATCCTCTTTGGTAAGGATAAACCAGGTTTAATTGGGAATATTGGGTGTGTTCTGGGCAATAAGAAAATAAACATTGCCCATATGACGTTCGGAAGGAAAGAAAGCGGAGGGAACGCTATCACCATTGTAAATGTAGATGCGGCAATACCCCAAGAATGCCTCCAGCAGATTGAACAACTAGATCACATAGATGCAGCTTATTTGGTACATCTGTAAGTCAATTTGCGGTGAGTTGGTTTAATACAATCTCACATTCTCCGGATAACTTTAGCATGCTACATTAATCGTAAAGCATTTACTTTGGGTAAATCTGCTAAATAAATCTTTTCCACAGCACTGTTGATATTATATTTAATTCGTCGAATCTCTACCGTCATTTTATCCGTATCATAAATAGCGCAAGAAGACCTGAGGTCCCAATCACGGGATTGCCCTACACTACCAACATTTACAAGGACTTTGTCCGCTTTTTTTATATCAAAAACAGGCCCCCTTTCTACCTGGATATTGCCTTCTTTCAAATAAAACACTAATGGAATATGCGTATGGCCATAAAAACAAATCGGTGTTTTTAACAAATCAAAACTCAGTTGCGCATCAACCACAGTTCTAATATAATCGAAAAATTCGGGATGATTCAAGGACCCATGCACAAGAGTGATACCATCTAACTCTTCAACCAGCGGCATTTTCTTTAAGAAATCTAAATATTCATTCGGGAGTTGTTTCTCCGTCCATAAAACTGCAGCTCGTGCATCACTATGAAAATAATTCACTGGAAATTTTCCTACTACAGCATAGTCATGGTTTCCTGCTACGACAGTGCAATGTAATTCACGTACTAAATCAATACACTTTACTGGTTCGGCGGCATAACCAACGATATCTCCAACACATAATATTTTATCAACGTGTTCCAGCCGTAACTCATCAATGACAGCCGTTAAGGCATCGTAATTACTATGTATATCTCCTATCACACCATATTTCAATCACAAGTTCCTTCGTATACAATAGATACGGCTATTCAAGTGCATTCCTTTTTATCAAAAGACTCACAAGCCAATGTTGTGACGAATGTCATATATAAAATAGCATACAGCGCCAATAACACCATATAACTCAAACTAAACGGCTTTCCAGACCAGCTTCCCATACCAACAATGCTGAAACCCTCCATATTGGGAAAGAATACATAAAAAATCGTCACATACCATGGAAAGCCACCCTCATTTCCTTGAAATAGATATTGGAAAAAATGCATTAAATTCCCAATGATATAAATAAACATACAGCAACTAAGATTTGATACCAGAGGAAAATAAATAGAACCAGCAATTGCAATCGTGCACATTATGGCGACTTGTAAAAATGAAACTATCAGTTGAAAAAGGGTTGCACAACCAATCTTTGCAAATGAGGTCGATAAGCTTGTATGATAATCCAGGGATTCTTTTATACACAAGGAAACGGTCATAAAAATACCCATCATCATAAATGCCAGGAATACAACCCCCAGTATTCCAAAAAACTTACCCAAGAGAATGGATTTCTTGTTTACGGGTTTAGACAATAACGTCATAATAGTGCCCTTTTCTATTTCCCTGGATATAGCATTTGCCGCACTCAGCGATGCTAAACAGAGGCAGCACATAGTAATGGTCGATATTCCCATTTCCCTTATCATCTTCGACTCTTCACCAAAGGCAAACAGGGTAAAGAAAAAAGAGCAGAGTATCAGCAATATACCTCCAAAGACAATGCAATAAAATATAGCCTGTCGTGTAACCTCTTTCATAGTATTAACAGCAATGGTACAGATGCATTTATTCATCAAAAAAACCTTGCAATTTAAAAAAAAACGAATACACTAACCCTAACTAATGAGGATGTTTCACGTGAAACATCTTTTCCACAAAAACCAGGCTAGATACTAGCATCCCCATGATAGAAATTCAACTGAAAACCAATCATAAAAGGAGTGACCATCATGTCTAAAAAGGAAAAACTCAGTCGCGGCCTGCAATCTCTGCTTGGCGGTGTCATTGGGATAGAGGCAGAAGCAGGGCAAGACGTAATTATGAGGTTAAACCCAAAGGATATCAAGCCGAACGATTCGCAGCCGCGCGACGTCTTTGATGGCGAGGAGATGCGGGGGCTCGTGGAATCCATAAAACAACACGGCATCTTACAACCCATTATCGTAAGGCCACTCTCGCACGGATACATGTTAATCGCCGGCGAGCGCCGCTGGAGAGCAGCAAAACAGCTTGGATTGAAAGAAATCCCCGCCATCGTTCGTGATATCGATGGACTGCATAGTCTGGAAATTGCATTAATAGAAAATATCCAGAGAGAAGACCTCAATCCCATCGAAAAGGCCAAAGGGTTCAAAGAATTGGTTGAGAAATTTAATCTTACCCAGGAACAGGTTGCAAAGACTATGGGAAAAGATCGCAGCTCTGTAACCAATTATATCCGTCTGCTGGACTTGCCACAGGAAATCCAGGATAATGTTTCACGTGGAACATTATCAATGGGACACGCACGGGCAATCCTGTCCGTTCAAGGGAAAGAAGTGCAGATAAAACTGTGTGATCAAATTATCAAAGAAGGTCTTTCTGTGAGACAGATTGAGCTGATTGCGTCGATGGAAAAAAAACAGCTTAAACCACACAAATCAACCTCTGCAAAGACTTCTACACCGCATATCGAGGACTTAGAAGACCGTTTCCGAAGGTTTTTTGGGACAAAGGTCATGATTAGAGAAAGGAACGGAAGGGGGAGGATTACCATTGCCTTTCATAATAATGAAGAGTTTGCCCGGATTGCAAATGCACTAGGAATTCACCCCTGAGCAATTCTTTAAACTCCTCACAACAAAAGCATGCCAGCCAATCCATTGATTATGAAAATGACAGGGATGCCCGTATAAATTCTTTAAATAATGGGTGTGGATTTGTGGGCTTTGACTTAAATTCGGGGTGAAACTGTACACACACAAACCAGGGGTGGTCTTTGAGTTCCATGATTTCCACTAATTGTTCGTTGGGTGAGTGTCCGCTAAAAACCATACCGCTGGCTAAAAATATCTCTTTATAGGTATTATTGAATTCATACCTGTGTCGGTGCCGCTCTGATATATTTTGCCTTCCATACGCCTTGAATGCCTTTGTCTCTGTCTGAAGAATGCAAGGTTGTGCCCCCAGCCTCATTGTCCCACCCTTACCAGATACCTTGTGCTGTTCTTCCAGTAAACTGATCACTGGATGGGGGGTATTAACATCAAATTCTGTGCTATTCGCACCTTTCAAATTGCATACATTCCTCGCAAACTCAATAGCGGCACACTGTAATCCGAGACATATACCAAAGAAAGGAATGTTGTTTTCTCTTGCGTATTGTATTACCTCAATCTTTCCTTCGACGCCGCGCATTCCAAATCCCCCCGGAACAAGGATGCCTCTTACCCCTGCAAGAGATGCCTTGGCTCCATTTTTTTCAATATCCTCAGACTCTACTCTCCGCATCTTCACCCTTGCATTATTACCTATTCCGCCGTGAATAAGCGATTCATAAATTGATTCGTATGCCGATTGATGGCATATATATTTCCCAACAATCGCTATCTCGGTTGTCTGCTCGGGGTTTTTCAGTATCTCTAATAATGACAACCACTTAGATATGTCGTTTCCATTAGTTTTCAGCCCTAATTTCTGGATAATAAGCTTATCCAAACCTTGTTCAACTAAAATCAACGGTATTTCATAGAGATATGGTTTTACGTCCCGTTCTTCAATAATTGCATTTTTGTCCACATTACAAAAGAGCGATAATTTTTCTCTTATCTCCGCGCTGAGATGTTTTTCCATCCTACAAATAATAATATCGGGCTGGATACCGGCCTGCCGCAACATACCTACGCTGTGCTGCGTGGGTTTTGTCTTTATCTCCTCCGCAGCACTGAGGTAGGGAACGAGTGTTAAATGAATATAGAGCACATTTTCCCTGCCTGCCTTTTGACCAAATTGCCTGATCGCTTCGAGGAATGGCTGGTTTTCTATGTCACCCACAATTCCACCGATTTCTGAGATAACCACGTCCGTATCCGGCCCGTCAAGTTTCTGTATGCATTCAATGATTTCATTGGTTATATGGGGAATTACCTGCACCGTCTTTCCTAAATATGCCCCTTTGCGTTCCTTCATAATAACCGAATGATAAATTGAACCTGTGGTAAAATTACAATATCTGTTCGACACGGAATTCGTAAACCGCTCATAGTGTCCCAGGTCAAGGTCTGTCTCCGCGCCATCCTCGGTTACATATACCTCACCGTGTTCATAGGGGCTCATTGTGCCGGGGTCAACATTCACATAGGGATCAAATTTCTGAAGCCTTACCTTCAATCCTCTGCTTTCCAGCAGCATCCCAATAGATGCGGAATTAAGCCCTTTACCAAGAGACGAAACCACACCACCTGTCACAAATATATGTTTAGTCATGTTTATATCTTTCCATAAATGCTATCAAATCTTCCCTTGTGTCAATACCTCTTGAGGTATAATTCGTGATCGCTACCTTTATTTTGTAACCGCTGGAGAGTGCCCTGAGTTGTTCCAGCTTTTCCGCATTTTCTAAAGATGATGCGGGTAGTTTTGAGTATTTCAATAAAAAATCTTTCCGGTAGGCGTAAATGCCAAGATGCTTCAGGAAAGTAACGCCAGGTTCCTTGATTGGATCTTTACCATCTCGTACATAAGGAATCTGTGAGCGGGAAAAATAGAGTGCATATCCGCAATTATCCAGCACAACTTTTACCACATGTGGATTTGCCAATTCTGTTGAATCTTTTATCGTATTTGCAAGAGTTGCCATTCCTCCGCCCGCATCTTCTGCTAGCGTATCTATGACCTGATCGATCATGTTTGCATTCACTTCTGGTTCGTCTCCTTGCACATTCACAATAATATCCGCATCCAATCGCCCTGCCACCTCTGCGATTCGGTCTGTCCCGGAGGTGTGCGACAGGGAAGTCATCTCCACTTCACCGCCGAACCCTTTCACAATATCGTATATAAGCTGATTATCCGTGGCAACAATTACTTTATGAATTCGTTTAGCCTGTCTTACATTTTGATAGACGTGCTCTATAATATACCTTCCGGTAACAGCCTTAACTTCTGGCAGGATTAACTTACCAGGCAGCCTGGTCGATGCATATCTTGCAGGAATTACGACAACCGCCTTTGCGCTCTTCATCCAATCACGTAATCATTTTCTTTGAAGGAACATCTATTCCCAAAATAATAAAGCTTAATTCTATTTTACAAGTCATTTATATTCAAACATATTTTTCAAGATTTTCAGCGCGCTTCAGGCGAGCGATGGCAGCACAAGGATTAATAAGGGAAATTTGTATGAGGAATTTCTGTTTTTGACGTGTTCTTAATTGGCTTGCAAGCGCTTTTGTTTATTTTGGGCTTGTGGGTTTGCAAATAAAAGGTCTATACCGTGAGTTTGCAAAGCTGGAAAGGGTAGCGGTGCGGGAGCTGTATCGGGGAAAGGGTCTGGGCCATAAGCTGACAGAGTTTATGATAACCGTTGCAAAGGAGCAAAGCTTCAAGAAATTTAAAGTCCATGCCCAGGCATACCTGAAAGACTTTTATCAGAAGCACGGATTTGAGGTTGTTGGAGATATGTTTAAAGAGGCTGGCATTGACCACTATTTGATGATCCGTAATGATTCAGATAATAAGGAATGATAGGAATGCATTATAATTATAAATAAGGGTATGCTTAAAAGTAGTCAACTGATGTTCAGTTGATCGAACAGAACTCGATTCCTTTTCTGTGAGTCTGCAAGGACTTTATCGTAAGAAAGGACTTCGATATAGGTTTGAAGTACTTTGTTAAAACCAAAATAACCTATCAAATCAGGTGTAATCTCTAAACCAGCATTTTCAGCATAAGTTTTAATTTTTGGGGTTACGTCACAGATAAGGTATGCATAGACAGGCGTGTTTTGTTTTATCTTGACAGGTCTTCCATTCTTATCTAGTTTATTGCCGTTTCTCAGTTCACGGATATAGCTATACACCTGTGCAATAGGGTTGTCATCTTCCCCTGTGTAGTCATTCCGCATAGGACGTTTGAATTCGACAATTACAATAGAGGAGAAATCACTTTTCTGGTCAACAAATGCACAGGGATTATTGAAAATTATGAGATCAGGCCTATTATCGCTTTCAACACCTATTAAATCAATTTGTTTCAATTTTTTATCAGAGGCAAGAAAGGAGTGGTATGACAATTTCTCATCCAAAACCCAAAGATTTTGGTTGTCATATGTAATGTCATCAGATGTTGTTCTCAAAGGAAAGATAATTTCATGAATACTTTCCTCTAAGGCGTATTTCTCGGTATCTTTCTGTTTCAGGTTGTTTTCTAGTATGTCCAGCACAATCTTTCTATGGATTATGTACTTTGCAATGTTTGCTTTTCCTACATCGTTCAGTTTTTCAAAGAATTTATTATACCTTTCTCGATATTCAGGGTACTTTCTAATATCACTAGGCTTGGTATTTATATACTCTTTGCTTTGCGTCTTTATATCCAATTCCAATTTATGATGAATTCTGTGAAGCTCGATTTCCAATGAATCGTCTGTAATATCCGGGGCTATGTGATCAAGGGACTCTTTTTCATATTTAAGAATATATCTATATTCAGGAGCTTTTGTCTGGACAAAAGTCTGAATTCTGCCACTCTTTTGTTCCTGAATAGGAAGCAGAAACTCTTGGAGTTGTGACCTTACTTCTTTAAGAGCTCGGAGCTTTATGTCACTTAATGTAACTAGTGTTTGAACGGAAACACTCCAAAGCCAAGTAGAATAAGGCAAAGCCGGTGGAAATAGTTAATGAATGGCATTGAATATTTACGTGGGAAATGGTAAAATATGGCGAAGACAAAGGGATTCTGGGTGGAAAGAGTCCAAATATTCGATTCATTAACAAAAAAGGCAAAAGACATTCGATAAGAAATGAGAAAGAAAATAGAGCCACAGAAGAAACTGGGAGCAATAAGCATTGCAGAAGTAAAACTGCCGTTAAAGAGCCGGGATGAGCTACCACCGATATTGAAGGCATTGCAACATATCTATGCCACACCGGAGTTGAAAGAGGAGGTATTCCGGATATTGGAGGAGAAGGTAATGAGGGGGAAGAAAAAGACGGGGAGATACGGGATGGAATTGTGGCATATATTGGTGTTATCGGTAGTGAGGACGGGACTGGACGCTAATTATGATAGGCTGGAGGATTTTGCCAACCATCATAGCCTCATCAGGAAGATAATGGGTGTAGAGACGGGATTCGCAGAAGGCAAGGTCTTTTCGATACAGAGTATAAAGGATAATGTAAGCTTATTGGATGGGGAGATTATCAATAGGATAAATGACGTGGTGCTAAAAGCGGGACATCAGTTAGTAAAAAAAAAGATGAAGGCATCAACTTTAAGGTGGATACGTATGTATTAGAGGCGAATGTACACTTTCCGACAGATATGAATTTGTTATGGGATGCGGGACGCAAGAGCCTGGACACGATAGAGGATGCAATAGAGGAAGGCATTCTGGATTGGAAGGGATGGCGCAAGTGGAAATATTGGAGGAGAGAGTTGAAAAAGCTGATGAGGATCAGCGCAAAGGCGTCAAGTGGTGGGGGGAAAAATAAGGAAGCACTAGAGAAAGAGCATGTGAGGAGTTACTTGGAATTATCGGGGAGTTTGAGTGGAAAGATAGGTGCAAGTCTGTTAGCCATCTACGAAAGAGTGCTAACAACGAACCAGGTAGAGATGCATGCAAAGAAAATAGA
>Ga0209324_10000045_pt1 | contig 68079 bp, 62 predicted proteins | sample Rifsed19ft3_FD_184015 | JGI IMG/M metagenome (GOLD analysis project Ga0209324, IMG submission 184015) | Soil microbial communities from Rifle, Colorado, USA - sediment 19ft 3 (version 2) | ecosystem: Environmental > Terrestrial > Deep subsurface > Rock core/Sediment | place: Rifle, Colorado...
GGCCGTCACCTTTTTTCATGGCGCAACCTATCATCTTATCTTCAGCGTGCTTATCGCGACAAGCGCGAGTATTATCGATATTATCCAGAACCTGACTATTATCCTGGGCTCGGGCCAGCCCTTGAGCTCGTAATGGTGGTGGATGGGCGCCATGGCGAACATCCTTTTCCCGGTAAGCTTGAACGAGCAGACCTGGAAAATGACCGAAAGGGCCTCGACCACGAATATGCCGCCGACCAGCAGGAGGAGTATCTCGTTCTTGGTGATGACGGCCAGAGTCCCGAGCGCCCCGCCCAGGGAAAGCGAGCCTACATCGCCCATGAACACCTGCGCCGGGTATGTGTTGTACCAGAGAAAGCCCAATGAAGCCCCGACCATCGCTCCAGCCACTACCGCGAGCTCTCCGGCGTGCGGCACATACATGATGTGCAGGTAGCTCGCTATCTTCACATGGCCCACAAGGTACGCGAGCAGCATGTAGGTAGCCGCCGATATGGTCATGGGGCCTATGGCAAGGCCGTCAAGTCCGTCCGTAAGGTTCACCGCGTTTGAAGTACCCACGATGACAAAGACCACAAAAGGTATGTAGAAGGCCTTAAGGTCAATGGACGCCTCCTTGAAAAACGGTATGGACACGACCGTATCCGCACCCTGGTAATACAAGAACAGGGCCGCGGCGGTTGCTACCAGCACCTGGAAGAAGAACTTGGTGCGCGCCCTCATGCCGCCTTTTTTCTTCTTTACGACCTTGCTGTAGTCGTCCGCGAACCCTATAGCCCCCATGCCGAGAGTGACGAAGAGCAGCAGCCAGACATAAGGGCTCGTGAGGTTGCCCCACAGGAGCACTGACCCGGCCACGACGATGAGGATTATTGCCCCGCCCATCGTGGGCGTTCCGGCCTTGCTCATGTGGCGCGCCGGGCCGTCGTCCCTTATGACCTCGCCAAACTTCATCTTCCTCAGCTTCTCGATGAGATAGGGGCCAAGGAGGAAACTCAGGACCAGCGCGGTTATGGCCGCGTAGATGGTCCTGAATGTAATATACTGAAACACATTGAATAATGTGTGGTATTTAGCCAGTGGATAAAGAAAATAATGAAGCATCTGCTTGGTTGCCTTCCTTGGGGTTCATGGCCGGGCTTCAGGCCCGGACGGTCATTGCTTGCTGAGCCCCTCTACTACTTCCTCGAGGGCTGCTCCCCTCGAGCCTTTAACCAGTACGGTGTCCCCCTCGTGGAGGATCCTTTTCAAAAGCGCCAATGCGTTCCTCTTGGAGCCGAAGCTGAATACATCTTTGAGCCCCGCCCTTCTCGCGCCCTCGGCGGTCGTTTCGCTTGAAGAGCCAATGGCAACGAGCACATCAACGCCAAGCTCAGCCGCCATCTTACCGACCCCGGCATGTTCTGAGTCGCTCGCGGCCCCAAGCTCGAGCATGTCACCGAGGACGGCGACCTTCCTGCCCCTGGCTTCCTTAAGCGTCCTCAACGCCGAGCCCATTGACTCGGGGTTGGCGTTGTATGTGTCATCCAGCACCGTGAACCCGCCTGACCTTATGAGGCCCATCCTGCCCTTTACCGGGGTCCAGGCCTCAAGCCCCGGGGCCATGTGCTCAAGAGGCGCTCCGAGCGAAAGAGCGGCGGCTATGGCGGCCGCGCCGTTGATGGCGTTTGTCAGGCCCGGGGAAGCGAACCTTACGGTTATCTTCTTGCCCCGCACATTGTAGACGGCGTTTGCCCCGGCAAGGCCCGCCTCGCCAGCTCCGGTCGAAGAGTCTTCGACAAAAACATCGGCCTTCTGCTTCATGCTGTATGTGACCGTCTGGCCGCCCGTACCTGCGGCCTTGACCACCCAGGGGTCGTCGAGGTTCACGACCTTGACGCCATGAGAGGCGAGCATCGAGAATATCGGCCCCTTTGCCCTGGCGACGCCTTCGAGTGAGCCGAGCGTCTGGAGGTGGCCCCTTCCGATGTTGGTTATGAGCGAGATGTCGGGAGCGCACATGGCTACTAGCCTTTCCATCTCCCAGTCTTCGCTGATGCCCAGCTCAATTACAGCGGCTTCATGAGCTTCTTCAAGTCTGAAGATGGTCAGAGGAACGCCGATGAGGTTGTTCTTGTTGCCCTCGGTCTTCAAGACATTCCTCGACACTGAAAGTATGGACGCTGTCATCTCCTTGGTCGTGGTCTTCCCGGCGCTGCCTGTTATTGCGACGATCGGTATCCTGTGAAGGCCTCTTACATGCGAGGCGAGAGCGCCCAAAGCCTTAAGAGTCTCATCGACTACTACCGCGGCCGCCCCTTGGGGCAGGCCCTTGAAGCAGGCGTCGTTATCAACTACAACGCCGGACGCGCCCTTGGCGAGCACGTCTTTTACAAAGGCGTGGCCGTCGAAGTTCGGCCCTTTCAACGCGAAGAACAGGTCCCCGGCATTGACCTTTCTCGAATCTGTCGACACGCCCGTGGCAACGCTGCCCTGTCCGTTTTTGAGCGCCCCTTTTAACGCGGCGGCTATGTCGTTAAACGATATTTTCATGATTATTGGTGGGCCGCATGGGCAATGCCCTCTGCCATGGCCTCTCGTATGACTTCAAAATCGTCGAAGTGGTGCTTCACGCCCTTTATTATCTGGTAGTCTTCGTGTCCCTTGCCGGCAACCAAAATGGTATCTCCGCTGCCAGCCAAAGCCACGGCCTTTCTTATGGCCTCTTTCCGGTCAGGGACAACCATATAGCCCTTTTCCGAAGGGCTGTTTTCCGGCTCGAACTTCTGGAGCCCATCGATGCCGGATTCCACCTCTTTTATTATCTCCAGCGGGTCTTCGTCCCTCGGGTTGTCCGAAGTGACTATCGTAAAGTCCGAGAGACGCGCTGATATCTCAGCCATTTTCGGCCTCTTGAGCCTGTCCCTGTTCCCGCCGCAGCCGAAGACCGTGATGAGCCTGCCGTTTGTAACGGGCCGGAGCGCCTGAAGAGCCCTTTCAAGCGCGTCCCCGGTATGGGCGTAATCGACATAAGCCCTGAAGACCCTCGAACCTTTTGACTCTATCTTCTCAAGCCTGCCCGGCACTCTTTCAAGGACGGAGATGCCCTGGCTTATGGCCTCTTTCCCGATGCCTATGGCACAAGCTACGGCAATTGCCCCGAGTATGTTCTGAAGGTTATACTCGCCGACCAGGTGGGAAGAGACCTGTATGTCGCCTGCCGGGGTCGCTATCACGGCCTCTGTGCGTCCTTCGAGCAGGGAAAAACTCTTCGGATAAACGCTCGCGCCCTGCTTGAGGCTGAAGGTCAAAGCATTGGGAAAAGTCTCTTTAAGCCTCCTGCCCCATGGGTCGTCGGTATTTATGACCGAAGCCCCGCCGGTTTCTTTCAGATTACTGAACAGAAGGGATTTACACCTGAAGTACTCGTCCATCGTCTTGTGGTAATCGAGGTGGTCGTGCGTGAGGTTCGTGAAGACCCCTGCCCTGAACCTGCAGTAGCTGACCCTTTTCTGTTCGAGCGCGTGGGAAGAGACCTCCATTACGCAATGCGTAACGCCGCCCTCGGCCATCTCCCTTAAAATGGCCTGAAGCTCCGGGGCCTGAGGCGTCGTATGGGGCGCGGCGAACACCCGGCCGTTGTAGCGGTAGTTTACAGTGCCTATGACGCCGGGGTTGGCCCCGGCAGAACGGAGGATGGACTCGAGGATATAAGTCGTGGTTGTCTTGCCGTTGGTGCCGGTTATGCCTAAAAGTACGAGCTTTTTCGAAGGCTCGCCGCAGATGAGGTCGGCGGCCCTTGCGATGGCCTCCCTGATATCCGGGACTATGACCTGGGTAGCCGCAATGTAAGGGGTCTGCTTTTCCGCGAGTACGCAGACGGCTCCGGCCTTCGCGGCGGCAGGGATGTACGAATGGCCGTCGACATGCTCGCCGGGCATGGCCGCGAAAAGGGTCCCGGAAGGGGAGCTGACAAGTGCGCGCGAATCCGTTGTAATTCCGGTTATATCTATATCAAGGCTTCCAAAGACCTGGCAGTCAAGGAAAGGCACGATATCGCTTAACTTCATGTTGCCTCACGAAACTTGAGCAAAGCCCGCTTGCTGGCCACAGGCCAATTGGGCTTCAACTCGACATTTTCTCACATCAGGGCAGTCTTTTTCAAATCCTTCTTACTGGAACTCGACTACGACCGGCCCCTTTTCAGGTATCGACGCGCCGGGGAAGGGGGCCTGGGCCACCGCCCTGCCGCTGCCCTTTATCTCCACATCAAAGGCCCTCTCCTTCGCTATCCTCAGGACCATTCTCACTGATTTCCCGTGGAAATCCGGCACTGCCATGGGCCTCACCTCGCCGTTGTCCAGGGGCTGCTGCTCGTCCACGGCTGCCTCAATTGCCGCGCCGTCCTCTTCCATCTCCATCTTCGGGGCGGTCGAATTAGCCTTGAAGACCCCGAGATAGGCCAGGGACTCTTCGGCTATCTCTTTGAAAACAGGCCCGGAGACCGAACCACCATAATACTCCCCTTCAGGTTCGTCTACTGTGACAAGTATCGCAAGCTTCGGGTCTTTCGCGGGCACAAAACCAACAAATGAGGCTACATAAGCGCCGCGCGCATAGCCGCCGTTCTTGAAATCAGGTTTCTGGGCCGTCCCGGTCTTCCCGGCGACATCGAAATCCGCTATGGCGGCCTTTGTTCCGGTGCCGCCCTCTTCGGTTACGCCCACGAGCATCTCGGAGAGCGTTTTTGCGGTCTCCTCGGATATCACCCTTCTGGAGATAACCGGGTGGGATTCAGTCACCACATGGCCGCTTGGGTCCTTAACAGACCTTACGACATACGGCTTCATTATGAAGCCGCCGTTTGCTATGGCCGACACGGCCGTTATGAGCTGGACGCCTGAGACCGAGACTCCCTGGCCGAAAGAAACCGTGTGAAGAGTGACGCCCGACCATTTGTTATAATGGCGCAGCGACCCTGTTGCCTCTCCGGGCAGGTCTATGCCGGTCTTTGACCCGAAGCCAAAGGCCTTCATGTACCTGTAGAGTTGGACCTTGCCGAGCTTCTCGCCGATTTTCGCCGAGCAGATGTTGCTCGAGTATTTTATTATGTGGGGGACATCCAGCCAGCCGTACTTCTCGTGGTCATGGAACACCCTGTCAGCGACCCTGTAATTGCCGTTCTCGCAGAAAAAGCTGCTCGACGGCTTCACGAGCCCCTCGTCGAGCGCCGCCGCTATGAGAAAGAGCTTGAAAGTGGAGCCGGGCTCGTAAACATCGGTAACGGCCCGGTTCTTCCAGTGGCCAACATTGAACCTGCCCACTTCATTAGGGTCAAAGGAGGGCTGGTTTGCCATTGCCAGTATCTCGCCTGTGGCCGGGTCCATCACTATGGCGGTCCCACCCACGGCATTGTGCTTATCGACCGCTTTCTTCAGGGCCTTTTCAGCAATGTACTGGATTGTCTTGTCTATGGTGAGCTCGACCTCCATGCCTTCGAGCGGCACGGCCTTGTCAAGGTCCTGGTAGACGAGCGTCCTGCCCATGGCGTCCTTCTCGCCCATGAACCTGGCGGAAGAGCCCTTGAGCATCGAATCGTAGTACCTTTCTATTCCTTCGAGGCCGTTAGCGTCAAGGCCGGTGAAGCCGATTATGTTGGAGGCGAGCTGGCGGTTGGGGTAATACCTCCTGCTCTCCTTCATGATGCCGATGCCGTCGAGTTCCTTTACTATCTGCCTCTGCTCGTCCTTGAGGTCGACCTGGCGCTTGAGCCACACGAAACCGGCCTCTCCCCTGAGCTTTCTTTCGAGCTCAATGGAACTGACGCCAAGTATGGGCGAGAGCACCTTTGAAACTGTCCGCGGCGATTCGATCTTGTTAGGCTGGGCGAAAATCGAATCGACCTCGACGCTTACCGCCAGCTCCTTCAAGTTCCTGTCGAAGATGTCGCCCCTTTTCGACTGAAGGTTCAGCGTCTTCCTGTGCTGCTTCATGGCCATCTTCTTAAGCTCAGGTCCCTTTATAATCTGCAGGTGGACCGCTCTGGCGAAGATGGCCGCGAAAAACAAAAGGAAAAAGCCCATTACAATATATACCCGGAGTTCCAGATATGACTTGGACTTGGACTTGGACTTTTTCCTCGGCTTCATCTAATGGTTACTATCTGCTCGCTTTTAGCGTTCATGAGACCGAGCTCGCCGGTCGCTATCTGCTCTATTCTTTCGGGGCTCTTGAGCCGGAGGTAATCGAGCCTGAGCCTTTTGTTCTGCTCCATGAGAGAGGCCCTTGAGCTGTTCGCCCTGGATATCTCATAGCCCGCGTTCACGACCATGAGCCTGCTCCACATGAAGGCGAATATGATAAGCACCGCCACCACGGAGATCAGCACCGAGAAGTAAAGGAAGTTCATATCCTTCACATCCCTCCTGGTCCTCACGGCCTGTCCGGTGAGAACGCCTGGGAACTCCAGCTTTTTGCTTACTACCTCAGCCATACGAACCTCCTTGTCTTGAACAGCACGGCAGACAATTTTTAAAATTCCAAAAACCTTTAAAGCATCTCGATGGCCCTGAGCTTGGCGCTGCGGGCCCTCGGGTTTCTTTCAATCTCCTCCTCAGAGGCCGTCACGGCCTTTCTCGTGAGGAGAAGCGCTGCGGGCTTGTGGCCGCATACGCACACCGGGAACTTCGGCGGGCATACGCACCCGGTTGAAGCCTCCCTGAAAGCGTTCTTTACTATCCTGTCTTCGAGGGAATGGAATGATATGACTACCATCCTCCCGCCTGCCTTTAAAACGCCCATCCCGCCGGTGATGCCCTGCTTCAAGCTCTCCAGCTCGTCGTTTACGGCTATGCGCAAGGCCTGAAAGACCTTTGTGGCAGGGTGTATGCGCTTGCCGTGGAACTTCCTGGGGATGGCGAAAAGCACGATCTCGGCAAGCTCGCCTGTAGTCTCAATGGGCTTTCTGGCACGGGCCGCTATTATTGCCCTCGCGACCCTCCTGGCAAAAGCCTCTTCGCCGAACTCCCTGAAGATGCGTTCGAGGTCTTGTTCATCCAACGAGTTCACGAGCGAGGCGGCAGTTTCGGCCTGCCTCGTGTCCATCCTCATATCAAGGGGCGCGTCCATTCTGAAGCTGAAGCCCCGCTCGACGCTGTCGAGCTGGTGTGATGAAACGCCGACATCCAGTATCACTCCGTCCACCGGGCCAGCTCCGAGCCCTTCGACGGCATTTTTAATATTCCTGAAATCGTCCCTTACGAAGCTGACCCTGTCGCCGAAGGGTTTAAGGAATTCTCCGGCGGCCTTCAAAGCATCGATATCCCTGTCTATGCCTATGACCCGGTTAGCGGGGTTTGCGCGAAGTATCTCTGCCGTGTGCCCGCCGCCGCCCAATGTGCCGTCGACGAATATGCCTTCTTTAGAACAGCCGAGAAGCCGGACAGACTCTTCCGGCATGACAGACAGATGGCTGAAGCCCATCTGTTAAAGCCCCAGCCGCTCGAGAGTATTGACGATATCCTCCTGGGAAGCCGCTTTTTCAGCCTCGTCCCACAGCTGCTTGCTCCATATCTCCATGTGCCTGAAAGCGCCTATGAGGACCACTTCCTTTTCCAGCTTCGCGTAGTCCCTGAGCGTCTGCGGCAGGAGTATCCTTCCGAGCCTGTCAATAGCGCAGTCAGTGGCGCTTGAATAGAAAAACCTGAGGAACGCTTTGGTGTCCTTCTTGAACTCGGGGAGAGTTGCTATCTTGTCCTCGAGCTTTTGCCATTCGGCGAGAGGATAGGCGATAAGGCAGTTGTCATAGTTGGTCACGACAAGGCGCGCGTCATACCTCTCGTTCAGGGTGTCCCTGAACTTTGAAGGGATGCTGAGCCTTCCCTTGCCGTCTATGAGGTGCTCGTATCTGCCTTTGAACATCGGGTTATTAACAGTTTATCCACTTCGGGCCCGGAGTCGTATCTCTCCGGTTTTTCGGGGTTTTATACCCCTGTCATTCCACTTCTCAACAGCTGAATACCACTTTGTACCACTTTATACCACTCGATGGGCTAACTATATTCCTGTACTATTTTTTTGTCAAGAAAAATGTAAATAGATGATGAGCTAAAAACTAAAAGGAAATCAGCCCATTGCGCCATTCGTTTTCAACCTGTTGTGGAAAGGCCCGGGCAGATATGCTATTAGTGGGAATAGACGAGGGAAGACACTTGGGAAATCGGGATTTGATTTCAAATAAAGAGGCGGCGCACCCGGACAGAAGACGGCAGACAGGGACTGAATCAGATTAAAAGATGCGCGACTTTTTGTTTTGTCTTTAAACCAAGCACGGTTTACCCGGCGTAGCGAAGCATAAGGTTGGGGGAGGGACGAGCGGGCGGGGCGGTAGGGATGCCCGCGTAGCGGGTGAGGCTGGTAAGCGGGCCTGCTCGGAGGCAGGAGGCGGAAAGCGAGCGAGCCGGTTAAACAGAAAGCGCGCGGCAGCGCGCAAAAAGGTTTTTTTGCAAAAAGCTGGAACAAGAGTAAACACATTTTTTGGCCAGAGCTCTCTTTCCCCGCTTCGCGAGGAAAGAGAGCGCCTGTGTTCATCTTATCAAAAATCGGGGGTCAAGACGGTTGCCGGACGGCTCAATTGAGCGAAAACGGCTGAGAGCATACGGAACATACGGGAGTGTCCGTCGAGGAGGTCTGCTTTTCCCTTATCCTCTTGAGCCTTTCCATTATTACCTCAGCCCTGTACTTGTAATCAGCGGCCACCTTGTTGGACGGGTCGAGTTCCAGGACGGCTTCCCACTCCTTTATGGCCATCTCCATCTCCTCGCTCTGGAAATAGGCTATGCCCTTCCTGAAGCGGATATCGACCGCCTTGTCCCTTTCCTTTTTGGCCCGGGCAAGGAGGTCAGTGGTGTTCATGTAGGCCGGGAGTATCTTCAGGACCGCAGAGAACTCCTCTATGGCCTTGGCGTAGGCCTTTGAATCGAGATATATCTTGCCCTTCAGGTAATGGGTATTCGCGATGTCCTCGGGCTCTTCCCGGACATTCTTCCTGGACTGCTTCTTATCCAGCTGGACGGGTTTTTCGCCGGAACGCAGAGCTTCCGTTATGACCTCTACCCTCTTGAGCGCGAGTATGTTGGACGGATTATACTTCAGCGACTGCCTGTACTCGAAAAGCGCGCGCGAGTATATGCCAGCCTTTTCAAGGTCCTCACCCATGTCCATGTGCCTCCTGGCCAGCTGCATGGAGATGACATTGATGTCCGCGATAAGTTTTCTGGCGGCCTTGTAGTCCGGGTTTTCCCTTGGAACCGACTTAGCCTTTTCCCTGGCCTCGGAAAGCCGCCCGCTCTCATAATAGGACATGGCCCTTTCGAATTCGGAAGCGAGCATGTACCCAGGCTGCATCTGCGCGCAGCCAGCAAGCAGTACCGCAAGGACGACCGCTCCTGATAATCTAAAGTACAATCCCATCCCTCTCAAGCTCCATAAGGGCGAGATGGACTATGCCCTCCACCTCGGCAGCCCACGCGCCGGAAAACCCCCTGATGTTATAGAGAGTGACCGGGTGATCGAACCCCTTTATGACGACGCCCTTTATCTCCTCGGCCTCGACCCTGCCCCTTACCGCGTTGAATACGAATTCACTGACGAGTATGTCCCCGCCGGCTGCCAGGTCGGTGAGCCGGGAAGCCAGGTTCACCGTGTCGCCGACGGCAGTATATTCCATTCTGGCCATGGAGCCCATGTTCCCGGCGATGACCTCGCCTGAGTCCAGCCCTATGCCCATCTCGAGGACTATCCCGCCCTCGGACAACCGTACCCGGTTCAGTTCCTCGACCGCCTTCTTGACCGCCATAGCGGCCTTGAGCGCCTGTTCGAGGTGGGCTTCTATCCTGAGGGGCGCTCCGAAGACCGACATCACGCAATCGCCCATGAACTTGTCGACCGTGCCCTCGAACCTGAAGATGACCTCGGTTATTACGGTGAAATACCTGTTCAGGAGCTCGACTGTCTCCTCCGGCTCCAGCTTTCTCGATATCGAAGTGAAACCCCTTATGTCCGCGAACATGACCGTGACCTCGCGACGGTCGCCGCCGAGCCGTATCTTTTCAGGGTCCTTCAATATCTCGTCCGCCAGGTGCGGACTCACATAACGGTTGAAGACGCCTTTCAATATCTCCTTTTTCTTTAGCTCGGAGGCCATCCTGTTGAAGGATTTGACCAGCGTGCCCAGTTCGTCTTTCCTCACCTCTGGTATGCGGTAGTCAAAGTTGCCCATGGCTATCTCTTTTGTGCCCTCAAAAAGCCTGAACACCGGGCGAAGAAGCCCGGAAGAAAGCGGTATTGAAAGGAGCGTTACCGCGGCCGCCGCGATAAGGCCCGTGACCGTGACCCTCTTTATGGCGCGCCTGACCTGCTCTTGTATGAAGCTGTCCGAGAACGACACGACCGTGTACCCGACCGTGGTGCTCCTGAATATTATGGGAGAAACGAAAGTGAGAAAGCCGTCCTTTTCCTCTATGAGCCACGGCGCAGCCCCGCTCCGGGATGAGACAAGCTTCGTGTCAAAGGCCGTGAATTCGGCTCCGACCTCCTGAAGGTCCTTGTGGGCCTCTATCTGGAAGTTATGGTTCAGCAGGTACGAGTCATGTATGCCCGGGTACTTGAGTATGTTCTGTATGAGGAGGTTCATGGCGAGGCTGTCCCTCTGCATGAAAGGGATCTTGGAGTCGTTGGCGAACTCATGCGTGATGGTGCCTGCCATCGACCGGAGCTGCTCTTCGAGCGAGGCCTTCTGATGGGCGACAAGTATCACGCCTATCGAAAAGGTAGTCACGAACAACAGGCTCGACAGGATTACAGCCAGCTTTATCTTTATGCCTATTTTCACAGCTATACGGAACCCGAAAAGAAGTGGAACAGTGTTAATGAGCAGATGGCTCGCCGGTATGCGGCGCGCGTACATCCCAAATGGCCATGAAAACCGTCATTGAAACAAAGGACGGCAAGTTTAAGCCTGAGCAGGTATATTATACGGTTATGCGCATAAAAATTCGAGTAAAATCAAGAAGATACCCCGGAAAACCCGTGACGGGCGTCACGGCAAACATTCCACGGAAATGAGAGACTTAAAGTCAGGGAGAGTGTAAGACTGGAACATTAAAAGTTCTGCGAGCAGGCGATTAAAAAACTCTAAGGTATCTTTGCGCTTGAGCCTGAGCGCAAGGGCGTCTCTCTTTTCTGATACGGTTTTCCTTAATCACTCACCTTTTTAAATTAAACCGGAGGCTGCCTTTAAGCCGGATCCTGTTCCCGGAACGAATTCCGGGCGGCGGCCATTCGTCTAGGCCTGCCGTTGCCGGCAGGCTCGAGCAGTCAACCCGTTCCGCCATCCCCGAAGGGAACAAGGACGGGCAGTCCTTAATGCGGAACCTATTTGGCTTTGCACCGGGAGGGGGTTACCAAGAGCTGCCGGTCACCCGGCGCTCTGGCGGGCTCTTACCCCGCCTTTTCACCCTTACCCCGCTCGCGCGGGGCGGTCTCCTTCTCTGTGGCCCTGTCCCTGGGGTCGCCCCCGGTCGCCGTTAGCGACCTCCCTGCCCTGTGGTGTCCGGACTTTCCTCTGACTTAAAAGCCAGCGGCCGCCCGGCAGCCTCCGGTCTGTCTAAAAATTGCTCTTTTTCCCGGCATCAATGTCAGGCTGTAAGTAAAAATGCTCACATATTGTCATATATGCTCCGCTTTTTACTTCCACCCATCCTCGACCTCGGAAAAATATCTAATTTTCAGGAGCACCCCAAAAATTATTTCGCCCTCTTGTCTATGGCCTCATTGGCCAGCTTGTCGGCGAGGCTGTTCTCTTCCCTGTATACATGCACTATCTTGTAGCGCCTGAAACCTTTCAGCAGCGAGTACGCTTCATCGTAAAGAGGCTTCAGGTCCGCGCTCTTGACCTTGTACTTGCCGGTGATCTGCTTTACCATGAGCTCGGAGTCGGCAAAGACCTCGACCTCGCTGACTCCCATGGTTTTTGCCTCGGAAAGCGCCATTACAAGGGCGCTGTACTCGGCCATGTTGTTCGTCATGACGCCGAGATATTTTCTAAGCTCCCTCGCGACATTGCCATTAGGGTCTCTTATGACAGCGCCTGCCCCGGCCTGGCCGGGGTTCCCGCGCGATGCGCCGTCGACCCTTATCTCAAACGCGCCAGCGCAAGGGGCCTCGAACAGCTCCTCCTGCACCGGTATCCCTTTGGCGAGCGCCTTGAAAATGGCCCTGGCCTTCTCGGGCGAGACGCCGGAAGAGCGCATGGAAGCGTCTATGTTCAATGTGCTTGAAAGCTCGAGCAGGAACTTTTTTACAAGCTTCCCGTCGTTTGCCGGCATGTTCAGACGGCCTCTAACTGGGCCTTGTCGTCCTCGACGTGAAGCAGCCTGTGGCAATGGGGGCAGGACTGAAGTTCTTCGTCAGTCCCTCTTTTGAGCATGATATAGACCTGGGGGGGAATGTGCGTGAAGCAGCCTTGGCAGATTTCGTCTTTGACAAGCGCGAGTCCGACTCCGCTTCTCCTGGACCTGATAAGCTCGTACTTTTTCAATATCTCCGGTGCAACCCCGGATTTCAATTCGTCTTTTGACCTGAGCTTCGCATTGATGGCTTCTTTCCAGCCGCTTCTGCTGGCTTCCAGATCGCCGGAAAGTTTTTTGAGTTCCTCTTCCTTGCCGTTCAAAAGGTCCTGTCTGGCATTGAAGAGCGCCCCTTTTTCGTCAAGCTTCGCCGAAAGGGAGGTCTTGTCCTGCTCGCCCTGCTTTTTCGACTTGTTAGCTCCGTTTATCTCTTTGGTGAGGGCGGTGAGCTCGCGGTCATTCTTTACGGAATTGAGCCTTTTTTCGTCTTTCGAGGACCTCTCCTGGCTCTCCCTGATCTTTTCGTCGATTTCCATGATCTGGGCCTTCAGGGCGCCTGTTTCGGCTTCTATTGCCGCGATCGCCTCTCTTGAGCCCTTGAGCTCAAGTTCGAGGTCTTCTATGGTCTTGCAAAGGCGCTTTTCCTCATCCTCAATAGCCCTTATTTCGAGGTCTATCCTCTGAATACGCTCAAGGACTTTCAAGGTGCTTATCAAAACGACCTCCGGGGAATTCTTTGGTGGGCCCACCTGGGCTCGAACCAGGGACCGACCGGTTATGAGCCGGTGGCTCTTCCAACTGAGCTATGGGCCCATGGGGGAAAAACAAGGGTACAAAACTTCTGCCTGTCACTATCCCGGCGCGTGCCGGTTTTGCGGCAATCGGGTAAAGCGGTGACGCGATTGACTCATTTTATGAAATAAAACCGCACAATGTCAAGGCGTTTCTCGCGTTGCCTCGAATTTAAGTGGCTTTTTCCATGAACAGGCAGCCTTGACATCGCCCGCTGCGCGGTTAAAGTTAATTGGAGGGCTTTAAATTCCAGACCTCGAATCTTTCCCCGGGCATTCCCGAACTCCACAGCCGCAAACCCATCTGCTGTTAATGCCGGCCCGGGTCTTCCAGAAGTCCAGTTGCGCTTTCAAACGCTCAAAGCCCGCGCGAACACGCCCCGGAGCGCTCAATGACCGAGCCCGTCAAAAAGCGGATACTCCTCGTCGACGAGGATGATGGCCTCAAGAGATCCTGCTCTGATGTACTGACAGGCGCGGGTTACAGAGTAGAGCTTGCCTCAAACGGGGTGGAGGCCTACGGCAAGCTCCGGGAGGCTTCGTTCGACCTTGTCATAACCGGGATGAAACTGCCAGGCCTCGACGGCATAGGGCTTTACCTGGATACTCTCAAGATATACTCGAATATGAGGGAGAAGTTCCTGTTCATGGAAAACGACCCCTGCGCCGATGACCCGCTTGCCCTTTCCCCGCCGGATGAAAGATACCTCGTGAAGCCCTTCAATATCTACGAGCTGCTGAAAAAAGTCGAAACCCTCACCGGCGTGAACCTCTCTGCGTTCCTCATGAAGTACGGAAACCTGGGAGAAAACAGGCGAGCTGACAGGAGACTGTGCTGGACAGAGGACTTGAGGCTTTCGGAAAACTCGCGCGCGTTCAGGCCGTTCACGCACACGATGGATGTGTCGAAACGCGGCCTGAGGATAAGGTACATGGGCAGCCCCGTCAGGCCGGACAGCGTCGTAAAAGTCCAGATAAGATGTCTCAAGGTCAGCTGCGGGGCGCGCGTCGTCTGGTCAAGGGCCTTGAGCGAAAAGGAATCGGCCTCCGGGCTATTTCTCTCTGAGCCGGTGCCTGCAGCGTCGCTGTTCATGGTCACGCAGGGCAGAAGGCCATTCATTCCGCCGCTTATTTCGGGAGCATAAGGAGTCGTGTTCCGTTGTTCGTGAAAAGAATGGTTTTGGCCTTTGCTTCGCTCCGCTCGCACCCCCTCTCCCCAGCCCTCTCCCACAAGGGGAGAGGGAGTTCTATACCGTAGGTTAGGTTAGCGAAGCGTAACCCAACACTTGCCTTTATCTGTCATTCTTCGATTCGCTCGCAATGACCCCAATCCCTCGCCTCGCCCTACCTGTTTATGTTAATATTATGATAATATTGATTGGAGCTTGAGTTCATAAAGCCCTTATCCAAAAGGCCGGAATTGCATGAGCGGATGTTGTGATCAGGATTGTTCTTTAGAGAAGCTGCGCGAGCGCCAGCGCGGGACATTGCAAGTGGTCCTTGGCGTAAACGCGGTCATGTTTTTTGTCATCCTGGCCGCAGCTCTTCAGGGAAAATCAACAGCCCTTCTTGCAGACAGTCTTGACAACCTGGGAGACGCATTGACATACGCCGTCAGCCTCTACGCCGTCTCAAAGGGAGCAGCCGTCAAGGCCAAAGTAGCACTGTTCAAAGGCGGGCTAATTTTTCTCGCGGCTCTGGCCGTGGCCGGGCAGATTATCTACAGGTTTTTTGTCCCGAGCGTCCCGGCCTTCGAGACCATGGGTGCGTTCAGCCTTATCGGACTTGCGGCAAACTCCTTTTGCCTTTTTGTACTGTGGCGCCACCGGGGAGAAGATGTGAACATGAGCTCCGTGTGGGAGTGCTCACGAAACGACATCGCTTCGAACCTTTCTGTTTTCGCGGCTGCTGGCGCGGTCTGGCTTACGGGTTCAGGCTGGCCTGACATTATCGTTGCGCTTGGCCTTGTGTGCCTGCTGATGCGTTCCGCCATCCGCGTTATCTCAAAAGGAATGGCAGAGCTTCGCGCTGCAACCTGATGATTGGCACGCACGCGCTGCCTAATGTGCCGTAAGCGCGTTGCCCTTTTTCAAACCATACTTTTTTATCTTCCTTTCGAGCCTCGGAAGGGAGATCCCGAGAAGAACGGCTGCCCTGGACTTGTTCCAGAGCGTATGACCCAGCGTGGATTCTATGTGGCCGCGCTCGATATCGTCGAGCGTCGCTGATTTCCAGGCCGGGTCTTTTTTTTCCTTGCCGGGCAGCGTCACATCGATGAGCACATCGCCTTTCGCGAGAAGTACGCCCCGTGTAATGACATTCTCAAGCTCCCTTACATTGCCGGGCCAGGAGTATACCTTCAAAAGGGCCATCACCTCCTCAGGCACCTTCCTCACCTTCTTGTGAAGCTCCCTGTTCGCCTTTGCCAAAAGGTGCATGACCAGAAGAGGCACATCCTCGAGCCGCTCACGCAGCGGGGCGACATCTATAGTAATGACCTTGAGCCTGTAATAAAGGTCTTCCCTGAACGCGCCGCTCGTGACAAGCCCCGATAGGTCGCTGTTCGTAGCGGCTATGACCCGGACATCAGTGCGTATGGTTTCGCTCCCTCCCACCCTCTCGAAGCTGCGCTCCTGCAAAACCCTCAGGAGCTTGACTTGCAGGGCCTGGCTCATCTCTCCTATCTCGTCGAGGAAGACCGTGCCTCCGCTTGCCGCCTCGAACTTGCCCTCCTTCCTGAAGAGCGCGCCTGTGAAGGCCCCCTTCTCATGGCCGAAAAGCTCGCTTTCAAGGAGCGTCTCTACAAGTGCCGAGCAGTTTATGGCTACAAAGGGCCTGCCGGCCTCAACTGAATTGTGATGTATGGCCCTGGCGATAAGCTCCTTGCCTGTGCCGCTTTCGCCCTGTATAAGGATAGTGACCTTGCTCTGCGAGGCCAGGCCTATGGTCTTGAATATCTCCTCCATGGCCCTGCTCCTGCCGACTATCTCATCCGGCCTGTACTCGCTTTCCACGGCTCCGAGGTCGCCGAGCCTCCTGTGCAGGTCCACGCCCTCAAAGACTTTCTTCAGGCACTGGTCAAGTTCGGCAAGGTTTACTGGCTTTTGTATGCAGTCGAAAACGCCTTTTTTTATCACTTCGACAGTAGTGGCCATGTCCGAGCCGCAGGTAAGGGCTATTATGCTGGCGTGCTCATCAATCGATTTGAGTTCATCGATCGCAGGGATGCCCTGCCTGAGCGCGTCGATATCGACTATTACGGCGTCCGGCCTTTCCGAAGCGTAAATGCCGGCAAGAGCGTCCAGACCGCAAAAGAGCACCGTAACCGACCCGGCCAGGTGCTCGCTTACCTGGCTGGATACTGACCGGTCAACTGATGTGATAAGTACCTTTCTCATGGCGCCCCTTAAGATTATACCCCCTGTTAGCCCATCCCTGCCCATATCAATGAGCTAGCTTTAGCTTTGCCCCCTGACCTGTCTTTTAGTACAGCTCCACTTGCGCGTTTACAAAAACCCGTTACAATGTTAAAGCTTATGATAAAAAACAACTCCGACTTTCAACTTTGCGCATACCTGCTGGAAAAAGATGGCAGTCCCGCCTGTTTTTTCAGGGTAGCGGAGGCCCAGCCCTGCGGTTATTTCAAAAGCTCGCGCTGCTATTACCGCGGAGGGCCATTCACCCCGGTCAGGCCCGGGCAAACTGAAGAGCGTCCGGCCAAAGAAACCAAATAACCTCCCCCTGGGTTGCGCCTTCAAAAAAGGTCTGCTATACTTAACGCGATTAAGCACCATCGCGGAACGACGCACCGGGGCCAACATGAACTCCAAATTCAACCAGCTGAGACTTTTTCTCAAAGGCTTCATTGAACTGTGCTCCAGAAAGCGCTCAGGCCTTCATCCTTCCATCGAAAAGACCCTCCAGACAATAGTTGCCGAACTCGAAGAACAAAAAATGCCAGCCCTTGAAAACCTCCTGGACTTTGAAAAAACATTCGAATGCATGGAATCGAAGGACGCCCACTTGCGCTACCTTCATTCCGTTCTGAAGGGCTTCAGGGAACGCAGTTACAGGGGTTCAGCCGCGGACTTTACAAGCCGCCCCCTCTAACAGAATGCTGAAAAACTCTAAATCAGAGGCAGGTTGCTCAAAAAGTTCCAGATGCGAGGAGTCGAGAAACAAGGCATGAGGCGTACTTTGTTTGTACGCCGCAATGACGAGTTTTGAAGACGACATGGCAGATGGGACTTTTTCAGCAACCTGCTAAGGCCCCTGCCCCTGATACCTCCTTCCCTGCCGTATCCCTCTAAAAAAGCGTTGAAAATAATTGAATTTTTGATAAATTGGTGAGCTACCATGAATTACTTTCAACGACAGGGGACAGGATGTCTAAGGACTTTCTATTAGAGATAGGCACTGAGGAACTTCCGGCAAAGGTCGTACCCAGGGCGCTCATCGCGCTCGAGGGCTTCTTGAGAAAGAACCTCGAAGCCAAAAGGCTGTCGTTTGATTCCATAAAGACGCTCGGCACACCGAGGAGGCTCGCGCTCATCGTAAGAGGGCTTGAGGAAAAACAGCCCGACTCGAGGGTAGAGCTCAAGGGGCCCCAGAAAAAGGCCGCCTACGACAGCGAAGGCAAGCCAACGGGCGCTCTCCTGGGATTCGCGCGCTCCCAGGGCTTGGAGCTTGCCGACATAAAGCTCGTCTCAACCGACAAGGGCGAGTACGCCACGGCAATAAAAGAGATAAAAGGCGAAGACACAGCGAAGATACTGCCCGGCGTGCTGCTCGAGACCATCTCACAGGAGTTCATGCCCAAATCCATGAGGTGGGGCTCTTACGATATCTTGTTTTCACGCCCAATCCACTGGATAGCCGCAATTTACGGCGGGGAGAAAATCGAGTTCTCATACGGGCACATCAACAGCTCTGATGTTACTTACGGCCACAGGTTCCTTTCCGAAAAAAAGAACGGCAGGCCAGCACCTATAAAGGTCTCTTCAATAGAATCATACATAAAGGGGCTTGAAGCCTCTTTTGTAATCCCTGACCCCGAGGACAGAAAAAAAGCCATAAGAAAGAGCGTCGAGCAGGCGGCCAGCGATGCTGGCGGGAGCGTCCTTCCAGACGAGGGCCTTCTGGAAGAGGTCGCATACCTGGTCGAGTACCCTGTCGTGCTCCGGGGCTCTTTTGAAAAGGAATTTCTCGCTCTTCCGAGGGACATAATCGTAAACGCCATGAGGGAGCACCAGCGGTATTTCTCGGTAGTAAACGAAACCGGCGGCCTGCTCCCGTTTTTCATAACCGTGGCCAATACGAAACCGATTGACATGGATGTGGTCAGGAAAGGCAACGAGCGGGTCCTTCGCGCCCGGCTCAATGACGCGAAGTTCTATTTCGAGCAGGACATAAAAAAGCCGCTTGTCGAAAGGGTCTCATCCCTCAAAGGAGTCGTCTTTCAGGCAAAGCTCGGCACCTCGTTCGAAAAGGTCGAGAGGTTTACGGCCCTGGCCCTTTTCCTCGGCCACAAGGTTGAGTTTTCAAGGCCGCTCGAAGAAGGGGAGAAGCCCGCTGACTTCGCCTCTGACGCCTTCAACCCGGCACAGTACGACCCGAAGAGCGTAGACCCGGGCCTGCTCTCCAAGTACATAATCGGCAGGGCGGCCCTGCTCGCCAAGGCCGATCTCACATCAGGAGTCGTGGGCGAGTTCCCGAGCCTCCAGGGCATCATGGGCTCGGTCTATGCCGACAGGAGCGGAGAAGCGCAAGAGGTAAGCGTAGCCATATACGAGCATTATCTGCCTTCGTCCTCAGGCGGCGCGCTCCCGGTTTCACTACCCGGAGCTATCGTAAGCATCGCCGACAAGATGGACACCATCTGCGGATGCTTTGCCGTGGGTCTCATCCCCACAGGAGCGGCCGACCCTTACGCCCTGAGAAGGCAATCTCTCGGCATAATAGCCATAGTCCTGGACAAGGGTTTCAGGGTCAGAATAGACGAGCTTGTGGACGAGGCATTGAGGCTTCTCGCTCCGAAGGCTGTCAAAAGCATCGAAGAGATCAAGTCAGCCGTCCTTGAGTTTTTCAAGGAAAGGCTCAGAAACCAGCTCCTCTCACAGGGGCTCTCCCACGACTCCATTGACGCGGTCCTCTCATCGCCCTGGTACGACATCAACGACGCAGTAAAGAGGATAAAGGCCCTCGAAGAGTTCAAGGCCAACCCGGACTGCCAGAGGCTCGTGGTGGCTTTCAAGAGGGTCTCGAACATACTGAAAGGCGTGGAGCCGGGGGCCGCCAAGCCGGACGCTTCCCTTTTCGCCGAACCCGAGGAGACGGCCCTTTTTGAGGCGAGCAAGTCCATAGCCCCGAAAATGAAGGAACTCCGTGAAACGGGCGACTACAGAGCCGCCTTTGAAACGCTCGCCTCGATAAAAGACAAGGTAGACGCCTTTTTTGACAAGGTAATGGTAATGGCAGAGGACCTTGCAGTCCGTAATAACCGCCTCGCCCTGCTCAATTCAATAAGGGATTTGTATTTCAGGATAGCCGACTTATCCCGCTTGATGGTCTGAACTCAGTCAACCTGTGCTTTTTGAAGGCCCTGCCTGATGACATATGTCATTGGACAGGGCCTTTTTTTCATGTTACATTGTTGCATAGTTTCTTAACTGATTGATTGAAGGAGGCACGCATGAATTTCAAAATGCTCTTCTCTGCCCTTATCGCCCCTGCCTTGCTTGCTGCCCCGGCCCTTGCGGCTGATGTCATGAACACTCCTGAAGAAAAGGCAATGGCCGCCGCCGACGAGATAATAACCATGCGCTCAACGCTTGCCGCCGAGTTCATAAAACCGGGCGCCGTGATAGACGAGGAGACCTTCAAAAAGGTCTGCGGCGCTGTAGCTAAACGCGCGAAGGACATCACTGAAAAAACTGGCGTGAAGATACGCCACGCCGCCGTAAAAAATCGCAACCCGCTTAACGCCGCGGACGCGCGCGAGCAAGCCATCATCGAAAAGTTCGAGACGGACAAAAGCCTCTCGGAGATATGGGAAGACTTTGAGTCTGAAGGCAAGTCCTTCAAGCGTTATACCCGTCCCATATTCGTAGAGAATGCCTGCCTCGCGTGCCACGGCTCGAAAGACACAAGGCCCGCTTTCATAAAGGCGAAATCATACCCCGATGACAAAGCCTACGGGTTCAAGGAAGGCGACCTGAGGGGCATAATATCGGTTACGGTTCCAGCTGAATAACTTCCTGAGGAGGATGTAGATGAAAAGAGCGTTTTTCTTTGTGATAGCCGCTGGCCTTCTTACAGCCGGGGCGTCCTTTGCGGCGGAAGCCCCGACAATGCAGGAGATGATGCAGAAGATGGGCGGCCCCAAGCCCGACGACAGGGTCGAACTCAAGCTGCCCGACACAATGAAGGTCATGCAGAAAAGGATGATGCGCCAGCACCTGGACACGGTCGCCGAAATAACCGGCGCTATAGCCTCAGGGGATATGACCAAAGCCTCGACACTCGCCAAAGAACAACTCGGCTGGAGCCCTCAGGAAGAGCAGCGGTGCAACATGGTGGGCAAAATGACTGGCGAGAAAGACTTCGTGAGCTTCGGCATGGCAGTGCACAAGACAGCCGACGAGCTTTCAGCGGCAGCCGCCGCCGGAGACAGAGACAAGTCCCTTGCCCTTCTTTCTTCGCTCATCAAGAACTGCAACGCTTGCCACGAGAAGTTCAAACACTAGGCAATCCCCCTTTTCTAAAGGGGGACATAGGGGGATTATCATCGGCTGCTTTAAAGTGGCGTAGGGTGGGCACCGCCCACCATCCTTCTATGTACCCTAATTTGCCAGGCATCGCCTGCCCTGCAAAAACTACCTCTCCTCCCTCAAAAACCTCATGGCCTCCTGAAGAGTAGGTATCCCTGTTCTGCCGCCGAGTTTCCTGCATTTCATTGCCGCCACCGCTGAAGCGAACTCGACCGTCTTTTTTATATCCCAGCCCTGGAGCGCCCCGTAGGCGTAAGCCCCGTGGAAGACATCCCCGGCCCCGGTGGTGTCAACGGCTTTCACGCGAAAGGCCTTCTGCATGAATATCTTGCCGTCGTGCCATGTGAAGCTCCCTTTATCCCCGAGCGTTATCGTAATTGCCTTTGCTTTTCCACCGGAGAGCTTTTTGAAAGCGTCCTTCAAACTGAGCTTCATCCCGCTCACGAACTCTTCCGAGCAGACGACATAATCGGACATGTAGGCGAGCTTGAGCATGCCCGGCCTCATCCTGCCGCCGTCCAGCATAATCGGGATGCCCCTTTTCGAAGCCACAGAGGCGGCGTGCACTGACGCTTCCATCATGAGGCCGTCTAACATAAGAAAGCTCGCGCCCTTGAAAAGCGCCGGGTCTATCTCACGCGGCGTTATAGCCGGCACAGTCGGCCTCTGCCAGCAAATCGTCCTTGAGCCGCTTTTAGAATTGACCAGTATGAACGCCTGCTGTGATTTTCCGCCCTCTTTCACAAGGAGCCCTTTTGTATCGACGCCCTCTTCACGCAGGCCCCTTCTTATCTCGTCCCCTGCCTTGTCGTCAGAGACACGGCCTATCATCGATGTTTTCACGCCAAGGCGGCTTAACGCCACGAGCGCGGTCGCCACAGGCCCGCCGCCCTGAACAATAAAATCAAGGACCTCCTGTTTAGTATCCTCCGCAGGGAAACCGTCCACCAGGGTTATGTAATCAAGCGAGCACTGCCCGAGACCAATTACCTTCATCAATCACCTGCCGTTGTATCGCAATTTTATTCCAATGATTGAAGAACAAGCCATTGCTGGAAGATAACACCTGTAAGGCGAACTGTCAAACCCATCGGCAGATGTTGAAATCAGCAGACACAGCGGATAGAATCCGGTTATGCCGCTGATGGATAAAATAAAAGCAACAGGCAGAGAGCTTAAGAAAAAACTCGCCCTGTACAGGCTCGTCCTCAAAGACCCGAGGACTCCGCGCCTGCCAAAGGTACTGCTCTGGCTGGCAATCGGCTATACGCTTTTGCCTTTTGACCTTATCCCGGACTTCCTGCCGGTCATAGGCCATATCGACGATGTGATAATCGTGCCGCTCCTGATTGTGCTCGCGTTGAGGCTCATACCAATAGAGGTCATGGAGGATTGCAGAAAAAAGGTGGGTGGATGATTAGCGGTTTGTGAAAAACTGTTCAGGCTGCTCAAAAAGCTTCAGATGCTAGGCGTCGAGGAGTAAGGCATGAGGCGTACTCTGTTTGTACGCCGCAATGACGAGCGACGCTGACAACAACGCAGATGAGGCTTTTTGAAGCTCCAGCGGCAAGCCGCAGGGAGCTTCGAAACCTAAGGAAGTCTCGATTTTCTATTCGCTCGCTTGACCCCGCTAGACAAACTGCGGGGATTACGCTCGCTATGGGTTTTCAGCAGCCTGCGTTAAAAAAGTTTCTGACTATCTATCAACATCGTCACCGGGCCGTCGTTTACAGATTCGACCTCCATATGCGCCTGGAACTCGCCGGTGGCTACCCTTACCGATTCCCCAAGTCTTTTCACGAGCTTCTCGTAAATCCCACGGGCCGCTTCAGGCGTTTCGGCCTGGTCGAAAGAAGGCCTTCTGCCCTTGCGGCAGTCGCCCTGGAGCGTGAACTGGGATATGAGCAGTACCTCGCCGCCTGTCTGGAGTATGTCGAGGTTCATCTTGCCTTCGGAGTCTTCGAATATACGAAGGCCCAGGAGCTTGGAGACGGCGTACTCGATGTCAGAAGCGGTGTCTCCCTTTTGAACGCCCGCATAGACAAGAAGGCCCTTGTTTATTTCGCCTTTTATCGCCCCGTCTACGGCAACGGAAGCCTTCTTTACCCTTTGGACGACGATTCTCATCTACCTTATCGGACGCACTTTTACTTTTTCGCCCACCCCGGCCTTCAGCTCGCCGGTTGCCGAGCCGGAATTGACAGCCACTTCGAGGTATCCGGAACTTCCTATGAGGGCCAGCGCCGCCCCAATGGCTGCCACGGCGTAGGTCTTTCTTACGCCCTTGAGGCTGGCCCCATTGATGAGCACTTCGCAGCCCGCGTTGCTGAGCGGTTCAATGTCCTGCTTCCTGATGTTCGTGATGAGGTTGCCGAAGGAATCCACATAGATGACCTCCCCGGAAACCCCGTCCTCCTCTGTGGCAGGCCTCGGGATGTCCAGAGCCCTTATCTTGCCAAGCTCAGCGCCGAACGCGTCCGGGGCAGTCCCTGTTGCCAGATGGGCGGCGACAGGGCCGAAAATGTCCCTGCCGTGGAAGGTGCTGCTCACCTCAGGAAGGAAGAACCTCTTTTCAGTAAGCTCTATCGCCCTTTTCATGCCCAGTATCCGGGCGGCGAGGCTGAAAAGGCCGTTGTCCGGGCCTACGAAAAGATAGTCCCCGGCCTCTACGAGTATCGGCTTTCTTTCCCCGCCCACGCCGGGATCGACCACGCCAACATGAACCGTGCCTCTGGGAAAGTACCTGTATGCCTCAAGGAGGATAAAAGCTCCCTCAAGGATATTGCCGGGACTTACGAGGTGGGTTATGTCTACGATGGTCATGTCTGGGGCGGCCGACAGCATGGCCCCCTTCATCGCCCCGGCATAGGGGTCCTTAAGGCCGAAATCGGTTGTAAGGGTAACTATCCTGTTCATTTCAGGGTTATTCTATACCATGGCAAGAGATTGGCCGGAAGGGGTTTGTGAACAGAACAAGGCGAGGGCCCTTGAGCCCTCGGCCTTTAGCGCGAAACGGGTGGTCTCCCGGCTTTCGCCGGGAGACGGAAATCAATGACAGGAGGCTAACCCTTCCTGGGGTTGAATGTCTTGCAGTCCGCGTGCTCGCTGTGGTGCGCCACATTTATCCCGGGCGCGGTGCATTCGTATGACTTGTTGAAAGAGCATTCATAGGCCTTGCAGGCCCCGACGCCCCCTACGATGTCGCCTCCACCCTTGCTCGCCGCCCTGTAATAGGTATCACAGCTCGCGTGCCCCCCGTCTCCGACCGTGATAGCCATCGTGTGGCATTCACTGTTTACATTATACGCGCACTCCAGGACAGTGCAGCTCAGTATTTTAGGCATGGTTATGGCCATGGTTACTCCCCCTTTCCTATTGTTAGTTCAGCATATGACTTTGAGTATAACCCCGTAAAGGGCCATGTCAAATGAAGGCTAAAGGAGTCCGCCCGGTCAGCCGATAAAAATATGAGCCATTGGCTGTACAACAAAAAATCCTGAGAAATTTCAAATATATGATTAAGAAGATCGGTTTAGAAGAACTCCGGGTCGGCATGTTCGTGTGCGGCATGGAAAAGGAGGCCGGAAAGCCCATCTTTTTCATGAACAACATCCTGTTGAAATCCCAGGGCGATGTCGAAAAGATGCTCTGGAACGGCTATGCCTGCCTCTACATCAATGAAGACGACGAGCCAGCCGCAGCCCCGGACCTCCCTGCGGTCGAGCCCCAGGTCGATATCGAGCCCGCGCCGCCCGCAGTTTGCGAGAGCGCGCCTGAGCCAGTCAAAGAAGAATCATTCGAAGAGGCGTCCGAAGCAGCCGGACTTTGCGCTCCGGGCGTACCGGAAGCAATCGAAGAAGAATGCCCCGCCATAATCGAGGAATGCGAACAGGCCCAGATTCAAGACAAGCTGCCTCCAGCGCAGAGGAGCTTTGACGAGGAACTCAAGGAAGCCCAAAGGCTCCGTGGCGAAGCCGAATTCCTCGTAAGAGATTTTCTTCATAACGCCAGGCTCGGCAATAACATTGACGCCGGGAAGATCGCCGGGACCGTAGGACGCATGGTCGATTCGGTATTCAGAAACCAGGACGCCCTCACCAGCCTTGCCCGCCTGAAGAGCTTTGACGACTATACCTTCGCCCACTGCGTGAATGTCTGCATACTTTCGCTGGCCCTCGGAAGACACATGGGCCTGGAAAAGGCTGACCTGGAAGACCTCGGCACAGGGGCCATCCTCCATGACATAGGAAAGATGCTCGTGCCTGACAAGGTGCTCAATAAGCCAGGCAAGCTCACTGATGAAGAATTCACCATAATGAAAACGCATGCCGAACTCGGCGGAGACATGCTCAGCGGCGCGAAAATAAACGAGGCCGCCATGCTGGTAGCCCTGCAGCACCATGAGCGTTACGACGGCAGCGGCTATTATAAAGGCCTTGCCAAAAATGACATACACATCTTCGCGCGCATAGCTGCGGTGGCAGATGTTTATGACGCGATGACGAGCAAAAGGGTCTATCAGAATGGAATGGTGCCTGAGGAGGCCTTGAAAAGGCTCTACATCATGAGGGGGACGCATTTCCAGCCGGAGATTGTGGAGAGGCTCATAATATGCCTGGGCATATACCCGATAGGCACTTTCGTTGAGCTCAATACGGGAGAGCTGGCCGTTGTAAAAATGGTAAACCGCTCGCACCCCATGCAACCCAGAATCCAGCTCCTCTCTGACAGGGAAAAAAGGCGCTGCAAAACGGCGCAGGAAGTCGACCTCAAGGACGAGATAGGCCGCTGGATAGTGGCCACAAGAAAGCCGGAAGAGTTCGCCCCGATTGCCGAGCCCCTGGCCTGCTGACATGAATTGAAGTGACCCCCTCCAAAAAATATAGTAATATCATGGAGACAGCAAAGTTGGAGGTTTCCATGGAAAATGTAATGAAGTTAGACCTCAGGAAAGTGCCGGTAACGCAGCGCCACCCCATGATATTCGACAGCTGGGAAGGGCTCAAGCCCGAAAGCGTGCTCCAGATAGTGAACGACCACGACCCAAAGCCGCTGCGCTACCATTTCGAATCAGAGTACAAGGACAAGTTCGAATGGGCGTATCTGGCCTCCGGGCCCGAGGAGTGGGTAGTTAACATAACAAAGCTCAAACCATATGAGTCAAAGGGCGAAGAGCTCCGGGGCAAGGTAATGGCCGGGCTCGACAAAGTCCGCCCGCACCTGCAGGCCGACGGCGGGGATGTGGAACTTATTGATATCGATGATGAAGCGATGATAGTCAGGGTAAAGCTCAAGGGCGCGTGCGGCACCTGCCCGTCTGCGGCGATGACCTTGAAGTCAGGCGTGGAAGCCCAGATAAAAAAAATAGCTCCGGAGATACGGAGCGTGGAGTCGGTTCAGGTCCCTGTTGAAAAGCCGGTTATTGAAAAACCAAAAGAGGTGGCAGGCTGCTGCGATCACGAACATTGATGAAACGATTTTAAATTTAAAGCGCGGCCCCTTTGCATTGGGCCGCGCTTTTCTTTTGTGGTTTTCCGCAGCGTCAGGCGGTCTTGCGCAAAAAGCTTTCAGGATTTTTCACGAAGCTTTCTTTGCACGCTTCGCTGCAGAAATAATAGGTCCTGCCCTTGTACTCGGCAGTAGCCTCAGCCGTATCTTCGCTGATCTCCATTTTGCAAACGGGGTCTGTAGGCATAAGGCGCACCTCCTTTCCTTGCCCTTTTTTTGGCGACTGTCAATTGCCCAGACAGTCGTCAATCCAGCAGCAGCCCGTCTGGTCGCAGGACCCGGCGGCAGTGCCGAAGCAGGGGAAGTTCCCCTCTGCCGCCTGCACCGCCCGGATAAGGTCCTCTTTTTTCATTTTCGCGGTCTTTAACCCCAATTCCTTAGCTTTTATCCTTACTTCATCCATCCGCATCCTCGTCCTGCCCTCCTTTGCTACTGTTCAACACGGGGCGGCTCACACCATCCCTCTTTAAATTAGTGCACCAATTCACGAAAGAGTCAACCCCGGGCGCTTCCTGCGAGGCGAATACGCTCCAAAATACGGCGGGAAAATGTTATAACGAAAGTACCTTTTTACCATGGGGAGGTCATGTGAAGCTTACTTTCGTCGGCGGGGCAAGCACGGTTACCGGCTCATGCTATTACATCGAGGTCAACAAATTGAAGTTCCTGGTGGAGTGCGGTATGCACCAGGGCAACGGCTCGGAGAGGCTCGACCTTAAGCCCCTGCCCTTCAAGCCGGAGGAACTCGATTACATTTTCGTCACCCACGCCCACATAGACCACTCGGGCCTGCTTCCAAAAGCCTCGAAGGACGGCTTCAAAGGCAGGATAATAACTACCCGGGCCACAAGGGACCTCCTTGAGCCCATGCTTCGCGATTCGGCCGCCATCCAGGAGAGCGATTCCGAATGGCTCACGAGAAAGGCCATGCGCGCCGGCGCCAGGCCAGTGACTCCGCTGTATACGACCGAAGATGTTGAGGCGGTCCTCCCGCTGTTTGACATCCATGAGTACGGCACCGTCTACCACCTCGGTTCAGGGGTAAGATTCAGGCTCCTTGACGCTGGGCACATACTCGGCTCTGCGAGCCTCGAGCTCTGGTACCAGGACAGCGCGAGCGAGAAAAAAATAGTCTTCTCCGGCGACATAGGCAAAAAGGGGAGTCCCATCATCAAGGACCCTTCCGTACCTGAAGCGGCCGACTTTGTCGTTATGGAGTCCACTTACGGCAACAGGTCGCACAAACCCCTGAACGAGTCCATAAACGAGCTCGCCTCCGCCATAAAATCTACCTTCAAACGGGGCGGCAATGTCTACATCCCGTCCTTTGCGGTCGGCAGGACGCAGGACCTCCTGTACATCCTCAACAACCTAGTAAGGGAAGGCAGGCTCTTCAGGTTCGATGTATGGCTCGACAGCCCGCTAGCCGAGGAGGTCACGAAAATCTATGTCGCCCACCCCGAGTGCTTTGACGAGGAGGCCCGCAGATTTTTCACGACCCGGCAGGCCGACTCTTCGATAAGGCTCCACTTCGTCAGGACTGCCGAAGAGTCGATGAAGCTCAACAGGCTCAAATCCGGGAACATCATCATCGCCGGGAGCGGGATGTGCGAAGGCGGCAGGATCAAGCACCACCTCAAGCACAACCTCTGGCGCGCCGAGTGCAGCGTCATCTTCGTAGGTTATCAGGCCGCGGGCACCCTCGGGAGAAAGATCGTAGACGGGGCCAGGGTCGTGAGCGTACTCGGCGAGGACATAGTGGTGCGGGCCGCGATACACACGGTGAACGGCTTTTCAGCCCACGCCGGAAGAGAAGGACTCCTTGAATGGGTATCGGCGCTTGAAAGCACGCCCACGATATTCATAGTCCACGGCGAGGACGAAGCGGCTGAATCATTCTCAAAACTGCTGGCGGAAAAATACGGCTACATAACGCACAGGCCTGTGGACGGAGAGACGGTAGAGATATAGGTAAATCCGTATCCCCATGAAATTAAAAAGGTGGGCGCGGCCCACCCTGCTGTTTGTCATTCTGAGCGCAGCGAAGAATCTGCTTTGATAGGATTCTTCGCTGCTCCGGCTCTTCACAGAATGAAAAAAAGAGCGCACCTGCCCTCTCCCTGCCCCCCTCTTGACTCTCCCCCTTTTTAGCATAGACTTTAAGTAGACTTCCGCCTGTCATGCCTTCCGGATCTTTGTCCCTATTGGTTTATAACAGAGGCGGCGCCCATGGCCCATCCTATCTGGAACGGCTCGATTAGTTTCGGTCTCGTCAACATACCTGTAGGGCTTTTTTCCGCCCAGGGCAAGGAATCGAAGCTCGATTTCAACCTCCTGGATAAAAAGGACCTCGCACCCATCGGATACAAAAAAATAAACAAGCGCACCGGCCAGGAAGTCCCTGCCGCCGAGATGGTCAAGGGCTATGAGCTCGAGGACGGCAATTACGCCGTCCTGACTGACGAGGACTTTAAAAAGGCAAACGCCAAGGCCACCCAGACAGTCGAGATAATGGACTTCGTCGACCTCAAGGACATACACCCTGTCTTTTTCGAAAAGCCCTATTACCTCGCCCCTTTGAAGCGGGGCGAAAAGGGATACGCGCTACTTCGCGAAGCGCTGAAGAGGTCCGGGAAGGCAGGGGTCGCGCGTGTGGTAATACACTCGAGAGAGTACATCGGGGTTCTCGCTCCCTACGGCAAGGCCCTTGTCCTTAATCTTCTAAGATACTCCGCCGAGCTGAAAGACCCGGCGGAACTTGCCCTGCCTGAAGAAGACCTTAAAAAACTCGGCGTAACTGAAAAAGAGCTCGATATGGCCGAGAAGCTTATCGAGTCGATGATAGGCGATTGGGAGCCGGGAAAATACCACGACACCTACAGGGAAGAGCTCCTCGGATATATAAAGAAAAAGGTCGCCTCCGGCGAGACGGCCAGGGTAGAAGAAGCCGCCCCCGCTCCAAGGCCCGGCGCGGAGGTCATAGACATAATGAGCCTTCTCAAAAAGAGCCTTGAAGAGGCCGGGGCTGCAAAGACACGGAAAAAGGCCTCTGGCGAATAATGCAATGTTTCATGGCTGCCTCTAAAAATTAGATATTTTTTCTGAAATCAAGGAAGGGCGGAAATAAAAAGCGGAGCATATATGACAATATGTGAGCATTTTTATTTACGCCCTGACACAGAGATCAGGAAAAAGAGCAATTTTTAGAGGTAGCCTAATGAAAGATGACAGGTTCGATGACTACCGGAGCAAAAGGGATTTCAGCTCTACCACTGAGCCCACAGGCCGGGCCGAAGGGATTGGTGCCGGCCTGTTCGTCGTGCAAAAGCACGCTTCAAGGGCGCTGCATTATGACTTCCGTCTAGAATGGCAAGGAGTACTGAAAAGCTGGGCCATCCCAAAAGGGCCCTCCCTTGACCCTGAGGACAAGCGGCTCGCGGTTCTCGTAGAAGACCACCCGTTAGAGTACGCTGGCTTCGAAGGGGTTATACCCAAAGGAGAATACGGCGGCGGAGTTGTAATCGTCTGGGACAGGGGCTTCTGGGTGCCGGAGTCAGACCCTGCGAAGGGGCTTGAAAAAGGCCACTTGAAATTCGCTCTGTGCGGCCACAAGCTCCGCGGCAGATGGGCGCTCGTTAAAATGAAGGAGGACGAAAAAGAAAGCTCCAAGGAAGAATGGCTGCTTGTAAAGGAGCGCGACGAAGAGGCAGCTGCCGGAAAGGACATTCTCACCGAGCAGCCAAGGAGCGTCTTAAGCGGCCACGCCTTGGAAGAAATAGCCGAGCTGCCCGAGGGCAGATGGAGCGCCAAGGGCGCATCAGCGCAGGTTTTACCATACGCGCCCTGGGCTGAAAAAAAGGAACTGCCAAGCCGCCTCAAACCGCAGCTCGCGAGCCTAATTGACAGGCCCCCAGAAGGAGACAATTGGCTCCATGAGCTAAAGTACGACGGCTACAGGCTGCTTGCCAGAGTCGAACACGGGCAAGTCAACCTCTTTACCAGGAACGGCAATGACTGGACAAAGAAGTTTCCGTCGATAGCCGGGGCCTTATCGAAACTGCCGCTTGAAAACGGCTGGCTCGACGGAGAGGCCGTTGCCCTGAAAGAGGACGGGACAACGAGCTTCGAAGCACTCCAGAACTCCCTTTCAGAGGGTTCGGACAAGGGCCTTGTCTATATCGTCTTCGACATGCTCCATTACAACGGCTATGACTTGACAAGCCTTCCCCTTTCTGAAAGGAAGCTCCTGGCGGCCACACTTTTAAAGTCGCAGAAGGCCGACCTCACTGTCCTTCGTTTCAGCCAGCATGTAGAGGGCAAGGGCCCGGGTTTTTTCGATAACGCGTGCTCATACGGGATAGAGGGCATCGTCTCCAAGAGGAAGGACGGTGCCTATGCCCAGGGGCGCGGAAAAGGCTGGGTAAAAATAAAATGCCATGAGCGCCAGGAGTTCGTCATAGGCGGATATACCGAACCCGGCTCCGGGAGAAAAGGCTTTGGCGCGCTGCTCATAGGCGTATTCGGCGTGGAAGGAAAATTCGCGTACTGCGGCCGGGTTGGCACGGGCTTCAGCGAACGGTCTATCAGCGAAATTTTTGAAAGGCTCGAAAAAATCGAGACGCCCTCTCCTCCTTTTCACAACCCTCCCATCGGCCCGGAGGCAAAAGGAGTGCATTGGGTCAAGCCCGAGCTGGTGGCCGAGGTGGAGTTCACTCAATGGACAAAAGACAGGGTCCTGCGACATCCTTCTTTTCAGGGGCTACGCGAGGACAAGGACGCGAAGGAAGTGTCCGTTGAAAGCCCGGCAAGGCTAAAAGAAGCCGTAGGCCCATCAAGTGAAGAGCTGGTTGAGAAAAGGCCCTTACAGGAGCGCGCGGCCAAAAAGACGCGAGTGACCAACCCTGACAGGGTTTTCTATCCTGAAGACGGCTACACGAAAAAAGACCTGGTGGAATATTATGAGGCCGCGGCACCGTTGATGCTGCCTCACCTCGCCGGAAGGCCCTTGACGCTGGTGCGCTGCCCTGAAGGTTACGATAAGGAATGTTTCTTCCAAAAACATTTCGACAGCACCGTACCGTCCGGGATAAAGCGGGTGAATCTGGTAGAGAACGACGGCACCCCTGCCGAGTACCTGATGGTCGACTCCCCAGAAGGTCTTATCGGCCTCGCGCAGTTAGGGACTCTCGAGACACACACCTGGAACAGCCGCTCAGTTGCGCTCGAGTACCCGGACAGGATAGTCTTCGACATAGACCCTGACGCGTCGGTTGCCTGGGACAAGGTGGTTGAGGCGGTCTTTCTCCTTAAGGCCCTTCTCGATGAGCTTGGGCTCAAAAGCTTTGTAAAGACGACCGGCGGCAAAGGAGTACACCTCGTGGCCCCGGTAATGCCGGTGCGCAATTGGGACGAGATAAAAGCCTTCACAAAGGCCGTGGCCGAATTTCTCGCAAGGGGGCTTCCGGGCAGGTTCACCTCGATGATGACCAAAACGAGAAGGACCGGGAAGATTTTCATAGATTACATGAGGAACATACGCGGGGCAACCGCCATCGAGGCCTATTCCACAAGGGCCAGAAAGGGCGCTCCCATCGCCGTCCCTTTGAGATGGGAAGAACTGGCGAATGTGAGGCCTGACCAGTTCACCCTTGCCAATATCCGTGAAAGGCTCCAGGCCCCAAACCCTTGGCAAGGGTACGAGGACATCAAGCAGCCGGTAACGGACGAGATGAAACTCAGGCTCGGCATTGGAGATACGGAGAACCGGGCAAAAGACGATTCTGAGACCGCTTAGAAAATCAAACCAAACAAAGAGGTGAAAATGAAAAGAATCCGGACGCTACTGTCTACACTGGCCGTTTTTCTTCTGTGCGCGGGAGGCTCGGCCGCCGCGCAGGTAAGGACGAATGTCCAGGCGATCCTTTCGAACCCGAACGGCTTTGACGGCAGAAAGGTCGAAGTAGAAGGCAAAGTCGAATCCTTGAGGTCGAGGCTGTCCGGAAAAGGAAACCCTTACACCACATTCAAGCTCGCTGAAGGCGGGGAGTCTGTTTCAGTGTTCACGCTCGGGGACGCACGCCTGAAGGAAGGCGACACGGTTAAGGTGACAGGCAGGTTCCAGAAAATCCGGTATCTGTCGCAGTATGTCTTCCTGAACGAGATCGACGCCACGGATGGACATGTGGTAAAGGCTGAGCAGCTGGAAGAAGATGAAGAATCAGGAAGCTGACGCTGATTAAAAAACGCGGGCCGATAACGGCCCGCGTTTCGAGTCGCTAAAAAGTCTCAGCGGCCAGTTATGTCTACCAGCTCTATGCTGAAGTTCAAGTCCTTGCCCGCGAGCGGATGGTTCGCGTCCAGAAACACCTTCTCATCGGTGAGCTTCACTACCTTCACGACCGTAGAACTTCCGTCGTCCTGGGTTATCTGTAGCTGCATGCCTTCTTCCGGGTTGAGGTACGGAGGTATCTGGTTCTTGTCCACCTCGAGTATCATCTCATCCATGTACGGCCCGTACGCGTCGTCAGCCGGGATATGCACCAACCTTGAATCGCCCGGCAGCATGCCCACTATGGCCTGCTCGAACGCGGGTATCAGCATCCCTTCGCCGATCACGAACTGAAGCGGCTCCCTGCCGTCTGAACTGTCGAATGTGCTGCCGTCATCGAGCGTGCCGGTATAGCGTACCTTCACGAGGTCGCCGTGTTTTGCGTGTGCCATCTTTCCCTCCTGCTGTTTTATCAAAAAAGGTAGCACGAATAACCTGCCTGCCCTGCCGCAGGCGCTTCCTTCATGAACAGAAACTTTCCCTGTTTACTATCGCCTATACAAAACTCTACCCTCCCATCAAAGTACAGTCAAGAGGCCAGGGCGTGAGGGAGTTCCTGCAACGACTAAGCTCAAGGGTTTTCAGAACCCGCATGATATAACACGATGGAGGAGGGATGGGCAAGGTGTATTTGATTAAGGGCGAGGGCCAGGTTGCTTTAAAAAAACACGAACAATGCCGCACCAGGCTCTGAAAATTAACCGAAGCTCTTACGTCCAAGGATGATGAAGTTCTTCAACAATAGCAGCCGAATGCAACAATAGAAGCTTATTGATGCCGCAGTCCCAATAAATTAGCATATAAATATAAAAAATTATTAGTCTGTGCTTGTAGAGTATGCTTCTCATTTATCATGCTTATACAATTTACGCAGACCTGATTATAAATTTCGACGTTGAGCGACAGAAACCATTCTATGCCTTGTGCAAAATCAGACGTGTTTTTATACGCTGAAAGATACCCTGTTTTTTTATGGAGAATCAACTCAGGAATTCCGCCGATATCGAACCCGATAACCGGAAGTCCGCATGCGAAGGCTTCTAAGAGAACAAGCGGACTGTTTTCGGCGATAGAAGGCAATAGAAAAACATCCGAAGCCCTATTGTACTCGGCTATTAGGCCAGGTTCTTTCAAACGGCCCACGCATACGCCTTCAATGCCTAGGTCGGCAAGCTTAAATTCCTCATAATTGCCAATTATAACCAAAAAAATTTTCTTTTTTGAGCCTTCTTTTATCATTCTCAACGCATTTATCAGATAATCAAAGCCCTTCCAGGGATTCACCTTTATATTGTCGGCTGTCATTATCAAAATGAACTTGTCTCTAGGCAGGTTGAGCCTGCTCCTTGATCCAGTCTTATCCCCCGGCTTAAAAATCGAGGTGTCTACGGCATTGCCGATTGTCTCGGTAGGTTTGTTTGAAAGGAAGCTTTCCGCCAGCAGCCCCGAAAGCCATTTTGACGGGCTGGTTATCACTAAATTCGACCTCTGAGCAGACCGTGACTTGACCTTCCACAAAAATGAAGCCGTATCTCTTCTAATAGAAGGATAAGTATCGAGATATGTGCATTTATGGCAGCCCGTCTTCCATTTGACGCAGTCAAAACTATGCGCGCAATGTCCGGTTAAAGCCCACATATCGTGCAAGGTCCAGACTACATTTTTCTTTTGCGACACTTCCTGTACGGCCCAAAGATTTAAGTAGCCTCCGTGCGTATTGTGAAAATGCACTATATCGGCATTTTTGATAGCCTCATGTTTCAATAATTGCTTCCCAGAATACTCGAAAAAATATTGCAATCCATACTTTTCATCGAATCTCCGTAGCCCGGACCTAAGAGCAGTAATAAGCCTTGAAGGAAAGGATCTGCTGCTTTCAACGGTTTCGACATCCTTTTCCGTACCAACTTTCTCGCCTACTAACATCCGCGAGTCATATCCCAAACTCTTCAAACTGAGGTAAAGGTCATGGGCAACTTTTGCGGCACCGCCTTGAATATCATGCGTATTAACCTGGACGATCCTCATGTATTCCTTTTCTTATAGACCGCCAGCACTGAGTGGCCCTTTATTCTTTTCTTTTGACCAGCAGGAAAATATTTTACCAATCTTTTTGAAATAGCATAAAGGTACGTGCCTGCCCTACTCTTATCGATTAATCCTTGCCTTCTGAAAAAAATCCTATTCAGTCGGTTCATCCAAATTATTTCTTTATACCAATCCCCATGAAAATCCGCCAGGGATTCATAGCAGATCTCGACAAGATCGATTTCGAACGATATAGCTAAAGATCTGAGGCTTTTTTCAGACCAATGTGTAACATGATGTGGTGGAAGATTCGTGGTGAGATTGGGAGCAAGCCCGATAAAGGAATCCATATTGGGAACGGAGATTATGAATATCCCGTTCCGATCCAGACATTCGACAGAAGCTCTGATGAAGCCGTTAACATCAGAAACATGCTCAAGTACCTGAAAAGAACAGACAACATCGTATTTTTGCCTATTATTAACCGCGTGGTGCTCAATACTTTCATTAATAATCCGAAGACCTTTTTGCTCAGCCAACTCCTTCGCGCCAGCGCTGAACTCTATGCCGGTATAGTTCTTTGTTTTTATGAAATTTGAAAAAGCGCCTTTCCCACAGCCTATCTCCAATACTCTTGCATCCTCCTTAATGAAGTCGCCAGCAAGCGCATACTCCTCCTTTTCGTCCATGTAATACCAATCGAATTTCTGGAGAAAAAGATAGAAATCCTGCGACCCAGTGAGCATCGGGAAAAAATACCTCAGTTCACAATCCCGGCAATGATAATAACTTATCTGATCAAGCCCGGAAAATTCTTGGACAACGGAAATTCCCAGGCTCATTCTATATAGCTCTACCAGATCCGAGGTTTTCAAAACCTCTATCAAAAGCGCGGAATTCGATTTGCATAAAGGACAGTACGGCATTATTTTGAAACTCCGAACAGGTTTAAAATGGCTCGCTTAAGGCCTACTCTTTCTGGCCTGGGCTTTAAGGAATTATAAAAATTTATCAGGGCGGCAAGCGCGACCTTATCCTCTACAACCGGCAAAGGAAAATCCTGTATTCTTTCATTTCTAAGAGTTACATCGAAATCATCTGACCTGCCGCAGTTCACTCCAGAACCGTCCAATCCTATATTCATTATCAAGGATTGCCCTGGATGGAGGCAAAGACCCTCTCTTAGAAAGACACTCGCGTACCATTTTATTGCCCATGTCTTCAATTTCCCTTCCATGTTTGCGGACAAGGTTTCCAAAAAATTCATACTCCTCTGCACGTTGAATTCATTCGCCAGTCCCTTTCTGATAATGGAATCATAAAGTTTCCTGGCGTCCGGCTCATAAAAATTCCAGGCCCTTTTCCAGGTACCCCATCCCCAGCATGAAGTCGCCCGGTAAAAAAAGGCTTCGGGTAGTTTTGTTTTCAGATCGGGAGTATATGCAGCAATATGCATGACTTTTTCACTATCTTTATAGAATTGAAGCGCCCTGTTCATGTAATCTAAAAAAAGCGGCGATTGTACGAGGTCATCCTCAAGTACGATGACCTTGCCGTATCTACCGCAAATATCAGAGACGCCGCTGGTTATTGAATCGGCAAGGCCAAGATTGTGTTCTCTTAAAACAATATTGACCTGCCCGCACCATTTCCTAAATCTGACAATCTTCCTGACATCATCGACCTTGGCCTTGTCCTCCTGCGTTTTTGGAGCATCGCAAAAGACGAAAAGCTCGCTGTCCTTCGCGCCCTCGCACATGGCAAGTGATTCCAGAGCTGATTTTGTGTGCTCCGGCCGATTATAGGCGAAGAAAGCTATTGGTGCGTTCTGCATATCATCACTTCTCGGCTATTACATATATTGATTGTATATCCCTCTGTTTCAGATCGAGCACAGGGTCGAATTCTCTCAGCCTGGTATTCCTGAAACCTGACTTTGAAATAACAGCCACAAGGTTCTCCTCATCGAACATATAACGGTGATGCCCGTCCATATAGGCCATGTAATTCAGATAGTCGATTTTCGAACATCTTAAATATCGGACTTAAAAAAAACCGTGTTCAAGGTCTTTGCTGTTATTTTCCAGCCAAGAAGGGTAAGGTACCTGTAGACCTCGGACGTCTCTGGCTTAGAGAGGTCGAATCCAAGGCATTCGACGAGAATCACATCCGGCCTGTATCTATCCCATGCGTTTGACTTGAGAACATTTATGTCAAGCCCTTCGACATCTATCGAGAGGAAATCAATCTTCTGACCCGGCCTTAAATGCTCATCAAGTATCCTGCTGAGAGGGCATACCTTAATGCGCTCCTCTCTAACTAATTCACAATTTTGACTCTTTCTGCTTTCGGCCATTCCCTTCGAAAATGTATTTAAAGCAGGCTCCTTGAAAGCGTAATATACAAGCTCATCATCTGAATCGGATACTCCCATCTCAAGGTTTATGTCTCGAGGCCTCAATTCGTTGAAAAGGGTCATGCTTCCCGGCAGAGGGTCTATATTGATGCCGCTCCAGCCGAGTTCATAGAAAAGATACGTATTTGAAAATCTCTGTGGATGATGGGCACCCACGTCCACATAAAAGCCATTTCTCTTCTTCTCAAAAAGCCTCTTTAGTATCAAATCCTCGCCTTCCTGGGAAAATGATTTTACGGAGAAGTCATGCGGGGGGGTCCCGTAAAGCACTTTTGCAATGACCTCATGGTATCTGGACGGGATTATTTTTTTAGCTATATTCTTCACCACCTGCATACCCGTTAAATGTACCCCGTTATAATTTGTACATATTTACAAATTTTTCTGTTTATATCCTTTATTTCGTTAAATTCCAAGTACCACTCATCAGGAATGAAGCTTTTTCGAATCCTTGATGACCAGTCCCAAAAAAATCACCAGCTTCCACATCCAAGTATCCGATTCCATTTGAGGGCCAGTCAGCCTCTTCACCGTTTACTGTTATTCGAGCACCAACCCTATAGCGACCGGCTACAAGGGGCAACGCAGGCAATATGCATTTAAATTTACCAGAATGAGATATTTTTTCGAATGTTTGCCCAACATATGAGGTATACAAAACAAATAACAATTGTTCGCTCATAGAATGGATTGAAAAACCCACATCGACATTACTAAGTGGGACAGCTTTCCCGCTTATAAATTCAAAAACAAAACAAATATTCATTCCGCTTCGGGCGGCCTTCAATCGACATCCTTTTTCATCTTCTATATGGAAACCGGTAAACTTTACAAAACCATTTCCACTCCTGTCTTTTCTATCCGCAAGGGGGGTGCCTTCAACTGCAAATGGGACCACTTCCTTCAAATAACAGTCTATTACTTTCTTGGTTTCATCTTTTTTGATCAAAACACCTTTATCGACCAATACTGCTCTATTACACAAATTTTCAACCGCCGCCATATTATGGCTCACAAACAAAACAGTCCTTCCGCCCTTCGCCACTTCGCCCATCTTACCAAGGCATTTTTTCTGAAAAAGCGAATCCCCAACCGCCAGCACTTCGTCTATGATGAGTATCTCTGGCTCAAGGTGGGCGGCAACCGCGAAGGCGAGCCGGACATACATGCCGCTGGAGTACCTCTTCACCGGGGTGTCGAGGAATTTTTCTATCTCAGAGAAAGCGACTATCTCGTCGAACTTGGCTTTTATCTCCCGGCTTGACATGCCCAGGAGCGCGCCGTTCATGAAGATGTTCTCCCTGCCTGTGAGCTCCGGGTGAAAGCCGGTGCCGACCTCAAGGAGGCTCGCTATGCGCCCGCGCATCTCTATGCGGCCCTCAGTGGGCTCGGTTATGCGGGAGAGTATCTTCAGGAGAGTCGATTTGCCAGCGCCGTTCCTGCCGATAATGCCGAGCACATCTCCTTCGAAAACCTCGAAAGATACATCTTTCAGAGCCCAGACCGAAGGGTCAGGAGCGCTTTCCGCGCCGCCAAAGAGGCGCCTGAACGGGGACGAAAGCGCGTCCATGACCTCGTCCCTGAGGCTCCCGTAGCTCTCTTTGCGGCCTATGGTGTAGCGTTTTGAAACGCCTTCTACTGTGATTATCGGCTTCATTTGCCCTGTTATGCTCTTGAATTTCAGCGGCCCTGAATCAGGCCCTCGCCTCTTCTATCCTTTTAAGCCATCCGGCTGAATTTATGCCGCATATCCTGTCCTCGCCGATGCCGGACTCAATAAGGGCCAGCCTCAACGCCTCGCCGGAAAGAAAGCTCGTGATGACGACGAGGTCGAAGTCCACCTGGCGAAGCTCGCTTACCGGGATTACGCTATGGCCGAGGCACTTTTTCCGCGAGGGCATGGGGTCGGATATGGCAGCAAGCTCTAACCCGGCTTCTTTCAGGGATATGTACGCTATCTCGGTTATCTCATCCACGCCGCAAAAGGCAAGCCTCTTTATGCCTGAGCCCTCAAGCCGGGCAAAAAGCGCGCTGAAGTCTTTTCTGGCGACTTTATACAAAGATGTCAGGTTCTGGAGGTGCTGATAGGTAAGCCTGGCCTTCTCGGAAAAGCCGTTAGAGGTCAGATAGTAGGTGCACCTTTTCCTGGGTATGCCGGAAACCGTTATATACCCTTTAGAAATCAGGGCCTTAAGGTAGGAGTTCACAAGGCCGAGGGCGACACCGAGCTTAAGGCTCAGGTCCCGCTGGGTCAGGTCCTTGTTGTTTGATATCTCGTCAAGGAGGAGAAGTGAATTGAGGTCGATTTTTCCGTCTCGTGTGTTCACAAAATGAACATTAGCATGGAAAAATATTGCGGTCAAGAGCTTTGTTCATTTTCTGAACAGTTGGCCAGGAAGGTTATAGAAGGGTGTTTTCTGCGGACATAAGAGACGGTGGAAAATGCGCCCGCCTTGAAAAAAGGCGGGCCCCTTGAAATTATATTGAAATCCTCGGTATGCGCCGCTGGTTTGCGTCGCATATGACGGCAGGCCAAGCGCTCACAGATGATGAGATGTGCGCCTTCCATTTAACGACCTTTTCAACGCATGCGTTGTTCTGCACTTTAGGCGTGGAGCGGCAGCATGAAACCAGATGCGCGGACTCTTCACGGCATATGCCCGGGACATGGGCTCCGCTTGCCACAGTTACTCTTGACGGGTACGACCCGCAGACGGACTTCGGGGTGATTGTGACAGCGGCGACAATGCATGAGCGCGGCTCATCAAGCGTGACCCAGGGCAACTGCCCGGCATGAACCAGCCGGGGAGCGCACTGAAAACGCTTATTAAGGCTCGATGCGTTCTCCCAACCCCAGAAGTGGATTGTCAGTGGGCCTGTCGACCAGCCCCATAACCCAGGATGAGCCATCAATAAGCCTTCTCCCTCGTCCTGGTCGAGGTGTCATGCGTCCAGGTCAAAAGGGGCATCTGGCCGTCATCGTCGTAGAGCACCCAGGTCTCGACCGTACCAGCCGCTGCCGTCCGGGCGAGCTTGTTGTTTTTCCACTTGCTCATTGAGACGGCATGGGCAAGAAGCGATGTTATTCCGGCATTGTCCGGCACTGCATAGGCGGCCGAAGCCAGGCGCGTCAGCGTCAGGTCATAGATGTTCTGAAGGGTAGCGCCCTCCCTTATGATGGCCGAAACGGAATCGACGCCTGTTCCCGATTCCGTCACCGAATGAATCTCCGGTGTACCGCCCGCCACAAGCCCCTCAACAACAGAGGCCAGCTCAAGCAGTTGAAGGGTTGCAAAAATGCTGAGGCTGTCCGCCCCGGTTCCTGAGTCACCGACCGATACAAGGCCGAGCACGCTGAAAGTGTCGGCTCCTGCAGCGCTTTCAGCCAGCGAGATAAGGTTCCGGACCTCTACTGAATCAGCGCCGCTCCCCGTGTCGGTGATGGTCTTTGTCTCGAGGAGCGCGGCGTAAACAGTATCTGCAATGACCTGGAGGCCTGCCGTCGTAAAGTGCAGACCGTCACCGGCGTCATAGGCCGGGTTCAGTATATTCGGGTCGCCCGAGTCCCTTACGGCCGCGTAGACATCCGCGAACTTGTACCCGTTAGCCGTGCAATGGCTCTGTATCCAGGAGTTAAGATTGGTCCGCTTCGCGTCCTGCGTAGAATCCCATGCGTTTCTCGGCGGCACCGAGCACAGGCAGACCGTGCGCCCGGCGGTCGCGACCTTATTCGCCGCGGACTGGATGTTTGCCTCTATCGTGGCGAGGGCAACGCCCACGGAGATGTCGTTTGTCCCTATGAGGATTACGACCGTTTGAGCGCCCTGGTCTATTACATCGCCCTGTATCCTGCTGTCAAGGTCAGCGCTTACGGCGGCGTTCAATCCCCTGTTAGCTGCCCATTGGTCAGGGGTGAATTTCAGACCCAACAGGTGAGGATACGAATGGCTTTCATCCTCATTGGAACCAAGCCGCTGGTCTGCTTCGGGTGACGGGTTCCAGCAGGATGAAAAAGCATAACCCGCCGTATTGCTGTCACCAATGCAAAAAACATTCGGCCTGAATACCTTTACCTCGTCGAAACGGGACTCTCCTGTTGCCGCTGCATCAGTCGTGAGCCTTATCTTTGATACGAGAGCCCCCGAATAGCTCTTCGCGACCCCTATCGCAGTCCAGCTTGAAGGGGCGGTCCCGGTCCCTGTTATATACCACGCTCGAACCGTATCGTTGAGGGGATCACAGTAAAATACGATATTGTAATACTTGCTCGCAAGAATGGCAAAAGTAGCGGCCGTATCGTTGTCAGTGTCGAATGTGCCGAGCAGGGTATTAGCGTCAGTCTTTATTGAAAACAGGACATTGTCAGCCGCGTCAAGAGCTTCGAGCAGGCCGATTGCTCCAGTTCCAGCGTATATGTCAACCTCTATACAAAACGGGGCTGACTGCCCTTCAATGGAGCGGGTAGCCGAGACAAGGGCGCTCCCGGAAGTATCATTCAAAACCAGCTTTTCGTCGTTATTAACTGTCTGTATCTGAGCCGTGCCGCCCGCCTGGTCGAGCGTCCATTCAGCAAGCGTCCCGTCAAAGCGTTCAAGAAGTGAGAGCATAGAGGGCTGTACAATCGAAGGCACCTCTATGCCGGAACCTGAATCGTTAATGTTAATGAAGACGGTTATTAATACCGAATCCTGCCCCTGCCCCGAATCGGCCACTTGAGCCGTTACGCTTATGCCGACGCTCTCGGAGCCCGAACCACCGTCGGTTGGATTCTTGTTCCCGCTGGTATCCTCGACAATAACGGAGTCGTTGCCTGCTCCATCATCCGCAACGGACTTCGTGGCGTCTATGGTCATCGCTGCCGAAAAATTATCGTAATCAAGCGTAGCGGAACCGCCGGAGGCGCCAGAAAGTCCACTCTGCCCGGGAGCGGTTATTGATGAATCCGAAATAGACAACTCCCCTATGAGGCCGGGGTTTGTAACTCCATCAACCCTTGCGGTAAGCGAACTTCCGCTTAGCGTGAAAGTGAACTTAAAAGTATTAGCTACCGTATTGAGGTCAGTGAATGTCTGCGATGCCAGGTCTGTCCTGGTCCCATTTACGACTTTGCTGATATACACCGTACTGTAAAAAGACCACATCATGTAATAGGTGCTCGCGGCGGACTGCTTTCTTGCGCAGATTATCGGGAACTGGTCCGTGGAAGACCTCTTAAATTCAACCTCAATAACTCCGTTTGCAAAATTTTCTGAAACAGGACGCCAAGCCTGGGAGGTTAAATAATTCCCAACTGTCCTGCGGAGCTTATTGCTTAAAATAGCCCAGGCAGAATCAAGGCTTTCAATCCAGCCATTACCTACTGCAGTCGAATCTGCTCTATTAAAATCGTCAGTAAAGGCCACAAGAGCGCTCCTGGAAAGGATAAAGTGAAGGGTGCCGGACAAACCGTCCGGCACCCTTGTCAGGCTGAAAAATTCTTATCAGCTGAAGGTGATAGTCAGGTCAAGCTGCCATGTCTGGCCGGAAGCCTTTGTTCCCTGCGGGGAAACCTTCCTGTTGAGGTTTTTGGCCGTGGTCTCGTCTGCGCCGTTCATGACCGAGAACTCTTCCCACGCGAAGTTCGCCTCAGACGAGCCAAAGACCGAGCGGAAGTTTACGGACTGGTTGGTAACCGCCGGATACCCGGCTTCCATCGCCTTGTAGAGTTTGTTCGTGGCGGCCTGGAGGGCAGTCTGCGCGGCTGCGGCTGCCGCGCTGCTGTCACCCACGCCAAGACGGGCATTGGCGTTGCTGAAGGCAGTTGCCGCCCCGCCCGTAAGCAGGCTCAAGAACTCTGTAATGCCTTCGTTGAGGAGAAGGTTTCCGTTGATGACATTCTTCCCGTAGTGCTCGCCGCGTTCGAAAGCGCCGTCGTTTTCGAATTTCGTGACGGTCCAGACCGGCCTCGGGTTGATTACCTCTGTGATAGCGTTCATGTCAGATCTCCTTTTTTGAAATAAAATGAGGTTTGAATTTAGAGTTCAAATCTAAAGTCATACTCTCTTAAAGTGCGTTTTTTATACCTTTGAGCCCGCACAAGGCTGAAATTAAAGGAATAAAGACGGGTTTTTATTCTTTACCGAAGAGAAAAAAGAGTGGCTGAAAACCTGTTCTGCGAAGGAGATAGAAAAGATTGAAGAGCGGGAGAAATTCTTGTTATACTTCTCAGACAACGGCAAAAATCAGTTCTGAAAGGCCAGGTCAGACCGGCTGGCAGCTTGTCGAGGCGCGTCAACATGGTTGGAATCAAGGGAGACGACGAGAGGATGAATACGCGGTTTCGGCTTGCGAATCTGGTTTTATGCCTGGCCCTGGCGGCCCTGGTATTCGCAACCTACTGGAACACGCTTCCAGGAGACTTTGTCTACGACGATAACGAACAGATAGTCGAAAATACCTGGATTACTGATTCCAAATATCTCCCATCAATATTCAGCAGTCATTCTTTCGGTTTTGCCAAGGGCAAGGAACTCGGGACTACTTACCGTCCTCTTGTTTTCTCGGTCTACATGGCCGAATACTCATTTTTCGGCCTTGACCCGAAGGGCTGGCATTTCGTAAACATCATTTTTCACGCCCTTAATACTATACTCGTTTTTTTTACTGCATCAGTGCTTCTCAAGGGCCCGGGCGAAAAATGGATATTCAATTCACTCCCTCCTTTCGCCGTTGCCACAGTATTCGCGCTCCATCCTGTAAACAGCGAAGTCGTCTCATGGGTCGGCTGCGTACCAGAGCTGGCATATACGCTTCTGTGTATGAGCGCGTTCTACATTTACATCAGGTCAAGAAGCGCGGCAATGCCGTTTCTGTTTCACTGGGCTTCAGCCATGCTGTTCTTCTTCGCCCTTTTCGCCAAAGAGACGGCCATCTCGCTTCCCATACTGGTATTCATCTACGATCAGCTTCAACCCAAAAAAGAAAAGCTTCTAAGCATCGGCTCAATTAAAAGATATATCCCTTTCGCTTTTTTTACCGTTCTTTATTTCATAATCAGGCTTTCAGCCCTGGGCGGCATGGCCCCCAGGGGCAACATGTACCCGTACCTCAGCTGGGACCAGTATGTTTTGAACGCGGGCGCCCTTTTTGTAAAATACCTGAGGGTGCTCGCCGTGCCTGCGTATGATTATCCTTTTCAGATTCTGGACCCGGTTTTTTCGATTACCGAGCCTAGAGCCTTTATTTCAGTTGCTTTAATTTCAGCGATGCTTCCCGTTTTTCTCCTTCTGAGAAAACGCGTAAACCCGTTATATTGGCTTGCCGCTGCGTTTATCATTTTCCCGCTTCTTCCCGCGCTTTATCTGCCCGGCCTCAGCAGAGCGCCGTTCGCCGACAGATACCTGTATCTGCCTTCCGTGGGGTTCGCTCTTATGTTGGCAATACTGTTTAAAAAGGCGCTTTTCCGGGCAGAAGCAGCAAACAGCCGCAACCTGAGGACGGCCGCGATCTCAGCCTTTTTGATCCTCGCCGTTTTTTACGCGCTTGGCTCAGGCTACAGAAATCTGCGCTGGAGAGATGATTTTACTCTCTGGAGGTCTTCTCTGGAGGGGGCTTCAAATAACTATTACGCCATGTACCAGCTCGGGACGGCATCTCTCAGAAAGGACATGCATGACGAGGCGATTTCAAATTTCAGGGAGGCGATCAGGACAACCAGCGCCAATAAGTACCCTGACGCCGGGTTGATCGGGAACGCGCGTCTCAACCTCGCGTATGCCTACCAATCAAAAGGCCTCCTCGAGGAGGCGACGGCCGAATATCTGGAAATATTGAGGTCGTATCCCGATCACGCCGTCTCCAATTACGAGCTTGCCTCCATTTACATGGAAAGAGGCATGCTGGACGATGCCATAACCTATTTTCTCAGGTCCGCGAGGTATTTCAGAGACCCGATGGATATAAGGGACGCGCTCTTGAACATAGGAAACTGCCATGTCAAGAAAGGCAATTTCAACGAGGCGCTCCTGAGCTATCAGGAGGCGCTCAGTATTACCCCTGGAGACCCTGCCGTGCTTAAGAACATAAGCGTTGTAAAAAGGCTTTCCGGCAAATAAGAATACTTTTTCAGATGCGCGCCGAGCGCTTATCTGCCCTCCCTCATCTTCCACTCGATCGGGTGCGTCATAGCCTTGAGCTCCAGCATGCGCTCGATGTTGCTCCTTACGAAGGTCTTCGACGGTTTCAGCCGGAGAGCTTCCTGAAAGTGTTTGATCGCGGCGTCATAATCATCCGTTTGCGCCAGGGAGACCCCCAGGTTTATATGAGCTTCGACATAACGGGGCTCCAGGGCCAGGGCCTGCCTGTAGTGCGCTATCGCCGTGGCGTTGTACTCCAGTGCCTCAGCCTCCATACCCTTTGCCGACAGCTCCCTGCTTTTTTTGAAAAGAGCAAGGCCCAGGGCATGGCTGATCGTCTCGTTTGAAGGGTTCAGCCCGTATGCCTTCTCAAGGTGAGCTATGGCAAAATCGTGGTCGTCGTTGATATGCGGCACGGCAAGATTGGTATGGGCTATCCAGGCCTGCGGATTTTTGGCAATGGTATCCTTCCAGACAGTATCGGAATCCTTGTAGGCGAATGTCTGGCTGAAGCTCAGCGCCCAGAGCGCCGCGAGCAACAGGGCCGCCAACATGACGCCTGCCGCACTCAGCGCCTTTTCAGAGGAAGCGCATTTTCTGGCGGCCCACGCTGCCGTTCCAGCGAAGAGGCTTATGGGCCCGGCGCTCGCCATATATTGAAAGTGGTCAGCGACGAATGAGAACTGGAAGGGATAGACATCGATGAAGCCCAGGGCCGGAAAAAGAGTGACAAGAAAGAAGGCCAGGGCGGCAACGGGTCCCTTGCCTATCCTCCGGGAGAGAACAAATAAAAGCGACGCGGCCAGGACCGCCCCAGCTGGAAAAAGCCATTGCCAAACGGCTGACAAATCGACCTGCCAGCGCGGATAGATGAATATGAGGTCAAAAGGCAAGATAAGCTTGTAGATGTAAAACCAGAAAATGCGCCCGGCAAGCAGAACCCGCTCAATGTAGCCCATCCCCCACATATGACCGCTCGCGCCGACGATGTTCGCCTCCCACCAGACCGTCAAGAGGCCAAAGGCCAGCCCCAGCGCGAAAAACGGAATCAGGCCCGCGATATAGCCAGCCCCGATATTCCGCCCCCTCATCCACCTGATGATAAGGAGCGCCGCAGGCAGCGTGCACGCAACAGTCTTGCAGAGCAGTGCCAGGATGAACAGCACGAGAGAAAGAAAGTACAACCCTTTTCCTGGCCTGTCTTCGCCTTTAAGAAAAGTGTACAGGGAAAGCAGGTAAAAAAGGCCTGAAAGCACATTCTTCCTCTCGGAGATCCAGGCTACTGACTCCACATGTACCGGGTGAAGCGCGAAGATCAGACCGGCAAAAAGCGCGCCCCTGACATTGAGATGCTTCAGGACGGCGTACAGCAAAAAGGCGTTCAGGGCGTGGATGAACGCGTTTATGATATGCGACATCGCGGGGCTGAGCCCCCACAGGTTGGCCTCTATCCAGAAGGAGGAATAAATCAGTGGATAGTACTGCTGCATCTCCCTGGAGAACCATATCTTCCAGAGCCCGCCCAGCCCCCAGAGGGAGCTGTCCATGAGCACATGCCTCTCATCGTCCCAGATGTAGCCGCAATAGAGGGTATATATGTACGCGGATAATGTGACCAGCAGGAAAAGCGAAATCGCCTTCAGGCCGGAGAGGCCGTGGCAGAACTCAGCTATTTTAATAAAGAGGTTTGAACGGCGCATATTCGGGCTGAATTATATAACAAAAATGGTCGCAAAGGGAACAGGGAGATCAGTACATACGCCAAAGCAGTTTTTTCAAACTGCAAGACTTACTGGGCCGTATACCCCCCGTCTATAACGAGGTCGCTGCCCGTGACGAACTTCGATTCGTCGGAAGCGAGGTAGAGTATGCCGTACGCGATATCCAGCGGCTCTCCCAGGTGGCCTACCGGATGAAGCGCTTCAAGCGCCTTTTTTCCGGCTTCAACATCGCCTTTAGACTTGAGCGCGTTCTCAATGAGCGGCGTCCATATATACCCCGGGACTATCGCGTTTACCCTTATCCTGTCCTTCGCGTATATTAGGGCGTCGGTCTTGCTCATGAGCCGCACAGCCGCCTTTGAGGCCACATAGGGCGGGGCCGCCGTATACGCTACCATCCCTATTACTGAGGCTATGTTTATGATGCTCCCGCCGCCCGCGGCCTTCATGTAGGCAATGGCGTGCTTGGTGCAGTAAAACACGCCTTTTACATTAACATCCATAACCCTGTCCCACTCTTCAGCAGTTATCTCGTGGGTAGGTTTCCTTACTCCGGTTATAGCGGCGTTATTAACAAGGATGTCTATCCTGCCGAACCTGTCATGCACCTCGGCAAACGCCTTCTCGACAGAAGCCTCTTCAGAGACATCGAGCTTGAGGAAGATCGCCTCGCCTGAGCGAGATATCTCCGCGGCAACGGCAACGCCGCTTGAGTCCATATCGGCTACAACGACCTTCGCCCCCTCTTTCGCGAGCAGCAGGCAGGCCTCTTTACCTATGCCTGAAGCCCCTCCGGTGACTACGGCGACCTTTCCAGAGACTCTTCCCATAATGCCCCTCTTTATTCTGGGTTTGTGGATTGGGTAAATTTAACATAAAAAAAGGGGAATGGCCCAGAGAATTTAGGCTCCCACCACAAACCGTGGAGAGGCTTCGAAACGCATGGAGGTTGATCAACCTGATTTTAGAAATCTTGTAATAGCAAAAAAATATGTTATAGAAGATTTTTGGTGGCGGTGCGTGGAATCGAACCACGGACGGCGGGCTTATGAGCGCTAACTAATAGAAACGAAAAGCTCTTGGATTGTCTGGCTTTCCCCTTAATACATTGATTTAAATAGCTTTTTTGGAATTCCAAATTTTCGGTCTTTGCCGGTATTTTGTGCCAAAATCGGATTTTTTTGGCACAATTTCGTCACTTTTTTTTGCATTAATTATTACTGGGCCGTATAGCCTCCGTCTATGACGAGGTAGCTGCCTTTGACGAACTTCGATTCGCCGCCGTAAGTGATATTCAGCGGCTCTCCAAAGTGCCGGCCTTTTTCAGATAGTTTCCCTCGTCATTTTCTCTTTTGGTCCCCTTCTTCCGCCAAGCCGTTTTTCAGTTCCTTTATCGCCTTTCCCATGCCCTCGCCTATCTGTGGGAGCTTCCCAACACCGAAGACCATGAGGACTATCGCGAGTATCAGTATTAGTTCTGTTGTTCCCAAGCCGAACATTATAAACCTCCTTACTGTCAAAAAAAGCGTAGCCTTACCGGTTAAGCGATCTCCCACTCGAGTTTTCTTTTCCTTTGCTGACAATCATGGCAAAGGTCGTCATGAATCCCGATAACGGTCCTTCCGCACACCCCGCACTCCCTCGCCTCGAAACCCATAAGTGTTTTCGTGCACCACAATTCTTCGACCTGCCCTGATTTTAAAGTGCAGGACCTCACGGCGGCTTTATGGCAGGCTGACTCGCATAGCCCGCATCCTATGCACCTGGCTGCCTTGAAGGTTATACTTGCAAACCTGCTATCAGCGGAATACTCAAGAGCCTCTGTCGGGCAGAAGCTTACGCACTTTAGAAGGCCATTGCAGCTGTCGCACTTAGCCGCGTCTACTTCCTTCGCAGTGAAAGGCAGTGGCACGCACGGGTCCATATCGCGCCGTCCTTCTTCAAGTCCTCTTAATATCTCAAGGGCCCTCTGCTGCCTGACAGGGACCGGGCCGGGGTCACGGTCCTGTTCGATACCCTCAAGTTCAGGGACGAACTTTGAGATCGTCCTTCCTATACCCCTGAACATTGCTCGTCTCGAGTCGCTCTCAAGGGCCTGCCTGTCAACCGATTCGGTCAGGATTACCCTCTCCTCCCTTTCATATAGACAAAGTATGTTGTTTGCCGTATTGACAGTGGCCCGGGCAATCCCGCCTCCAGGGGCCGTTTGACAGCCTTCGCAATTCCCCGCCAGGAGCCTCAGGTTTTTTGCGCCTCTTGTACACAGTTCTACAAAAAAGGCATAATCCAGCGCCCCAATACAGGTAACAGAAGCACAAGAGCCTACTGCGCGCGAGCATCTGATCTTTAACTCCGCCCCGTCATCAGAGATAGTCCGCCCGAGTAATTGTTTTAAAGGAAACTCTTTGATGCTCAATGCTCCGGCAGGACAGACACTCGCACAAATCCCGCAGTCATCGCAAAGGCCGTGGTCTATTTCAAGCGGATTTAAAGTAATCGCCTTATTCGGACATACATCCTGACACGAACGCTCAGGATAGTCCTTGTAACGGCCATGCAGGCACTTTTCGGGGTCCACGCCGAGCTTATCTATGAAGAAGGTCTTCGGACTCATGCCTCAGATACTCCTGCTCCGAATCAAGGAACTCCATCGTAATGGAGGCAATCTCCCTGTAGAAAGGATACTCCATCGCCTGAATCACCTTTTGAAGAAAAGGCCGGTACCATTTGCCGAGGTGCGCTTTCAAGAATTCCGACTGGAGCTTTTTTGCATGCCCGGCCCCCTCCGCGTCGCCCTTTTCAAGCGGCGAGGCTTCCATCGCGCATAGATGTCCCATGAACTCAAGCTCAATACAGAAGTGGTCAGCAAAGAGGGCGCTTCCTTCCTGCACGGAAAAACCCGTCTTCCTGTAAAACTGAACCACATGGGCCGAGGCCAGACCGCAAAGCTGCCCCTCTTTGGAGGCTTGAACCGATTCGTAAGGCGAAAGAAACGCTCCAGAGGTAAGAAAGCAAGTGGTAAACTCCACCCCTAATTCTTCTATTATCTCGTCGTCCTTTCTGCCTTCAAAACCCTCCAACAGCCTCCCGGAGAACGCCCCCAAAATATTCCCGTCCCTCAGCGCATGAAGGAATGGCAGGTCCACCTCCCTCGCGAATACCCTTGAGGCAAGCGAATAGAACCCCCGTCTTGCCTTTGCCTCTGTGATCGCCTCATCCACTGTACGGGCCGTTGTCACTTGCATCCTTCTATCTCCGGGTCCGACGGCGGTAGCTCGGCATCAGGCCTGATGGCCCTGCCCTCCCTGCTGTATCTGAAATCGGGCGCGCCCTCGCAACTCCCCTCGAGCTCCCTGCCGGTGTTGTAGTAGGCCTTTATCCCACCGTAAAGGTTGTAGGCTTTGACTCCCTGCTTTTCGAGTTCAAGACAGGCCTTTTCGCTTCTCCTGCCCGAGGCGCAATAAACGATTACCGTTTTTTCAGCGTCTATTTCCGCCGCCCTTTTGGAAAGCACGGACATAGGGATATTCACGCTGCCGGGTATCCTGCAATCGCCGTACTCGTACGGCTCCCTCACATCGATTAAAACCGTATCTCCTTTCGCGAGCATCTTCTCAACATCGAAGACATATATGTCCGCGCAGGCAGCTGGAAGGACTCGGGGGAAAAGGAGCCCGGATAGAAGAGCCGTCAGGATTGCTCCTGCTTGCAGGAGTCTATACAACCTTCTTCTTTCCATTCTTCGCGCCAGGATTGCGCCTCCTGAAGTCCGGCCCCACATATGAATATCTGAGCGTCTCCTCGTAAGCCTTCCTGGCGGCTTCCTTGTCGACCTTGTAGTCCTGGTACTTGTCCCCTGACTGGGCCTTCTCGACCGTTACGACGGTATCATACCACGCCTGCGAGCCCCCGATGGGGTCTGTGGAAACTGGAATGATGAAGTTGGGATGCGCCCCTTTATCCTTCCAGAAAACATGGCCGTAATCCGGGTCGTCTGATGCCGACCACTCGGGTTTTTCCTTCAGTTTAAGGGATGCGAGCCTTCCGTACTCGGAATGGCCAAATGAATTCGAGACGGCAACCACCCTGGGATGGATCCCCTCGGTTACGAAGGCTTTAGTCACCATATAACCTATTCTCGAGGTTATCCTCACGAGGTCGCCGGTTTTTATGCCCTTCTTCTCCGCCGCCTTCGCGTTTATCCAGACGGGGTTGGTGTGGATTATCTCTGCAAGCCACTTTTGGTTCGCCGTCCTTGACTGAACATGCACATTCCACTTGAAGGTTATGAGCACCAGGTCGTCCTCTTTCATCTTCTCGTGCGCAGGTATTGGCTCATAATGTGGGAGCGGGTTGAACCCGTGCCTGGCCCACTCCTCGACATATATGTTTATCTTCTTGTCCTTCGTGCCAAAGCCGTTTTTCTTGTATAGCCCGTATTCAGGCTCAGCGCCTACCGGCTTTGGAGACCAGACGCCGTTCTTCCTGAGGTACGCCCACCCACCGGCCTCCTTGACCCCAGGCACGCTTTCGGCCATATACTTGATATAGTCCTCGGTCGTGCCGTAGTCAAAGTACTTTTTTACGCCCCTGCTGCCCGTTGGGTCGAGGTGTTTGTTCACAAGCTCAAGGACTATGTCCCTGTAGCTTTTGCATTCTCCAAGGGGCTTTATGACCGGCTGGCGTATGCCGACCCACGGAGTCTCAATAGAAGACGGCATATTCTCTATATCGAACCGCTCAAGATATGTCGTCTCCGGAAGGATGAGGTCTGAGAGCGCGGTCGCTTCGCTCATGAAGGTGTCCATGGACACATGAAAAGGTATGAGCTTCTCATCGAGGTAGACCTCGCGCCATGTCTCGGCGTCAGGGTTTGAATAACACCCGTTGTAGTAATGCCTGATATAGACGGATATCTTCTGTCGCCCCTCCTTTATCATCTGGGCCACATGGTGGCTCACCTTGTGCTCCGCCAGCGGATACTCGTGGGGGTGCGCAAGCTCGCTTTTCTCTTTCGGTGCCGGTGGCTCAGGCTGCGGGTGCTTGAACGACAGCCCTCTCGGAAGACAATAACCGCCTTTCTCTTCCACGCTGCCTGTCACGATGTTAAGCAGCATCGTGCATCTTTCGCTGTACGCGCCATTGAAGTGCTTTGCCGGCCCCCTGTATGTATATGTCGTGCATCTCGGCGCGGCCAGCGCGAACTCTATTGCTATCCTCTCGATGTCCTTCGCCGGGACGGTGCTGACCTTCTCAGCCCACTCGGGCGTGAACTGCTCGAGATACTTCGCAAGTCTGTCAGCAGGATAGTTTGTCCATTTGTTTATGAAGGCCTCGTTATGGAGCTTGTTTTTCATAATAACATTGCACATGGCGAGGGCCACCGCCCCGTCCGTCCCCGGGAATAAGGGGAACCACTCATCGGCCTTGCCTGCGGTATTAGACATCCTCGGGTCGAAATATACCAGTTTGGCATGGTTGTCGACCCTGCCCTCGACCACGCGCTGAACATACGGGTTATGGAAGTAGCTGGCTTCATATATATTGCCGCCAAATATCAGCATGTACTTTGTATTCGTGAAATCCGGCGTCTCGATGTCCGGGCCCCATGTGGCCTGCATACCGACTTTTTTGCTCGATTCGCATATGGAGGTATGGTTGAGCCTGGTGTCCGAGCCGATGGCGTTCATAAACCGATTGTCAAAGCCGAACCACCTGTTCCTGCCGATGTGGAGAGCTATCTCGTTGGGGCTCCCCTTGCCGGCCTTTGCCCTGTCAAGCACCTCATTCATCCTGGCAGCGAGCTCCTGGTAGGCCTCTTCCCAGGTTATCCTCTTCCACTTGCCTTCGCCTCGCTTGCCTACCCTTCTCATCGGATACAGTATCCGGTCGGGGTCGTAGAGCTGGTTCACTCCCGCGTTGCCTTTCGCGCACAGCTTCGACCTGTTCCCCGGGTGCTTCGGGTTGCCTTCGAGTTTTACGACTCTTCCGTTTTCTATGAACGCGAGCCCTCCGTCCTCGACATTGCATTGGAGGCAAGTATACGGGATGGCCTCCACCCTCGGAGCGCCGGTTACATGGGACGCCGTGACTCCTCCGTCCGCGAACTCCATTGCCTTCAAGACCTTCGGCCCCAAAGCCACGGTTGCCGTCGCAGCGGCGCCTATCTTCAGAAAATCTCTTCTCTTAAGCCCCATTGAAGCACCTCCGGTCTATGTCAGGGGGATTATCTGCCCGCCATAAACGATTATGTATCTGAGGACGAAGACACCCACCAGTACCATCGCGGATATAAGCGCCGTCATGCCAGCCCTGGGTTCCGCCACCTTCGCCAACAGATTCGACCAAAAAACAATTACGGGTACTACGAGCCCGATGACGACCAGCCCCGCCCAGAAGACGAGCGACAATCCGCCGCTCAATATCTCGCCAGCCGCCTCCCTGCCCAACTGCGACGATGTAGACGCGGTCAGGATGAGAAATCCTACCAGCAAAAGCTGGAACAGGAGGAGCACCGCGTTGACCCTATTGAGCGAAGAGAGCCCTTCTCTTGCCCCTGAGAGCGAGACGACAAGGGATATGGCCGCGATGCCTGCGATGAGGGACGCGATCATGAATACAGGTATTACCGCCCCGTTCGACCAAAGAGGTCTCGCGTCCGTGGCTATATTAAGGGCAACGGCCGTATAAGCGGATACTCCGACCGCGCAAATCAAGCCTACGATGAGTATCAGTTTTTTATAACTCTTCACCGCCTCTATCCCCCTCTGCAGCCCTATGTTAAGGAGCGAAAACAGGCCAAGGCCCATAAGGAACCAGACGCCCCATGTAAGCGGGGCCGTTATGCTGCCCCTGAACAGGAGCGTTATGAATCTGAAGGGCCTGTCGAGGTCAAGGATGAGTACCGGCACATCGACCATTATCGAAAGGAGCGCGAGATACGCCCCAACCGAGGCTATTTTTTTATATTTTTCGTCATCAAGGTATGAAGCAGCCGCTGAGGCGATGAACGAACCGGCAGCCATGCCGCTCAGGAAAAAATGGATGACTATCAGCATCCCCCAGGGGACCAGACCTTCCCCGAAAAAATGAGGTACATTATACGAAACCATGCCGTTCATATGGACCCCCTCTGCTCTACCGACCCTTCCGTCCCGGCAATCGATGTCACCCCTCCCCTGAGCGCTTCCACATATTCCTCGAGGCCTATATAGAAGACCGAAGGGTCATTGCCGGTTGCCGGATTGAGCTGCTTTACAGGGTTCTTCGCGACATAGCGGGATATCTCGCTGCCGGGGTCATTGAGGTCTCCGAAGATCCTCGCCCTCCCCAGGCAGCTCTGTACGCATGCCGGGAGCAAACCCTTCTCTATGCGGTGCACGCAAAAGGTGCACTTGTCGGCGGTCTTCGTGACGGCGTTCAGGAAGCGGGCGTCATAAGGGCAGGCCGTCATGCACGAGCGGCACCCGATGCACTTGCTGTTGTCCACGACAACAGCGCCGTCGCCCCTCTTATAGGTGGCCTTTGTCGGGCAGACCCTTACGCACGAAGGGCTCTTGCAGTGGTTGCACAGCCTCGGCAGGAATTGTCTCGTCACATTCGGGTAAGTACCCTTGTCGACATACTTGACCCACGCCCTGTAGACGCCTACAGGCACCTCGTTTTCAGCCTTGCAGGCAACCGAGCACGCATGGCACCCGATGCAGCGCCGCAGGTCTACGACCATGCCCCATCGGACTTTCCTGCCTGCCCCTTCTTTTTCACCTACATAATGCTGGTCATCTCTTTCCATGAAAAACCTCCACTTTACTGCCGCAACCATGCCCGTAACCAATCGAGGCAAGTCATCGGCACCTCCCTCTGCATCACTAAAACTCGAGTTGCAGCCTTGAAAAAACAAGGGTTTCGTTTCTGGTAGACTGGTTCAAGACACCGAGAACCACACTGTCGGGATGCCCCTTGCCCAGCATGGCGTAATCGACCCCGGCCTCCAAGCTCAAACTCTCCCAAAGCAGATACTTGAGCTGAGCGTAAAGGTCGGTGCCGATATATTTTTCAAAGCCCGTTGCCGCGTCAGTGTGCGAAAACCAGCCGGCTGCCGCGTACCCTTCAAGCTTATCCGTTATGGGTAAGGCCGCGTTTACCTGGATGGTGACCAATCCGTTGCCGAGGTTCGTGTTGTTCGTGGCATAACCGCCGCCGTCTATGTTCACGAAGCTCGTGTCAACGCCGGTATCCGTGGGTCCCTGCACATTGAGCTTGCCGGTGTAGCCCCAGTACCCGGTAGTCCCGACGATCGACATCGGGGTTATAAAGGAACTTGCGCTGTCCTTAGTTGCGTCCCCGAAGTCTTTATCTCCACTTGCGTATATTCCCAGGAGGCCGACTTTGGCTTTACTCACGGGCACTTTCACTTCAGCCTTCACGGCAAAGCCGGAGTTCTTTCTCTCCGTGGGATTTACTCCGGAAGGAGGGACCTTTCTTTCTCCCCAGTTATATATGGCGAACGCGTTGAAGTCGGCTGAGCTGAATTTTCCATTATACCTTACGCCGGCATAGTACTCGTTCGTCGTGCTAGCGCCGGTCACGGAGCTCGTGGGCTTGGTATTGTCGTTCAGGGCATAAAAGGACGCCCCGAACCCTGTCTTTGTGTCCGCGTCGAAAAACCACTGGTCAATGTCGTCCGCAGGATGAGAACTCTCCGCGCCCTCAGCCAGGTTTCCGTGGGCCATGCGGAGTTCAATATCCCCGACTTTGCCGAGGAGCATGTATGTGAGCGGGTTATAATCCCAGTCGGCGCTGAAAAGCGTATCCCCGAATTTATCCGACATCGGCACCAGCCCGGCAACTAATGTAAAATCCGTGTGGTTCGGTATTGGGGCTGAGATATAACCATGCCTCAAGGAGACCACGGGATCCCCGCTGGAAGAGCCGTCAAGAGTGTATCTGGCGTTGGCGATATTTGAATTTATATGGCCGATATTGAGTTGGATGTGAGCCTTTACGCCATTATCCCACTCGAAATCCAGGGCAGGCCTGAACCTGAGCCTGGATGCCTGGATATCATCCCCTCTCGAAAAAATATCATCCTTGCTCGCGTCCTGGTAATATGAATTGAGCCTGAATTGCCCGTGCCAGTCGGTTTCAACAGCATGCGCCTTTTCCAGCCCTGAAGCGTAAATCGCGCAGAAAAACAAGACAAACCAAAAAATCTGCTTCTTCGACATTCGGCTCCTCCGTTTTCTCGGACCTTTTTTCAAAAAAGCTCCTTAGTCTTTTTACCTCCTTCAAGCGTAGTTGTGGCTTCGCGATTTAAATTCTTAGCCTATGCTGCCTGAAAGCAGTACACATGCTATGACGCAAAATCAGAACGGAAAAGGTATGTTCAGGAAACAACCAGGGATTCAGCAAAAAGTTGTTGTTTTTAAGAGGGTACGGAGTAGTAAAAGGGAAATAATAGGAGAGTGGAATAACAAATAGGACAGCTCTATTAGTCATGCCGGACCCTTTTCTGCCAGTGCACGAGAGTCGCCTGGAGTTAAAAGGTTGTCATACTAGATGAAATCCTCTTGCAGAATTTGAAGTGTTCAACTTGAACGAGCATATCTCATGTAGCTGAATTGTCAAATTTTGATGATCCAACTTCTATAATACCGTGGAAGACTGACAGTACTGTTAAATTGGGACCCTTCAGGCCGCTTACCCCTCGCAAGACATAGCAAAAAATATCTCCAGACTGAAAACTTTCCATCATTGACCCTTGACGCGGGGGTCATGAGCGCCCCGAATTGCCAATCTTCTCAAATTTTCCGCCTCAATTTTTTTTGAAAATCAAATAGATGCAAGTGAGGGAGCTCTATATCAACACCCTATCGCGTCATAAATGATGGCACAATTTCGGATTTTGAAAATTGAGGCTCGATTTGTGCAGCTGTAAGTGGTTGTTTTGAAAGGTAATTTTGGTGGCGGTGCGTGGAGTCGAACCACGGACGCGGGGCTTATGAGACCCCTGCTCTACCAACTGAGCTACACCGCCATATTAGAAAAAAAGAAGGGCAAAACCGAAGGTCACCGATTATATCGAAATCCGGTATGAAAGTATATAACTTTTTATGGTCCCGAAAAGCTTCTCGGTCCCGGTCACTACCAGCATCGTAACTTCCTGATTGCCGTCCCCGTCCAGATCGTTAATGAAGAAATCCGAGATATAGCCTTCAACCTGCTTTGTGCGCCAGTTCTCGGAGGTCGTCCCTCCAAGGCCGTCCCAGGACAGGCTTATTATCTCTCCGGTCTTGAATGAGGCTGGCACATCCGCGCTCCTGCCGAGCCCGCCGGGCGTGTTCTTCTTTATGATCAGCTCGCTTTTCCCGTCCTTGTCCATGTCAGCCTGAAAGAACCTGCCCTCAATCGATATGGGGGCTGGGTCGCCAGCGCCTGAGCTCGCCTCCCGAAGCTTCAAGAGGTTGAGGGTGCCGCCGTAGTAGTCCGCGCTCTTGTAGCTCTGCGCCCACTCGCCCTCTTTTTTCGGCGCGTACAGCGTCAGGTACTGCCTTGAATCAAGCGTCACGAGATCAGCCGCCGTGGAGCCGGTCAAGCTGAAGGCCTCGAAGTTGTAGATATTGACATTCCTGGGGAGATCGACCTCGAAAGCCGATACCTCCGTCAAGCCGTCTCCATCTTTCCGGAGCTTCTTGAGGTCTCCGTAGAAGCCGTCTATCGACCTTATCCTCTGGCCCAGCAGTACAGGCTCTTTACCATCGACGCTTACGGCCCTCAGCATCCAGTCGATGTTCGAAGCGGTTATCGAGTATGCGCCATTTTTGTACTCAAGCAGCGCGCTCGCGGGCCTGCTGCCGGAAACCCTCGATATATATACCTCTGGCGCGCCGTCGTTGTCAGAGTCTATCGAAGTTATCGCTATGTTCTGGCTGCGGCTGTCCTTTATTTCTTTCAATACTTCCATGCCCTGGGCGTTGTAACGGGCGATGGTCAGGCCATACTCAGAAATCAGGAAGAGTTCCTTTACGCCGTCCTTGTCGAGGTCAGCGGCGATCATGGCAACGAACATGCCGTCCATGTCGCGCCCCTTCCATAAAACCGGTTGTTCCTTCGACTTGTCGGCCTTTACTATGAAGCCAGCGTCCCCTGAGGGGGCCGCCGTAACAGGCACGGCAACGGGCACAGGAACACTCGACTGCATCTCCACGGGTTTCGGGTTCAGGAACAAATTGACATCAGAGGAGAGCTTGTCCGTAAGGCCTATTATTGATTCAATGCCAGAGCCCTTTGAGGCGAATGGCGCGGCTTCGCCTGTTTTAATGTTTATGAGCCTCGCGTCCATGCTCACGGCGCTACCGAATATGGTCAGGCTGCCGTAAAGGACATAGTCGGCTTTGAGCGCCTTTCCGGTTTCAAACGCGCTGGCGTCGCTAAGTTCTGCCTTCTTTTCGGGGATTGCCTTTCCCACATGGTCAGGCCTTATAATCTCTGAGCTGCCCGCGCCAAGCCTTGTGGCGAGCATATCCGACATGGCGTTCTTTACATACTCCATATCGCCGGGGGCGTTCACCTTCCACGGAAGGACGGCTATCTTCTCGCCCGCGCATATTCCGCTGGCGGGAAAGAGAGCGGTAAACAATAAGGCCGTTACGGCGAATATCGACAACCTTGAAATGATGCTCATGTTCAATCCTGGATTATTTTGATAAGAGGTTATTTCCCGAGCCTGTAATGGAGAAGGCGCTCAACGACTTCGCCCTTCCTTAAATGCTTCTCTATTATCTCATCGACATCGGAGAGGGCGACATTTCTGTACCATGTCCCCTCCGGGTATATGACCATCACCGGAGAGAACTCCCCCTCGGTGTCTGTCTCCTTGCATACGCTCTGGCAGCCGGACTTGGTGAGCTTTATCTCACCTTTCAAGCCCAGGTCCTTTACCTTGGCCTTCATGTCCTCATATATTTCCTCTGAGCCCTTGGAAGCGCACCTCTTCCCCTGGCAGACGAACACGTGGAGCCTGTACGGTTTCATGAAAGCCTCCTAGACCGGAATTACAGATAAGTATAATCCGATTTCAGGACGGGCAAATCAAGGATAAATATCAATGCGCTGCCCGGAAGCCCGATTTAAACCGCTTACTTCAAATATGCGATTCTGTTATAATCCCATACGCAAGGAGCTGAACCTTTGAACCATAAAGAGTACGAACTTACATATAAGGGAAAGGCCGCGCCGGACAAGGTCCTTTCCACCCGCGCAAAGCCGCTTGTGGTATTGAAGTCGTCGCGGGCCGAGGCACCCTGGCGCAGTCTCCTCATCACGGCGGAAAACCTCCACGGGCTTGCATCCCTGCTTGAGATGAAGCGCGAAGGAAAGCTTAAATGCTCTGATGGTTCTGACGGCGCGCGCCTCATTTACATCGACCCGCCTTTTTCCACCAGGCTTGAGTTCAAGGCAAAGCAGAGCCAGAAAGCCTATAAGGATAAGATCATCGGCGCGGAGTTCGTCGAATCGTTGAGAAAGAGGCTGATACTTCTAAGAGAGCTTCTTACCGACAACGGCTCCATCTACATCCATCTCGACTGGAAAAAGGCCCATTACATCAAGGTAATCATGGACGAGGTCTTCGGCGAGGAGAACTTCCTCAACGATATCGTCTGGAGCTACGGCGGCAGGGGCGCGAAACACATCGCAGGCCAGTTCTCCCGTAACCACGACATAATCCTCTGGTACAGGAAAGGCAGCTCCCACATTTTCAACCAGCAGACAATCGGCAAAAGGGTCCCGAAAAAAGGGAGCGGCTTCAAGCAAGATGATGAAGGCCGCTGGTTCAAGACATCTCCCCGGGGTGATTACACGGACGAGTCCATGGAAGCCCTCGAAAAAGAAGGCCGGGTCTACACGACCAGGACCGGCACAATGCGGGTCAAGTACTTCCTCAGGGAAGATGGAGAACACCTTATAGAAGACAAGCTCGTGGGAGATGTCTGGGACGACATCCCTGACGCCATGCACCTGTCGGAATCTGAAAAGACAGGCTACCCCACGCAGAAGCCGGAAGCCCTGCTGGAGCGCATAATAAGAGCCTCATCCAACCCCGGCGACATAGTCCTCGACTGCTTCGCTGGAGCTGGCACCACCCTTAGCGTCGCCGAAAAGCTCAGCAGGCGCTGGGTCGGCATCGACTCCGGCGTACTGGCTGCCCACACCATCGAAAAAAGGCTTCTTTCCATAGCCTCCTCAAAAAGTCTCGACAACCCGAAAAAAAAGTATGCAGTGGCCTGCCGCCCGTTTGACATACTCGCCGCGCTGGAACACGATGAAGACGGCTGCGGAGCGCACGGAAGCGCTCCCAGCGTCAAGTGCAGGTACGATATAGACGAAGAGACCGGGGAATGCGTGGTCAAAATAGAGCGGTTTTCGAGCCCCGGGTCGGGCTTGAAGGGCATGGAGGCACTCTCGTCTGTCGCAATCGACTTCCGCTTCGACGGGGAAGCGATGAAAATAGACCTGTTCGCCACCTGTAAAGAGCTTGAAGCAAAAGGCTATGAGCTCCGCTTCCCTCTGGAGGCCGTAAAGGGCGAAGCCCTCCTGGTATTTACCGACATATTCGGCCATGAGAAGTGGTTTGTGGGGGAACTGGCCTGAAATGAAAGATAACGGGCGTATCATTGCGAAGAGCGCATGGCGCGACGAGCAATCTCGTTTTTTGCTCGCTTCGGATAACTTACTTCAGGGTGCCTCTAAAAATTAGATATTTTTTTCCGAGGTCGAGGAAGAGTGGAAATAAAAGCGCAGCATATATGAAATATGTGAGCATTTTTATTTCCACTCTGACAAAGAGATCGGGAAAAAGAGCAATTTTTAGAGGCACCCTGCAGATTAACAGTCTTTTAAAGATTATTTTTACGCAATTTTAATCTTCCTGGGAGATAATTCAGCGTGGGAAGGGGGGATAAGCCTAAATTTTCAGGCGATTCCGCCGAAAAGCAACTGATGGAGGTTGCTTTGACTTCCCCGCGCATCCAAAAAATGCGCTACTATCCCGTATTCCTCGACATACAGAACAGGCCCTGCCTCGTGGTTGGCGGCGGCCCCGTAGCCGAAAGAAAGGTCCTGGGCCTTCTTTCCGCCGGAGCGAAGGTCACTGTCGTAAGCCCCAGGACTACGAAAAAGCTGGGCGAGCTCGCGAAGGAAGACCGGGTCAAGCATCAAAAGGGCCGGTTCACGCCCGGCATGCTCAAAGGCTTTTTCCTGGCCATCGCGGCTACCGATTCAAAGGAAGTGAACGCGGCCGTTTGGATGGAAGCCGAAGCCCTGGGGCTGCCAGTAAATGTAGTAGACGACCCGGCCCATTGCAGCTTCATCATGCCTTCGGTCGTTGACAGGGGGTCTTTGACTGTCGCAATATCGACCTCTGGAAAGAGCCCTCTTCTGGCGCAAAGGCTCCGCGAAGAGCTCGAAAAAATCATCGGGACCGAGTATGAAACGCTCGTTGAGATACTGGGCGCGGTAAGGAAGAAGCTGTTGAAAAACGGCCTCAGTCGTGATAAAAAAGAAAGTATTATTAAGGATTTGGTGGGCTCCCCCCTGCCCGGCCTCATACGCGCCGGTGATGTCCGGGGTATAAACGAAGCCTTAAGGGCAAGGCTTGGCAAAGGGTATGCCCTTTCCAATCTGGGAATAAAAATAAAAGAGCGATAAGAGGGTGCCCCCTAAAACCCTCTTCCGGAGTATTACGCAAAAGTGAGCGAGATTTTTTTCCATATAACAGCGGCGGTATATCTTCTGGCTACCATCGTATATTCGACATACCTGTTCATCCGCAAGGACAGGCTGCTTGGAATCGCGCAGGCGATCATCATCGCCGGCTTCACCTTCCATACCGCTACCATCGCCTTGCGCTGGATAGCCGCCGGGCGCACCCCGGCCACGAGCTTCCATGAATCCCTCACGCTCTTCGCATGGATAATGGTGGCGCTTTTTCTGATGCTAGTCGTCAAATACAAACAGCGCGTGCTTGGGGCCTTTGTCGCGCCCTTCGCGCTCCTTCTTATAATAACCGCCTCGCTTCTCCCGGCTGAGATAGTGCCGCTGTCGCCAGTGCTTGAGAGCTACTGGCTCCCCGTGCATGTCATGCTCGCGTTCCTGGGCAATGCCTTTTTCGCCCTGGCCTTTTTCCTCGGCGTAATGTATGTCATACAGGACAAGTACCTTAAATCAAGGAAGCTCAAGGGCCTGTACTTTGTCCTGCCTTCGCTCGAGACACTGGACGAGCTGAACTACAAGTGCCTCCAGTACGGCTTTCCCCTGCTGACGGCCGCGATAATAACCGGGGCCATCTGGTCAGAGTACGCCCTCGGAAGCTACTGGGAATGGAAGCACAGGCAGGTCTGGTCTCTTATCACATGGTTTTTATATGCCGCGCTCCTTCACGGCAGGCTTACCGCGGGCTGGCGGGGAAGGAAGGCGGCGATACTCTCCGGGGTTGCCTTCATAACCCTCATAAGCTCGTTCATCATCATAAACATTGTCTCGGGCGGAGCCCACGGGCTTTCCAAGTAAGATTTAATCAATAGCGCAACTCCACAGGCGGAAGACGCAGATGAACCTCGTAATCGTCGGACTCAACCACAAGACATCGCCCATCGAGATAAGGGAGAAGCTCTCGTTCCCTTCCCACAGCATCGGCGACCCGCTCAAGAAGCTGACGAACCATTACGGCCTCAACGAAGGCGTTATCCTTTCCACCTGCAACAGGGTCGAGGTGCTCGCCATCACCAGCGAGCTTGAAAAGGGCACATGGCAGATAAAGCGCTTCCTTTCCGATTTTCATTCCATACCGCTTGAAAAACTCGATGAGCACCTCTATGTCCACCAGGGAGAAGAGGCCGTAAAGCACCTTTTCAGGGTCGCCGCCGGTCTCGACTCGATGGTACTGGGCGAGCCTCAGATACTCGGACAGGTTAAGGACTCCTACGGGTACGCGGTGGAGCACAACACCGCCGGGATAATCGTAAACAAGCTCTACCACAAGGCATTCCAGGTCTCAAAGCGCGTCAGGACCGAGACCAAAATAGGCGAATCGGCCGTATCCATAAGCTTTGCCGCGGTCGAACTGGCCAGGAAGATATTCGGGGAATTGGCCGGAAAGACCTGCATGCTGGTCGGCGCCGGAGAGATGGCGGAGCTCGCGGCCAGGCACCTCCAGTCCAATGGAGTGCGCGAGATACTGGTCGCAAACAGGACCTATGAAAAGGCCGTGGAGCTGGTCAAATGCTTCTGCGGCACCGCGATAATGTTCAGGGAGTTCCCGCATTACCTCAAGAATGTCGATATCGTCATAGCCTCGACCGGCTCTCCCAACTTCATCATCAAACCCGACCAGATACACGAAGTGATGAAAGAGCGCAGGCACAAGCCCATGTTCTTCATCGATATCTCGGTGCCGAGGAATGTAGACCCGCTGGTCAACAACATAGACAACTGCTATGTCTACGATGTGGACGACCTTCAGGGCGTCGTGGTGGCGAACCTCCAGGAGCGTCATAAAGAGGCCGAAGAGGCCGAGCAGATAATCATCGAGGAAATTGACAAGTTCTACCGGTGGATAAAGTCGCTTGATGTGGTGCCGACCATTATCGCGCTGCGTCAGGAGTGCGACAGCATAAGGAAGGCCGAGCTCGCCAAGGCCTTGCCTGCCCTCCAGAGCTTGGGCCCCAAGGAACAGAAGGTCCTCGAGGCCATGACCACAGCCATAGTGAACAAGATCCTTCACCACCCGGTAACGCACCTCAAGAAAGAAGCGAACAGGATAGAGGGCGACCTCTATATAGACACGATAAGGAAGCTCTTCGACCTTTCCATTGACGAGGAAGCCGTAAGGAAAGCCGCCCAGAGCAACGACGATTGAGATAAACCAGCGCCGTAACCGGCAATAAAATTCAAGGGGAAGTCTTTTGAAAAAGAAGATAGTAGTAGGCACCAGGGGCAGCATGCTCGCCCTCTGGCAGGCCAACTGGGTCAAATCAGAACTCGAGAAGCGCTACCCCGATCTTGAGGTGAGCCTCGAAAAGATAAAGACCACCGGAGACAAGATACTCGATGTGCCTCTGGCCAAAGTAGGCGGCAAGGGGCTTTTCGTAAAGGAAATAGAGGAGGCGCTCCTCGAGGGCAGGGCCCATCTGGCCGTGCACTCAATGAAGGATGTGCCGACCTACTTCCCTGATGGCTTGAGCCTTCGCTGCATAACCGAAAGGGAAGACCCGAGGGACGCGGTCTTCAGCAGGGGCCATGTAAAGCTCCTCGACCTGCCCAAGGGCGCGAGGATCGGGACATCGAGTTTGAGAAGGCAGGCACAGCTCCTGGCTGTCAGGCCCGACTTCCAGATACTCCAGCTCAGGGGCAACCTCGACACCCGCATGAAAAAGCTGGAAAACGGCGACTTCGACGCCATAATCCTTGCCGGAGCAGGCGTCAAGCGGCTCGGCTGGGCGGAAAAGATAACCGAGCTCCTGTCGGTTGAATTGAGCCTCCCTGCCATAGGCCAGGGCGCGCTCGGCATAGAGACCAAGACCGATGACGAGTACATAAACAGCCTCGTTGACTTCTTCAACCACCCCGAGACCTCATATTGCGTAAGGGGCGAGCGGGCCCTTTTGACGAGGTTGGAGGGCGGCTGCCAGGTGCCTATCGCGGCCTATGGCTCTCTTTCAGGAGACAGCATAAAGATAGACGGGTTGGTAGCGAGCACCGACGGCAAGACCATATTGAAGGACACCATCTCCGGACACAAGGACGACTGCGAGAAGCTCGGGGTCAAGCTGGCTGAAAGGCTCCTCGAAATGGGCGCTTACGACATACTGAAGTCCCTGTACGAAGTGACGCCTCCGCCCGGTTCAGCCTGAAAAGAATCAAAAAGGCCCATTGCCTGAAGGCATGGGCCTTTTTTTTGGTCTATAATATTCAGAAAACCTATGGAGCATGGAATGGAATATATCTCAGCCTTCCTTTTTGCGTTCACCTTAGTAGTCATAGTCCACGAACTCGGGCATTTGTTTGCCGCAAAGGCTCTCGGGGTAAAGGTATACGAGTTTTCAATCGGGTTCCCGCTGAGCCCGAAGATAGCCACTTTCTTCAGGCTCAGGGAAACCGAGTTTACCTTGAGGCTGCTGCCATTGGGCGGGTTTGTCGCGTTCTCAAAAGAGGGCGCAGGGGACGGCTCCGAATATCTCGCGCTTCATAAATGGAAAAGGGCTTTAATAGCCTTTGCCGGGCCAGCTTTCAACATCGTCTTGGCATTCGCAGCGCTCGCCCTTTCAGCCGCCATGGGAGAGGGGCAAGGGTTTTTCAACTCGTCTGCCTCGGCCCTGCATTCCATATCCGCCGGAGTACATGGCTTTTTAAGTCTTTTCGGCCCAGGCCTCCTTGAAAGCCTATCAGGCCCTATCGGAATAGCCGTGGCAGCAGGAAACGCCGCACACTCAGGCATAGCTGGTTTTTTAGCGTTCACTGGCATGCTGAGCCTGAGCCTTGCAATATTCAACCTTATTCCATTCCCCGCGCTTGATGGCGGGCAGCTCGCCATGCTTGCCGCCGAATCTCTCCGCAAAAAGGACTTCAGCCCAGCCTTTCACGGCGCGGTATCAGCAATAGGCATACTACTGTTCATCGGCCTCACGCTCTTTGTTAGCTATAAGGATATCTACAGGTTAGTCGTCTGATGCGTAAACTTTCAATCCCCGTGTTTTTTGCCCTGTTCTTTCTTTTTTGCGGCCTTCTGCAGGCCGGGGCAGACACTCTCCGCCAGGACAGGTTCACCTCTCCTTCGGGCAGATACGCCGTCGTGTTCACCGAACTCGAAAATAAAAAATATGGCAAAAATGAGATGCTCGAAGACCTCGGCAACGTAAGCCATGTCCTCTACAGGGTCGACTTCATATCAAAAGGGGATATCGACCCGATTGCAAGCGGGAGCTACGCCGATGTTTACGGCTGGGAGGCCGGGGGCCGTCCCGAGAAGGCCTCTTCCATATTCAAAAAACTCATCTGGAGCCCGCAGGAAGACTTCGTCATATTCCCTGAAGAGGGGTGGGCTGCCCAGGGGCCTTCACAATCAAAGGTGCTTGCCCTCAACCCTGAACTCGCGTGGGAAAAAGGGGAGGTCTCGGTCGGCGCTATCGAATGGATAGACGACCTGTCGTTCATAAGCAACTACCACTTCGACTGCGACTACGGGATATTGAGGTTCGACGGCACAATCGGCAAGACCGTCTCCCTGAAAGAATCTGAAAGCCCCATCGGTTATGAGCTCGTCTCAGTGAAGCAGGGCAAGGCGGTTATACGGATGCTCCTGGACAACTGCAGGATGCAGGATATCCCGCCCAGGTGCTTCACCCGCGATCTGGCGACCGGCTTTGAAGAGCCGGTGCCCTGCCCGACGCGCAAAATCAGGGGCAAGACCCCGTTTTAAACTAATTTCGCCAGCCTGTTCAAGGCTGCCTGTAAAAAAAATTAGATATTTTTTCTGAAATCGAGGTCAGGAAAAAGAGCAATTTTTCCCTCAATCCCTTTGATAATAGAATATCCCCTCTGATATAATGACCTCGTTTTAAAAAAAATTAATCGAAAAGGAAAATTCCCTTAATCCTGCGGTGCTATAACAAGAATGAGCGCGGGTGTAAGGAACATTTCATTTTATGGCTGGAAAAGTATATCTCGTGGGCGCGGGCCCCGGAGACCCGGGGCTGCTTACCCTCAAGGGCCTTGAAGCGATAAAAGAGGCAGACTGCATAATCTACGACTTTCTGGCCAACTCGCGCCTTCTCGAATATGCAAGAACAGGCGTGGAGACCATCTATGTCGGGAAAAAGGGCTCTGAAAAGACCCTGCCACAGGAAGATATTAACAAGCTCATTATAAAAAAAGCACGGGCCGGCAAATCTGTAGTGCGGCTCAAGGGCGGCGACCCTTTTATATTCGGCAGGGGCGGCGAAGAGGCAGAAGAGCTTGCCAAGGCAGGCATCGAGTTTGAGATCGTCCCCGGCGTCACTTCGGCCATTGCCGCGCCCGCGTACGCAGGCATCCCTCTTACCCACAGGGAACTCGCCTCAGCGGTCACCTTCATAACCGGGCAGGAAAACCCGCTGAAGGAAAGGTCTAATATCGCGTGGGACAGGCTTTCAACAGGCAGGGGGACTCTCGTGTTCCTCATGGGCTGGAAGAGCCTTCCCCTTATAACAGGCAAGCTCCTTGAGAACGGCTGGAATCCGGCCACCCCAGTGGCACTTGTCCGCTGGGGCACTCTTACGAAGCAGGTCTGCCTCACGGGCAGGCTCGACAATATCGTAGAGCTTGCAAGGGAAAAAGGGCTCAAGCCGCCGGTCATAACGGTTGTCGGCGATGTAGTGAGCCTGCGCGAAAAGCTCAACTGGTTCGAGACCAAGCCGCTTTTCGGCAAGAGGGTGCTCGTCACAAGGGCCCTGGAGCAGGCCGGGGACTTCACAAAGGTACTTGAAAAGCACGGGGCAGAGCCGATCGCCTTCCCCACGATAAGGACGACAGCGCCGCCATCATGGAAGGAGCTGGACAAGGCCATAAAAAAGCTCTCCAGCTATGACTGGGCCATCTTCACGAGCGTAAACGGCGTTAAATACTTCTTCGACAGGCTTTACAAGCTCGGTTACGACATAAGGGAACTGAAAGGCGTGAAGATCTGCGCCGTAGGCCCGATGACGGCAAAAGCAGTAACGAAACTGGGCATAAAAGTAGACCTCATGCCCAAAGAGTTCAAAGCCGAAGGCGTACTTGAAGCATTGGGCAAAAGAAAAATACGGGGCAAGAAATTCCTCCTTGCCAGGGCCATGGTAGCAAGGGAGATACTGCCGGAAGAGATAAAGCGGTGTGGGGGCAAGATAGATGTCGCCCCGGCCTACAAGACGGTGAAGCCCTCGAAGGAGGCAGGAGAGCTGAGAGAGCTTCTCCTCGAAGGCGGCGGGGACATCGTGACCTTCACAT
>Ga0209324_10000050_pt1 | contig 65930 bp, 73 predicted proteins | sample Rifsed19ft3_FD_184015 | JGI IMG/M metagenome (GOLD analysis project Ga0209324, IMG submission 184015) | Soil microbial communities from Rifle, Colorado, USA - sediment 19ft 3 (version 2) | ecosystem: Environmental > Terrestrial > Deep subsurface > Rock core/Sediment | place: Rifle, Colorado...
CGGGTACGTTCATCCAGAAGAGGCCAGACGGTTGCAAATTTCTGCTGTAGCGGAGCAATGATTTTCATACCATGACATCATAGCCAATACTTCTCCGAGTTGCTACCTTTATTTATTAACTCCGCCTTAGTGTTAATTTATCTGCGAAATAACTTCTCACTATTTTAGGAGCCGCTATCTTATATTTCAACTAACTATAACACACCGTCTCGATTTCCAACCTTTAATAGCCTTACCACTTCTAATATTTTTTTTTGTTGCGGTATCGGAAGATTTTTAATTTCTTCTACTATTTTTTTTTCGATAACCGTCGATGATTTCAATTTTAAATCTCCTATTTTAATACATATTCAAATTTTTGGGTTTCCAATTGACAATTAATAACAATTTGAGATCCTGACAATCCGTGTCCATCTGCGTTTATCTGTGTCCTAATCATTACTTAAAATTTAATCTCTACCGAAGTATGCCCGAATTGCTGAAACCTGTTTGTCTTTAGTTTGACATCACAAGGATTGCAGTGTCCAAATACATCACATTCACGAAATTTTTCTTCTATCTCAAAATCTTCATCCAGGATATTCCCGATAGGCGTCCTGCCTTCATAAAGGTCGCCGTGACAGCGATAAACATCACCGCCAGGTCCGATAATAAGCTCAGTTGTTTTACATAAGACATTTCTGGTAAATTTCTTGTCACATGCCCCTTCGTAACGATAGGTTCCATGCATTTTCCCCTTGTATTCACCAAGAAATTCCTTCGTACGAAAGTCTATTCCCAAAGAAGCACAGTATTCTTTTGCCCTCAATATATCATGTTCTTGAGCAGGATGCATTACACCCCAAATCCCAATGCTAAAGCTGTTATCTTGTAATTTAAGGACTTTCTTAATCAGGGGTTCAAGTTTCATCGTTTCAGGGTGATAACTAACCCTTATAGAAGCATAATGAGATTTTCTTTTAATTCTATTTGGATCTAACTTTTGTATAAATTCATCTTCATCAAATTGTAAGTTAGTCAGGATATCAATGTTTATCTCCGGTTTGATATTATTTAAAATATAAATAAAATCTTTATGGAGACTAGGCTCCCCACCTTGGAGGGAAATAGGAAGATCATCCCGAGAAACAATTCTATTTAATCCCCTTACCCACTCCTCTCCAGATATATGTCTTTTCCCAAATCGACCTTCTTCAAAATAATTAATGCAATAACTACATCTGAGATTGCAGGTAAGAGACAAAAAGGTAGCGATGTAATTGTACACTGGAGGAATAATAATTGGATTCATTTTATAAAAGACTTATTTTCTTAGCAATCCCTTCATCTGGCTAAGTTGGATAATCAGATGTTCTATTGATGAAGTCCTTGATAACCGACGTATCCAATGGGAAGCTCTAAAATAAAATTTAAATACCGCTTTTTTCCGTAAAGTTATCAAATCCTTTTCAGAAATATTTTGATTGCCTAAAACATTTTTATTTCCTAATGTATCAAATCCATCTTGGTTCTCACGTATTTTCCCTTCTTTTATTGCTTTATCCCGAATACTCGATCCAGGAAGGGGTGTTGCTATATTAAATGAGGCGAAATCTAAAGGGAGATTTAAACTATAATTAATCGTAGAAAAAATATCATCTTTTGTTTCATGCTCTAGTCCAATAATAAAATCAGCACATACACTTATTTTAAGTTTATTTGCATGGATGATAAGCGCTTCCAATTTTTCTCTTTTTACATTCCGGTTATAATTTTTTAAACCTTCTAAGTTTGCGGAATCAATCCCAATAATTATAGTATGGCATCCAGCTTTTTTCATTTTTCCTAATAATTCTGGAGAATAGAGTTGCGGATGAAAATAACATGACCAAGAAAAAGAAAAATATTTTGACATTTCACCCAAAAGATGAAAAGTTTTCTCTAAAGGAAATCCAAATACTTTATCTGCAAAAAAAAGTTCTTTAACTTGTAACTTTTTAATATATTCCAATTCTTCTACAATTTTGGTTACTTCCCTATAAAAAGGAGTCGTTTTTGAATCGGTGCAATAGGAACAGCTAAACGGACATCCCCATAATGTCGTAACCGTCGAAAAATAAATATGCTTTGCAAAGGGAAAGCGATATTTTTTACTTAAAAAAATTTCATGCTTTGGAAAATTTATGTTTTTGACTTCAACCCCCTGTTTCCTTATATGCCTCTCTCCTGGTTCATCGGTCGTACAAATCCCTTTTAGTGATTTTTTATCCTCCTTATTTTTAACCATTTCCTCAATATCTAGCAAAAAAGGCTGTGTAACGATTCCATCACATATTTTCAGTATAGTTTCTCTGAATTTTTTCTCAAAGAATATATCTCCCAGAACGTATCTAGGCACATCAGGATATATTTTTATAATTTTATTATAATAACCCAAATCAGATTCCCAGCAAACACTTGACAAAGCAAAAAATAATAGGTCTGGAATACCCCCAGACCTAATCTTTTTTAAAAAATCGCTTTCTGAAAGTTTATTGGCGGTACCATCAACGAAGATAATTTCATCAGTTTTTTTTAAATGCGAAGTAATAAGCATAAAATCATTAGGTTGCAATAAATAATTCGCCTTTGCTTCATGGCTACAATCAATCATGCGCATAATATTACGATGAGAAGGCGATGGAGGAATTATTAAATATACTCTCATATGACTTTATTCTTTTAAGAATTAAATCCTAACAGAAAAATCTTCATGTACCATTTGTCCTTTTTTGATAATTATAGTGTTTAAATTGGTTTTCCTTGAAATAGATTTCAAAACGCAAAGAGATAAATGATAAAATTGCATGTATCCCTTCTAGCTTATTTTTTCTAGACACTTCTTAAACGAAACAGAGTTTTTATCTAAATTTTTATAATCTTTGCGCAATTCAATCTTTTTAAAATAAATATGATAAAATAATCGTAAATAACTACCCATAACAGCAACCAATGATTTTAATGTAATGGCTTTTGATTTACCTGAATTTCTCTTTGATAAAAAATTAGGTACCTCAACGTATAAATATCCCTTTCGAATAAGTTTTATGAGTATTTCTGCCTGAAAGAAGAAACCAAAACTAATAAGATTGATTTCATTTAAAACAGAGCGTCTATAAAATACCGTACCATTTGTATAGTTTAAATTTATTCCAAAAAACAAGTTTATTAACAATCGATATATAGCGGAAAGCATTCTTCTTTTCTTGTTACGAACTTCTTGGTTATGAATAAATGGAACCATTATATCTACCCTGTCCATTAAATCATAAAACGATAATGCATCCATCGGATCATTTTCATCATCACCTGGAAACATGACTACTATTTCATACATCGCATTTTTTGTTCCATCCCAAAATGAATAACCTATACCCATAGGCGTCTTATGGGAAATGACTCTAACAAACGAGTATTCCTTAATAAGATCATTTACTATTTCTAATGTCCTATCTGTGCTTCCATCGTTAATTACAATAATCTCGCCAGTTATACCATATACTTCCATGGCATTTATTACGGATAGTACTGCTCCACGGATATTGTTTTCTTCATTAAGTGCCGGTACTATTGCGGATAACGTTAAAAAGGGCATAATGTCCACCTTTATACTCTAAAATAACCTGGAAGAGGAGAAATCAACCACTTTTCGATTAGACACTCAAAGTCATTCAAATTTTCTTCGTAAGGGTCATATACTTGCATTCCTAGAAGGTTCATTATCTTTTTATCATCTTCCCCACAGCAATGCGAGTACCCTAAAAATTTAAAATAATCATTCGCCCCACTCGAAATAAATTTAACATTAAGATTCTGTTTAATCACATTGTTACGAATCTGTTCAATTGCACGAAACGCTAAAAAGTTTACAATAGAATAGACTATTGGAATAAGTCCCGTCATCGCCATACCTGCCGCAATGCCAACTGTTCCCTGCTCCATTATCCCCATATTATAGATTCTATTTGGAAACTTTTCTCTAAAGGTATCGATCGTGCCAAATCCCATATCACATACAAGAAGAATAATCCGACTATCCTTTCGTACATAAGGGAGTATTGTATTTACAATTTCCTTTCTATAATTATTCGTCATAGCGTTTTTCCGTTTCTATATTCATTTCTTTTTCACTGGGTATTCTAAAGTGAAATTTAGGAATATTCTCCATACATTTTACCCCATATCCTTTTATCGTTTTTGCAACCAAAACACCAGGGGTACCATTTTTTCTACAAGACTCTTGTATACTCTTTATTGCATCAACTATGGCGGGGATATTATGTCCTTCGCAGTTAAGTACCATTGCACCGAAAGCTTTCATTTTAATTTCGATATCGTCTTTACGGCATTTTACAGTCAAAACATTATCTAGAAAATCCATCGCCTGCAGGCCATTTGCATCTACAATAACTGTGAGGTTTGATAATTTATGCTTTACCGCAAACTGTATGGCTTCCCAATTTGATCCCTCCTGAAGTTCTCCATCGCCAACAATACAAAATACATTAATTGTTTTTCCCTGTAGCTTTGTACCAAAAGCAATGCCTACTGCCTGTGGTAAACCATGCCCTAATGACCCACAGCCAGCTTCTAACCCATGTTCAATGCTTCGTTCAACGCATCCTTTTAAAAAACTTCCTTTATAAAAAGTTTTCCACTCTGATACTGCAATGTATCCAATATCCGCTAAAATAGCATAGAGCCCGTAAGCGCCGTGGGCCTTAGAAAATATCAAACGATCTCTATTCTCCCATTTCGGGTCTGCTGAAAGCGCCATTATCTTGTAATAAAGACTTACCAATATATCAATACAGGATAAAGAAGGTGCAATATGTCCTGCCCCGTTTTTCGTACATACGTCCATTATCTCTTTCCGTATTTTACATGCCTTATCTTCTAATTCATCAAAGGTTAGTCTTGGAAGTTGTTCTGTCATTTTATATAAAATTAATATGCTTTGGGGGTATACCTTTGGGGTAATTTAGGATTAAATTCCCTCTTTTATAAACATCCAATATTTCGTTCGATTTATGCTGTAAACACAAGCATCCACACATCTTTTTTGCGTTAAACTTATCACTAGCTAGTTCACCCATGATATCCCAGTACCGATCGCTTAAAACGATTTCCTTGAATCTCGTTTCAACAAAGTTACCAATATGATACTTTTTGTATTTTTCATTAAAAAGCATTCCACAAGGTGCAACTAGACCGGAACCAGAAATTTGCAAATGTAGAGGAGGCGCATAACACCTCTCATAGGTTCTTCGACCTTCTGCTTTAATTTTTGACCACTTAACTGCAACCTGATAATCTGATTTGGTATATGTTTCAGCTTCTTTTAAAGACTCATACATCTTTTTATAACCTGAATAGTCAACACCGAGAGTTCCTTCTTCATCATCAGAACAGTGTTTAATAACCAAATAATCTGCTCTTAGTTCATGACCAAGTTTTGCAAGTGGAATAATCTGGTCCTCATATTCTGGTCGCAATACCATCTGAAGTCCAATTGTTACATCCAAGTTGTTTTTTTTCTTAATTTCAACAGCATCCCTTATGTTTTGTATTACAGTATCATACCAACGGATAGGTACACCCATAATTTCAGAGTATCGTTTTGGTTCTGCTGCGGAAATGTTAACTCTGAAGTATGTCAGACACGGAAGAATTTCTTCTAGAACGGGTTTTTTGGTAAGGTATCCATTAGTACCGATTGCCATAGAAATCGTTTTTTTATAACCATACACAATGGAGTTTACATAGCATGGGTTTATGGTACTTTCCCCATCGCTTACAAAGCTAATTCCTTTTACTCCCATATCTGCACAATCATCTAAGAATCTTCTCATAACGTCAAAAGTTATCGGCATACTTTTATTCTCCTGCAACTTGCTATAGCAGTACTGACACCTAAAGTTGCATGCCCTTGTTAATGCCATATCTATAGTAATAGGAGCAATTTTTTTCCCTGAGCACCAATCATTTAATCGGTCTTGATGCCACAAGATTTTTGAACCATCTAATATATATTTTTCCATTTTTTAACGTGCTATTTATGCCACTTAGTGTTTGAACGAAACCCCATACTTTTACCATTTCGACTAGGCAGAGAAATCGTAAACTCAATAATTTCAATAGTCAAAAAGTTCGCGCTCAACTCTAAATAACAGTTTTGTGAGTTTTCCTTCAGACACTACTTAGCAATTATTGATACCATTCTCTTTTAGTTGTACCCTAAATAAAATTTACATGTTCAGGTGGATTTTTTAAATTCCAGAGATATCTGTTTATTTCGTCCATCCTACAGTTAAGCCTACATTGGTTTGTGTCAAGTTTTTCTTCTGTCCATCGAATAGAAACGTGTCTCTTTTCACCCTCCCAAATTTCTTTAAATCTATTTTTATAAATATTACCGTAGAGGAACCGCTCATTGCTGAGATAGGCGCTACAACCCCAAACGTTCCCTCCAGCATCTATATACGACCAGAAGGGGAGGGCGAGGCATTGTTCGTAACTTCGTTGCCCTTCATCCCATTTCTTCATTGTATTAATACGGAATATTACGCTGAAGTTGTTATTATTAAAAGTGCTTAACTTGTCGGCTAAATGAAGATAATCACTATATTTTATATCTTTATACTTAGTTGTCTTGCTTAACGGGTGCTGTGAATATGGTTTTATCACCAAATAATCCATACCAATATCTTTAGCGTATTGAGCTAAAAGCTCCGCCTCATGCCAATTTTCAGGCAGAAGAATAAGTTGCATACCTAACGCACATTTATAGCCTTTATCTTTTCGTACCTTTACAGCATAAGACATATTCTCTATTACCCTGTCAAAGTTATCAGGATTTGTTTTATGAATTTTTGCATAGGTCTCTTTCGTTGCCCCATTGATACTTACTTTTATCCAGGTAATATTTTCAAGAGTGCCCCCAATAAGATCTTTTTTTAAAAATACTCCATTCGTTGTTATGGCAACATCAATACCCACTTTTTTTGTGTGGTTGATTATTTCGTCAATATCTTTGTGCAGAAGTGGTTCACCTTCTCCAGCATACATAACGCTCTTTAAACCGAGCGATGCCATTTCAGACAGCCTTTCCTTAAGCATCTCTTTATCCAAAAACCGCGGTTGGTATTCCATAAAATCCAAAGCACAATACGTGCATCGGTGATTACAGGTACCTGCTGGAGATATTTCTGCATAGATTGGATAGACATTTTTGCCTTCCAACCAATCATTTACCCTGGAGACATGATATAAAAGTTTGTGGCTATCTATGCGATACTTATCCATGTTTTTTCACAAAGTTTTAGTATTAATTTGGGGCTAAAATGCGACTACCTTTTTATACTACTTTCAATTGCGTCGTAAACCATTTTTGGCTCAATATAATTCATGCAAGACTTACTTTGCATACATCTTGGACTTAGACAAGGTATACAATCATAATCAACGCGCGGCAATAATTTTGTGCCATATTGTATATAAATCTCGGAAGACAACGTAGGACCGAAAAGTGCAAGTATCTTTTTGTTTAATGCACAAGCTATATGCAATCCAAGACTGTCATTTGTTATAATAATATGGCAAGAATTTATCCACTCAAAATAATCTTCAATATTTTTCAATCCCTGTTGCCAGGAAATCGAGTATTTATTGCCCATGAGCCTTTCGAGTTCCTTCCAATATTCCATTGGCCATGCCTTATTCGGCCATTTTTTCCCTACGTCATAGTTAAATCCTATGTCATACAGAAGGGGAGATGTTGGCTTATATCCTAAAATGCATCCTTCACCCTGCCACTTTGCCCCTACCATTTCAAACAGGATTTCTTCCCAATATTTTTTTGTTGTTCTCTTATATTCACGATCCATACAAATCTCTAATACGTGTTGAGAACCATCGTAGGCAAGCGCAACTCCATTTTCAGGGTCAAACCGAAAGCCATATCTGCGCCAGGCCTTAAGTGAATCTGAAAAGGCACAAAGCCCGGGGACTTTTTCCAGATTTATGACTGTGTCAAATCGTTCTGACTGTAATTGCAGTACTGAAGTGATATCGTAGGAGAGAATCCTGTGAATATAAGGATTCCCCTTGAGGAGAGGAAATGAAATTTCATCTATAAGCCATGTTACATGTGCATCTTTATAAAGAGGCAGTAATACGGTGCTGCGAAGTACGTCTCCCAGGCTTGTTATCTTTCCTATTTCACCATCCAGTGTTTCTGAATAGCCTAGCTTAATAATTAAAACTTTTTCTTTTTGCACTTTTGAAAAACCTTGAAATTATTTTAAGAATCGCAAAACGCACAAATTTTCCAAAACCTGAAATTTTAATTGAAAACAGAAATCCATTAATCGAGCGCCCTTTATACATTGCTGCAAGCTTCTCTAAGTCATGCTTGCTTTTAGATATCAAATCAGGCAAAGAATAGACCGGAAATGGAATACCGTGACAGGCCGAGTTAAACGAAAATACCTCAATGCCATTTTTTGCATCATGAATTTTTCTAAACTGAAAAACATCATCCTCTGAATGCCGGGGGAAAAAATAGTAAATTTTTGAAGAACAAAGTTTTAAATAATCGCTTATATTATAAAGATATTTGTGACTTTCTGTTTCGCTGTATTTAACGAGAATTGGATTCAACTCTCTGTCTAATGCGCTTTTGATAAAATCCCGCAGAAAAAACTGCCCCGCGAAATTGAACACTCGGTCAACACCTAATGCCACGCCAAATAACGTTGCGACATACCCACCAGCAGAAGATCCCACAAAAATGACTTCATCGTATCCACTTACTTGTTTACTAAGCCAAAGCTTCAATCTTTCAATCGAGTTGATGTTGCTATTAATACCAGTGAAATACCACTGTTTCTTCAAATCCCTTAAAAAGATAGCCCTCGAATAGTCCGGGGGTATACAGTTGACCCATTCAAACCTATCATTTCTTACTATTACCGCTTCGAATATTTCGTCGCTATTAGGATAATAAATTGAGTGACTAGAAAAGAATACATAACACTTTTTAGCATAAACACCTTTTGGGGTTTCTCTATCGACTATTTTGTAGTTATCGCGAGAACAATAAATATTCTCAAGTTCCCTTAATTCTAACTGATTTTTCAATACCACCGAAGCTACCCTTGCTTTAATTGAGATATATTTGCGTTCTTTGCAATTCGATTACTAAGAGGAAATGTAACGTTTGAATTAAGACTCAAGGATATAAGGATTCAGATAAAATAAGAAACAGACTATTATAGTTATTGCTTCCAGCATTTTAACTTTATACTATATGCATCCAATATCTCTTTTAGTCTATCCCTATAATCTTTTTCAGTCCACCCTTCGACTTTTCTTTTGCCATTCAAAACAAGGGTTGAGATATCTGCTGAATTTTCAATTAATTACTTTCAACAAATTTTTCACGAAGCCTTCAGGACATTTCAAATCAAGCAACAAAGCCCCAGCAAGATATCATCTCTAATCGATAGTACCATTTAGGAAATGATCAAATGACTTTTTAAAATCATAATGCTGCGCAGCTTTAATAGCATTATTTGCATACATTTCATAAGATCCTTTTATTTCTTTTATTGCCTTTAAAATTTCCTTTGACTCCATACGCTCTAACAGAACACCAGCATGAAATTCTGTTACACTTTGCAGTCCAAGAATGGATGTACCAATAACAGGTACACCTGCTGCATAATAATTAAACAACTTTCCTGATGGGGCAGATATATAATTAAAATCACCAGACTCTATTATCTCAAAGTTATAAAAACAAAATCCAATATCATATTGCACTAAATATTTGACAACTCCATCTTGAGGCACATATTTGTTATCTATAAACAACCTTCCTTCATTAAAAACATCTTGATATTTATCTAATAAAAATTCACGGTATTTATCAAATATAACCCCTTTTAAGGTTAATGTATAATTTCCATCAAGTAAGCGTAGTACCTTAATACAATGCTCAACTCCATGAGAAGGGATAATGGTTCCAAGGTATATTAACCTATAACCGCTTCTGTTAGGAATTAATCTATCACCTTTCAAGATCGGAGCATTTTGAATATAGAAAGTTTTTGACTTATAACTATAATCACCAAGAAGATACTTCTCCCGTGCGGGTGTTTGTATAATTAAAGAATTTATACCAAGGAAACGAGCAATAGTGAGCAACAAGTCTTTTCTTATCTCCAGAGACAAATAAATAACCTTACGAAAAAACAATCTTGCTGCTATAAACCCCAACGGGTCTACTCCAAATACCAAGTCATAATTAATTTTTTTAAAGCTGCTTAGGCAAAAACACATTTTCAAAAATTTATAAAAGACATAAAATTTATAAACTCGAAATTTTTCTAATACACTAACTAAAAGTGGATTTATTTTTATGTAACAAATATCAACATCCTTTAATACTGCCCCTTCAAATCGATTATTGTCTACTGCAATAACCTTTACACTCCAACCTTCTTCCCTAAGAGATTGAACAATATTCAATATAGTAGGACAATATGGCAACCATTCATCCGGAAAAACAACAAGGGCAGTTTTCATCTCTATTAAATTCGTTTCATTCTGCTAAAAATTAAACAAACTTGATCACTCATCTCGCTTCATTCTCTGTATTCAAAAAAGGTTGCCTATTTTATTTCCATGAAGTCCATATGCTTAATCATTTCGAATTGTTTCTCCCATGAAAATTTAAACTTTTTCATCTGGTAAAAGTTCTCCTGGAATTGCAAAGCATTTAATTTGTCTATAAATGCTTTATCAAAGTCTTCTTGATTTACAAAAAAAGCATTTACTCCAGATGTATTCACCGTAACAAATTTATATCCGTATTTCTCAAATAAATTTCTCCAACCGGTTATAGAAACACCATAATATAACTGAGATTCAGATGCATTCAAAATGCTAAAATTATCTTGGTATTTTATAGTTTTGCTCTGAATGGGACCGTATGCCGAGTTATACTCAACCACAAGTATCTTTGGCCTAAATTGCAATTCCATAATACTATGAGCCACATAATAATCGTTGCCATCTATATCAAGAGAAAAAACATCTGGGTCTGTATAAATTGCAAGTTTTTTAATAGATTCAACATTTTTTCTCGTAATAAACATATTAATGCATTCAACACCCAAATTAATATTAGAAAATAACTCTCGTGACCGAGCCGATGCTTTAGCACTCCCCTCAATCATTAAACCATTAAACTTTTTGGCAACAGCGAGCCAGGTAGTATTATTTTCCGTGCCATATGAGGAGCCGATTTCAATAAGATATCGATTAGGATGTTTAATTTTTTGTGTTAGAAAATCAATTATTCCATCCTCTCCATTTTGGCTAAAACCTGAAAACTCCCAGGAGATAGGGCATTCCTCCTTTATAACTCTTAATTGTGCAGTCGCTCCTCCTCGTGCCAATGCCATTGTAATACGTTGCATATCTTTAAAGTACCTTATGTTTCGTATTAACCTATTTATCATTTTAACCTCTTATATGTAATACCTCTTGTATAATTTTTGCTACAGCATCAATTTGTTCATTGGTTATTGCCAAACCACTTGGAATATAAAAACCTCGCCTTGCTAAGTACTCTGCAACGGGATAGATTTCTCCTTTAAATATGCCCATTTTCTGAAACACCGGCTGCTCATGCATTGGCCAGAAGAAAGGACGGGTACCAATATTGTGATTTGCCAAACGGCGCATAGCTTCTTGTGCATCAAACGGTACATCATCCTTAAGAATTATGCCGTAAACCCAATAAATATTTTCAGCATAGTCAATTTTGCTAAGTGGTAATTGTAAACTTGGGATATCAGCTAATAATTCAGTATAGCGTTTACCCATCTTACGCTTGCGAACAACAAATTCATCCAATCGCTCGAGTTGAGCAATACCTAGGGCGGCCTGTAAATTAGTCATCCGAAAATTGTACCCTAGCTCGTAATGAACAAAACGCCTTTGAGGGTGGAAACATAAATTACGCAAAGAGCGACAGCGTTCCGCCAAGGTATCATCATCTGTAACAATCATACCACCTTCACCTGTCGTAATGTGTTTATTCGGGTAGAAGCTAAATGTACTGATATCACCAAAGCTGCCACAAGGACGGTCTTTATAAGTTTGCCCGTGCATTTCAGCAGCATCTTCAATAATCTGAAGGCCATATTTTTCAGCCAATGTCAAAATAGGATCCATATCTACAGGTAATCCATAGATATGCACTACCATGATAGCTCTTGTTTTTGAGGTGATCTTTTTCTCAATCTGATTAATATCCATATTCCATGTTAAAGGATCACTATCTACTAAAACTGGTTTTGCTCCCGTCCTTACTATTGCAGCCGCACAAGAAATAATAGTAAAGGTTGGCATTATAACTTCACTACCAGAACCGATCCCCAGAGCCATCATTACCACATCCAGCGCTGTTGAGCCATTGCTAACAGCGACCCCGTATTTCCGTCTTATCCTGGAAGCAAATTGCTCCTCAAATTTCTTAACAAAAGGACCTTCGGAGGAAATCCAACCCGTGTCTATACATTCGTTCAAGTATTTTTTTTCATTGCCATTAAGCAGTGGTTCATTAACAGGAATCATTTTAAACCCTCGTTAGTATCTTAATTTTTTGCCAGCAAAACAACATAGCCATTAATTTCTCAAAAAGTTTCAATGAAGAAAATTCTTAAGCTGAAATATATCCTTCCATACGCAGATCTTCCCTTACCATGAGCCCAACAAGTTCTTTAAATTTAACTTTTGGTTCATAACCAAACTGTTTCTTCGCTTTAGTTGTATCGCCTATAAGTGTGCTAGTTTTTGTAGGACGTATTAGACTTTTATCAATAACGACATAATCTTCGTAACTGAAATTAACAACAGCAAATGCTTCCTTTGCAAACTCTATGATCGAATGAGCTTCGCCACTGGCAATAACAAAATCATCCGGCTTCTCAAGCTGTAGTATTTGCCAAGCAGCCTCCATATAATCTTTCGCATACCCCCAGTCAATTCTTGCACTTATGTCACCAAGTACCAGTTTATCTTGCTTACCACAGGCAATTCTGGCTACTGACTTAGTAATCTTACGAGTAACATACTCTTCTGTTCTTCTTGGAGACTCATGGTTGTATAAAATCGCTGTTGCTGCAAACATATCAAAGGCATCACGGTAATATTTCGTTAAATAATAGGCCATAACTTTCGCACATGCATAAGGGCTTTGGGGATTAAATGGAGTTGTTTCCGACTGAAGCAGACTCTCAGTTTTGCCAAACATATTCGACGTACAAGGCTGAAAAAACCTTATAGTAGGATTTACTTGTCGAATTATCTCCAGTATTCTACCAACGGCTGCCCCTGTAATATCTGCCGAAAAATCTACCATGTCAAAACTCCAACTAACATGATCTTGGTCTGCTTCATTGTATATTTCATGCGGTTTTACCATATTGATTATACGATACAGTGATGTAGTATCTGCCAAGTCGCCCCGGTGTAAAAAAAAACGGCGATTAAACAAGTTTGTATCTCTAATCAATCCGTCAATATTTCTGGTATTACCTGTAGCTGAACGACGAATCATTCCATGCACTTCATAACCTTTATCCAGAAGTATCTCTGCTAAATAACTCCCATCCTGTCCTGTTATGCCTAATATCAATGCTTTTCTCACGATATGCTTATCTCCTGTCTATTATGCGGTCAACCTTCTGATTAAGAACCGAATGATTTTATCTTGAATTTTAATGGTAACTCTTTAGAATACTTCCAATCAGTACTTTGATCATCTAATAGTATTCCGTTATCATTGTTAATAATAGTTGAAAATACCAAACTTACAGAATGCAAGGGAGTTGATAACCCAAAAGGATTTGTCTCAAATACATCTTCATAATAACCAACCGGATATACTACATCAACGATTACTCCTATTTCTTCTTTAACCTTCCGCTTTGCAGCTTGCTCAAGAGTCTCGCCTTTAAGAACCCGTCCCCCTGCGACCCACCAGACCCCTTTCAATGGTTCATAGGCCCTTTTTATTAAAAGATATTCATTGCTTGTATTTTTGATAATTATATCAACACATAATATTGGTAATGCTTTCATAATCTCCGCATACTTATCCTTCGGGATCATGGCACTACCCTAAATTCCGGTATAGGAACAATAAATTTTCCTCCGCCCTCCCGCCACTTCCTCTCGCGTTCATAGAATTCTTTAAAAAATCCCCATGGAAGCACCAAAAAATAATCAGGTTTAGCTTTCCTAGCTTCTTCTTCTGAAACTATTGGAATCCACGTACCAACAGTGTATTTACCCCACTTCTCTGGGCTGCGCTCAGATGCGGCAGTAATCAACGAATTATCGAGACCATAATATTGAAGTATTACATTCCCTTTGGTGGATGCACCATATATGTATACTGACTTATCTCTTGCAACTTCTTGTCTAATAAATTCCACACAACGATCACGGTTATCCTTGATACGCCTACCAAATGCCATAATATCTTCAATCGTAAATTTTTCATCGAAAGGAATTCCCTTTCCTTTATAATGTCTTGCGTAGATTCGATAACTCCCACCATTCACATCATTCTCTTCGACCTTAAATATTTCAAGACCATTAGTTTCAAAAAGGTACTTCAACGACTCAAGCGAGTAATATTCCAGATGCTCGTGGCATATATTGCCGATATCATTCTTTTCTAACATTGAGGCAAGACACATTAGTTGAGCAACAAATATTCCGTCATCAACTAAAGCTTTCTGAACGTCCCCAATAAATTTATTTGGATCTTCCAAATCATAAAACATGCCAATAGCTGTAATAACCTTTGCCTTTCCAAATCCACATTTACTAGCCAATTCCATATATTTCTTATAATCCCAGAAATCATGCATCACGTAATCAGAGTTCTCTTTTAACAAATCAACCAAATTATTTGCAGGCTCACAGCCTACCCTGAGAATTCCTTTTGTTAAATAACTATTGAGCAGCGTTCCGTCATTGGCGCCAATATCTAGTACTACATCCCCATTATTAAGACCTCCCATTCCTTCAATCTTTTCTGCTATATCTTTGAGTGCCCTTCGCATCGTGTCAGTAATCCCCGATCGATACCAATAGTGACGGGAATATAAAATTTCTTGTGGAGCCGTGTGTCGGAGTTGAAGCAGTGAACAATAATCGCACAACACCAAATCAAGCGGCGCTTTAATCCCCTTACCTATATTTTCTGAAGAAACAAAGTCATTGATATATTGTTCACCCAGCGAAAGCACTTCGTGCAGATTATCTGAACCACACAAACGACATGTGACACGTGTAATCGTATCCATCTTTAATTACTCCTCTAATATTAAACGAAATCAACTTCAAATCTTTTTTCCTTCAAATTTTTTCTTATCTTCATCGGGACTATATGGGCCATTTTTTACCTCAATCATAGTGGTAGGTTCAAGGATAGTCATTCCATGTCCGGCATTAATCAACAAAATAATATCCCCCTTGGAGAGGTTCCTGCTTTCCAAATACTCCTGTTCAAAAGAATAAAAATCGATCAGAATGGACCCCTCTTTAATGATCAGCACCTCTTGTGTACCAATTGTTTCTCTACAAACAGGTAGATGCATATGAGGTTTAATTTCGTGGTTTGCAGGATGATGCATATACCCCAATTGCAATGTGTAATCATTGGGAGTTATAAATGATATACCATCCTTGTGATAATTTTTATAAACAATTATCGCTAAAACAATGTCTTTATGAGTAATAGTTTCAATCATTGCGAATTGTTTTCTGCCTCAAAAAATTTGCCAATTGAAGAGTAAGAAGCTTTGCTTTTGCCACAATACCGCCATTTGGAACCCTAGGTATTCTTTGCAAAAGGTTTTGGATATCCTGTGTTATCAATAGTAAGAGTCTGTCTATTCCTGTATCAGTGGGCAGGTCATGGCAAAGCACATTATCAAAACTTAACATTTAAGATGCGCATCTCCCCCCAGCATCTGTTAAACCCTAAGGTGCTCGATTTGATATACAAATTCATAACAAATAGGAACAAATAGGGACAGCGACTATTTTTATTTATAAAAAATGCTTGAGAAATTGTTATAGGGCATGTTAAGGGCAATATTTTACCGTAGAGACATCCACATAAAACCGCAAAACCATGCAATAGTGTTGCTCTCTATTTTTCCCCCTATTTATGCAACTACGACTTCAATATTAGAAATCTGAGGTTTTGGAGTTTTCATTGTGACTACGAATACAGGTATCCCTTTTATTTTATTTTCCTCCAGAACCTTATAGTTTTCATCATAGAGAACCTTGTCATCTTCGGGTAGTATCACAAGAACTGCTCCTTTAGGGATTCTATCAAGCACCTCTGGATGTTCAAAAACATACTTCATCCATTCACCATGAAGGTCTAAGTTTTTTTTAATAATTTTGTTTTTCGTCATCTTTAAATATCCTCTGTCAAAGTCTTCTCTATATTTTTTCCAGTTCACCTTCAAATCAATTGTAGCATATGAAAGCATGGTTATAAGTTTCAAGAAATAATGGTTGTTTTATCGTTTTCCCATCTGCTTTCATTATATCTTTATGCGCAAAACCATGTGCCGTATCATATCTTATTATTGGTTGCCACTGCTCTGATATTAATGCTTCACACTGAACAACAAATTCAAAGATTACACCCTTCCCTTTTTTGTGCATATACACGTAACCTGTCAACCGACTCGGCTGTCAAGTAAATAAGATATTCAATCTCTTGCATTTAGTCAGTCTTTTTATCAATACTACTTTCAAAGAAATATTCATCAGCAAATTGATCGGGAAAAAGAACCCCGTTTGCAATTGGCGTCTTACCAAATGACATAAATGGCTCAATCGGTGATTCACATATTAAACATTTTTTCATTAGTTACTCATTTCTATCGAAACAATAGAGACTTTCTTTTGAAGGGCTATTCTTGATGTTTATATTTATTTTTTGTAGGTAAGCAGATTTTTTAGGAATGCCGAAGCCTTCCCAACTATATAAACCGCTTTATTCTTTACCCGCTTATAAATATTTGGTTTTAGTGATCGGTAAAACTCTTCAATCTGCCTTAATACGTACTTATCTTCTTTCACTTCAATCTTTTTAACTAAAATAGGCCTTTTGCTTAACTCTACATCAAAATTCTTACAGGGAGCACAATGCCTTCCCGTTCCATCAAAACCAATGTTCGATACCAAAGCCTTCCCAGGATAAAGTGTCAGCTTATTTCCCAGAAAAGCCGATGCGTGCCAGCGAATAGCCCATGAGTCATTTTTACCTATTACTTGTCCTTCAAGCATTCCCATGAGATCACAAGACCCATTAACATCAAACTCCATTTTCAAATTGCATTTTCTAAGTTCATACAATAGTTTTTTCCCATCCTGTTCAAACAAATTCCAGCCTCTTTTCCATGTGGCCCATCCCCAACAGTCAGCGCCTCTTAAAAAAAATGTTTCTGGCAGTTGAGCTTTAACTGGGTAAATATAACCATGAATACTTATAACCTTTTCCTCATCGTTATAAAACTCCAACGCATCATTCATAAATCTTAAAAAGTATGGGGAACTGATCATATCATCTTCAAGCACAATGATTCTATCGTATCGATTGACTATTTCTGTAACACCTGTAATAATGGATTTTGCTAATCCAAAATTTTCTTCTCGCTCAACAATAGTAACATGCTTAAAATCGTTTATTGTTTTAATAAAATTCCTAACTTCTTTAACTTTTTCATTGTCATCCTTACCTTTTGGTGCATCGGAAAAAATAAACAACTCACTTTCTTTCGCCAACTCATTTTTTTTTAAGGCTTCTACTGTCTGCTGAGTATGCCAAAGGCGGTTGTATACAAATAAAACTATTGGCGCTAATGACATTTTAATCACTGTATCTTGTATCAAAATACAGTATATTTTATCCGCTTAATTAAAACTCTCATTGATAAAGGAATAATTGCTTTATATATCTTGAGAACAATTTTATCTGGGCGTTTTCGCATCTCCATCTCTTTGTTTCGGACAACCCTTTTTGGATAGAGACCTCTTGATTGCAAACTCAAACCCTCGTTTTTATAAGCATGAACATCGTCATCAATAGATGCAAATAATTCATATTTTGGAATACCTTGTACAAAAGGCAACCAATGCGTATCTTTGGGGCCTTTTTCAAAATCAAACGGTGTTTTTTTTGGCCATCTTTTGAAAACAGGATCGTTTTTGTTAATAATCTTTTTAAAAAGCGACGATGAAAAGATACTAACACAGATAATAATATATGCGCCTCCTTCAACGTTTTTCTCTATAATAAAGTGCCAGGTCACATCATATAAAAAAAACCCTATATTTTTACCGATATGGCTATTAATGCCATTATACTTAATATCCAATTTCCGACGACTAAACCATGAATAGGGTAACACATCGACTTTATTCTGCTTCATTTCATCAAGAATTTCGTCATATTTTTTTACGTCAACCATATTTAAATGATCCTCGATCCAAAATAATACAAAATCTGTATCAATCTCTTTAATAAGACTCCTTGAATCGTGGAACCATCCCTTTTTTGATTCAAGAACATGGGCGGATAACTTTTCTCCTAAATGGTCGTGGAGAAAAAATAAAACATCAAGTTTATATTTCCCCCGTACATTAATAACCCATTTCTGCGCACTAATATCTTTAAAAGATAAAAAAGAATCTTTCGTCCTTAAAAATCTTTCTTCATCATTAATAAAAAAATTTGCAAAAACAGTTAATGTAACCATAATATATAATTTATATTACAACTGATACCTATCATTTGGAAAAACACAAGACCTACTTAATCCAGCTAAACTATGGATAATTTTGATATCATTTACGCTTTCATCTAAAAACTCTCTATAATTCTTTTTTGTTAATTCATTTAAAGTGATGTCTAAGTAACTATCCATTAAAGGCTTATCTCGCACAGGAATCTTAATCTGCGTAATATGGTTTCGTCTACCAATCAAGCGCTCAAGAAGATATATAGGATTTTTTAGACATTTCAACTTCGTATTTTTTGATATAATATGCAAACTGCTATTGTTATACAGAATTTCTTCTTCTTCAAAACAAAAAGACACTGATAAAAACTCTGTAGGTAAACAAGAAGTCATAAATAATTCAATGTATTTATCGCCACACTTACTTTTCCATATGCCACTTAGGGTATCATCTATTTTGTATTCATTTTCCCAAAGTGATCCTTTATAGAGTTCATAATCATATCCTGCTAATCCAAAAATAAAATTAATCCAGTGTATTCCTACCTGGAATATTGACCCTCCACCAGATATTTTTTTATCTATCCACCAATTAAACGGAGGCATTGAAATGTTTATTTGTCTAGGAAAACTAATATTTCCATAAATATATTTTAAATCTCCAAATCTTTTCGATTCTATAGCCTCTTTTATTAGCATATAAGTTTTTTGAAATCTAAACGGATATGCCACAGAAGAATTAACGTTATTATCCTCAATAAGTTTCTTAATTTGCACTGCTTGATCTATTGTTATCGCCAGTGGTTTTTCAATGATTAAATATTTAATACCACCTATTATTGCAGCAGATACATCATCTCTGTGACTTGATGGTCTCGAAGCAATTACTAACAAATCAACTTCTTCATTCTTTACCATCTCATCTACAGTATCATATATCATGACCCCATACGTTTTGTTTAAATACTGCAACCTTTCTGAAGCGGAACCTTTCACTCCTTTAATATTGTATTTTTTCTTTTTAAAATAATGAATATATGTTTCAGCTTGCAATCCTGAACCACTTATTGCTACATTTTTAATCATTTTTTAATTTTTTATCTTTTAGACTCATTATATAAAATAACCATTTATACTTTTTAATACTTGGATATCGAAAAACATGTACCCTTGGAATCTCTAACGTAGTTCCATCTTCTTTATATTTAATATCTGCATAACACCACTCATTATATCCCTTATAATCACATTGCTTACAAAGAGTAGAGATATTCCTATTACCTTTGGATAAATATTTTCTAAAAGCATTAAATTTTTTTGAAAACCATATATCCATAATTGATTGGTTATTTACATTTCCAAATTTGTTAATTTGATAAAAATCATTCCAGCAACTAACAACCTCCCCTAATGGCGTAATCATTAACACTTGATGAACATATTCACAAAAAGGTTCATTTCCCTGGTATTTGTAATATGCCTTAATATGTCCTCCCCTACTAGTATATGTATGACAAGTATTCACGTGGTCACTGTGTGTAATTTTAGCCTTATTTGAATTTTTCCTTAATATTTCAACAAATTTAAGATTTCTTTTGTGTGCCTCTTTATCATATGAATTAATATCTAATCTGTTAACCTTATCTGCAATCCATAATAATTTTTCTTCCGTTGCTAAATCACCATTTGTTACAAAATGGTGCCATGCATCAGGAAGTTTTTCTACTGCATAATCAATTCTTTCTAATATTTTTTTATCAGTAAATGGCTCGTTAATTTCAAACAACGCTAATTTACCGGAATATTTTATCTTAACGAGGTCGTCTATTATTTTTTTAAACGTATCATCATTCATTATTATAGGACGTACTTCTTTTTCAATTCCATAGTAACAAAAACAACATTTTCTATTGCAAATTGATGTAGTTTGAATCATAACCAGATTAAATATTGGTGCTCCCCACATTTTATAATATATTAATCTTCTGTAATACAAATCATCGCGACTATCAATTTCCCCTCCCATAAGCCAATAAATATGTACTGTCATTCCCAGAATTCTTTTCAATGAATCTTCAAAACCACAATGGCATAAAAGTTTCTTTAACATCTTTTTAAGCGCAATCATATAGATATGACTCTGTTTAAGGTTTAAGTTTAAGGACTCACTGATTACCTTCGATTTAATCTTCAAGTTGATCTTTTCCATGATACGCTTGCTTGAAGTTGATGCATTCGAACAGTAATGCCCATTTCTGCAAAAAGCCATCGATTACTCACATACCCTCGCATCCGACATCGAAAACTATATTTAAAAGATTCTTACGAATTAAATATTCTAATAAATATTTTTCCCCATTTTTGGCAATATCAGAATTACCATCGTTGTCGTAATAAGGAATAATCAATCTGGCAAACTTATGACATAGCTTGTTTCTCCCAAATAGAATTAAAAGCAGGCGCATAATTAATGATTTCATTTTGCTACTCCCAAAAAACAACATTTGGATTAATATTATTCATGATGTCTTCTTTAATCTCGTTATTATAAACCCCTGCTCGTAATATAACAGCCACGTTATTTAGACCCTCAAGCACCTTAGGCGACCGCACTATGAGAGATGTGCCGCTTAGCCTTTTTCCCTGTTTTTTGGAATCATTGTCTATAATGCACTCTATTCCTCTTTCATCCAAGCCAAAACCAATTAAATACTGCGAAAAGACGTGCGCTCCAAACAAATATACCTTTCCTTTGTGATCATGGATTCTTTTATGCAAGTCCACGATCAAATCACGATGAAATTCAACATAGTCATTAAACAGCTTCTTATTTTTATCATATTGATTTGGAATAAACGCCTCACGGGTATTTGAATTCATCTTTTGTGCAGCATAAAATATCGAGTGGTCGTCAAAAAAGTATCGCTTCTCCTTGATCTTAAATCCGTTTATTTCCAGCAAGTAATCAATAAAAGGTTCTGTAACAAACACCGTGTGCTCAAAATTGATACAATTGGTATATTTTCTCTCCAACATCACCTCAAGCCTCGGAACGGAAAATAGATGCATTTGGCCTGAACTGAGCACACTGCTTATCGCAGCAATAAACTTCATTGGCTCATATACATGTTCTAACACATGTGAATGAATAACTGAATCAATCATACAATCAAGTGAGAAATTGTGGTCAAATATTCCCCGGATTATATGGATGTTCTTTTGAGGCTCCATTGCTGGATTAGGTTCTATAATTGTCCAATGGGCATTAGAAACCATATTCAAGTAATTCTTTGCAAGGGCGCCATGTCCAGCGCCGATTTCAAGTGCATTTCGAATATTATATTTACTTATAAACCCAGCGAATTCCTCATGGTGTTGTTGCCAGAGCTTACCTGTAGAACCCGATCCGTGCGACATTGAATAAAGCACGTCCAAAGGTATCACTGGATTCAGTTGTAGTGATCCAGTGCTCTTGCTAATCCACCATTGCATATCAGCTTTAATATCTTCTTCCGATGGACTGTCTACACACCCCATAAATATAGGGAAATTACTAAATTTGTATAATAACTCTAAATCTTTCTTATGAGTAAAAACACAATAGTCTCTATTTATTTTATTCATTACTTATAATCTGATAAAGATTGTATTTCCCCAAATAGTACAGCAATTTGGAATAAGGATAATGATGAAGGGCTGCAATGTTTAAAAAAATTAATGTCGTAAGCACTTGCACTTTTTTATAATCGTACCCATTTTTAATAACAAACTTTTGCAAATAGTCCTCACATTCTACGAGTATTTGCTTTCGGAGAAAATTGTAAGTTATCCCATGATCTGAACATTCTACTTTGAATAAATTCTTGAAAATTAATTCATGATTGATAATCAGACCATGATTAAGTTTCGCTATATCATAATATACATCTCCGTAAGCCAGATTGCCTCCAAAGTCTTGCCTCCAATCAAGGAAATAAAATCTTTTATTGCCTTGTGAATATAATATATTCTCAAAATGCAAGTCGCCATGAAAATTACCTGGAATACCTTTAGCAAGCCAATTCCAGTCAATCAGATTAAGAATATCTTGCATTTTTGGAATCCAAACGCCATTGATATGTTCAGCAACATCCTGTATGTTAAAAGTCAAATAAAACAGCTTAATCCTTTCTTCCGTTTTTTTCTTGTAAAACGCCATACAGCGCAAGCGGAACTCCCGTGTTTCTTGTTCTGATAAATCCTTTATTTGCCAGAATTCCTTACAATGTTGCAAAAGCATTTCGAAAAGAGGGATAGTAACAACATCTGATAAGACTTCACCTTCGATTGTCTTATATTTATACATATTGTTCTTATAATCTACAATACTCGGGCAATATTTGCTTATTATTCTTGATCTATCAATCCTATTTTTAATAAAGACTTTATCATTAGAAAACTTAATTACGTGACCATTAACAAACCATATAGCCTCATCTGGTTTATCTAATATATTGGGATTATTTTCTCTCCTAAATTTTGTTCTTGCTTGAGCAAGTGCAGATAAATTACCCGTGTCATACCACTCAAACTGTATCGGTTTAATCTTCTTTTCAGTTAAATATCTAAGGGCATAGCTTTCGCCCATTTCAACAGCGCCTTTATTTTGCCCTTCAAGCATCTTCTTCCAGAAAAGATCATAATCAAATATCCCTGCTAATCCAATATAAGGAAAAACTTTGCCCAAGGCGCCCTTTTCACAAACCTCAGTTACCCCTCCATTCTCAATTCTTATAGAGCGATAACTGCCAGCATCTTTATCATGGGTAACTGCATATCCTATCCAATTTTCCTGAGGCGCAGGAATTTTTTCTGCAACGATGGTATCACAAGAGCAAAAAATAAAAGGGCATTGCAATACATCCATACATTGAAGGAGGGTAAATCCAAGTCCAGAACCAGGACCCTCATAAGGCTTAACATTTACAAAGGTAAACGTTCTTTCTGGGTAGGCAAGTTCTAGGAATTCTTTTACTAATTCACCTTTGTAGCCAAGCGCTACTACTATTTCAATATCAGATGGAAATTTTTCTATGATATGCGATAAGATCGGCTTGTTTGCAACCGCTAATAAAGATTTGTTAAGAAACTGCGTCAATCCCATAAGCCGAGAACCTATCCCTGCCGTAGGAATGCATACCTTATAATTTATTTCATTACCTTTTGTAATCATCATGTAGTCTTATAACATCATCAATTTCAGGAGTAGATGCTTCTAAATATATCGAATCTTCTATAGCTTCCATACGATGAATCATTTTGGGTTCAACGGTAACAGTCTCATTTGGCCCATAAATTTTATTTTGTAAACCTTGTTCTGTTGTTCCTAAAGTAATCTTCAGATTCCCTGCAATAACATATATTGTCTCTCTTTTTGTATTATGGTACTGAAGGCTACAGCGGTGCCCCTTCCACATGGTCAGTTTTTTCATCATGTAGCGGTCATTAATTTCGATAACCTCTTCTTTACCCCAAGGTTTTGTAATTATTCTCATTCAATTTGCTGTCCTATATTTTATATTTAACTAATTCAGGATAGAACTCAAAAAATTTATCATAAAAAAACTTCGCATATATCTGCATTGTCCAGCGACTATTAAAACCATATTTGCGACGCAACCATTTCTTCCCTTCGTCAAGAACTTTTATCAGATTCTCCACATAAGGTTCAGTCTTGATAAGATCGGCCTTTGTTTTCAGATGTTCCTCATTTTCTTCCGCAATAACCCTGGTAGTTATAGCAGCAGCCCAATCATTTGCATATCCCTTTACAATTAACTCAATATCTGATTCATAGCCGCGAAAATTCTCACCATCATAAAGAAAATTCATATACGTGGGAGATTCGAGTTCCATTATAGATTCAATAAATTCACGTCTTAAAAGCCAGGCAATATGGTTAATATACCAGAAATATTTAGTCTTTTGCCCATTAAAAAGTTTCTTTTCACCCCAATGTTTTGAGCAAGGAGATAAAATACCGACCCTGGGATGATTCTCCATTTCACAGACTAAAGTTTCGATGATAGGTTCATCCCTAAATTCAGTATCATTTGGAAGCAGAAAGAAAAAATCGTACTGAGAAAATCTTTTATCTTCCCATAATTTACAAAGTCCGTAGTTAAATCCTCTCGGAACCCGCAATCCATGTTCTATAGATTCATCCCAATTTGCCCACCATGTACAGTATCTGGAAAGATTATTCTTTTGCGACCCTGCTTCAACAACATATATATCAGTTTCTGCCGCATTATTATTTTCAATCGATTCATAGAGACGTTCTGTCACTCGTGGTAAATTGCGATTAAGTATTATTGTGGCTGTTCTTTTCATGAGATACTTAACATTCGAAAATTTTTAAGATAACGCAATATCGATTGTTTAATGGCCATTTTTAAATACTCATCAATATCAATATTTTTTGATTGCAATTCTATTTGTGCTGCCTTTTTAACTTCAATGAAACGTGCATCTGCAAACATGTAGTGTCCGGCAATAATAGCTTTTTCTTTTTCTCCAGCAGTACTATTAGGCAACATCCACTTTTCCCACTTTTTTGATGTATTGACTAGTTGGATAAATTGTTTGGATAAATCTTCAAGATTATGTGTGTGTAACAAAGATAAAAAGGCCTTTGTTTCTGTCACACCAAATTCCGGAGCTACATTGGCAGCATGAATTCCTAACTTAGGATGCCAACTTAATGCCTCTTCGGAAAGATAATCTGCATTGTGTTCCTTCAAGTATATATGATGTTTGTTACATATATCGATTATTTTAGGTATTTGAATTTCGGATGGTAACTCATCTACTATACGAAATGGTGAATCAAATGAACCTACATTGCGGGTTTCCATCACCTTCGTCCCTGTTTGGGCCACAACGAAACTAGGCATTGGTAAGTGATTGTTGTTACAAAATTGTGTTACTTGATAGATGATATATTCTAATTCTTCCGATGAATTGACATTGCCGTTTTGCTCTTCAGTTCCAATTTCAAAAAGAATTTCACGATTATATTTTCTGGCAATTTCCCAACAGAATTCATAGAGTTCAAAAAGGCGTAGCAGTATTTCCTCCATAGAAGGAGAACCAAAAATATCCACGCTAGTATCTATATGGATTATTTCAAAACCAGATTCAATATCAACCTTAAAAGAAGTCTTTGCAAAATCCATGGCTCGTTTCAGGCTTAGTCTTTCTTCTTTTTCTAAAGAATTTTGCCAGGGACCTCCATGGTCTCTGGCAAGGATAATTTTCCCCTTTTTGTCTCTATCAATAACATACTGCGCAAAACGCTCCGTTGACCAATTGTTTACATAGCCTCCACCAAAAACTTCAGCGTCAATTTGCCTGCGGCTAGCGATTAGCATAATAGGAATTTCATATTCGTTTGCAAGGTCAATAGCCGCATCCACACAATTTTTACTCATAGGACCTACCCCTAGCAAGGTGCAACGCCTATTCATCAAAAATCTTTCCAGTTTAGTTTTTATCATTTATACGGTCCATTCTCCGGAAAGTTTTAAGTGTGTAGGCGGTAACTTTGTAGGATCGTAAGGTTCAAAAAATTTATTTAATATGTGGAGGCATGCCTCAGCTACCGCGCGATCACCACCTGTTCGTTTGGTAATATAATTAGCTCGACTTTTCGTATATTCATCCGCATTGGCAGGAGCAATGGAATAAGCTACTTTCTCAAACACATAATGATCAAATATGCCATCACCCATATATATTACTGTATCAAGTGCCCATCTCTCTTCGATCCAATTTACACGTTTAATAGTACTCACTAAATCTAGTGGATACTTCATATCGTCAACTATTCTTTTGCTAGTAATAGAAAAACCCTTTTTGTCTCCCGTTACGAATCTGATTTCAATGAAAGGTTTGAGTAACGATAAGGCATCATTATCATCGGGACCAAAAACCTTCATTTTTTTCCCATCTTCTGTATAAAAAAATTGTCCTGTTGTTAATACACCATCCACGTCTAATATAAAAACTTTGAGATTTTTTGCCATCTTTTCCTTATAACTACTTAGCACTTCAGCAAATCTTTGTTTTTCCTCAAAAATTCGGCACCTATTCTAAAACTATATTTATTCTTTTTTTCTGACTTTTTTGCAATAGAAGGGAAGAAAGACCAAAAAATATCCTGCAATTCTTCATCCTCTTTTTGAGTTTGCCACGTACCATTTAATCTGTCGTCCATTTCCGTAACAACGTCTAATATCTCCTCAGAGGTATTTTCAATAGGTTCAATATTAATACTTTCGTAATAGTTGCCTTTATAATGAATATCTACTTCAATACTGGACATTTCTTTAAAAGTTAAAAAGCGTTTTTCAGTTTTGAGCCAAAGCTTTTTAAGAATGAGCAAACTGTTTCTAGGCCATGCCGGAATATTAATTAACTGAAATGGAATATAGTTAACCAAAACCATATTGTTCCTAAACAATATAGGAAGACCTGTAATGCCCGTATTTGAGGCTATAAAAAATTTGCATTTTGAAGATAAATAAATATCCATAAAATCAGAACGATAATCGGTCGCATAATCAATGATGTAAGAATTGGTTAAATTTAATTGCTCATTTACCACCGTCCCCATTCTAAAGGCATAGTAACCCTTTTTGGTTAGCCTGGTAACTGCGAAGATATAATTATTTATATTTGAGTCTCTGTACTCATGAAAGTTGGGGTCTTCTTCTTTCCTAACAAATCGTTTTTCATAAGCAGCATCTCTATTATGGAAACAGATAAAAGGAGCATTTATTGGCACGCCCATTTCTCTAAGTTTTTTCATACCAAATTCTTCTTCATGGTGAGTGAAATAAATATGAGGCGGCCATTCTGGCACAATTCCATGTGAGTCTATAAGAGGTATTTTGACAGTATGTTTTTCCCTTCCCGGGAACAAACTATTTGCCCATACAAGACAGGCAAAAATTTTTGTTTCTGGTAAAAAGCGTAACTTTCCAGTTCTTTCCCACATCTTTTTGAGCTGGTAATTTGATATTTCATATTGATGAAAAAAGAAATCAATTGTATGGGGTGGATAAAAGCCCATTTCACGTTCAGTCAAGTATATGTCAATATTTTGAGAAAAATGCCCTATCCTTGCACTATAAACATATCCAAATCGTATTAACACAAAAGGACTGATGATCCTTATCAATAATACAAATGGAAGAGAAAATGTTAATTTTGTAATAAATATAATTGCTTTTCCCAAATTCCAACTATTACTCATTTTTGTTTCAGTGTAAAAAACTGTTGTCCATTACTATTTTCTGAATATTTCCACAAGGTGTACACGAACACTTATCAATTCAATTATATATCTCTATATTTTTTATGCTCTTCGAGTGCGGTCTCATAACTTTCCATGGTCCCTATATCCCGGTGATATGTATTATTATAAAAGGTATAAATCTGTCCTATATAGTTGGGCAATACTTCAGTACTAAAATCAATAACTTCTTTACCGAGATTTTGGAGAAAACTAAAGATTGAAGGTTCAAGAATATATACGGCGCCGTTTGCTAGATTTCCTGGTGGGTTCTCAACCTTTTCATGGAAAGCTTTTACTACGCCCCCTTCATCAAGTTCTACGATTCCGCATGACTCAGGGGTATGCGTGGTAAAGGTCATCATGGTTATCTCGCAATGAGCAGGACGATTCTTATGACGTTCAATAAAAGCTTTGACGTCGAACTTGGAAAGATTATCTGCATGAATTAGCATTAGTGTCTCATTTAGGAAAAATCCTCTGTTCTTGAACAAAGTTCCCGCAGTCCCAAGTAAATTTTCTTCATATACTGTTTCAACAACCTCTTTAAAACCACTTTCTCTTATGTAATCACGAACTTTATCTGCGAAATAATGGAGGTTGACAAGTATTGGCTTTACTCCCGCAGCATCGAGCATTGCGAGCCAATAATAAAGAAGCGGTTTCCCATTGATTGGAACAAGACACTTGGGAATTGTATTTGTTAACGGGCGAAGTCTTGCTCCCAAACCAGCAGCGAGGAGTAATGCTTTCACTTGAGTTCTTCCCTAAGTTCATCCGGTGTAAGGGGAATATTCCCCAATCTGCCCACCTGGCATGCTGCTGCAAGCGATCCAAGATATGAGCTTTGCCAGATATCAGCGTCAACCGCCAGCGCCATTGAAGAACATGTTAAAAAAGAATCTCCTGCACCAGCCACGTCCCTGGGAGCGGTGTTCATTGCAGGCAAACGGTCTGTCAGCCATTTGTTCTTATCGTTTGTTTCCGCATGGATTAAAATGCCTTCTTCTCCGAGTGTAATGATTACGTTCTTTGCACATGATTTCTGCCTGAGTTTTTCTGCAAGGATAACAAGTCCTGATTCAAAATCATGAACGGCAAAACGGGCCTCACGCTCAGTAGGTGTTATAAGTTTCATATCAGTAAACCTTGACACATTTCCGATCTGAGATGATGATTGACTGTCGGCGGCCATCATAATACCGCGTTTCGAACACTGGGAGACGATATCATCTACAAGCGACTGGGGAAGACAGCCGTAATTGAAATCAGCAAAAATCAGGAGATCTATATCATCGAGGATACGAAGAATATCATGAAAGATTTGCTGTCTTATATCAGAATTTATGGCATGCTGTCTTAAATGGCTAACCCTCAATAAAGTTTTTTGACCTGCCCTGTATCTCTGTTTCAGGGTTGTAGGGCGGCCTTCATCTTCATATGCGTAAAGATTAATATTGTGTTTTTCTGTTGTTTCACGAACAAATGCAGATGTCTTATCCTTACCGAGAACAGAAGAGAAATAAACTCTCGAACCAAAATTTTTTGCATGAGCAGCAACAATCGCTGCACCGCCTATAAACTTTTCCTGCATTATAGGCGTTACTACAATAGTAGGGTCTTCCTGCGACATACCAAGTGGGTCACAGGTGATATACTCATCAACAATAGTATCACCAATAACACAGATATTAAGCTTGCGCATTCTATCAATTATCTCAGAGAGGTTACCAATGCTGAATCCATGTCTGAATAAGAAGTCTTGAGGTTTCTTAATTGTGGAAAGATTCAGTTCTCTCCATTCCTGCTTTATTAGGTCAATAGACGAAAAACTGATATCCCCCGATCCAAAGATAAGTTTTCCTCCAACTTTAGCTACGGCTTCGGCTTCTGGATTATACTTTTCCTCGTGCTCTTTGCCTTTTACTACTAACGATGGCTTTAGTTCCTCTATAAACAAGGCCGACGGGTCACGAAGAATGAACCCATGGTCAACCCAGCTTATGGATTCAATTCCTTCGAGGCGAAATTCCTCTGCCACAATAGCGCCTGCTAATTTAGAATCGAGTACACCGGCCACAAGGTAATCACCACATTCTTTTGCGAAGCGGAGGAGGCGAAGATGCCCTGGATGCAGGATATTAAAATTTCCGGAAACAAAGACTATTCGCTTGCCCTGCGCCGTTTCTCTAATGTACTGCAATGCTTTAATGGATTCGGGGTGGAGATTATGCATATTATTAATTGTCCATTTCTATTAGAGCCCTGACAATCTTTCGATTTTCCAGATCATCAAGAGCATTATTAATTTGTTCGAGTTTATATTTATGGCTCAAAAATTTTTCCAGAGGCAATTTCTTTTTGCTATAAAGAGTCGCTAATTTTGGTATATCCAAGTCAGGATTGGTTGATCCACCCCAACTGCCTTCTATATTTTTGCCGCATATTAGATCATAAGGATCTATCTCGATTTTTTCCCCGGCATCGGGATGCGAAGCAAACACACAACACCCACCAAATTTACGAACAACCTGAAAAGCTGCTTCTATTGACTTGGTTTTACCTGCCGCTTCTATGCTGTAATCAACTCCCTTGCCTTCGGTGATCCTGGCAATTTCATTCACTGGGTCTTGTTTAGCTGAATTTATTATATGAGTGGCTCCGAAGTCTTTGGCAAGATTCAGCTTATCATCTTCGACATCCACGGCTATTACCATCGAACACTTATAAAGCTGTGTAGCAATTAGGGCGCTCAAACCAATTCCACCTAAGCCAAAAATCGCAACGGATGCTCCTTTTTTAGGCTTGATTCTATTTACTACAATTCCAGCACCGGTAGGTATTGCGCAGCCAAAAAGCACTGCTACATCCATAGGAATGCCATCTGGTAGCCTTATGCAACGATTCTCGGAAACTACTGTATAATTGCTAAACGTTGTAACGCCGCCAGCATTGATTGTGATATTATTCTTTTTGTATTTAGTGCCCGGAACGTCCATTCCAGAACCTTTGATCCAGCCGAGGATGACCTTATCTCCTCTCCTGGCTTTTGTTACCCCTTGCCCAATTTTTAATACAGTGCCTGATCCCTCATGACCAAGCATATGAGGTAGATACTTGTCCTCACCTCGTTTGCCCCGAACCTCCATTAGTTGGCTGTGGCAAACTCCACTAAAGGCAACCTTGACTAAAACTTGACCAGGTTGTAACTCTGGAATCTCGATGTCTTCTTCGACAACTAATGGTTGACCTGTTTTATATAAGACTGCTGCTTTCACTGAATTTTACCGTTTGATATCTGTTTTTGAGAAAAAATCTGAAATTATTCTTACTGCAAGGTTTGTTACCGGATATTTAGATTGAAGCCTTTCAGAAAATAATTTGCCGCTCATTATCTCATCGAAACAGAAAAAACCGAACTCCAGACCTTCTTTCAAATTCAGTCTCTCGTGGCGCAAACTTGTACAACATGAAAAAACATGGATTTGTGCCTCTTCTTCTTCGTATAAATACTCACGGAAATAAACAAGATGACCTGTTGGAAAATCCAACTCTTCCTTTAATTCCCTGGAAACCGCTTCATCAGGGAATTCATTTGACTTCATGCTTCCACCGAAAAGTGACCACTCCCCCGGATGACTTATCCGTTCCTTGAAATCTCTTAATTGCAGCAGAATTTTTTCTCGATTTTCACAGATAATAGCAAGTACAACTTTTTTCTTAATCCGCAATGAACCACCAGTAGTCGCCAGTGTAGCCAACTCCTTCAAACAACTTTTTCCAATCATCAACGTGCATCATAGTTTCAGCAGTGAGTACCCATTTAAAAAGGTTTTCACGTTCTTTTTCATTACGCCACGCATCAATTGTTATGTAACTATTACCTCTCGATACGCGCTGAATCTCTTTAAGCGCTATTTTTAGGCGGTTAATCGGAAGATTATGAATTGAATTGATGGATACAACCAAGTCAAAGCTTTTGTCTGGATAAGGCAAACTATCGGCGCTTGCAACTTTTAGAAACGGTTTCACCGAAGACATTGCATTTTCAATAGCATACGTACTAACATCGATGCCCGCCACGGTGCAATTAGGCATGAATTCTTTAAAATCATGCAGCATAAATCCCTTAGCACACCCTATATCAAGGATTGCAGCTTTTTCCGGCAAATTGTAATAATCCTTCATACGCTTCACGACAGTTTTCCATCGGCCATCATATTTGTAACCACCATATCCACATTTTCTATCGCCATCAAAAAAATCTTTCCCAAATTCCTTTGCGAGCCGGACAATATCTGGGGTCTTTTCAAGGGAGCGCTTGTTATAGTCGCGAACTGTTTTGGGATGGGTATCAAGCAAATTTATTTCAACCATATCATTTATTTCTCATGTGTTTTTATGGGATATTATCTTCTATAATAGCCCCCTATATCATTGTCGCTTTTCACCATTATGAATATCTTTTCCTACATATTCATTAAGATACAAAGGAATTCCTACCTTAACGTCCTTTAATTTTTTGTGAAACGTTGAAGTCAGTAAAGAAATATCATAAAATATATCCTTGACTCTTCTCTCAGAAAAATTATTTATTGGCTTATACTTCACAGCAAAATCCGAATCATGTTGACAGCAGGATTTGATAATATCAACTATTTCAGTAATGGAATAACTCTTGCCAGTAGCCACATTTATCGTTATATCAATCCTCTTTTCTATACCACTTTTAACAATCTCACCAACGTCCTCAATATATACAAAATCACGCTTGTCTTTACCATCCCCGTAAATTGTTACTTCCTTTTTTATAATAGCTGATTCAATAAGCTTGTTTATTGTACTTTTCCCATGGTCTCCTGAACCATAAATGCCAGATAGTCTTAATATTAAAAGTGGTATGTTGTTAGAAGAGCAAACTCTCTTGAGGAGATATTCGCCTGAGAGTTTAGAAAGAGCATAATAATCATTGGGATTTGGCAACAGCCTTTCGTTGATAATTGTTCTGCTATCTACAAGTCCGTATACATCAACCGTGCTTAGAAAAATAAAACAACTAACTCGATTTTTCCCAATAAGTTTCACTATATTATCCGTCATGCTGACATTTTTCATCATCGAATCAAAGCTGTTTTCTTTAAGTCTCGTTATAGCAGAAGTCATAATAATGACATCATCAGGTGTGATATCTGATAATTTCCTTTGAATCAATCCAGATGATAGCAGATTGCAATCTTGAGATGAATATCCCACAACTTCGTAATTGTTTAGTAGTGATAAATATTTCCATATATAATTCCCTATAAAGCCGTTTATTCCCAGTATAATGATTTTAGTTTTCATAATTATTCCAAATTATTTACACCCTTGGGCGTAACCATCCACAACGATTACAAGCTTCAACCGTACCCTCTTGCCTTATAACCTCTTTAAATTTTGTGAATTCTTCACCATTAATTATTTCAGATAAACTCTCTCCCTTTACATTGCCCATTGGAATTGCTAAACATGGAAACAGATTTCCATCAAAATTAATATGAACACTCGACCAGGGGAATTTACATGGTGAAAATATTTCTTTTACGTGATTGGAATTGTCAAGATAATCCATATTGGAAAAGGGTCTACCAGAAACCAAAGAATCAATCTTTGGATGCAAAAAAGATATTTTCCTCAATCGGATATTATACTGTCTAACATGGTCAAGTTGCTCCTTAACTGAAGCAAATTTATTATAAACATGCGCCTCAGACTTTTTGAATATGTCATTAAAATCATACATATAATCGGCATGTTGTATCGGGGAACCTTTTAAAAACTGAAATGCATGGGTATTGATACCTATTTCTTCTACAAAATATTTATAAATCTCGAAAAGATCGTCAGCATTTTCATCCAAAATCATGGTCTTGATATCCAGTATACAGTCTGAGTCAAGTTCGTTTTTCTTCTTAATGAAATACTTGATCATTTCAATGATATGTTCCCATTGTCTTTGCGTCACACCTCTCATTGTATTTCCTATATTATCAATAGACAAGGAAAGTACTTTAAAATTAGGAAAAGAAAGGAGGTAATCTATTGTTTCTTCGCTCAGCAAAATACCGTTTGAAATTATATTGCAGTCAAACCGGCCTGCGATATACGAAAAAACTTCTCTAAATCCAGGAAATACTAGTGGTTCGCCGCCGCAAAGTGTAACTCTTGCATAGTCGGGAATTTGGTCAGCCAGGTGTATCCAATCCGAAGCCGTCATGGCATCTCTCCTTGGTTCTTTTTTTTGAAAACAAAAACTGCATTTCAAATTACAGAGATTTGTGAGAATAAAAACATATCTGTCCGGCAACAGATTCGGGGTGTCATAGGCTAGATTGGTAAATTGTTCATGCTTATTATGGAAATCCTTGTTACCCCCATCCGCTATGTGATGCCCTGAAGTTCGCCTATTATCAGAACTGACGTCTTCTCGATATCCATATTGCTCTGCATTATTTTTTGTCATTATCATATCTCAGGTTTTCTTAAAGTTGCGCTGTACGGATTTTATGATTCCATCAACTGTGAGACCGACAATAGAGCAAAGGTCTTCATAGGTTCCATAATCATGTATAAACGTGTCTATGGCGATGGAGTAAAACTGTAAATCTCGAATATTATAAATACCTTGCAATATGTAACCACCGTAACCACATTTTCTATCGCCATCAAAAAAATCCTTATCAAATCTTTTTGCTATAGCAATAACTTCCAGTGTTTTTCCAAGCGCACGTTTATCATAGTCCCGTGCTGTTTTTGGGTGTGTATCCAGCAAATTAATTTCATTCATTATGAAAAGCTCCTTGCAATTTAGATTATTTCCAGGGCTTAACGACCATGTTTTCAAGAAACTCCTTGCGATCCAGTAAAGGCGCCATGTCTTCCAGCGGTTTTCCCGAAGCCGTTCCGTCAGGATTTTTCTCAAACGCCATCCTCGGTATCAGCTGCTGTTCAGGTGAAATCATTATTTCGCACAGAACTGGACCGGGAAACTGCAATGCTTTCCTCAATTTGCTTGACAAGTCTCTATTATTAATTTTTATCGATGTTAACCCATATGCCTTTGCAACTTTCTGGAAATCCGGCAAGCTTACCCCTCCTTGTTCAGAAGAACCAATATATCGACCTTCTAAAAAACCTGCCTGCGTATGGCGAATTGCAAGATAACCTGAATTGTTAAAAACGAATATTTTAATTGGGAGTTTATGGTGTACTATCGTTTGTAGTTCTTGTATATTAAATTGCATACTACCGTCACCTGTCATACAAATGGTTCGTTTTCGCCCGTTTGCAAAACAAGCGCCAACGCTTTCCGGCAATCCGGTGCCCATTGATGCAATGCCGGAAGAAACGATTAAACGCTGACCTTCTTTGATTTTAAGCCCTTGGAATGACATATAAAGCGATGTCCCGCCACCATCAACAACAACGACATCGTCCTTTTCAAGAAGATCGGATAATTTATCAACAAAAACATACGGGTTAACATACTGCCTTTGGGCTTTCCACTCAGGTGGAATGGCATTATATGATTTATATTTTATACATCTTTGCTTCCATAAACTTATATCATTAAGTTTTGTTTTATTTTCAAAAATATGCTGAAGAAACGTTTGTAGAAATATTTTCACATCACTTTGAATAGAAAGATCAACCTTAATATTAAGATTTGCAAGTTCAACAGGGTCTATATCAACAATTACTTTTTTTGCGTCTCTTGCAAACGCAGCAAAATTAGCCCCGGTAATATTAAGGCACAAGTGAGAGCCCAGCGCTAACAGAAAATCGCAATTTTGTATAGCAAGGTTGCCGCCTCTCTGCCCAGCCATACCAACGCGACCCATATATAAAGGATCTTCTGTAGGCACTAAATCACTTGCATTCCAGCTCGAAACAAAAGGAATTTTAAGCTCTTTGAGAAACTTGGCAAACTCCTCATGCGCCTTTGAAAGCCTTATCCCATATCCTGCCAGAACAAGTGGTCTTTTAGCTGAACATAGCAGACATAAGCATTTCTTTACCATTCCACCAATTAACTGATCCGATGTTTTTTTTTCAGATAACGGATCAAAACCAATAAGCTTTTCAGGTTCAATTGAAGCCCATTGAAAATTTAAAGGGATATCGATCCAAACAGGACCGGGACGACCAGACTTTGCAATATAAGCAGCTTTTTCAAGATAATATCGTATTTTTTGGGGGTCATCTACCATAACCGCATATTTTGTTATTCGAGACACAAAAGAAACGATGTCAAATTCCTGACTCCCAAGCTGCCTTATCGGCTTACCTAGTGAAGTATGTTCAATTCTCGATTGTCCTGAAATGTAAATACACGGCACTGAATCCATCCATGCCGCAAGAACGCCTGTTACCGCATTGGTTCCTCCCGGACCCGTTGTGACAACAGCCGCTCCTGTGCCGTTCCTGACACGCGCATAGGCTTCAGCGGCAAATGCTGCCGCCTGTTCATGATGGTTAAAAATTGGCTGAATATCAGGATGCTTGGCCAGTGAGTCAAATATATGTACAACAGCGCCTCCTGTTAATCCAAAAACATACTTGATTCCTTCGTTAGCTAAGAAATTTGCAACATAATCCGTTAATTTCATTACATCCCCTACGACTAAATCTAAAGTTATAAACAATCCCGTATTTTTTCAATACCCTTATTTATATTTTCGATTGAGTTTGCATAACAGAATCTGACATAGCCCTCACCATGTTCACCGAAGAAATTTCCCGGGCAGACGGCAACTCCAGCTTTTTCAAGCATTATATCTGCAAATTGCTCACTTGTAAAACCTGTGTCTTTTATACTTGGGAAAGCATAAAACGCTCCTTTGGGTTTAATGCAATGTACTCCAGGAAGAGAATTTAATCCTTCTAAAATCAAATCTCTCCTTTTCCTGAATTCCACTACCATGTCATCAATAGGTTTTTGGATTCCTGTTAAAGCTTCAATTGCCGCTTTTTGTATAAAAGGAGAAACACATGATGTTGTTGTTTCAAGCAATAATCCCATTTTTTCAATTATGTCCTCAGGCCCTGTAACACCCCCTATACGCCAACCGGTCATCGCATAAGACTTGCTGAATGAATGAACTACTATTGTTCTTGTTTTACATTCATCATATTTACTTGGAGAGGAGAAATGAGTTTCAGCATCCTTATAGATCATTCTTCCATAAACTTCATCACTTACTAAATAAACATCATACTTTTCTGCAATTTCATATATTCTTCTTGTTTCATCTTCGGTCATTACCGAGCCCGTAGGATTATGCGGGGAATTAATTATAATCATTCTTGTTTTATCAGTAATTGCCTTCTCTACATCATCCGGGTTTAATCTGAAATGATTTTCTTCATAAAGAGGAACCTTTACCGGCTTTGATCCAAGAAATTGAATTATTGAGTTATAAGAAACAAAAGACGGATCGGTTATAATTACCTCTTCATCAGAATTTACTATGCATGCGACGGCATAAAAAATTTGCACATTACCACCTGGGGTTACCAGAATCTGATTTGCCTTAGGCTTAAAGCCTCTCGACCTTTTAGTTATTTCTGCTGCTGCTTCTCTAAACTCCAACAGGCCTGATGACGTTGTGTAATGAGTATTTCCACTCCTTAAAGACTTGCAAGCAGCGTCAACAATATTTTCAGGAGTATTAAAATCAGGATCTCCTATTTCAAAATGAATAATTTCCTTTCCATTTCTTTCAAGCTCTTTTGCTTTAGCAAGAATTTGAAACATTTTTTGCCCTTCAAGCCTCATTGCTTTATCAGAAAATCTTCTCATGCAAAATTATTCCCCTCCAAACATAATTGATTAACTAAAAGCCATGAACATTAAAATAATGTCTGCTCTGCCCACCATCGACAGCGAAAATAGAGCCTTGGCAAAACTTTGCTTGCTCAGAACATAAGACAACAGCCATTGTTCCAATATCATCCGGTTCACCAAATTTACCCAAAGGACATCTTTCCGCCAGATATTTTGCCACATGTTCGGGACGTTCCTTCATTGCCTTATCCCAAAATCCTCCCTCTGTAAAAACTGCACCAGGTAAAATCGCCGACATGACAATGCCATCTTTTGCTAATATCCTACCCATACTTCTTGAATATGCCGTAAGTGCCGATTTCATTGAGCAATATGTAACAGGTCCATTGTTTTCCATGCTGGCGGTAGAGGATATATTAACAATTCTGCCCCATTCCTTCTTCTTCATATGTGGTATCACAAGATCGTTAAGCTCAACAGTCACCTCAAAATTTATTCTGTAGACTTTCCGCCAATCACTAAGTGAACATAAAGGGTCAGTAATGCCGAGCGTATCCCCAAGATTATTGACAAGTATATCAGGCATTCCAAAACTACTTTCAAGTTCGCTTATTACCTTTGCAGGAACTCCTTCCACCGTTAAATCCTCAACCAGCACACAATGTCCCCCGACCTCTCCACCCATTTGTTTCATCACATTTTCTAAATCTTCTTTTGTTCTGGCAACAATAGCAACTTTTGCACCTTCTCTAGCTAAATTGACAGCAATAGATTCGCCTATCCCCCGACTTGCGGCTGTAACCAACGCTCTTTTATTGCTGATACCCAAATCCATTTCTAATACCCCCTTATTGAAAATTATTCATTATATTATATTTATGGGCAATATAATTTGTCTAACATTCAACTTCATGAGCTTTTCCGTTATTGCTCTTGCTGCTTGCGTTGAGTTAATAGCCGTAACGACCACAGATGACCCATCTATATCCTTAATTTCATCAAGCATTTTTATTTGAATAGGCACATTAAGATAGTACAAGTTCTTTTTACTCTTATCTTCATCAATAATGCATTTTAATCGCAAAAGAGAATTTCCCAAATAGTAATAGAGCACCGGAAGCATCAGAGCAGCTCCATACCCGTAGATAGTTTCTTTTTCAAGAGCTTCAATCCTTCTTATTGTCACATCCATACAATCTCTAAAAACCTGATATTGTTTAATGATATAATCTTTCGAGATTTCCTGAACGTGCATTTTAAACTTGGCATGTGAACTACGGCTTCCTATCCTCTTTTTGAAAGCTATCATCAAAGCGCCCCAATGATACGGATTAATGCGATAATTAACAAGCTCGGCGCCAACCTCATCCAGCATATAAAGGACTGATTCCAGTGAAAAATAATTGAGATGCTGATGGAAAACCTGATCAAAATGTCCATCATTTACTAAAGACTCGAAACTCGGAAACTGGAAAAACAATAATGTTCCAGGCGAACTATTTTCCAGCATATTCTCCACAAGTCTTTTAGGATCATCGATATGCTCCAGGGTATGGCTGGAAATCACCACATCCATCTTTAATCCAAGATGCTTTATTTCTACATTTTCAAAAAAATCTCCTATAACTTTGATCTTATCATCATTCAGTAAGCATTCTTTGCCTTTTAAGATTGGATCAATACCGTAGAGTACTTCCGCCTTATCCTTTAACTTCTGCAGCATATACAGATCATTGCATCCGATCTCAAATATTGTTTCTACTTTCTTATTACCAAGAACATCACTTATAAACAGGAGGAAGATATCGATCGCAGCAGTCGCAGAAGAACTCGTTGAAGTTCTTGTTTTATAGCAACTACCATAAAGCACTTCCGGATCAATTACATTAGCAATTTGGCCATGCCCACACCTTTCGCAAAAATGGAATTCCTGGTTTACAAAGCCCAGTTGCTTGCTAACCTTCTGTTTAACATAGACTTCTGTCAGGGGAAATTTTGGCAAAACAATTACTGAACTTTCAAGCTTAGTGCCACACACCATACAGTAAGTTCTTCTTTTAAATTTAATATTACTGAACATCTCTAAATTCAAAGCCTTATCCCCCGTCGAAAACTCGGTTAACTTTATACTCCCCCCGGAGCGTTCTCTGTTCTATTAAATATTGTAAAATCACCCCGATTAATCTGCTAAAGTGGAGCATCCAAAAGAACTAAGATTGCCGTTTTTATCTACTAATACTGTAGCAACTTCTCCTAAAAAGGCCCCTTAAACCAATCACCCGGCACATCGTGAGGCGATTGCCTCCCTGCAATGATCTCCTCTATGCTAACTCTCTTGCCAAGCATTTTACCAACGGTCTGAACTATATCTTCAGCTCTTTTGTAATATTTCTTTGTAAGCGCAGGACTTGTAGGCATAGGGAAATCAGGCAGTGCAAGTCTTTGGGGAGCACTCTTTAGGGCATCAAACAACTCCATGCTTACTTTAGCCACAACTTCACCAGCAACAGAAAGTGTCTCTGTTGCTGTATCAAGAGCAAGCAGCCTCCCAGTTTTTTTAACTGATTGCAATACTGTTTCCCAGTCTATAGGGCTCACCGTTCGCAGATCAACAAGTTCACAGTGAATATCCTGACTTTCGAGCACCTTAATTGCGTGTAGCGCTTCTATCGTCATATAAGAGAGCGAAACAATGGTTAAGTCTTTTCCCTGCTTAAGTATGTTTGCTTTTCCGATTGGTATCCTATAATCCCCTTCAGGAACATCTCCTTCGAGATTGTGCAGCCATCTGTGTTCGAGATATATTACTGGATTATCATCAAATATTGCAGACAAAAGAAGACCTTTTGCATCATATGCCGTTGCAGGCATTACCACCTTCAATCCCGGAATATGTGCAAACCATGCTTGCAGATTTTGAGAATGTTGTGGCCCCTGTCCCCATCCCCTGCCGAGAATCAGTCTGATTGTAATAGGAACTGATTTCCTTCCCCCAAACATATAAAACCATTTTGCGGCATTATTAACAAGTTGATCCATAGCGAGAAGAAAAAAATCGAGCCGCTGGTGCGTCATGACGGGACGAATTCCGTTTAAAGAAGCCCCTATAGCAACACCGGTCAATGCATTCTCTGATACAGGCATATCAAACACTCTCTCATGCCCAAACTTTTCCTTAAGTCCTGCCGTTGTCCCAAAAATACACTTGGGATCATCTACTCCTAAGCCATAGCAAATAACAGATTTATCAATCTCCATAGCTTGAAACATGGCTTCATTTATTGCTTTTGCAAAAGTAAGTGTACGAGACAAACTATTTTTCCTTTTTTGACAGGACCACGAGATTAAACACTATTTATTTTCATTAAGAATATAAATCCTTAAAGGCTTCTTCCGTGGCGGGGAAAGGGGACTCCTCCGCGAATTCAAAGGCCTCACTTATCTCCTGTTGAATAGCCATTTTCATTTTTTCTATATCCGCCTGAGAAATTGTTCCTTGTTTCAACAATTGAGTTTCGAGTAACATTATGGGGTCTCTTTCTTTCCAAGAACAGTATTCTTCATAAGTTCGATAACCAAGCTCATTATCAAAGTTTGGCCCGCAATGCTCACGCCAGCGATAAGTGAGAAATTCCAGAAATAAAGGCTTTCCTTCCCCTCTTATATATTCTACAGCTTGGGATACCAAGGAACAAACGTCAATGACATCATTACCATCACCCTTAGAACTTTCAATCCCCAAACATTTCACCATCTCAAAAATACTGCGTCCGGGCGGCTGCCTGACACAAAGAGGAGAATAGACAGAATAAAAATTGTTTTCGCATATATATAAAACAGGCAGTCCCTTTAAAATGGCAAAATTCATCGACTCATAAAAGACGCCCTCTTCTGTTGCACCGTCACCAAAGAAAACGCAACTAATCTGGTTCGTCTTGTTTAATTTTATAGAGAGTCCGAGTCCTGTTCCAATGGGTATCGTTCCACCGACAATTGAAGTGCTTCCCATAAAACCAACAGACTCATCGATAAGATGCATAGAGCCGCCCTTGCCTGATGAACATCCGGTTGCTTTGCCATATATCTCAGCGATCATTTTTTTTAAATCACCGCCTTTCGCAAGATAATGACCGTGAGCCCTGTGAGTGCTTACTACAAAGTCGTCTTTTTTTAATACTGCACAAACACCTACAGCAACAGCCTCCTGCCCGGTGCAAAGATGGGTAGGACACCGCATTTTCCACTCACTGTAGCGTTCGGCAATGGCTTCCTCGACTATCCTGATTCTCATCAATTGATACAGAAGGTTCTTTTTTATCTCCCTATCAACCTTAATAGCCACCAAACTCACGCCCTCTCTTTGCCCTACGGTTTATGTATGTAATCAAAAGGCATATCTTTCAACCTATCAAGATTCGCTTTAACCCACTTTATTGTGTCTTCAATACCTTCTTCGAGACCAATCCTTGCTTTCCATCCAAGTTCCTGAGACGCCTTCGTATTATCAAGCAGATATGCCGTATCCTTACCTAATCGCTCTCCAGCTACATCAACTTGTTCTTCAAAGGATATGTTTAATTTATCAGCTATTATCTGAACCAATGTCCTGATTGAAATACTCTCACTGGTTGAAAAATGGTATATTTCGCCGAAAGGAGCCTTCCTCATTGCAATCAAAGTTCCTTCGACTACATCTCGTATATGTATAAATGAACGCACTGATTGCCCGCCTCCGTGTAATTGAAGCTTCCTGTGAGTGAGAAAGAAAAAGATCGCTCTCGGGATTATTCTATACAATTGCTGACCAGGCCCATACACATTTGCAGCCCTGGTAAAGACAACAGGGAACTTATAAGCCTTAAAGAATGTCATTAGGCTCATGTCGCATGCAGCACGGGATACAGCATAAGGAGTGCTCGGATTATAGTTAGTATGCTCTCTTACCAGCCCTTCGCAGCTTCCATAGACCTCTGGAGTCGATATATGCACGTATTTTTCCAGGAAGTTACATTTTCTTAATCTATCATGGAATTTGACGGTTGAAACAACGTTCGTCATCATCCAGTGCTCAGGATTTTGCCAGCTTTCTGCTACCATACTTTGGGAGGCAAAATTGACGACATACCCAGGCTTGTATTCATTGATTAAATTCATTATTTCATTCAAATTATTGTTTAAATCAAGTTGATAAAATTTGAAGTGATTTAACTTTTCATTGTGTCCCCATCGGTAGGATAAAAATACCAAGTCTGCCTTAGGCGAGCGGCTTATGCCTATGACTTCAAAACCTTGATCAAGTGCATGGGCAACAAAGTGTGAGCCTGAAAAAGAATTGCTTCCTATGACAAATATTTTTTCAGTCATCGGTATCTCAAACAAAGTTTATATGCTCTGGTTGGTTATGCTTTAAATCCCACAGATAATTATTTATCTGGTGATGCCTGCAATTTGCCTGGCACCTGTTCTTGTCAATTTTCTCGTTGATATAATTGATAGACCTTTTCTTACCTTCGGATTTCCACAAATCCATAAACGATTGGCTTATAATATTTCCCAGGGATGTGTTTTTATCATGCTGATGGAAAAAACAAGTATAAACTGCACCACTTTCTTTAAAATAAACTATAAATGGAAGGCCGTAACACTGTGTATAGCATCTTTTCCGATCCAGTTTTGCTTTATCCCGCACTATGAATGAAAATTTAGTATCGGAAATCTCATCGGCTTTTGCTTTTAACGATGCCATAAATTCTGGAGTCAGGGATGAGATATCAGGGCGATACTCATTAGTTTCACTTTCGTAAAAGTGTTTAACTACAAAGTAGTCTGTTCCACATTCTTTCATAACAACTGCTTGAGATATTACATAATCCTTATTCTCAGGGAGAAGCATAAATTGTGTACCTATCGTTATCCCGGAATGGGTTTTATCCTTTATTGTCTTCAATTTCTTGATGTTGTTTAGCACAAGTTGATAATCAGATTCCTTTGTATTGTGAATCTTAGCATAATTTTCAGGACTACCGCCACTAAAGGAGAATCTGATCCACGTTAAACTTTTCACCACGATCTCAATTGCATCATCGTGCAACAAAAGTCCATTTGTGCTCATTGCAACATCTAATCCCACCATCTTAGCTTTTTCTATAGCAGGTATGGTATCTGGATGGATTGTGGGTTCCCCGGAACCGGCAAACACCAATGATTTTACTCCAGCTTCTGCTAATTCCTCCACCAATGAAATCATTCTTCCCCTTGCAAACTTCCCATTATGTCCGAGATAATTGAAGTTACAGAATATGCAGCGATGATTACAAAAGGCGACGGGTGATATTTCTGTATAAATCGGGATGACATCTTTTCCCCCCAGAAAGTTTGCAACAGCTTCAGGGTGGTACTGAAGTTTGTGGGCATCAAGGATAAACTTTTTCATCTCCATATCTATTTCCTGACAGGGTTATCCCTTAGCCACTGCATTACCATATGCCCAACAATCAACTGCAAGTCCTCTGCAATTTGCATATCTTCAACCTTAAAATGGATCGAAACATCCACCAATTGAATACATTTCCCTCCTGAATAGCCCAACATGGCAAAAGTTTCCATCCCTATCTTTTTTGCAACTTCTATAGCCTTGACTATATTTATAGAATTCCCACTTCCGGAAAGGATTAATAGAATGTCGCCAGGTTTGCTCATAACCTCAATTTGTTTGCAAAAAATATCTTCATAAGAAATATCATTTGCTAGACAAGTAATTATCGACTGATTTGCAGCTAAAGCATGAGCACGCATACCAACGCCAAAGCCTTTTGCTACACCATAGAACAAGTCGTTCGCAATGTGCATCGCATTGGCAGCACTCCCTCCATTGCCACAGATAAATACCTGCCGGTTTTCCCTCCATGCGTCACGAAGCGCCTCTGCAAGGATATGAATCTTCTCAAATTCCAACTTCCCCATTACTTCGATAAGCAATGATGTGTATTTTCTAAAGTGATCTAAATTCATAGATTGCAAGCTAAATTAAAAAACTTATTTACTTTCAATAGATACTGCCATCGCCCTGAACTCCTTACTTTTATCAAGCAATTCGTCATAGGTTCCATAGTCTACGACTTCGCCATTTCGTATGAAATAAAGCCGATCACAGTTTTTAACAGTACCTAGACGGTGAGCAATGATAATTAAAGTTTTCTTACCACTTAAGTTTTTCACTGCCTGCATAATTCCCCATTCCGTTTCGTTATCCAGAGACGCAGTACCCTCATCCATAATTAACACTTCTGGATTATGATACAACGCCCTGGCAATTCCTATTCGTTGGCGTTGACCACCTGATAGGCGAATACCCCTCTCACCTATAAAAGTACCCAGTTTATCAGGGAGACTACTGACGAATTCCTTAAGTTGTGCAGATTCAAGAACTGACCAAATTTGATCCTCATCGATTTGTTCATCAGACAGACCAAAAGCGATATTCCGCCGAATGGTGTCATCCGAAAGGTAAATACTCTGGGGAATATATCCGATTCTGCACTGCCAAGCTGGTAGATTATCCTTAATACTTTTACCATCTACTAACACATCCCCGAATGTTGGCGGAAGCAAACCTAATATCACATCAACAATGGTTGTTTTACCTGCCCCTGAATGACCTACAAATCCAGTAGAGCAATGCTTTGGAATTGTCAATGAAATACCATTGAGGGCAAATTTTTCAGCGTTTGGATATTTTTAGTAGACATCTTTTAGTGCTATCGCTTTATCAAAAACAGTGCCTTTCTCTGGGGAAAAAATAACAGAAACCTGTGGCTTTACCTCTATTTGCGGGATAACATTAGCAAAGACCTTTTCGGAGATGAACCTGAAGAAGGATAAACCGCGCCTGCAAATTTGCGTAATGACATTAGCAGATATCTTTTCGCAGGGAGTGATAAGTTTATCAAAAGAAGTCAAATCATTATAAACCACTTCGACTGAATAACTGTTGTAGCGCATTACCGTGGCTGCTGCAAAGATACGGTTCATAGATGGTATGATTCGGAAAGCAGCCATTGCAAATAGCGACAGGGTGGGTACGATAGTTCCTAATTCTTTATTCTGAGCCACAATTAACAAGGTTATCAGGAGCATACTCATAATACATATAGTCTCAAGAAAAGGGCGAGGAAGTTGATTAATAACATACATAAACCGTTCTGCATAAGCATAACCCATACTATTTTTATTGTATGCATTAACAAAAAATTCTTCTCTCCCCAGTATCTTGGTTTCCTTTAAGCCACCCAAACCCTGATTCACCCACTGGATCATCTTCTCACTACAATCTTGCCTTAATTTACCAAGTTTACTGATCTTATTCCGAATTAGTTTGTAAAAAGCGAATGCAAATATGCCCAGTGAGCCCACTGCAATTATAGATGGCAGAGGTTTCACTCCAATAAGTAAACCCAAGATAAACATAGTCGTTATTGTTTCAATCACAAACATTAATGCATAAAGCAGAAAACCACCAAATATAGTAGGAACGACAACATTGATTTTTTGTAATAGTTCTGCAGTATTCCTTTGTAGGTGAAAGGTGTAAGGTTGGTTGATATAGAAAGCAAATAGACGGCGGGAGAATGATATCTGTTTGTTAAAAATGAATCTCGACTGTGTATAAGCCAATAAAACCAGGAAGGCATTTTTGAGTAAATAAAATGCAATCAATCCTATTACAGCCCAAATTAAGAATTCTTTCAAGTATCCCATACCCATGAAAACATAAAACCAATGCAAGATTCTGTAAGAGTGGATAACTTCCGGATTTTTAAGTATCGAAATAAAGGGGTACATTAGACCCACCCCAAATGTCTCAAACAATGCGCTCACAAGTATTAAAATAAACAGGGCAAATATCTGTAGCTTTTCTCTGCGGTTAAATAGATATAAAAATTTAGAAAAAATACTTTTCATTAATTCTTTATCTTTTCTTCTTTTCTCGTTCCAAAACCACTTGAATTAATTTCAAAACAGCATCCGAAAACTTTTTCGGGAAAACCCCTCGCCCACGAACCATAGAGAAATGCCATTTCAATTCCATAAACGTCAGATATCTCTTTAAAATGGCGCTCCAAAATGTTTTTTATTTCTTCCTGAGTATGCATTATTAAACTGATTTTAATCTCTCTTCTAACGATTGCAATAGCCCCTGAAAGGCATTTTTGTAATCTCCTATTTTACCAAGTATTTCCTTTATTTCATTTTCGTCATAAACATGGCTGGAGAGGTTTCTCTGCTCTATCATGTCAATCCAAATAGTTTCATCAGTAATTATCTTTTGAGAAAATGCCTCTTTAAAGCAATCCCTCGGACTGTGGCATTCTATGCCAATATAATCAAGGTACCTTTTGATACATTTCCAACTCATCTCATAGGTGAATTCAAATCTCTTTACCACCAGATCCAAATAGATGTCGCTGTACCCCTCCTTATAAAACTCCTCTTTTCTATCAACAATATTTGCAAACTTCTCGGATGCTTTTTGGAAATTGTGAAGTCCGTCTTCAAATCTCAGTTTTTTGGTAGAGCCAAAGAGGACTTTTCCCGTTGCTATAACCCTGTTTCTAAACCTTTCTTCATTAAAGGCAATATTCTTCACGTCAATCTTTACGAGGGTCGGAAGATTCCGAATCTCTTCCTCTATGAGGTGATGTCCCTTACACTCCTTGTCGTCGTAAGCTATGTCAATATCACTCGCTTCGCCAGCATCTCCTCAAGTTCCGTTAATGTTTTGAAATACTCTTCTTCCAATCCATATCCCGTAGAGGTTATTATAGTCAATGAGAATTCTTTTTTTGAAAGGAGACGCGGAACCATCTTGTAAGTGGTATTATGTAAATTTGTAAATTGTAATCAAAAAATAGTAAGTTGTAAAATAGGGAATCGAACCCAAGTGTTCCAAGCACTTGTCAAACTTAGTTTAAAGTGGATAATTGACATCTCCACTCCCAATTTACGCTATTGGGTTTCGGGCTATCCTACTTCACAGTAGTTTCGCTCTTGCTCCCCTGTCTCCTTTATTCAATTGCTTCATAAACAAATTATTTTTATCGTCCGGCAGTATATTTTCCTCCATTCAAATTCGTATTGGTTTTATCCTCGAACAGCAATTTCCAACTCGTCGATTCGAGAGCGAATAGGCCGCATCTTTGTTCTCTGCATTATCTTTTTATTCTGAATCCCTTTTTCTCAAGTATCACCAAATCCCCGGAAAGTTTCGAGAGGTCAAAACTTTTAAAAAATTTATCAAAGGCTGAAAAAATATCTTCTAAAATAGGCGGGTGAATGCTAATGCGAATAATCCCATGATACTCTTTGGGTGGATACAAAAGGATGTTTCCGAAATGTTTGTCAAATGTTATTAAGGAAAAACCTTCTTTCTCTGCCATATGAATCAATTCGTTATCAGATATCCCTTGCAAATTATCCTCTCTAACATCTTTTACCTTATAACCTTTGCTTCTTAAAAATTCTATCACCTTTGGTGGAACATTTTCATCAGCAAGAAACATCCCTTACACAACTCCTTCATAAGGAATATATTCTTCATCTTTTATCAAAGTTATAGCATAATGTATAGCAGCTTGTATGTCTTCCTTTGTTAGAGATGGATAATAATCCCTAATAATTTCATTTGAGGTGAAACCTGCTTCAATTAACTCCAGAATTAGATAAACCATTATTCTCGTATTCTTAATACATGGCTGTCCATGACAAATATGCGCGTCTACTGTTATTCTATCGTTCATAAATAAAGCCTTTCTTTAAATTTTTGTTAACACACCTACAAAAGACCTCTCTCATTGTTTTTTTCAACTCACCGCGGCTTATTTCTTTTAAAATTTCTAAAGAGGTTCATCTTTAAAATTAACAGCTTCTGTATGATTAATACGATGTATCTCCTGGTTTAGCTTTCTTATTTTTTTTAGGAAATTTTCATAGTTTTGATAAACATCATTAAATTTTTGTTTCGGTTCTTTTATGATATCCCTTCCTTCTTTATGAATAATTTTCACATATGCTGATTCGTTCAATTTATCACTTAATATAGTAATATCTTTTATCAGATTTTTTCTAATCTCTAATGCCTCTGACAATGTTATCTCGTTTCCATCGTAATTCAATGTTGTTTTTAAATTAGTCAATTGCAATTCCTGATTCAATTTTACCCGTTTTGTTTGTAATTTTTGCAATTTTTCCTGAATTAATTTAACATCAAAATCTTTTACAGGTTGAAGTTCGTCCTCTTCTCTTGATAAAAAATCTCGTTTTCCCCTTTTTTCTTCAATTAAATTTTCTAATACTTTGATATGTTTGTCATACTCCTGCCTTAACTCAATTGCTTCATAAATAAACAAATTATTTTTCTCGTCTGGCATTATACCCCCCCCCTTTATTTAGATTTCCTTGTAGTGCACAAATTCATCCCATTGCAGAATTCAGATACCACCGAATTGTCCGTTTTAATCCTTCTTCCAGACCCATTTGTGCCCTGAATCCAAATTCCTTTTCCGCTCTGGATGTATCTAACTTTCTCCTGGGTTGGCCATCGGGCTTTGAGGCATCCCAGATAATTTTCCCTTTAAAATTTGTAAGCTTTGCAATCAACTCCACCAGGTTTTTTGTGGAAATTTCAAATCCTGCCCCAAGATTGACCGGTTCAGATTTGTTATATCGCTCAGCGGCGAGAAGTATTCCCTCAGCCGCATCCGCCACATAGAGAAATTCACGGGTGGGATTGCCCGTACCCCAAACGGTAATAGAAGACTGAGATTGAGGCGTGGAAAGCGCAGAGTTAGGAGTCTCAACCTTAACCTCAACCGGAGAACGCCTTACCTCTACACACTTTCTTATAATCGCGGGTATTACGTGGGAGGATTCAAGATCAAAATTATCCCCCGGTCCGTAAAGATTCACGGGTAAAAGATAAATGGCATTAAACCCATATTGCTGCCGATATGCCTGTGACTGAACCAAAAGCATCTTCTTTGCCAAACCATAGGGGGCATTGGTTTCTTCCGGATAGCCGTTCCACAAATCTTCTTCTTTGAAAGGCACTGGAGTAAATTTTGGATAGGCGCAGATAGTACCGATGGCTACAAATTTTTCTATTCCCATTTGCCTTCCCATTTCCATCATCTGAACACCCATCATCAAGTTATCATAAAAGAACTTACCTGGGTTTGAGCGGTTAGCGCCTATACCACCTACCCTTGCTGCAAGATGGATAACGATATCTGGTTTGGCATCTTTGTAAAGTCTTTTGCAATCTTCATTTTCCACCAAGTCATAGTCTTTGCTTCTTGGCACTAATATATCTCTGCAGCCCCGCTCTTTCAGTTTTTCTACCACAAAAGAACCGAGGAAGCCGGAACCGCCGGTGACGGTTATTCGTTTGTTAGACCAGAAAGACATTGAGTAACTATCCAGGTTTAGGTTTAGGCTTAGGTTTTTTTCTAAAGAGTTAACTTAAATATTATCACTGCCAGATCCGTTGCCTTTCGCCTAACCGGCATTTCTTCAAATGAATTGTATCCCATTTTGTTGTAGTTTCAGGTGACTTACTAAACTTTAATCTTAACCTCAATCTAAGCCTTAACCTGATGTAAACTTGTTCCCGTCCAATCAATCCCTTTTTGTCTCAGAATCTTTTCACTTTCACCAAGCGGTTTTAAACCAGCTAGTCTCATATCTGAATCAACCATTATCTTAACAAGTTCTTCAAACATAACTTTTGGTGTCCAGCCCAGTCTTCTCTGCGCTTTTGTAATATCGGCACGTAAAAAATCCACTTCCGTAGGCCTGAAATACTTCATATCTATTTCAATAACAGTTTCGCCGATTTTGATTGAGGTTGAAAGTTGGGGGTTGGAAGTTAAGGAATGGACTATACCTTTTTCGTTAGCTCCTTCTCCATTCCATTTTAATTCGATACCACCTTGTCTGAAAGCAAGTTCTACAAATTCTCTTACGGAGCGACTCTCTCCTGTGCCAATTACATAATCTTCTGGTTTATCCTGTTGAAGCATTAACCACTGACATACAACATACTCAGGCGCAAAGCCCCAGTCTCTTTTGGCTTCCAGATTGCCAAGATATAACTTCTTCTGTTTTCCTGCAACAATATTTGCTACTGCCCTTGTTATCTTTCTTGTTACGAAGGTTTCTCCTCTCCTTGGTGATTCATGGTTAAATAGGATTCCATTACAAGCAAACATGTTGTAGCCATCTCTATAGTTAACCGTCATCCAGTAGGCATAGACCTTGGCAGCGGCATAGGGGCTTCTTGGCCTAAAATGTGTTTCTTCATTCTGAGGAGGTAGGGCGTCCCCAAACATCTCACTGCTGCTAGCCTGGTAAAATTTAGTTTTAATGCCACTTCTTCTAACTGCCTCCAACAACCTCGTAGTCCCCAGCCCTGTAATATCTCCGGTAAATTCTGGCATGTCAAAACTAACACGCACATGGCTCTGTGCTGCTAAATGGTATATTTCATCGGGCTGGATATTATAAATAAGATTAGTTATTTGGCCAGAATCAGAAAGGTCTCCATAATGAAGAAAAAGTCGCGCTTTGGGATCATGAGGATCCTGATAAAGGTGGTTAATCCTATCGGTATTAAAGGTACTGGAACGGCGAATAAGACCGTGAACTTCGTAACCCTTCGATAGGAGAAATTCTGCCAGATAGGAACCGTCCTGCCCTGTAATTCCTGTTATTAATGTCCTTTTCATTCCTAAATCCTGATATCAACAACTTTAGTACAGTCTGGTATTTGTTTTACTTTATCAGCATCTAATTCTTTCGTTAACAAGAGAAAGTCTGGGGCGTGGTTGTTTATTTCCTCGATCCCTATCACGTGATACCCAAATATTCTTATCTTCATTTCATCGTCAACAATTGCAACAAGCTCCAGTTCTTTATCCTGGATAACAAGATATGCCAACTCCATCAGGTCTGTTACACCATAAAGAGCTACACGTTTTTTGTCATTAAATGGAATACTACCAATTTTATCTTCAACATCTTTTCGAACGGCCTTATAGAAATGAAAATTTCTGTCAAAGAATTTATAGGCAATCTGCGTTTTTTCTGCAATTCCCTTGGGCGTCAAAATATATTGCATCCTACGAGGGTTGGCGCCAAGCATCTTCACAAAACCCCTCTTGGTGAGTTTTTTTAATGCAAAATTTACAGAGGCTACATTAATACCCAATTGCGAGGAAAGCTGACGCTGCGATATCTGCTCGCAGTTTTCAAGTGACTGGAGGATATTATATTGTGTAATTTCTTCCTGGTTCGCCATAATATTTATTTACAGGAATTTAATGTAGGGGCTGGTTTGAAACCTGCCCCTACGCATTCATTATAAAGAAAAAGTGCCGCCTAAGACAGCCTGATTTAATTAAAATGGTCTTAATTAAAGCGACAGGAACAGTTTGAAGTGCAAGGTGATTAGGGAGTATGTCCCTCTCAGTTACATAGATGTTATTGATGTAACTTACGTAATGCAAACAACTTAATGCTGTTTTTCCGATTGAATCCTAACCAAAACACACCACAGCAGAAAGCTTACAGCATTTTGCCTATTACCCTACTTGCAATCTCTGCGGTACATTGAACCATTACTCTTTTTTAATCAATCGGCTCGATATCGGCTATGCAGACTTCCGCTGCTGTAGCCCTTTGTAATAGATCTACCGAAACAACTACCCGGTAGTTTGCTTTTCTCTTTAAAAGAATACCCTCTATCCCCATCAGAGGACCAGCCTTAACTCGTATCTTTGTGCCGCTTTGTAAATACTTGTAAGGGTCGAGCTTAACATTACTATTTACCAGTATTTTTATATCATTTACTTGTTTTTCTGGAATGGGTGTTGGCGTGAAATGGTCTGTACCAATTATTCTTACCACACCTCTCGTACTTATTACATCGAATACATTATCTAATGGTATATTTACAAACAAATACCCCGGAAAGAGAGGCAGGTCAACAAATGACCTCCTATCTCTTCTGCGGCTTAATGTTTTGATAACGGGAAGGAATGAATCAATGCATTTTTCCTTTAGAAACGAATCAACCTGCTTTTCATGGCGAGATCTCGTGTGAACAGCAAACCAGTAAGCAGCTTTCCTATCCATGTCTTTTTATAAATTCCTCCCGCAGCCTTGTTGACTGCGGGAGGAACGGGGTCTCTCAATTGGGAGATGTGAGAGATCGTTGTTTATTATAGTAAACGTTTACTTTTATAAACGTTTACTATTTAAAACATATTTTTGGAAAATGTCAACATAAAAACTAAATTTTTTTACTTTTTTGCACTAAGTTCGTCGAGAGTTTCCTGGGCGAGTTCTCGGACGGAACCGTCTTCGTCGTTGAGGGCGCTTTTAATAAACTCGATGGCAGCCTCGCCACCTACTTCGCCAAGGGCTTCAACCGTGCTTTCGCGCACCCAAGGGTCGCGGTCTTTGAGTGCATGAGAAAGAGGCTCGACAACGCTTTTATCACCAATCTCCAGCAGGGCATCAATAGCGCTTAATCGCACGTCTTCGCTCGGGTCATTTGCCAGTGCTTTTGCGATGGTCTCCATTGCCTTTTTGTCCTTGCTTTCTCCTAATGCAATAATCGCATCTTCTCTCTTGCCTGCATCTTCATTTTCTAAAGCGTCTTTCACAAGCACTTCAAAAGGGGGTTTTTCTTTTTTTGTTTTACCTTTTTTTGCAGTCGGAGGGACTGGCTTTTGTGGAGGTTTTTTGTGAGGTGCTTCTTTGATCTTTGTAAATGTCTCTTTGGATTTACTGGCACTAATGATAGATAGCTTTCCTTCTTTTATTTCATTGGGTGCGTAAAGAAAGGCATAATTTTTGTCTTTCAGAATCCTGCGAACTCCTTCTCTGACGGGTATATTTTGAAACTCCATCGTGACCGTCGTATCGATTGCATCGTTAAGCCAGATTCTCGCTCCGCTCTGTGACATGATTTCCTTTAAGACCTTTTCTAACGGAGAGTTTTTTAGCTTTGCGGATAATTGTCCGTTACTGAACTTGATGTCAAAGACTTCTTCACCTGATGGGGTGTCTGCAAAAAGCCCCTGCTGTTTATTAATTGTAGAAATGTATAAAGATGCTACTACTGTAAGCAAACTAATCCGTGCATACTTTTTTAGTACATGATAAAGAACAATCATACCTATTCGATATAATAATTTTAAAATTTTTATCTTCCCCACGCCTCGTTTCGTATCGTCAATCCTCGACCCAAAAAGATACGCATCTCCATTGAAATCATTTAGTGCACACTTTAAGGCTTCCCTTTCAAGCCCATCGAACCTCATGTTCACCAAATTTCCTTTAAAACTATAAATGCACTGTCTGATTAATTCACAACAGATTCAAACTCTATTTTTTCTATCCTTGACAAAGTTTTGGGGCGAATATTTTTTATTAGTATATATACCACCCGCCCTCCATCCGCTTCTATATTTTTTCCCAATCGAAGATTAAATTTCTTTAGTTCTTTGTCAAATTCAGGCAAAAGCACAATCTCTGTATCAATTGGGATATTTGTTTCAACTTCCGGATGTTCAAACAAATACCTACTAAACTCAGCGCTGAGCTCAATATTGCGCTCTATCATTTCTTTTTCTTTGTTCATCATTCTTCCTCCAGAAATCTCTTTTTGTAATATTCCCAATTAGATTTTAGATCATTTTTCAGCAAAAGTTAATGCATTATTATAATCTTGATTAAATAAAGGCGTCTTCTTTATATCGCCTTTAATATTCATTAAATCCCTATGAACAAAACCATGAGCAGTATCATATCTGACAACAGGATACCATTTATCATCAATCTTTGTCTCGTATTGAACTCTGAAAAATACAATCTTTCCTCTCTCAACAATATGCAGATGCCTATATCTGTCAGAAGGCCCAATCCTTATGATGTATTCTGCCTTTTGACCAGGCATTTTTACCGAATCTCCCTTGTTAAACAATCCTCACGAGGATTTGCCTTGAATAATATCAATTAACTGCTTCTTCCCCTTCTCCATCAGGTCCCTTGTTTTCCCTTCCAGATTTAACCGAAGCAGTGGTTCAGTATTGGATTTCCTGACATTGAACCACCAATCATTGTATTCAACGGTAATACCATCCAGATGATCCACCTTCCCATTTGAAAATTTCCTGGCGATTTCTTCAATCTTCGCATCTTTATCTTCTACTTCAAAATTAATTTCACCCGTTGAATAATATCTCTTGAGTGGCGACACTAAGTTCGAGAAGGGAACGCGCTTCGTGCTCAAAATATCCAGAACCATAAGGAATGCAATCATCCCTGAATCCGAACAATAATTATCTCTAAAATAGTAATGCCCTGATAGTTCTCCGCCAAATGCGGCTTTTTTCTCCCGTAATGTTGCTTTCATATAGGCATGACCTACACGCTCACGATAGGGTACGCCGCCAGCAGCCTTTATTTCTTCCGGCACAATCCAGCTCGAACGGAGGTCGTACAAAATCGTTGCCCCTCGTTCCCGTTCCAGAATCTGCCTTGCAATCATTGCCGTAACGATATCGCACCCAATTGCCCGCCCTGACTCATCCACAAAGACGCAGCGATCTGCATCTCCGTCAAAGGCAACCCCCAGGTGCGCCCTTGTTTCACGCACCTTGTTTTGTAAATCAACTATATTTTCAGCCTTTAATGGATTGGCCTCATGGTTAGGAAAATTCCCATCCAGTTCAAAGTAAAGAGGGATAATTTCGATAGGAAGCCCTTCACAAACGACCGGCACAACCTTCCCTGCCATACCATTCCCGGCATCTATTACCACACGAAGGTGTCTGAGATTGCTGGCAAATTTCAAGACGTGCTTCTTATAATCGCTGAAGATGTCGCTTTGGATAACCTTGCCAAGTTGCTCTCCGCGAGGCGGGTGATATTGTTTTGTTAGTTTTGCAATGCGTCCTATCCCCGTTTCAAAACTCAGTGGGATTGCCTGTTCTCTGCAAATTTTAAATCCGTTATATCCGGCAGGATTGTGAGAAGCCGTAACCATTACACTTCCATCGTATTTGTAATGGCCCACAGCAAAATAAGTCATCTCCGTTGCAACGACTCCGACATTAACGACATTCAGCCCGGCTGTGCATAAACCCTCGATCAAGGCATTGGTAAGCGATTTCGAGGAAGGTCTCATGTCCCTGCCCACGACTATGTTTTTAACATTCGATTTTTCTTCCTTAAAGAATTGGGCGATTGAAGACCCGATCTTGCGCGCCGTCAGATCATCAATCTCAGATGGATATTTCCCGCGGATATCATAGCTCTTAAAAATACCCATGGAAAGTTTAGATTCAGGCTGTGAATGATTAAAACTCTTTGGCTCTACCTTGTCCAGACATACATTGCATTTGGGATAATTCACTCGCTGTCTGCCCCTGCATACGGAATCGCTAATGGTATACGATTCACCTGGACAGCGGTGCGGTTTTTCTTCTCTTTCCATTATTCGTTCTTTTTTCATAACTATTACTCCTCAAGCAATTTTTTGCCAGCATCAAAAGCCTGTTGTAATAATTCCTGCCTCTTGCTTGCAATCCCTTTCTCTTCGAGCCCGGCACATAATATGTCGCCTACATATTGAGTATCTAATACATGGAAAAAGGCCTTTATTGTTTTTACCGCACCGGCAAATAATCCTTCTCCAGTATCGCGGGCTGCAGTTGCAATAAAAAAACCTTTAGCAATCCTTCCCTCATCTCTGATAGACAAATGTAAGACATATTTTCGAGCCCAAAACGCCTGGCAACGGTCTATAAACGCCTTCAATTGTGCGCTCACACCCATAAAATAGATAGGGGATGCCACCATGATACCATCCGCACCCACAAGTTTTGGATACATTTTTTGCATATCATCGGCTATAACACAATCCCCTTTTTCCCAACACCCGCCACACGAGTTACACGGCGCAATCTGTAAATCGCGGATAATGATCTTTTCGACATTGGCGCCGCTTGATTCAGCGCCTTTTACGGCACTGTTCAGTAATATATCAGAATTCCCTTCTTCACGGGGACTGCCTAAGATGGCAATTATTTTTTTCATTTTTTCTGTAATAAATTTTTAAAATATGTAAGGGTCTTGCGCAACCCCTCTTCACGGGAAACTCTTGGCTCCCATCCTAAAATCCTCTTCGCCTTTGAAATATCAGGCTGACGAATCTTTGGATCATCCTCAGGAAGCGGTTTAAATACAATCTTGCTCTTGCTGCCCGTAAGGGCGAGCATTTCTTTTGCCAACTGAAGGATGGTTATCTCTGCGGGATTCCCCATATTTACGGGTTCATGTTCATCCGAAAGAAGCAGTCGGTAAATACCCCCTACAAGATCAGAAACATAGCAGAAACTCCTCGTTTGTGAACCGTTTCCAAATACTGTGATATCCTCACCGCTCAATGCCTGACACATAAAGTTCGGTAACGAACGGCCGTCTTTTATTCGCATGCGTGGCCCATAGGTATTGAATATTCTCACTATCCTGGTATCCACCTGATGGTAACGATGATATGCCATCGTCATTGCCTCTGCAAACCGTTTCGCCTCATCATAAACTCCCCGCGGGCCTACAGGATTAACATGACCCCAATAATCTTCCCGCTGTGGATGTATTTGCGGATCTCCGTATACCTCAGATGTGGAAGCCAGAAGAAATCTTGCCTTCTTCGCCTTGGCTAATCCCAAGCTGTTTAGGGTACCCAATGAGCCGACTTTTAAAGTTTGTATCGGAAACTCCAGATAATCAAAAGGGCTGGCTGGTGACGCAAAATGCAATACACAATCAACATTTCCATCAACATAGATATAATCACTCACGTTATGCTTTATAAAGCGGAATTTGCTGTTTCCTATCAAATGGACGATATTCTCTGCTTTTCCTGTCAACAGATTATCGATGCATATAACCTCGTGTCCTTTTTCTGTTAAATAATCACACAGATGCGAACCGATAAATCCTGCCCCGCCTGTAATTACTATTCTCATAAATAGACACCCCCTCGCCTATCGCAAATTGTACTTTCACAAAGCACTTACGGTGAATTCTACAACATTTTCATTGATATTCAAGCGGTAAATCTTACGATAGCACCTTTAGTAACGTATCTAATTTACCTTCTTTTTGTTTAATAAACTTTTCCAAATCAGGAATCACTTTTTGCTTCTCAATTTGCTCTTTTAATTTTAAGCCGATCTTTGGCAATCCGCAAACGACGGCACCCACAATGACTCCTTCCCTTGTGGTAATCATAACATATTCCCTGGGGTTATCCCCTTTAAAGTAAGTTCTCTGCCCCATTTCTACCGTGGCATTACCCCAGCCTATGAGGTTAAACGATAGTTGTCCTACTTTCTTCAGGTAATTGGTTGTTGCGGTATATTTAATTGGTTCACCTCCAGCCATATTATTGCCGGCTATGCGACCCTGTGTACTGGCGTTAAACCAATTAGTCTGAACGATTTGTTTTTTGGAAACAGGATCGGTGATTTGGGCAGAATTCCCAGCAGAAAAAATATCTTTTTCACTGCTTTGAAGGCGTCCATCCACTAAAACCCCTTTATCGATTTTAAGTCCGCTTTCTCGAAGCCAATTGACAGCAGGTACTGCACCAATGGAAAGAAAACAAAATGAAGATTCTATCTGCTTCCCATCCTGAGTCACAATCTTCGCTAACTTGCTATCCACGCCCTCAAATGCTTGAACTTCCGCATTTGTATGCACATTCACGCCCAAACGAGTAAATTCCTCCTGGATCAATTTGCAACCGTATTCGTCAAAAAAGGGCTCACCTAAGACATGCCTCCTGACCAGAAACTTTACCTCCAAACCAATCCTTTTTAACTCCTCCGCCATGTCCATACCTAAAAGCCCGCCACCGACAACAACTACCTGTCTCGCCTCTTTGGCAAATGCCCTCACCTGATCAGCCTGGATTAAATCGTGCATGGTAAATATACCCTTCAGTTCCACTCCTGGAACCGAAGGTTTTATTGGAGCGATTCCTGACGCAATAAGGAGTTTGTCATATCCGTAGCGTTGGCCATCAGAGATCTCGACGACTTTTCTCTCTTTGTCTAACTTAACCGCCCTCGTTCCAAGTCTGAGTCTAATTCTATTTTGCTCGTAGAAATCCAACTTTTTTACCATAATCTCTTCGATCTCGACCTTTCCCACTGCATATTCGGGTATCCTGGGCCTGTAAAACATAGGGACTCTTTCTTCTGAAATCACCGTAATTTCCCCCTTGTTATCGAGATTACGGACATTTTCTGCTGCAGTAATACCGGATGGACCGCTGCCAATAATCAAATAATTTTCTGCCATCAGCAAACCTCCTTCTAAAAAACAAATTTATACCAATCAATATAATATGTCATATGCCTCGATTAATAAACAGAAAATGTGTTTTTTCCTCTGTGAAACCAAGACAAATCAGGCCCCTTTGCAAAACAATTTATTAAGGCTTGTACTGAACTTGATTCAGTGATAAAATCCGTTCCGTGAAAAAACAAACAGAGCCAAAAAAATATCTCGTCTCCTTTGATAGCCATACATCCTCTCACGTCTTTACCGATGTACTGGTCATCGGGAGCGGAGTGGCGGGACTCAGCGCAGCCATACAGGCCGCAAAGCATGGTTCGGTGCTGGTTGTCACGAAAGAAAAAGTCGATGAAAATAATACGGCCTATGCACAGGGCGGAATTGCAGTGGTCTTATCTGAAAGAGATACCTTAATAAAACATATAAAAGATACTTTGGATGCAGGACAGGAATTGTGCGATAAAGCTACGGTAAAAACAATCATTAGCGAAGGCCCCAAACGAGTGCGTGAAATGATTGAATGGGGTGCAGCATTCGACAGGAAAGGCAATCATTTAATCTTTACCCAGGAAGGAGGCCACAGTTTTCCGCGTATTATCCGTGCCCAGGGCGATTCAACAGGCAAAGAGGTAGAGCATACCCTTATCAGTGTTTCGGAAAAAAACAAAAATATCAAAGCCTTTGAATATACCTTCGTCATCGACCTCATTACCAGAGACGGTGTATGTCACGGCGCAGTTACCTGGCATGCCAAAAAAGGAATTGTATTAATTTGGGCAAAGCGTACAATTCTGGCAACAGGGGGATGCGGACAGGTATACCGTGAAACGACCAACCCGGACGTGGCCACCGGCGATGGACTTGCAATGGCGTACAGGGCGGGCGCTGCCTTTCAGGATATGGAGTTTGTACAGTTTCATCCCACAACACTCTATATTGCAGGAGCAGTGCGGTTCCTCATTACAGAAACAGTACGAGGGGAGGGAGGAATATTAAGAAACAAAAATGGCGAACGATTTATGCCCAATTATCATCCACAGGCTGAACTGGCGCCCAGAGATGTCGTAAGTCAAAGCATTTTACAAGAGATGCAAAAGACCGACCATACGAATGTGTATGTCGATGTCCGTCATATTCCGAAAAAACGACTGTACGCTCGCTTCCCCAGGATCAGAGAGATTTGTGCCTCTTTTGGAATCGATATTGCTAAAGACCTGATTCCCGTGCGTCCCAGTGCCCACTATATGATCGGAGGCATTAAGGCCGACCGTTTCGCCAGAACTACCATCAAACAACTCTATGCCTGTGGTGAAGTGGCATGTACGGGAATGCATGGCGCAAACCGGCTTGGCAGCAATTCTCTGCTCGAGGGGCTGGTAACTGGTTATATGGCCGGGACGGATGCCTGTAAGTCAATCCAAAAGACCAGGCGTGAATTGTTACCCTATCCCATTCATGAGTCTATCGGCGGTTCAAAGATTAGCTGGCTGGATTTGAATGATATTAGAAACTCCCTAAAGAGTCTTATGTGGAGGGATGCCGGAATCGAACGGGATGAAAGACACCTGCTTGAGGCGGAAGAGATGATTGAAATGTGGTGTAGTTACGTTATAGATAAAGAATTCTCTCATCCCGTAGGATGGGAGTTACAGAACATGTTAATTGTTTCCAGACTTATTGTGGTTTCTGCCCGCAAACGTAAGGAATCCCGCGGTGTCCACCACCGAACCGATTATCCCAAGACCGACAATACCCACTGGAAGAAACATATCGTAATCAAAAAACCAACGTCCTGAGATCACAAACATACTACCACCTCTTTTTTCAATTTTTATTTTAAAGGGTTATTCTATTGGGGAGTGAGATAAAAAAAGGAAATCGCCATAAGTTGGCAATTCTCGTAAAATTATTGCAGGCCTGTTTTTCTTTCCCCCGTCTGCCTGTGGAATTGAAGCAAGAATTACATTACTTTCCTTCATAATCAGGATTCGCCTCTTTTATTAAATCCGCAGAATATTCCGGCTCATTCTTTCCATAAGCCTGCCCCAGGCCTTTTTGAGAAATTACCATCCAGTCTTCTCGCTCTTCATTCATGTGCTTCTGCAAAACGGTTACGATGAGTTTTGTATTCGGTTCAATGTTAAATGGTTCATCTAAAAGTATTTTTTCGCCATCATAATGAGCCTTTAAATGAATAGTATTCATAAAAATAACCTCCTGGATAATTTAGCCATCTTTTTTAATTCTTTCCTCTCTTTCAGTCAAAACTTCTTCATGCCAGGAGGGAGACGATATACTATCCGCTTTTCTACACAAATCATCCCAAACAGTTTCCATGGTTCGGATATTTTCTTCAATAGACATTTTTTCCAAAGGTAAAGTAGTTTCCATTTTATTCTCTTGGTTATAATTCTGAGTTTTTATACAAGCACATTCACTGTATCTTTATTCCACTCTTGTCGGCATCCTAACAAATAGCATAATGACCGTCAAAAGAAATTTGACAGGATTTATTGGTGAAGCGGCAGCGAGACTGATATAAAGATACAATATTCGACATTATGCCGAATCGTGATGACTGTTAGATTTGAGGTGTCCTGATTTATATGGTGGGTCTGGGGTGTAATTGCGCTTGCCGCACAATTTCGGGGACGGCTTCTTCCCATTCAACAGCCATGATATGCACGCCAGCTATGCCTTTGATTTCTCTTACCTGCTCGATGACCTCAAGACATATCTTGATGCCTTCTTCTTTCCCTTTTTTGGCTGCTGATGCGGCTGTCATGCGGTTCATGACCTCATCGGGGACGTCCATGCCGGGTACGTTGTGTTTCATATGCTTGGCCATACCGGCTGACTTGAGTGGCGCCACACCGGCCAGGATGAACGCCTTTTCATGGAGTCCCATGTCGGCAACCATCTTCATCCATTCTTTAAATTTTTTGACGTTGTAAATAATCTGGGTTTGTACGAAATCGGCGCCGGCAGTAATTTTTTTACCAAGCCTGATAGCACGGAATTTAAACGGGTCAGCGAAGGGATTTTCGGCTGCGCCAATAAAGAATCTTGGCTCAGATGTCTTCAATTCCTGGCCGGATTGGAATTTCTTTTCATCTCTAAGAATCTTTACCATCTGGATAAGCTGGATAGAATCTATATCAAAGACACCTTTTGCCATAGGGTGGTCGCCAAACTTCTGGTGATCTCCTGTGAGACACAACAGGTTTTTTGCACCCAGCGCAGCGGCGCCCAGGAGGTCACTCTGGATGGCGATACGGTTCCTGTCACGGCAGGTCATTTGGATGATCGGTTCTAATCCCGCATCAAGAACGATGCGACCTGCGGCAATACTGGACATGCGCACCACGGCAGTCTGGCAATCCGTAATATTAAATGCGTCTCCGTAACCTTTTAATATTGCGGCCTTTTTTTCAATTACTGAACGGTCGGCTCCCCGCGGAGGGCCGAGTTCTGCCGTAACGGCAAACTGGCCGCCTCGAAGGAGTTTTTCCAGGTTGCTGCCAGATTTTAAGTCAGAGGGGTTTTCAATCATAATTTAATAGTAAAGAAATTTTGGACACGGATAAACGTAGATTATCCGGATAAAAAGTTAAAAGATAAACCATCTGTGTATATCTGTAAAATCTGTGTCCCAAATAAATTATTTTTTCATAACCAAATGTTCAAGAATCATCTTTCGTGGATGGTTTTCCATGCCGGTGGTCCAGTCCTTGGGTGGCACAATGGTCTCCATTGTGGCTAAAAGCTGCTGGGTGTCCAATTGGTCATATATCTGATTCCACACGCACGGGGTTTCCTGCGAGACCTCACACTTTCCATTTTGTGAACCGCCGCACGGCCCGTTCAAAAGGCTCTTTGCACACCGGCTTACAGGGCACAATCCACCGGTTGTCGCCAAAATGCAATTGCCGCAGCCGGCACACCTCTCCCAGAAAACCCCCTGTTCGGTCGGTCCACCCATAAAGGTGGTATTTACACCGGGGAAAATCCTTATCTTCGGGAATCTTTCGGCCATGTACTGCACGCCTACACCGCAGGCGATGGAGAGAATGGCGTCACAGTCTTTGATGATTTCTTTAATATCATCAATAAATTCCCATTCGCATTGCCGAAGCGTTGAATCTTCCAGGACTTCAACCTGCCTGCCTTCTAATTTGGCAGAAAGCCTGAGTTGCGCGGCAAGTTCTGTGACCTGTTTTTCACCGCCGGTATGGCAAATCGTTACGCACGAACCACATCCCAGGACGCAGACCTTCTTAAATCCGGAGAGCATCTGCTTGATTTCTTGAAACGATTTTGATGCAGCTACGATCATTTTATCTTTTCCTTCATTTAACCTTCACAGTAATTTTCTTTACCAAGCCCTCTGCGGTAAAGGATACCTTTGCGCTGCCTTTTTTGATACCTGTAAAGGTAAATGCAACCATACCGTTAGCATCGGTAGCCCCTTCTTCTGGGGAAACGGATATCTTTTTCATACCAGCCTTGTCTATTTTTACCTTTACCGTTATACCTTCTGCAAGACAACCGTCTTTTTCCTTTACGGTAACATTAACAACGTCGCTCTCTTTGTTTTTAATCGTTAACTTACCCTGTGATGTAGCAATTGACGCTGGATTGCACTCCGTAGATTGAGCTGAATTGACGGCATACTTGAGGTCGCCGTTCGTATTATCAAAATAGCTGATATGTGCGTTACCTGCTGTGTCGAGGACTATGGAGGTATAGTAACCTACCTCTCCATCACTGTCCACCGTTGCCGTTACCCATGAGCCTGTAGCATTCGTGGCATATTTGAGGTCGGCGTTAGTTGCATCAAAATAGCTGATATGTGCGTTGCCTGACGTGTCGAGCGCTATGGAAGTGTAGTAGCCTACATCGCCATTGCTGTCCACTGTTGCTGCTATCCATGAACCAGAGGTGTTGGTGGCGTACTTGAGATCGCCGTTGGTCACGTCATAATAGCTGATATGCGCGTTGCCTGATGTATCAATTTTTATGGACGTATTTCCGCCTACGTCACCGTTGCTATCCACTGCCGTTGTTGCCCATGAGCCAGAACCATTGGCGGCGTACTTAAGGTCGCCGTTAGTCACGTCATAATAGCTGATATGTGCATTGCCTGACGTATCGAGCGCCAGAGAGGTATTCCATCCTACGACTTCACTACTGTCAACGGTTGTTGTTACCCACGAGCCAGAACTATTGGTGGCGTACTTGAGGTCGCCGTTGGTTGCGTCGTAATAACTGATGTATGCGTTACCTGACGTATTGAGCGCCAGGGAGGTGTCGTAGCCCACATCGCCGACGTCGTCCACCGTTGTTGTTACCCATGAGCCGGTAGCATTGGTGGCATATTTGAGGTCGCCATTGGTTGCATCGTAATAGCTAATGTATGCATTGCCTGATGTGTCGAGCGCTATGGCGGTATTCTTCCCTACATTCCCGGCACGGTCCGCCACCGTTGTTACCCAAGAGCCAGAGGCATTGGTAGCATATTTGAGGTCGCTTTGAGTCGCACCATAATAACTGATGTGTGCATTACCGGATGCATCAAGCGACAGGGAGGTATTCCAGCCTACATCGAGAGCACTGTCTACAGTCTCTTGCGTCCATGAAGCGGCAAATGTGTTTGGAACGACCAGAGCGAGATTGATAAACGCTAAATACAGAACTGCCGAAAACCATTTATAAATCATATTTCACCCGCCTTTTAGAATTTATACTAAATTCCGTAGTTCTTCTACCATCTTGAAGGCAATGTCAATAATTTCTCTGCCATTCTGCGAGGAGATAAAATGGGTCTGAAACCTTCTGGTGTCCATTCCCAACCCGCTCAGCATCTGCGTGGCATATTTCGTCCTTCTTTCAACCCACTCCTTCTCTTTACAGAAATGGCATTCCTCGTCCTTGCACGCAGTTATCAGCACTCCGTGTGCGCCCAGTTCAAACGCCTTTAAATACAGCGATGGGTCTACCTTGCCCAGTCCCAACACACCTATTCTCCCGACATGGGGGAAAAGTAAATTGTCTACGGTATCGGCTTCGTCCTCATTATATGCGCTATATTGGCAATAAAAATTTATGATGAATGGTTTTATCCCCTGGATATATTTATCTTTAAAAACTGCCTCCAGCGCATCTTTGCCGCGGTCTTCCAGAGAAGTCTTAAAACTTATGGCCTTTGCCGGACACTCTACAATACAGAGACCGCATGACTGGCAATCTCCGTTGATGTACGCAGTCGTGTCGCGCTTTGTAATTTTAGGCACTTCAAAAGGGCATGTCCTCACGCAGGTGAGGCATCCAACGCATAGGTTGTCGTCCACAAAAGCACCGGCGCCGCAGTTCATGCACCGCTGCGCCTCTTTTACTGCCGTATTCAAGGAGAAACCCAACTCCACCTCGTCAAAGTTAGTCAGCCTTTTATCCGAAGGCATGG
>Ga0209324_10000051_pt1 | contig 65838 bp, 58 predicted proteins | sample Rifsed19ft3_FD_184015 | JGI IMG/M metagenome (GOLD analysis project Ga0209324, IMG submission 184015) | Soil microbial communities from Rifle, Colorado, USA - sediment 19ft 3 (version 2) | ecosystem: Environmental > Terrestrial > Deep subsurface > Rock core/Sediment | place: Rifle, Colorado...
GAGCCGGTAACGCAGTCCACACTGCGGGTGGTGAATGCATTCTGGGGGCTTGATGACAGGCTGGCATCTCAACGGCAATTTCCCGCAATTAATTGGTTGACCAGCTACTCCCTGTATCTGGACGTTGTGGATGAGTATGCCATTGCCAATATCCATAAGGATTGGAAGGTATGTCGTGTTAAGGCCATGGGGATATTGCAAAAGGAGGCAGAACTAGAGGAATTAGTGCGATTGGTAGGAATTGATTCCCTTTCCCCAAGGGATCGGCTCCTCATGGAAGTTGCCCGAATCATTCGCGAAGACTTCCTGTATCAGAATGCTTACGACCTCCGCGATACGTATACCTCCTTGAAAAAGCAGTTTCTTATGTTAGCTGTAATTATCGGGTTTTACGATAAGGCAAATGAGCTGTTGCAATCCAATGTTGAGCTGTCGGCAATAATTTCCATTTCTTCACTTTCAGACATTGCTCAGATGCGTTTTATCCCAGAGGAGAATCTTGGTGAGTTTGAGAAGCTGGAAGCAAAGATGATGGATGAATTAGAAAGATTACATCAGACAGATAAAAACAACATTTGAAACCACAGATTGCACAGATTTCACAGAAAAAAACATAGAAATCTTTGAAACGTATTGACCTAAAGGCGGTTATAGATCCATGGAACAAGATCCAAGAACACATGCAATTATCGGGGCGGCAATGGAGGTGCATAGAATTGTAGGACCAGGACATCTGGAGGCAGTTTATCAGGAATGTTTGGAAATTGAGTTCAAATTAAAAGATATTCCATTTATTTCCCAACCAAGCTTGGAAATATTTTATAAAGAGCAAAAGTTAAAAAAATATTATGTTCCTGATTTTATTGTTTACAATGGAGTTGTAGTCGAAATAAAAGCAGCGCAGTCCTTATCGAAGGTTGATGAAGCACAGTTGATAAATAGCCTTGTTATTAGTCGCCATAACACAGGATTACTTTTAAACTTTGGTGAGGAATCACTTCGTTATAGAAGATTCAAAAATTGAATTTTATCAAAATAGATTACAAAGATTTGAAGACAAATTAAAAAATCTGTGTAATCTGCGAAATCTGTGGTTAAGTTTTGATATTATTCGTTTCGAGGCAGAGAATTGCTTAAGGAATATTTGAATATTCAGGATATTATCGGCCCTCTCATCCTGTTACAGGATGTAGAAGGGGTCACCTATGGTGAACTTGCCGAGATAAAACTATCCAGCGGTGAGATGCGTCGTGGAAGGGTTCTGGAAATTGCAGACCGCAGGGCGCTTGTACAGGTATTCGAGGGAACGCGTGGGATCGCCAGGGATAATGTTAAGATAAAATTCCTGGGCAAAGGGATGGAGATCGGTGTATCGCCTGATATTATCGGAAGAATCTTCAATGGCGCCGGTGAAACGATTGATGGCGGCCCTCCGGTCATTCCAACAAAGTATTTAAATATTAATGGCAATCCTATTAATCCCTGTGCCCGTGATTATCCGAAGGAATTTATCCAGACGGGTATTTCTTCTATTGACGGAATGAACTCCCTCGTGCGTGGTCAGAAGCTGCCAATCTTTTCAGGCGCAGGTCTCCCGCATGCAAAGATTGCGGCGCAGATAGCGCGGCAGGCAAGGGTGCTTCAATCTGATGAAAAATTTGCCGTGGTCTTTGCGGCCATGGGTGTTACTTTTGAAGAGGCAAATTATTTTATAACTGATTTCAGGAAGACAGGCGCTATCGAACGGGCGGTGCTCTTCATTAATCTGGCTGACGATCCAACCATAGAGCGTATCGCCGTGCCTCGGATGGCGCTGACCGTGGCCGAATATCTTGCTTACGAAGAAGATGCTCACATCCTGGTCATACTCACCGATATGACGAACTATTGCGAGGCGCTTCGTGAAATCTCTGCCGCCAGGAAAGAGGTGCCCGCGCGCCGCGGTTATCCGGGTTATTTGTATACCGATCTCGCTACCATCTATGAACGTGCTGGTCGTGTAAAAGGCAAAAGAGGTTCGATTACCCAGATACCTATTCTCACGATGCCAGAGGACGACAAGACACATCCTATTCCCGATCTTACGGGCTATATTACTGAAGGACAGCTTATCCTCAGCCGATTACTTCACATGCAGGGCATTTATCCCCCCATTGATGTTCTGCCATCACTTTCCCGGCTTAAAGATAAGGGAATTGGCAAGGATAAGACGCGGGAAGACCACGCTGACGTTGTAAATCAGCTCTATGCGGCCTACGCCAGAGGAAAGAATGTAAAAGAGTTGGCCGTTGTGCTGGGCGAATCAGCGCTGACGACAACGGATGTGCAATACATAAAATTTTCTGATCTTTTTGAGAAGATGTTCCTTTTGCAGGGTGAGAAAGAGGACAGAACGATCGAAGAGTCGCTCGACCTTGGCTGGAAGATTTTAGGGTATTTACCTAAAACTGAATTGAAAAGAATCAAACCGGTATATATTGAAAAATATTACAAACCATTAACGTTCGAAGCATATATTTAATGAATTTTGACGCAGATTATCGCAGAGGAAAACCAATAGTATTAGACTTTGCGCTCTTTGCGTCTTTGCGGTGAGTAAGACTGTTACTACAATGAAAATACAAATCAATGCCACCAGAATGGAGTTTTTTAAACTGCGCCGAAGACTCTCAACAGCCGTGCGAGGGCATAAACTCCTGAAAGATAAAAACGAGGGGCTTATGAGGGAGTTTTTGCTCCTGATAAGGGCGTATAAGGAGGCACGTCAAAGAGTGGATGCGGATTTACCCAATTGTATGAAGATGTTTGTTCTTGCTCAGATTATCTCTTCTTCCGAAATAATTTCTACTGCCTTAGAACAATCGAAAGGAGCATTAGAAATAAAGGTTTCTGAGAGGAGTATCTTGAATATTAAAGTGCCTGTATTCGATGTGTCAATAACGGAAAATAATTCGTACAGCCTTGTGGATACCCCCGTTGACCTTGACGATGCAATTTTACAACTGAAGGAATTTTTCCCTCACATGGTGAAAATTGCTGAATTAGAACAGTCCATTCGTCTGTTGGCAAAGGAGATTGAAAAGACACGCCGGAGGGTGAATGCCCTGGAATACGTGCTGATTCCGCAGTTACAGGAATCCATAAAATTTATTAAAACCAAGTTGGATGAAATGGAGCGCTCAAACATCAACAGGCTTATGAAGATAAAAGAGATGCTGGTATCGAAAACTGTTGTTTGAATAATTTCAGATACATTGTAGAATAAGTTGGATTCGTCATTTATTTATAGTAAACGTAATAAATAAGTATACATGCACGTGTCATTGCGAGGGCGATAGCCCGAAGCAATCTCCGGGGTTTGGATTGCTTCGCTTCGCTCGCAATGACAACTTTCTTTTTACGTTCACTATAGATTGACATTTGTAATAGGTAAGCTTTTGCGCAACCGAGACGGTTACGCTACCAGTATGAAATTTCTGTATATTAAATGAAATACCACGTGAACCTCAAATTATTTTGGAAAACATTATTTATATTCCTTTGTGCATTTCCTCTGGGGAATATTCAAGCCCAGCTCGCAGACAGCCCGTGGCCAATGTTTCGTCATGATTTGAAGCACACGGGGAGAAGCTCGTATACTGGTTCGAGCAAAAATTATCTTCAGTGGGTTTATCCGGTAGGCAGCAGCACCTCCACCCCGGCGATCGGTACAGACAGCACGATTTATGTAGGCTCGTATGACAGTAATTTGTATGCAATTAATCCGGATGGCACACTAAAGTGGAAGTACGAAACAGGAGATGTTATTGAGTCGTCCCCTGCTGTTGGAACCGATGGGGTTATTTATGTCGGTTCCAATGATAATAATGTGTATGCCATTAACCCCGACGGTACGCTCAAATGGAGTTATTCAACAAGTGGAGATGTCGTTTCCTCTCCTGCTGTGGGCACAAACAGTACCGCCTATGTGGGTTCGTATGATGGGAATCTCTACGCAATTACTAGGGAGGGAACATTAAAGAAGGATAAGCATCTGGGCAATCAGGTCTATTCGTCCCCCGCTGTTGGCAACAATGAAATTATCTATATTGCATCGAGGAATGATAAATATTTTTATTCATTGGACTCCAATTTTGGCACCCGATGGTCTGCGCGCCTATTAGATTTGATAGAGTCCTCTCCCGCCGTTGGAGGCGATGGCGCAGTATATATCGGATCTGACAAATTATATGCCTTCACCGAATCTGGCAGCTACTCAGGCAGCAACTGGCCATATTCAACAACTAATGAAAATGAGCCGCTTCTCACCTCATCGCCTGCAATCAGTAGCAGCGACAATATCTATTTTGGCGCTGAGAGCGGTTTTTATGCATTATATTCCAACGGTAATGAAAAGGGGATTGTCAATACTATCGGTGCAATTGGCAGGAGTTCACCCGCTATCGATGCCAGCGGCAATGTCTATATCTGTACGAACAGCGGCTTATATGCATTGGATACGAATTATGTCAAAAAGTGGACGTATCCCATCAAGGATGAAAATGCCTCACCCATTATCGGCGCTGATGGCACTATCTATGTGCATTCCTCGGATGGAAAACTTTACGCTGTAGGCACCTCTTCCGCTGTAGTAAAGACAATAGCAACAGATAAAACATCTTTAAATATTGTTGAAGGCAAGTCTGGGACGATAACAGCCACGACATACGATGCAAACGATCTTTCCCTTTCCGACATTGTCTTGAATGCCTCCATTGATAATGATTTAGTTGCTACCGTTTTAACAGGTTCGGCAACTACTGATGCCAGCGGTCAGGCGGTGTTTACGATAAGTGGTAATGCCGTGGGAAAAACGAATCTTTCGATAACTACAAATAGTACCTCCACTTTGATTCCCGTTACTATATCACAAAAATCTGGACTGGTTATGAATTCTTTGGATATTACCCCTTCAAAGCTTATCGTTGCAAAGAACGCCTACGGCACCATTACCATAAAAACACTTGATGCAAATGAGACCAGGATTCCTAACGTCTATATAAAGGTCTCAAATAACAATACGAGTAGTGTGTCAATTGAAGGGGACAAGGTGACAGACGATGTCGCCGAGGCGTCCTTTTTAGTAACAGGCATTGAAGAAGGTAGTGCTTCGATAACTTTTACCGCAGATAGCGTTTCAGGCACAAGCACGGTCAGTGTGGTTGCCCCAAATACGATTGAATTGGAATCAACTTCATTAAGTATAAATGAACACGAGAGCTCTACGGTTACGACTACCGTTAAAGATGCAAATGGGGATGTCATGGCAGATCAAAGTGTATCGGCTGTGTCAGCCGATACCAGTATTGCCTCCGTAGACGCACAGCAGACTGCCGATGAGAATGGGAATGCCTCTTTTACCGTTACCGGTAATAGCATAGGGAATACGACGGTTACATTTACATCAGGGAGCGCAACATCGGCTCTGTCGGTTTCTGTGGTATCAGGAGGGGTATTAACCTCTTTAGATATTGAGCCGGACAAATTAAGTATCATTTTAAGTTACAGCGGTACGGCAACGGTAACTGCGCTTGATCAGGATAACAATTCCATGACAGGCATTGATATTGCCGCCACAAGTGATGATACCAATATAGTAACCGTTGATAACAGCCGAACAACAAACGCCGATGGACAGGCATTCTTTTCTCTTTATGGCATTTCAGCAGGGAGTACGACAATAAATTTCACAGCAGATAGTATTTCACATTCACTGCCTGTTTCAGTATTGAATACTGTTCCTTCGTCACTGACCTTGAGTAAGAAGAAACTCAATGTGTATTTAGGACAGACAGGGACGATAACGGCAACAGTAATCGACCAGAATAACTCACCCATATCGGATATTACGGTAGAGGCGAATAGCAGTAATACCGGTATTGCAACAATTGACTCGAATAAGACAACCGATGACGATGGTAAAGCCTCATTTGGGGTAACGGGTATATCGGAAGGAGAGACAAATATAACCTTGAGCACAGGAACATTGACGGCATCTGCATCGGTAAGCGTCATCGAGCTGATTCCTTCGACCATCCTGATTGACGAGAATTTATTAGAATTGTCGCAGTGCGAAAACGGCAGCGTTACCGTTTCGGTATATGATAACACAGGCATACCGATATCGGGCGTAACGGTCAACGCCTCTGTGTCAAAGAAGGAAACGCAGGAACCACATATTACTATGGATAGTTCAAGCGTTGTTACCGATGAAGACGGTGAGTCTTCGTTTTCCATCACGGGTTTACGTAAGGGGAGGGCGACTATAAAATTTAGCGCCGATGACCTCAGCGAGAAATTGAAAGTCCGTGTAAATAAAGCGCGAATAGTTTCTGTAGAAACAACAGACAGCATCACCATAAAGGTTCTTCAGGGTGGTAAGCCAAAGTCCGGGGTAACGATAACGGCCGAAAGCAGCGATACGGATGTTGTCCTCGTGACCAGACAAAAGAAAACGAATGCGAAGGGTGAGGCCAAATTTATCGTTACCGGTGTGGAAGAAGGAAGCGCAATAATCACTTTTTCAACAGACAGCAGTTCGTCCAGTTTAAAGGAGAATATTACAGTTATTAAAACGGCGCAGGTGGAACTGAGTGAAAGTGATGTTAGCATACCCGCCGGGACAAGCCAAAGCATAACGGTGACAGCACGCGATGCTAATTCTGATCCTGTGACAGATACCACCGTATATGCGACCGTTATCAGTGGTGAAAAAAAAATTGAGGTAACGCCTTCCGAGCAGACAACTGACGAGAATGGTAGTGCCTCTTTTACCATTAAAGGCATAAAGACGGGTAATGCACGGGTAGAGATCGGGGTATGCGGTATATCTGAAAAGATTACGGTAAAAGTTTTACCGTAGTGTGTAGGGGCGGGTTTCAAACCTGCCCCTACGATAAATACGATGCCTTTCCCCCGCCCCTGGTGGGAGGGGTTAGGGGAGTGGGATGAACTGATACAAACTTTTTTAACTGAAAATTATGGACAAGAAAAAACTCTTTAAAGTCTACGAAGAAATCTATGCAACAAATTTTGGCTTTATGTCTTGCATAGAGAAGTGTGACGGTCGCTGTGAACAGAAGCCGTTGTCTGTGTTATTGCCGTATGAGGACGAATTTATCTTTAATCGCAGCGGTAAACATATATGCAACGAAAGGCTCGAATTACTGGGGGGGACGCTTGAAATTATTGGCAGTACCTGTAATTTTACGGATGGAGTAAAATGCTTCATTCACGAACATAGACCCATCGCCTGCCGGTTGTATCCTTTTTATCCAAATTTGACAACTGATAATGAATTGGAGCTGCTCATCGATGAGACCTGCCCGCTAACGGAGGCGTTGGTTATGGATACAGCCTATGTATCAAATGTCATCTCTGCATTAAACAAGCTCATACCATTGATTGACGACAATTACTGGAAAATGCTGAATCATGTGCCGTCACATCTCTGGGATGCAACCTGCAAAGAGAGGCGTGTCTGCATATTGAGGGGAAAATAATAGTTTTAAGCGTTTTCTCAGCGCTTCTGCGGTTTATATGAAGGTGTGTCGCTTATTTAAAGGAGAAAAACCATGAAGAAGAGTGTCCGTTCTGTTGCGATATTATTCTTATTATTCTCTTTTACTGCGTCTTTTTCCCACAGTTCCGATTTCATAAAGAAGAGAAACACGGGAATTTTAGTCGTTAAAACCTGGGACACTGAATGGAATAAGTTGGGGAATGTTTCTTTCGCCCTGGATGACAAAGAGTATAAAACGAATAATAAAGGTAGGATGAAGATACAAATCGCTGCTCGTGATACACATACCATAGAATTTGGAGAAGTAGAAGGCTATACCATTAATACCCCAGAAGGTGGAATCCAGACATTTGAAATCGAGCCAGGCAAAAAGAAGATAATCGTGGCAATTTATGAAAAGACTGTAACAGCTACTCCAACGCCTTCGCAGACGCCAAAACCAACGGCAACGGCAACCGCCACTCCAAAAGCTACAGTAGTTCCCACAGCTACGCCTGTTACAAAACCTACGGCAACCGTAACTGCTACTCCGACCCCCAAAACCGTGACTATTCCATGGCAAATGTTTCATTACAATGCCCAACATACCGGTCAAAGTCATTATAATGGGCCGCATTCTGATACTGTTACTGTGAAATGGACATATACACCAAGTGGTATTACGGAAGGGACTGTGCCGAACAGTATAAGCATAGATTCAAACGGCACTCTTTACGTAACGGCTGCAAACAAACTGCTTGCCATAGATTCCGACGGGAATCTGTTATGGAGTAAGGATGTTGGCGGGATAGGCGCTACGGCAATATCTTCAGATGAATCCACGATCTATGCAGTAGGTGGTAAAGTACTTTACGCCTTTAGTTCGTCCGGGGAGAAGCAATTATGGAGCTTTACAGACCCGACCGATAGTATTTATGGAGAACCGAACGTTGGCTCTGACGGTACAATCTACATCGGTTCCTGGGATACCTATGTTTACGCGGTTAATTCTGATGGTTCGCTGAAATGGAAATATCAAACGGACGGCGCCATTGCCCCGCTGGCTTCTCCGACATTGAGTAACGACGGAAGTACAATCTATGTGGGCAGCGGAGACCGGAATAAAGACGAAGGCGGTACCCTGTATGCACTAAATTCAGATGGAGAATTGATATGGAAGGTAGAGAACCTGGATGGCGGGAGGGTGAGCGGCGCAGTGGTCGGTTCTGATGGAACAATATACGCTACCGGTTCGGGCAGGGTTCATGCCTTTGATAAGGATGGTAAAAAGTTGTGGGAGTCGGATAAAGACACGGCATCAAGTCTGACTCCGTCTTTATCATCGGATGGAACACTTTATGTAGGTACTTCGGATGGCAAGGTATATGCTATTAATTCTTCTAACGGCAAATCAAAATGGTCCAATCCCTACCCGACAGGCCCAAATCCGGATTCCACAGGCGATCAAAAAGATCCACAATATGGTGTGCTGGCAACAATCGTGATTGGAGCGGATGGGGTTATCTATGTTGGCGCAATGGACGGCGTGATGCATGCCCTTAATACCGACGGTTCCGTGTTATGGAAATACACGACCGGAGATAACATCAACGAGAACTGTCCTGCCATAGGTCCTGACGGAAGCCTGTATTTTAGTTCCGCTGATAAATATATTTATGCGATTAAGGATAAATAAAATTTCGTATCAATTTAGTTTTTTGAAAAACAACATTCATGCATTCGTCGTATTTACCGTAGGGGCAGGTTTCAAACCTGCCCCTACACGGTGCATATTATCTAAAGGAGAAAAGCCTTGAAGACGAGTGCCGATCCAGGCAGAGGACCGGTATGGTCGGCATTTGGCGGGGGATAAACCACCCGCGCTACTTATGAACGAACATAAGGTAGGGGCTGAAAATCTTCAGCCCCTACCTGTTTTAGCCAGATTGAGCCTGATAGCAGATGTTACCTGCAATCATGGTAAAGATGTTTTTTGAGGCAGTGTCGAGGAGTTGATTATAAATATTTCCATCGTGAGTATCCGGTAGCCTGACTCCGCATAGGTCTGCCTCAAAACCTTCCTTGATTTGACCTGTCTTAGATTCTAAACCCAGCGCCTTTGCCCCGTTTATCGTGGCCATTGTGAGTAGTGTATTTGGTGGAATTGAGTGATGAAGAAATAAAAATTTCATCTCATCCAGGATATTCAGGCTGTCATTACTGGCCAGGCTGTCAGTGCCCAATCCAACATTGATTCCTGCATCCAGAAGCTTTTGGACAGGATGGTTCGCGTGACCAAAGAAATGGTGACTTCTGGGACAGAATGCGACACTTGCGCCAGAGGATTTAATTGTGGAGATTTCCTCGTCGGTCACGTAGTTACAATGGATAAGGAGTAAGTGATTTCTGAGGATTTCTGTTTCATTCAGATACTGAATGGGGGTAAGCCCTGGAGCTTGCCAGTTATCAGGCATAGCCCGAAGCTGTCTCAGAAACGCAGGAAAGCTTCCCGTGCCTTTTGTCAGAAATTCTATTTCGTCCTGTGTCTCTGCAATATGGGTACAAACTGGTGTGTCTCTTTCGGCTGCGAATTGGGCAATTGCTTGATACAATTCCCTTGAAACAGAATAGGGGGCGTGGGGGGATATTCCTATCGAGAGCAGGTCATCTGGTATAATTGTGGATAATTCTGATTGCGTTTTTTTAAGGACATCATTTGCGTGGTCGGGATTCAGATCAATGACCTCCTTATAAACGACCTTGCGTAGAGGACTCTTTTTTAATACAGAAAAAGAATACCCAGTATTGGCAATATCTGCTACCGTTGTGGTGCCTGACTCAACGCAGAGGGTAATCCCTTTTTCTATGGAAGATATATAGTCCTCCTCCTTCCACCGAATCCTTGTTCCTACAATCTGAAAGACCCAATGGGTAAAATTACTTGTGGGCTTGATGCGATTGTGCAAGTTGGTCAAGTCAAGATGGGTATGGATATTGATAAGACCGGGTATGATAATGGCGTTGCCCAGATCGATAATTTTATCAACATTGGTAAGCGCCTTAATCTCATCAAATGTTCCGACACGGTGTATCTTTGTCCCTTTGACTGCAATAGCACTATTTTCAATACAACTCTCTGGATTTGTAATAAGGTATTTGGCTTTTAAAATAGTAGTCATATTTTACGATGAATTCCTTACATTCCCATACCCTTTTGTCTTCCAATCCTTGTCATAAATTATTAAGTGATTGTCTTTAATGATAATATGTTCTTTTACATTTCCCTGATTATCGTATATGTCGATTGTTTTGCGCTCTGTTTGCCAGTTTTGTGAAGATAAAGAGGCACATCCTGAAATCGTGAGACAAAGGATTAACCGTACAATCTTCCAGATTTTCCCAAATATCGTATCCATAGCGATACTTTACAAGCTAATTGGACACACAAGAGATCTACCCAATTCGCAAATATTTCCTACCAGGAGTTGACTTTTTATTAGACCAATGTTTTCGAAACTTTCTTTTTGGGCTCAGCTATATCTGGTGTCATCCATTCTGGTAATGGTTCTCCAGTTACCTTGCTGTAAAGGGTTTCTGGCGCAATGTCCACATCATCAGGCCAGCATAATACACCCAACTCTTTGTTAATATAAAACCGCTTAAAATATTCAATATCAGAAAAGCGGCTGAAAACACCGCCTTTCTGTATATAGCATTGCAGGTCAACAATTCCTTTTTTCCCATTATCGAATGTAAGTTCTAATTTATAACCTTCAATATATCTTACTTCAACAACATCATAATACATTTTAGTTAATCCTCCTACTTTAAAGGTTCAATTGGAAATAGAGACATCTTTTCCCTTGCCAAATTCCAATTCTTTATAAGTTCATCTTTCTGAATCTCAGCCCACTCCATTACAAGTCCCAATGCCCGTGGTGGCAAATAACCCTCCAGGACGGCAAAATCCGCTATTCTAATCGCTGCCTTGTAACTTCCGTATCTTGCATGAAAGTGAGGCGGATTGTGATCACTGTGAAACATCGCTATTATAATCCCAAAAAATCTGCATATTTCTGGCATATCACTATTCTTTCAAGTACTAAATCTCAAACCAATTGTATTAAGTATCCGTTATCCAATCATGCCAGTCATTGCCGATATCTCCCCGCCTTTTGTATCGTTCCATCAATGACGGACACTGGCAGATTACCTTCTGCCGTTTTAGATTTTTTGCAATCTCACGGATAATGCCGGGAAAATTGGATACGGCCTTTTCCACCGCCTTGCGGTCGGCGTCGTCGGAAAGCCCTTCAAATAATTCTCCTGCCTTGAACGGCCTGTCAACAATGCCTTCTGCGTAATTGGTAACGTAGCAGATAGCCGCGTAACACATCTCCAGTTCCTTTGCTAAAAAAACCTCAGGAATAAGGGTCATGCCGACCAGATCGCATCCGTAAGATTTATATTTTCTTATTTCAGCAGGCGTTTCTAATCGAGGTCCTTGAGTGCACACATACGTGCCCTTGTCGGAAAAGCCAAGATGCAGGTTCTTTAATGAATTGATGGTACATGCTCTTAATGTAGGGCAGAATACGGGAGATTGCCGGATAAATCCTATCCCCTGATTTTTGTAAAAGGTGGATTCCCTGCCGTGTGTCTCGTCTACAATATCGTCAACAACGACATATTCGCCGATTTGATAAGACTTGTTGATAGCGCCGGGGCCAGACCACGAGACGATCTGTTTGACCCCAAGTTCCTTGAGTGCGTAAATATTAGCCTGGTAATTAACGAAAGGGGCTGTGAGGCTGTATCCCTTTTCGCCGTGCCGTGAGATGAAGATCATCTCGATATCTGAATTATGAATATGGTATACAGGCTGTGAAGGCCCGAAGGGCGTTTTTATCTCGCCCATCCTTTCCCCCTGAATACTGCCCCTCTGGAGCAGGTCGTAAGCCTGACTGCCGCCAATCACGGCAAAAGGTGTGTTAATGTTATATTTCATATAAGGGTTAATTCATATTACATGGTTGTCTATCTACTACTATAAAATAGTTGAAATGGGCGTTAGAGAAGAAAACGCAGGTGTAACAAAGTTCATTAAGAAACCGGCTAAAAAAGCAATACACAGATTAAAAGGTAAATTTTTCACGTTTTATTGCCTCCTCCTTTTTGTTAAAGCGAATTAACCCTCTTCTAAGGCGTTTATTCTTTATGAATCAATTCCCTTTCTATTGCTTTTTGAACAAGCTGATTTAATGACAAGCCTTTCTTGGTCGCTGTTTCAACTGCCCGTCTGTGTATTTCCGGAGACACACGAACATTAAAACTACCCTTGTATGACCTCAAAGGCTCTTTGCCTTGCTCCTTGCAAAGTTCAATATAATCGTCTACTTCCTCATGAAACGCCTTTATAAGCTCATCCACGCTTTTGCCCTCGAAGGTTACAAGGTCATCTATGCCCTCTATTTTTCCATAAAATACCTTATCTTCTGCATTAAAATGGACTGAACCAATAAAACCCTTATACGATAAGACATCCTTCATTTTATTAACCCCCTGCTTCTAAGTTCTTCCTCTATATAATCCAATTGATACCGTTTAAGCTCAGGTCCTGGATGAGGTTTATGAAGCTTGATGATGTGCTTGCTCTCCGGATGTATAAAGGCCACCCTCGACCCAGCCGTCTTGCCTGTGCTTATATTCTTATACCCAAAACCAGCCAAAAGCCTTTTAAGCTCATCATAGGTAAAATCCTTTGGCTTCGACAAAAAACGCTTTAATAACTTCTCTGCCTTGCTCATCAAATAATAATAGCATTAATGCCGAGGAATGCAACCGCAATTTAGTTGCCGTACACCTCGTTTGTTTTTACATACGACTTTGTTCTTCTTTATTCCCGTACGCTATAATTCCTGCCTGTTTCAGCAATTGATATAGTCAATTAAGAACGTTGAACTGGAAAATTTAGCATGAGTAGGATAGGTGAAGCGTAAGCGCGCCTATCAATATTATGCTTTCATTGTGATGTATCTGCTTCGCTTGACCCATCCTTACATTGCTGGATGAGGGGCATTTTTGCTGGTTCAATCGTCCTTGATGGAACCAAAATGTTTCGGTTCCGGCTGCAAGCCGTTCGACTGAGCTCACGACGAAGCCTGATAATCAGATAAAAGATAGTTTAAAGATTGTTAAAAAACAATCCCAAAAATTAAATTGCACATGACGAGGAACCTCTAATCAGTATTGTATATGCTTGAAACTTATGTTATATTTAGTATCTTTACAAGAATATTTTGACAATTTAATTGTATAGGAATTTTCATTTTATTTAAGCGGGTTATACGATGTATGGCATAGAGAATCCCCCTTAGACTTCGTCGTGAGCGCTCAGTCGAACGAAAAGGGGGCGGGGGGGTTGTAAAATAGCCCAGAAAAAACACAACCCCCTGAATCCCCCTTTGTTAAGGGGGACTTAAACGGAATAATTTAAGAAGAATGAATGCAAGTTAATTCAAATTTTGAATTTCTCAATTTGAAACAAATACAAAATTCAAAAGTTTGAATACCCAAAACGCTTTATATTTTGAGTTTGACTTATTTGAATTTGTTTCGGATTTCGTCTCTTCCAGATCGTTCGGGTTCGGAATATTCAGAGAATCTAAGCTAATCTTAGGGGATAAGACATGTTACGTGGAATTATATTTGATATGGATGGCACGCTCACGAAACCCAATGTAGATTTTGCGGCGATTGAGCGGGAAATTGGCCAAAAAGTGGGGTTCATTATTGATTATGCAGAAAGGTCGAGCCCTGAGGAACGTGCGAGGGCGTTAGAAATTCTCGAACGTCATGAGGCAAAGTCTGCACTCGAGTCTGAGCTTAATGAAGGGGTACTGGAGATGCTGGAAGTTGTTTCCAAAAAGAAGTTGAAAAAAGCGCTTCTAACCCGTAATTCCCGCAAATCAGTGGATACAGTTCTCCGAAAACATAATCTGCATGTGCATTTTGAGTTTATTGTCAGCCGGGAGGATACAAAACCAAAACCAGCGCCAGATCCCATTTTTTTGCTGAGTAAAAGAATGAATGTCCATACCGATCATTTGCTCATGGTTGGTGATTACAAATACGATATTATGTGCGGCAAGGCGGCTGGGACAAAAACAGCGCTTCTCCGTTACAGAGAGTATGTCGAAACTGAGATATCTCCCGACTTTGAAATAAACAGTATCCGGGAGGTTATTCATATTATTGAGCATTTCGAAAAAGTTGAGGCAGGGATCAATGGGGGACGCAGTGTATAAAAGCAGAATGATTGTGTTTGCGTTTTTGATTGCAGGTATTTTCATTTTCAATACGCTGGTTTTATCCAGTGAGATTTCTAAGCCGAAAAACCTCGGTGACATCCTTGCTGAAATGGAAAAGGCCAATGTGGCATTTAAAACCCTCAAAGCAAGTATTGTCTATACGCGTACGATTACCCTGCTTGAATCCACAGAAATTTCTGAAGGTGAGTTGAGTTACAAAAAGCCAAAGAGGATGTATCTGAAATTTTACCCGCCGCGCAACGAGGTGAATGTCGTGGACGGAAAATATGTATGGGTGTATCATCCGTCAGAGAAACAGGTCGAGAAATATGAGATGATCGACAGCAGACAATCCTCGCAGGGTGTAAGTTTTTTTGAGTTTGGGTATGGGGAATCAGTGGAAGCAGCAAAAAAGGATTATACGATTAGCCTGCTGGATACAAAGGAAGACGGCAAAAAACGGTTTTATATACTCGATTTACAGCCAAAAGACCCTAAGGCGCAGTATTCAGACATCCGGTTATGGGTAGAGGAGGGGGTCTGGCTGCCGGGCAGGATAGAACTCTATGAAAGTCAGGGCGAGGTGGTTAATGTAATTGAGCTTAAAAATATCAAGCTTAACAAGGGCATGTCCGACAAGCTCTTCATATTTGATGTGCCGCGAGGAGTAGAGGTTGTTGAGTTATTTAAGTAGTGTTTGAACGAAAACTAACAAAAAACTGTTATTTCGAGCGTAGCGAGAAATCTTTTGGCCATTGAAATTACATAATAGTTCACCGCAGGGCGCGGAGAGCCCGGAGGAAAACACTTACAAATGAATATACTATTGATATACCCAGAGTTCCCTGATACATTTTGGAGTTTCAAACACGCACTTAAATTCGTGCGTAAAAAGGCCGCCTTTCCACCGCTAGGGCTGCTGACAGTTGCCGCAATGCTACCGTCAGAGTGGACAAAGCGCTTAGTAGACGTCAATGCGACAAGTCTCACGGATGAAGATCTGGCATGGGCGGATTATGCGTTTATCAGCAGCATGGTTGTACAAAGAACATCGGCTCGGCATATTATAAAGCGTTGCAAGGAACTCAGCGTCAAAGTGGTTGCCGGAGGGCCTTTATTCACGAGCGAGTATGAACAATTTGAGAATGTTGACCATTTCGTTCTCAATGAAGCGGAGCTAACCCTACCACCCTTTTTAGAAGACCTGAAGAATAATTGCGCCAGGCGTGTATACAGCACATCTCATTTTGCTGACATTCGAAAAACTCCAGCGCCTCTTTGGGAGTTAGCCGATCTGAGACATTACGCCTCGATGAGCATACAGTACACCCGTGGTTGTCCATTCAACTGCGAGTTCTGCAATGTGACGTCATTATTTGGACGAAGTCCACGTACCAAAACTGCTGAACAAATTGTTACCGAACTGGACAGTTTCTATAGTATGGGGTGGCGTGGATCCGTATTCTTCGTAGATGATAATCTCATCGGGAACAAAAAAAGCCTCAAGAACGAATTGCTGCCCGCTTTAATCAAATGGCAAAAAGGACATGTACCGATCCCGTTTAACACCGAAGTCTCCATCAATGTGGCCGACGATGAATCCCTGATGCACATGATGTCCGAAGCAGGCTTTAACACAGTTTTTGTCGGGATCGAGACTCCGGATACGGAGGGCCTGGCAGAATGTAACAAAAAACAGAACAAAAACCGTAACTTAGTTGAAGACGTGCGGCGTACAAGCAGGCTTTATCGTAGGCTTTGACACTGATACGAAATCTATCTTTCAACGGCAAATTGATTTTATACAGAAAAGCGGAATTGTGTCGGCGATGGTTGGCATGCTTCAGGCCCCGGCGGGGACACGGCTTTACGAACGTCTAAAGCAAGAGGGACGTTTGCTTGGACAGATGTCGGGGGACAATTTAGACGGCACAACGAACATTATCCCTAAAATGGACATTGATACATTCCGGGAAGGATATAAAAAAATATTGAGACATATTTATTCCCCCGAAAACTATTATCAGCGCATAAAGACCTTCTTTCGGGAATATAAAGCGCCAAAGATTAATGCTCAATTTAAATTCAATGATATATTGGCGTTATTTCGTGCCATCTACCACCTCGGTATCCTTGGCAATGAACGTGTCCAGTTTTGGAAACTCTTGTTATGGACGTCCTTTCATCGTCGCGAATTATTACCCCTGTCCGTTACCCTTGCAGTTTACGGCTACCATTTCCGCAAAGTGAGTAAATTACACGTCCTTTAATTTTATAAAAGGAGAACAATCCATGAAGAAACTGATTGTGTTGATGGTTTTGAGTTTGTTTGTATAATGAAAGAAAATCTATAGAGATTGTTGTAATGGTTGCAAACCCAATTCCGGTTAATTAATTTCAAAACAAAGAAAGGAGTCTTATGGAGCAGTTTATTAGCAGAACGGAGAAGATAAAGGAAGGCAGTGTTATTATAGAAGAAGGTAGTTGGGCCTATTACGCTTATGTTTTACAATCCGGCAGGGCCAAGGTCTGGAAAAACATCAATAACAAACAGGTGCTTGTCGGCACATTAAAAGAAGGGGATATTTTTGGGGAAATGAGTTTTTTTGGTATGGCGAAAAGAACCGCCACGGTAACAGCAGACAGCGATGTAATAGTAGGAATGATAACGAAAGACACCTTTATGGAGGCCGTTAATAAACTCCCCAAAGAAGCACATGTCAAACTCGACAAAATGACGCAAGACCTCTTTTATCTTAGCGATGTCTACAGCCGTTTGACGAATTGTTTGCATGAGATATTGAATATTAAAGGGCAGATGATCGATCCCAAGCTTTTCGAGAAAGAGGTTGAAAGCATGCCGGATCTCTTGCGCGAGGTCGTGGGCCTGATGAGTAAACGTTTTGTTTCAGCTATAGACGGAAGTATAAAACTTATGGCACAACTGGAAGAAGCCTCCAGGACTATCGATTCATTATCTACGACACTGATTCGAAATGTAGAAACAGGAAAAGGGCATGGAAAACAGTGCTGTTAAATTTCCGTCGGAAAAGACGAAGCGGATTGTTATGTTCTGTGACCTTAGGAATTCAACAGATATATTGATGGATTTTGAACAAGGTATATACTGTGACATTGAAAATTCAGGAGTAAAAACCTTTACCTATGCAGAATTTATTATGGACGTCCATGAAACGTCCTATAAAGAACTCTATTTAGGGCATGAAAACACCTATGCGGAAATATATGGTGATGGTATGATGGGAATATTCCCTGAAGATAATGCAAAATACATTTTAGAAAATGTTTATAGGCTGACAAAACGTATGCGCGTTTATAATGATTCTTCAAGCATGGGTGTCTTTAAACCCAGAATCGATATTGGTTTTGGGATTACGGTAGGAGCGGTTTCGTTTGTTTATTATCCACTGGACAAACGCCATCATCCGGTAGGGCGATGTGTTCATGAGGCCGCCAGAATTGAAGGACTATCGAGATTGTATGATGCCAGGGTTTTGATTTCTGACCGTTTTTTTAAATTTGCTGAAGGTTACATTTGTACCGACCAAAGATTCTCTTATCGTTTCATTGACCGTATTATATTAAAGGGCTTCAGGGAACCCATTACCCTGTTTGAACTTCTTATAGACAATGACCCCCGATTTGAGATTAAAAAAAACTCCATGAAAGAATATTCGGAGGCATATTCGAGGTATTGCAGAAGAGAATGGGAAACGGCGAAGGAACTCTTTCAGAAAATCTACCACGAATATGGATTAGGTATAGGATCGGTTATGGCAAAAAGATGTGATATCCTTTCAAATAGCTCCAATCCGGGTTGGAATGGAATATGGAATATGAAAGATAAATAGTAAGAACTAATGGGGGGGCAGATCTTTCGTCTTACTATTGAAGCGGGTTCATTTTTATCATGAAATAGGACACGGTTTGCATGGGTAATAAATATATGTTTCTTGCGTTGCCTCTTGAGGTAACGCGGTAAAGGGCATCGTCAAATTCTATTCTTAAAGGTCTTGACATGGAACATAATCTATCTCTTGCACAACCTTAAATCAAGGTTAAAGACCTGGCCTCAATGGTTCTGTATTGCATCAGGTTTGTGAGAGACCGCAACACTTTTTGTATCTTTTCCCACTTCCACAGGAACATGGGGCATTCCTATTTGGCTTATGTATAGTATGTATCGTTTTGTCTTCGATAAATTCATTCACATTAATAAACGGTTTTAATTCATCAGGTAATTTATCGAATACTTCATTCGCAAGCGCCTCAATTTTTTTTCTCCCAAGTTCCTTGCAAACCTTAAAAATATAATCACTCGTTACCTGTCCTTTTACCCCCATCTGGTTTTGCAAGGCCTTAGAGTGGAAAAGATTCCTAATGGCCGAATTGTAGTCTTTGCGCTTAATATATACCGTACCGATATTATGAAGAGACGCAGCAATCCCTGACTTGTTACCTATCTCTTCGTCCATCTTCAGACTCTCGTGGTACTTTTTTAATGCGCCGTCTAAGTCACCTTTTGTACTTAAAACCCTCCCAATATTGTTAAGAGACATGGCAATCCCTGACTTGTCACCTATCTCTTCTCGAATCTTAAGGCTCTCATGGTGCTTTTTTAATGCGCCGTCTAAGTCACCTTTTGCATCTAAAACTGTCCCGATATTGTTAAGAGACATGGCAATCCCTGACTTGTCACCTATCTCTTCCTGAATCTTAAGGCTTTCCCGGTGCTTTTTTAATGCGCCGTCTAAGTCGTCTTTTTTTTCTAAAACTGTCCCAATATTGTTAAGAGACATGGCAATCCCTGACTTGTCACCTATCTCTTCCTGAATCTTAAGGCTTTCCTGGTGCTTTTTTAATGCACCGTCTAAGTCGCCTTTTGTACTTAAAACCAACCCAATATTGTTAAGAGATATAGACATCCCTGACTTGTCATCTATCTCTTCACGAATCTTAAGGCTTTCCTGGTGCTTTTCTAATGCGTTACTCAAATTACCTTTTTTCTCTAAAACCAAGCCAATATTATTTATGCTCCTGGCTAACCCTTTTGGGTAATCTTTTTTTTTGCATATTTCACAACCCCCCTCAAAATATTTTAAAGATTCTTTCACCTCTCCCTTTCTATAGAGCATTTCTCCATATTTGATATAAGCCATGGCGCTGGTTTTTTCATCAACAACGGGAAAGGTATACGATCTCTCGAAATATTTCATCGCATCATTCCATTCCCCTTTTATCTGGGCAATATCACCATAATAGAGATAAAATATCGCCTGTTCTATTCCCTTTTCTCTGACCTTATCCATCATCTCTTTGAGAGAATTTGCATAACCAGAAGCAATAAATTCTTCCCCTTTCTCTGAAATCATCTCTACCCATTCTTGCAATAGATCACTATTTAAGAGGTGATAAAAAATCTCTTCCTCTAAAAACGGGTACAGTTTCTCTTTTCTCCTGGTTTTTAAATAGGTGGAGGCCTTGATATGAAGCACTTTTTTATCTTCCAACCGGTGATAACAGAATTCCCTCACTAATGGATGGCTTCCATAAAGATATCCATAATGGTTAATCATTTGTTTATCCATTAGTTTATGTAAAATGTTTATTTTGTTAGGGTCATCTGAGATGTAGTCAAATGCCGCCTTCTCTACCTTGGCCCTGAAAATGGAAAAATTTAACAAGAGTTCTCTTTCTTCTTTTGTGCTTTTAGGGTGATTAAATATTTCATCAAGTAATCTATGGCTTAATTCCTCACTTTTGTCTTTGAAATCAATAAATTTCCTCACAATTTCATGAGGAGTTTCACCATAATGAATGAGTTGAATCGCTAAATCTATGGCCAGGGGATGTCCGCCAACCGTTTCACAGACATTTTTCAGTTTTTCGTCGTCAATTACCACGTCTCGATAATAGGTGTCTATGACCTTTTTTGCATATTCAATCGAATCATTTTTAAGCCCTTCTAACGTTACAGGAACAACACGTACCATTCCCAAAGATGGATGTTCACGAGCGATGAATACAAATTTTGCATTCCTTAATCGTCTTTCCGAAATTGTAAAATATTTTTTAAAAGAATCATCCATAACATCCTGAAAGTTATCCAAAAAAATGACCAGTTTGTCTCTTTCAATAAGGTCTGCGAATCCACTGTATTTTGCCAACTCTGTTTTTGATTCTCCTTTGAGAAGATCTGAATAACCACAGTAATCGATGAGAGAATCCAGTTTTGAATCAGGAGAACAGTCGAACCAGATAACATTGTTTTGTTGTAAATACAATTCGATACATTGTGCGGAGAATTCGGTTTTTCCAATACCCCCAAGCCCTTCGATCGAGATCAAATTGGAACGTCCGAAAGCCTCTTTAAATCTGCGGAGTTCGTCTTTCCTGCCGGTAAATATCCTGGTAGGTCTTGGAATATTTCGATGAATGATATCTTCCTTCTGAGGAGTTAATGATTTTTCAGGAGACTCTTTTTTTAACATTTTTTTCAATTCCTTCAGTGCCCCGCTTGACAATGCTCTTTTTGTACCTGTGTCATCCGTCTTTATTTGTATATTAACAACATTATTGAGGTGTAATAACCCTGACGTCTCTTTACTCAATATGGGATTTACCTTATCTATTTGTACTTTTAATTTTGTTTCAATAAGTTCTTTTATCAACTCCTTATATTCATTCGCATTAGCAGGAAATTTAAGGGTTAAAGAGATGTTCCCATTTTTTATTTCTACAAAATCCACATAATGGTGTTTGAACCAGTGAACGTAAGAAAAATCTGACGGATTAAATTTTGCTGTTTCTGGGAATTTTACTCTCTTACTTTGCAGATCGAGTTCATCCGCAATTAACAAAAGTGATGCAAGAAGTTCACCCCTCACAGGTCTATTAAGAGGTGTAGCGGGGTTTTCTTGAAAATATTGAATTGTCTCTTCAAAAAATTCGGTTGCATGTCCTTTGGAAACCCATGCTATAACTGGTAAATATTCTTCTTCAATTTCAGGAAGATGAAAATCGTCCCTAACCAAGGATTTTTGAACACTTTTCAATATGATTTTACAGCTTTCCTCTGCATGTCTTTTCCGTATGATTTCGTATTCATCAGAGGTCAATTTGTCTACGGAAATATTTTCCACCTTTAAATATTGCATTCCTATGTCGTGTAGATAGGCCGAAGCGAGCAAAACAAATAGTTCGTGTTCATTAAGGCATGCAGGTGTGTTTTCTATTGGTGATAGTATTTGCCCTAAGAGATGTATTATTTCCTTTGAATGAGAAACATCATGGCGGGTAAACCAGGGTAGGAGGGGCGCATGCCATGTTTTGTTACAGAATTCTTCTATTTCTTTAAGCGATTTGTAAAGATCGGAAGATCGTTTTAACTTTTCTTCTAAATCCATTATGGAAACACTCCAATTAAGTTAGAGTATATGAAGGGGGGGGAATCGCCTTAATATTAACCAATTAAGAAAGTATTTTCAATTACTATTGCATTAAATCCATGGGGAATCAAAAAGTCATATCAAAAAGCTCAGGGAATGCCTAATTAAGTATTTGACTAATACTTACAGGTGTGATATATTTGCGACTTAAAAAATTGTTAATTCACATATCAAATGGCAGATACAAATATTGCAAATAACAGCCTATTACAGGCAATAGATATATACAAAGAATATTCGAATGGTGAACGCACGTTACCGGTCTTACAGAGAATTAACCTAACCATTGAAAAGGGAGAGATTGTAGTAATCGTAGGTGCATCTGGCGCCGGGAAAAGCACGCTGTTACATATCCTGGGGATTTTGGATACACCTACCTCCGGCTCTGTAATATACAAAGGGATAAACCTAAATACCTTAAGCGCAAAAAAACAGGCCGGGATGCGAAACCGTATTTTCGGATTTGTTTTCCAGTTTTATCATCTTTTACCCGATTTTACTGCCTTGGAAAATGTTCTTTTTCCAATCTTCATTGGAGGTGGGTTTTCAAAACGGAAGGCAGAAAACAAAAATTGTGCCAATAGGGCAATTTCATTACTAGAAAGAGTTGGGCTGGGAGATCGAGTAACTCATAAACCATCGCAACTCTCCGGCGGTGAAAGACAGAGAGTTGCAATTGTACGGGCATTAGTTAATAACCCGGAATTGCTGTTATGCGACGAACCTACGGGTAATTTAGACACGAAGACAGGCCATGAGATTCGAGAATTGGTCTGGGATCTGAATAAAACATTGAATCAAACGGTCGTAATTGTTACCCACGACGAGGAAATAGCCAAACATGCAGGGCGGGTTGTCAGGATTGTAGATGGATGTATTTTAGAATAGAAACGGAAAGAAAGGAGTCATAAGTATAGCAATGGGATTAAAGATATATATAAATGGTCAAATCGTTCCGCAGGAAGATGCTAAGATATCGGTTTTTGACCATGGGCTGCTGTACGGCGACGGAGTCTTCGAAGGAATACGCGCCTATCATGGAAAGATATTTACGCTGGACGAACATCTGGATAGACTTTATGACTCTGCGACGGCTATTTCTCTCAAGATACCCATAACAAAGGCTGAAATGGCAGAGGCTATCAAACAAACCATGAAAGCCAATAATTTGTCAGATTCCTATATCCGCCTTGTTGTTACCAGAGGTGTAGGAAAACTCGGATTGGATCCCAACAAGTGTGCAACGCCGCAGATCATAATTATCGCTGATACGATTGAGCTGTATTCAAAGGCATTGTATGAAAAAGGACTCGATATTGTAACCGTCACCACGATCAGAAATCATTTTTCTGCCCTCGATCCCAAGATCAAATCTCTCAACTATCTAAACAACATCCTGGCAAAAATCGAATCTATCCAGTCGGGGGCTGGAGAAGCATTAATGCTTAACAAAGACGGTTATGTGGCAGAATGTGCCGGTGATAATATATTTATTTTTAAAAACAACATCCTTCTCACTCCTCCATCAAGCGCTGGAATACTCGTTGGTATCACCAGGAATGTCGTAATGAAATTGGCTGCTGAGATGGGTGTTCAGGTTAGAGAAGAGTTAATGACCCGATATGATTTGTACATTGCCGAAGAATGTTTTTTGACCGGAACGGCTGCTGAGATTATTCCCGTTGTGAAGATCGATGGACGAACAATCGGTACGGGAAAACCCGGGAAAATCACTCTTGATTTATTAAAAAGGTATCGCGACCTTACAAGAAAGGGTTGTTAAGCGGTTTCCTTGGGCTTTGGTGCAGAGAAGGATGTAAAAACGAGAATAGATATGCCAACGCAGATTAGGCTGTCTGCAACATTAAAGGTAGGCCAGTGGTATTTGTCACCTAAATGCAAATCGATAAAATCTCGAACACCTCTAAACCATATCCTATCCCACAAATTCCCTATTGCCCCAGCCAGAACAAGTCCTAATGCGAGATTTGATAGAAAAATTGTCTTATCGGATTTTATGTAAATAAATAAAATTACTACAATTGCTATCGCTGAAAAAACAATAAAGGCGCTGGTTTTGCCAGGAAATAGGCCAAAAACAACGCCTTCATTCTTAGTTCTTAATATATTTAATAACCCAGGAATTGCAATTAATTTCCCAAATTCATCGAGTTTAAAGAAAACTACCCACTTTGATACAATATCGGCAATAACACCACTCACAACAGCAATAACAAAGGTAGCACTGCTTTTCATAAATTTATTTTAAACGTGATCAATCTCCTCTTCCCTCTGACAATCTATACATAGTTTTGCATAAGGCACCGCCTTTAGTCGTTCCTTATTTATTTTTTTTGCGCATAATTCACACACGCCAAAAGCGCCTTCTTCTATCTTTTCTAAAGCAGTATCTATATTACGGACACCTTCTTCTCCATTCTGTATGAGTTCTATCATGATATCACGTTCATAGTTGTCCGTACCGACATCTGCCATATGAATCGGAACATTAGATAGGTCACCCGATGCATCTTGCCTGGATTTTTTTAATGTCTCTCCTTGCATAAAATCTACCTTCCCTACTAGCCTTTCTCTTAGCGAAAGGAGCAGTTTTTTAAACTGAGCGACTTCTTCTGCTTTCATTTCCTTCTCCATGAATTGAATTACATAAATAACACATCACACGCAATCTTATTATATTCAGCTATGACCGTGCATATATTGCATCACATGGCTTTTGAAACGACCCGGAGGAATCAAATTAATACAAAGAACCAATACAGCCTACCTACTTATCCATATTCTACGGTTCAAATCTACAGAAGTTTAGCATAAATTAAAAATCTAGTCAATAAAATTTGAATTATGGTAATACTTTAGTGTTTTGAAAAAATACGGAGCAACGGTGCAGGAAGCGTTAGATTTAGATGATTGTTTTTCAACAACCGGTGGAGGTGGTGAGCAGAACGTGAGTTTCTGGGTTAATCATGTTTCAGGCACTGCGTACGATAAGGGTTCTTACATAAAGGTAAGTTTTAGTGGAAATTCAGAGATTCAAATTTCCGATCAAGACCATCAGAATCAACAGAGATACACACAGAGAATTTCTGGTAAATTGAAGATAGAGTATCCATATCCTGATCACTAGTCAAATTTCACATTTTACTTATTCTTTAAAACAAAAAGGGATAATGCCTTAACAACATTATCCCTTTATTACTTTCCCATTACAACTCTATATTTATATAGGCTTTTACAAGACTTTTTAATCCCCCTTTTTCCTCTCCTTAGTTTTCTCCGGAACGATATCGTTTATCTGCCAATTCCGCTCAAAGGCAGTACACGACTTGTATGACACGTTACGCATGAGGATATTACAAAAAGCAATTTTACCATCCAAGACAATCGCATAATTACATCCAAAGCAAATACTCTTCCTGGTTTTTTTGTTTTTCATCTACCGATACTCCAAAAGGGTTAGTAGAAATATTTGTCTTACGAAAATAAATGATATTGATAATCAAAGAAGAAGTCAATGTAAAAAATTATCTCATAGCAGAGAGTTTGACCGGGTTATAAATATTTTGTAAAAATGATTAAAAATGCTTGCAAATTCAATTCTTAGATGTAATATATCTACAAATAAACCTTATGGATACTTTCAGCCTTCTACAAAGCCCAGGAGGAAGAAAAAAATGGAAAAATTAACTAAATATGTAGCCCTTGTAGTTCCTTTGATATTGTTGTCATCAGTTGCATATATCAAGACAGTTCATGGTGTTGAAAACCCATACAAGTATGCGAAGCAGGAAGAGAGATTTCAAAGGAGTGAATTGCATCAATTCCAGACCGGGCTTAGCAGAACGATTAATGGATTGGAGCAAAAGTCAGATAACCTTGAGGCAATGAACCAGAACCTCGAAGGACGAATCAATATGCTCGCATCAGAGAAAGACAAGCTCAACAAGGCATATGCACAGATGAAAGCAAAACAATCCGTATTGGAAAAAGAGCATGTCACGTTAAAGAAAAAGGCTACATCCTTAGAGGTTGCCTACAAGAAAATGTCAAGCAAATCTAAGGTTGCTACCGTTTCAAAAAAACCAAAGGCGGCAGCAAAAAAAACGTCTGTTGCTCAGAAAACAATGAAAAAGGCCAGCGCAAAGCCCAAGAGTACCGCACAAAAAACTGCTGGCAAAAAAACCTCCAGTATTCAAAATGTAGAAGATACTTCTTCGCTACAATCTCCACCTTCAATACCAGTAGCATCCGCAGAGAAAACATTTGAAGAACGAAAAGACGAAGTAGTCGGTGGGGTTGATGTAAAAAAGATTAATGAGAAGGGTATTGAATATGGCAAAAAAGGCATGTACGATCAGGCCATAAAGGAGTTTCAAAAAGTTGCAGCTATTGAACCAAACATGGCCAATGTACATTACAACCTGGGGCTTGCTTACAAAAAGAAAGGTATGCTGTCAGAAGCTGATAACGAATTTGCGGAATACGAACGGTTAAAAAAGCAAAGTAACTAATCTTTATAGACATAATAATTATACGAAACACACCAATACTGCAATAGCCACAGATTTTGCAGATTATACAGATTTTATAATTCATCTGAATAATCTATGCAATCTGTGGCCTCAGTATTTATTATGAGAGGTTTGATTCACGAGCAGTTACTCTAACGTTGTAAAATTATTTCTACCTGCCTTACATTATCATCAACGTCTGTCTCGTCAGGCACTTTTTCTACTTCTGCTCGTATTACATAAGTCCCTTCCTTTAATCCTTCGGTATTCCAGCTATACACAATTTTCTGAGAAGACAAGCCATCCAACGTTTCCGCTTCACGGCCTATTTGCTGTTTTGTTGTAGGGCAGGTTACCGTCAATATTGTCGTTACCTTTGTTGCCCTCTCGTTGCCAACAACCACTTCGACATTGACCTTTCTCCCAATAGTGGCTTGTAAGGGAGCATCCATTGTTACGATCGTCACTCCATGCACTACAGTTTCCCCCTTTTTCTTTTCTTCGGCGATACAATAGGATGATCCGTTTACTAAAAGACACCATACAAAAAGAACGAACATAAAGTATTTAATTTTCATACGTTTCCTCCATTTTTTGTAAATGTTAATTTATATCAGCGGAGATTACGTTTCTCCCTTTATCCAATGAGCATTGTTACTGCATTGCTAACGAAGATCAACGAGCTGCTTATCCTCAACAATCAGCCTGCCTTTTTTAAATACCTTTTTTACGTGATTTGTACCGAAATAATAAGGTAATTGATTATAATCCTGGATATCAAGGATTATTATATCTGCCTGTTTACCGACTTCTATACTTCCAATCCTATCTGCCATTCCTAGGGCATGTGCAGCGTTTATTGTGACAGCATTGATAGCCTGTGCAGGTGTCATACCCAACTTGAGACACGCCAGTGTGACCATCATCTGTATATTTCCACAGGGACAGGTACCGGGATTAAAATCAGTTGCCAATGCAATGGGCAACCCTTCTTCCACCATCTTTCTTCCCGGTGCATAATTCTCCTTCATGAGAAAAAAGGGCACACCTGGCAACAGCACACAAATAATTCCACACTTTTTTAATTTTAATATATCACGATGTTTGATGTTGTCGAGATGGTCAACTGATGTTGCGCACAACCTAATGGCCAGTGGTACTCCTCCGATATCTTTAAATTCATTGATATGAATCTTCAGCCTAAAACCCAGATTATTCGCGGTACTAAGTATCTTTTCACTTTGTTCTATAGTAAAACCACCATCATCACAAAAGACGTCACAAAAGGTTGCATAAGCTTTTACTTCCGGCAGCATATTGCATACGAAATCAACATAAGCATCAGGATCTGATTGGTATTCAGAAGGTATCGTATGGGCTCCTAAAAAGGTAGACACAATATCCATGGAATGTGATTTTTGGAGACGTTGTATGGCATTAAGGATTTTTAGTTCACTTTTCCTATCGAGTCCATATCCACTCTTGATCTCCACCGTTGTTGTACCATGCAAAAGCATAGTGTCGAGTCGTTTTTTCGAAACTTCCACAAGTTTTTCAAGTGTTAACTCGCGGGTATTTTTAACGGTATTTAATATTCCACTCCCGGTTTTTAAAATTTCTAAATAGCTCACTCCCTGCATGCGTTGGGCGAACTCCCCAGTACGGTCTCCGCCAAAGACAGTGTGGGTATGACAATCCACAAACCCAGGCAAAACAACTTTCCCCAGCGCATCAACAACTTGTAGCCCTTTTTTATTATACTTTTTTCCCAGTTGTTTGGTCGTTCCAACATCGATAATATTCCCATCTTTTATAGCAACAGCGCCATCCAAAACAATCCCAAGGTCATCCATACCTTTCAGTATTTTAGGTCTTCGAGATGCACCTGCAACCGTTAGCAATTGTCCACAGTTTTGTATAAACAAATCGGGTAATAAATTCATAGTTTCCTTGTGCAATTGATTACGTTAATCGTTATTACAATATTTTTTGTATTCATCGGGAGTATTCAGGTTGATAAGGGATTGCAGGGATGCATCCAATCCTGCAAATTCTTTTTCGTCGACGACCTTCACTTTTACTTCTGAGAAGAAATCAACGATCCGCAATCTTCCTTCCTCAAGACAATGATACATCGGCGGTATACAGTTTTTGGAATAAAAGGCATGCATCGGTTCCAGTCCACGACTCGTCTTTGGCACAACTACATCATAACCGTTTATCTGACTTTTAAGGTAAAGAATTAGCTTTTCATTAATGAAGGGCATATCACAGGCGATTACGAAGGCATGAGAACTCTTGGCGCGACTGAGACCTGCGCAAATACCACTGAGTGGGCCTTTTTCCGGTATTACATCGGATACAATCGTTAATTTCAAACCGGCGTAAGCATTCTCATCATTAGCAGACAGGATGATTTCATCAAAGATTTTACGAAGCATCATTACCTGATGTTCGATGAATGTTGTATCACCATACTTAAGAAATGCTTTATTTAAGCCCATTCTTCGGCTTTTTCCACCTGCCAGGATAATCGCCGTCACTTCATATCCTCCATCATTCATATTAAATCAAAAAACATTGACACTGTAATTTTAACTGTGATATAATTCAAAATCAATTTTATCAATTTTTCGTAATTTACGATAACTCTTTTTAATTGAAATGTGAACTATAATGAAAACTCATGTAAGTATGCCTCTTTTTGCTTTATTCATTTCTGCAGGATTGCTTTTTAGCCAAACAATCTTTGCAGAAGTGAAGAATACCACGAAACCCATAAAAGACGAACCGAAAATTATTACCGACAAAAATGTTGTAGCAATTGTAAACGGCCAAAAAATCACTAAACAAGAACTTTATAATCTATTAACTGATACGTATGGAGAGGATGCACTAGATGTACTTATCCGAAGAATACTGATCTATCAAACGGCTGAAAAAGAGGGGATAACTGTCACGAGCGCAGAAGTAGGATCAGAGCTAAAAAAACTTGTTAACACCGAAGTCGAAGGTTTAATGCGTGCTTACCGAATAAAAGACAAGGCGGATCTTGACAAGGAATTAGCCAAAGTTGATAGCAATCTCGCGCAACTTGAGGAAAAGTTATCCAAAAAGATGAGGAAGCAGGCAGAGATTGAACTCCTTGCCAAAAAGGTTATGGAAAAAACAATTACCATCACGGAAGAAGAGTTACAAAAAACATACGATCAGATGTATGGTGAAAAGATCGAGGCCAGTCAAATCGTATTCAATACTCGAAGAGAGGCGGAAGAGGCGCTCAAAAAATTAAAGTCAGGCGCTGATTTTGCCACCCTTGCAAAAAATGAATCTATAGATCGAGCCTCTGCAATACGGGGCGGTAAAATGCAACCTTTTAGTCCAAAGGACGGTATTGGAGCACAGGTCGCACATTTAAAGGTTGGTGAACTGAGTGATATTGTCAAGACGGATTATGGGTATCATATCATTAAAATCGCCGATAAAAAGGCTGCTAGTAACAAGGGTTTCAAGACTGTGCGAGGGGAGTTGGAAAAGATCGCAAGGAACCAGCATTACAAAGAAAGGCTAGGGCCCTGGATGATTAGCCTGATAGAAAATGCTTCAATAACGAAAAATCTGACTACCGATTAAATGTTCCAACAACCTTTTTATTCACTTCTATAAGAAAAGATAAAATGTCTGAAGATTTTATAATTAATGTTGCCAATAGGGTTAAGCAGTTACCTCCATACCTGTTTGGGAGATTAAATGCCCTCAAGTACGAAAAGAGACGTAATAATATCGATATTATTGACCTTGGCATGGGGAACCCAAACGATCCGACACCACAGCCAATTATTGAAAAATTATGCGAGGCTGTTCAGGATCCAAGAAACCACAGATATACTGTCTCCGCTAACGGTATATTCAATTTACGGCGTGAAGTCGCCAGATATTACGAAAAGCAGTTTGACGTAACCCTGGATCCAGAAAAAGAAGTGGTTTGCACCATTGGATCAAAAGAAGGTATATCTCACCTGTGTTTGGGATTGTTAGATACTGGCGAAACTGCCTTGGTTCCTAATCCTGCATTCCCTATCCACATCCACGCAGTGAATCTGGCTGGCGGCAATGTTATCAGTGTGCCGCTGACAGAGGACGAGAAATTTTTACCAAACTTAATCAATACGGCTAAAAACCTTATCCCGCGACCCAAGATACTCATTCTCAATTTTCCCCATAACCCTACTGCCGCTACCACTGAAATAGGCTTTTTTGAGGAGATTGTGGCATTTGCCAGAAAACATAATATTATCGTTATCCACGATTTTGCATATTGCGGGATTGCATTTGACGGTTACAAGCCACCAAGTTTCTTACAGGTCAAGGGCGCTAAAGATATTGGCGTAGAATTCAATACGATGTCTAAATCGTTTAATATGGCGGGTTGGAGATTGGGCTTTTGCGTGGGAAACAAAGACCTCGTCAGTACCCTGGCGAAGGTCAAAGGCTATTATGATTACGGCATATTTCAACCGGTACAAATTGCCTCAATTATCGCGCTCAGAGAATGCAACAAATATACAAAAGAGCAGGCTGCGATTTATCAATCCAGAAGGGATGTGCTTTGCGATGGTCTGAACCGTATAGGATGGACTGTCAAGAAACCAAAGGCATCCATGTTTGTGTGGGCGCCCATTCCTGAGAAATGGCGGTCTGTAGGTTCGGTAGATTTTGCTTTTAAACTTATGAACGAAGCCGAGGTTTCCGTCGCACCTGGCGCAGCTTTTGGAGAAAATGGTGAAGGATACCTGCGGTTAGCGATCGTAGAAAACGAATTACGTCTAAAACAGGCTATACGCCAGATTGACCGTGCTTTGCGATAAACTCGCATGGTTTTGCGGTAAATGTATCAACGATCCCCCTGAATCCTTCTTTAACAAATGGATTTAAGGGGGATTTTTACAGCATATTCGTATCCTTTGGAGTTCAATAAATAATCAATAAAATTTTTACCATGATGACTCTTGTTAAATCAAAATTGAAGACCTTCATTGGCGGTATACACCCTGAAGACGACGGAAAACTTCTTACAAAAGGTAAAAAAGAGGCATCCTCTCCGCTTCCCAAGACCGTTTATTTATTTATGAGTCAGCACATTGGCGCACCCTGCAAGCCGATTGTAACAAAAGGAGATATGGTAAAAAAAGGCCAACTGATCGGGGAAGCACAGGGATTTGTTTCTGCAAACGTGCACGCCTCGATTTCAGGCAAGGTTGTAGACGTTGCACCCTGGCCGCACCCAATCACAGGAATAAAGTCCCCTGCTGTCATTATAGAGAGAACGGAGGACGATTCGTGGATCGAGGGTGTGAATGAGAATTTCGATATTGACCACATCTCACCTGACGAAATCAAACAACGCATCCAGTCGGCTGGCATTGTGGGTCTTGGTGGAGCTACTTTTCCCACCCACGTAAAACTTACCCCGCCGAAAGACAAGGTAATTGACACGGTTGTTATGAACGGCGCTGAATGTGAGCCATACCTCACCTGTGATTATCGGCTCATGCTGGATAAACCTCATGAAATTATTCAGGGCTTGAAATTTGTAATGAAGTGCCTCGGGTGTAAAAAGGCGCACATCGGCATCGAAACAAACAAAGAGGATGTTTATACCCTTTTCAAAGATGTTTTATCAAATGAACCTCAGATAAAAATAGACTTAATGGAGGTAAAGTATCCACAGGGGGCTGAACATCAACTCATCAAAGCATTATTAAATCGTGAATTCAAACCCACCCAATTACCGTTGGAGGTTGGCGCTATTGTAATCAATGTAGGAACGGCCTTCGCCGTATATGAGGCAGTGAAATTCCAAAGACCCTTAATCGAGAGATTGGTCACCGTAACCGGAAACGGCGTAGAAAATCCACAAAATTTTTTGGTGCGTTTGGGAACACCAATCAAACAATTATTAGAAGAGGCAAAGGCGACAGCGGTTGCCAATAAAATTATCTTTGGCGGACCCATGATGGGCATTGCACAGGGCAATATAGATACTGCCGTTACCGTCAAGGGGACGGGTGGTATTCTTGTATTAAAGGACGCACGGCAGTGGCAATCGCATGCATGTATCCGATGTGGGCGTTGTATCGATAGTTGTCCGTACGGTTTGAATCCCAGTGAATTGAGTATCATGTGCGAGGCAAAGGAGTTCAATCTGGCGATAGAAAATAACGTTATGGAATGTAAAGAATGCGGCTGTTGCAGTTATATCTGTCCGGCGAAAAGACCTATCGTTCATCTCATTAAGTTTGCAAAGGCTGAGATTGCCAAACAAAGGGTAAAAGCATAGATGGTAATTAAACAGTGGAAGCATAGAGTATAATGATAAAGTAAACATACGTACGAGATTGACTATCAAACTCTGATGATTTAATTAAAATTAAGTCGCTATGTTAACAGTTTTTTAAGCAAGGAATATAAAATATGAAGACAATTACCCTTGAAAAAATTTATAAAAAAATTATTGAGTTGCAACGGGAAGTATCGCAAATCAAAAAAAATCTTTTAAAAGAACCTGATTTACGGCAAGATTTTATTTTACGGATGAAAGATATAGATACTCAGAAATCTATTCTTGTTGATGATTTCACTAAAAGGTATGGACTTAAATAATGTATCAACTCGCTATTAAAGAGGGTCTTGATAAAAAGTTCAAAAAACTCCAACAAAAGAATAAAGAATTGCTTCGACTTATTAATAGAAAAGTTCAGGACATACTTGTTGACCCGCACCGTTTTAAGCCTTTAAGAAAACCATTACAGAACAAGCGTAGGGTTCATGTTGGTGGAGTTTTTGTGCTAGTTTATGAAGTTGATGAAGGAGAAAAACTGGTAACACTTCTCGACTTTGATCATCATGATAATATTTATGAAACGTAAGGCAGAAAAATAATGTCAAATCAAACGCAAAATAATAACGCTTTAATAGTCAGCACCTCCCCTCATATTCGGGATATGGAAAGCATTCCCACGATTATGTGGGCAGTGGTACTTTCTTTGATTCCAGCCGGAATTGCCGGTGTTTTTACGTTTGGATTTTACTGCCTTTATGTTGTTTTTTTAAGCTGCATAACAGCAGTTATTACCGAAGTATTCATTTTACGGTTACGAAAACTCCCCGTTTTGAGCACTATGAAAGACGGCAGCGCCGTTGTCACGGGAATTTTATTGGCGTACACACTGCCGCCAAGTGTTCCCTGGTATATCCCTGTGGTGGGTTCGTTCTTTGCTGTCGCCATTGCAAAACACGCTTTTGGCGGATTGGGAAATAATATCTGGAATCCTGCCCTGGCAGCGCGCGCTTTCTTACAGGTAGCCTACCCGGCCGTTATCAACTCCGACTGGCGTACTTTAACTCAACACGGAATACATAAGCTCGTTCACAACATAACACAGGTTGACGCTGAAGGTAAACTGGTAGATGCCATAACAAGGGCAACACCACTGGCCAAAGAAGCAGGGGCTGAAACATACCGCCTTACCCAGCTATTGATGGGAAACATCCCTGGCTGTATCGGGGAGACGTCAGCAATCGCTCTATTGCTGGGGGGAACGTATCTGATTTACAAACGTCACATCAAATGGTATGTCCCTGCGTATTATATCGCCACGGTTTTTGTTATGGTCTTGATTTTACCTCAACAGGTAGCAACGCCGTGGATTAAGAATCCTTTTTATCATATTTTTGCAGGAGGGTTATTCCTGGGTGCATTTTTTATGGCTACCGATATGGTTACCTCTCCTCTGACAAAACGGGGATTAATTATTTTTGCTATTGGCTGTGGTATTCTAACGGCACTTATTCGTTTTTATTCTGGTTATCCGGAAGGTGTATGTTATTCCATATTGCTCATGAACACAGCAACGCCTCTCATTGATCGATTCACAAAACCACGACTTTACGGTACCAAGGGAAAGAAAGCTTAAGATGCAAAAGAAGGTGCAATACACGATTATCCTGACTATCGTTTCGCTTCTTGCCTCTATAGGTGTCTCGTCGACTTTTATGCTCACGAGAGGCACGATCAAAAAGAAGGAATTAGCCGTTCGCACAGAGGCTTTGTATACGGTGCTTCCCGGTTTGGAAGGACTCCCGGTGGAAATCTCGCCGACAAATAGCCCTGATCAGGATCATGTCTATAAGGGTTTGAACAAGGCGGGTCAAGTTGTTGGTTATGCAGCCAGCGGAGAGGCACAGGGATATTCAAGCAAGATTAAAGTCATGGTGGGAATTGACCCAAATCTTGAAAAGATACTTGGAATCAATATCCTTGCACAAAACGAGACTCCCGGTCTTGGAACAAAGATGACTGAGATAGAAAGCACCATCACCTTATGGAGCCTCATCTATGGCAGGGAATTGAAATCAATTGACTGGGATAGCGATGAATCCTGGGAATTACCGCTCCTCAGGCAACCTGAAAGAATTAAAAAATTTGGATTATCAAAGAAAGCAAAAAACAAGGCTCAGCCTTGGTTTCAGGAGCAATTCAAAAGGAAAACCTATAATCAACTTGTTGTATCGAAGGTAAAAGACGTTGAAAAGATTGTGGCGATTACAGGCGCTACTATTTCTACAAAGGCTGTGATCAAGGCCGTACAGGACGCTATTGATAAAATCAAAAGTACAGTTCAGCCTCCGGCCTGGGAAGTTAAGTAATGTCTGAACGAAAACTCGCAAAACTGTCATTTCGAGCGGAGCGAGAAATCTTTTGTCTATTGAAATTATTGAGTTTACAGATTTCTCCTTTCAGTCGAAATGACAAAAGGATGCGTTTTCGTTCAGGCACTTAAGTAGTTCGCATAAACCAACGGTATTTTGACACATGGAAAAAATTGACAAAATTAAACCCATCATTGAATCATTAATATTTGCCGCCGAAGAACCAATTACGCTCCGCAAACTGGTAGACATTATTGGAGATATTGACGGCGTCCAGGTTCTTGAAGCAATCACACAGCTCAAAAATGATTACGAAACACAGGGGAGATCGTTTCAGATTGAAGAAATTGCAGGCGGCTACCAGTTATTTACAAAACCAGAATATTACGAATGGATCGCAAAACTAAGGAAAAAATCGGGAGAAACAAAACTCTCACAGGCAGCCCTTGAGACACTTGCGATAATTGCTTACAAACAGCCTATCCTGCGGGCAGATTTAGAATCCATACGCGGGGTACAGTCAGGTCAAATCATTCGGTTGCTCATGGAAAAAGACCTTGTTAAGGTTGTAGGGAGGGACGAATCTTTGGGACATCCTTTACTCTACGGTACCACGAAAAAGTTTCTTGAATATTTTGGATTAAAAGACCTTAAAGACTTGCCAAAGATTGAGGAGTTAGAAGCCCCGTAGCGACTTCGTTTAGTTACTTGGGTTTATAGAGCCAGTAAGGTTTCTTGGGTTAGCAGGGTTTAACTCGATTGTATAGGAATTTTCATTTTATCTCGTGGCTGGTTCAATCTTGCAGATTGAACCAAATATTTTTAAACAGGGCTTATGGGCTTTAAATGAATATCAGTCATGGAAAAGCCAAATGTTTCGGTTCAATCGAGGACGATTGAACCAGCGAAGGAGTGGCAGATAAAAAATCCCCCTTAAAAAAGGGGGCTAGGGGGTTGTAAACTTGTCCTCATGAAAATGGGGAATAGCCTAAAAAAACACAACCCCCTCAATCCCCCTTTTCTAAGGGGGATTCATAAACCCAAGAAACTTGAATAATGACTAACCTGGACTTCTGTTTTTCTGCTCGTCAGGGCGTGGTGTTCTCAGATGAAAATTAAGCAATTACACTCATGGCGTGTAAATTATAAAAAGGCAGTTCAGATACAGGAAACGTTAAGAGATTTATTGACCTTTGAAAAATATACAGGAAAAATTCAGACTATAGCAGGCACTGATGTTTCTTACGACAAACACAGCGACCGTTTTTTTGCCGGTGTGGTTGTATTTAAGTTAAACAAACATTTAGAAATGATTGAGGAGGCAACGGCTATGGGCAAGGCGAGATTTCCCTATATTCCGGGACTCCTCTCCTTCCGCGAAGCGCCAATCCTGCTCAGGGCATTTCGCAAACTGAAAAACAATCCGGATGTTGTCCTTTTTGATGGACAGGGAATCGCCCATCCCCGCCGTTTTGGCCTGGCATCGCATATGGGACTTATTCTCGATAAACCATCTATTGGGTGTGCAAAAAGCCGGCTGGTAGGTGAATACAGCAGTGTGGAAAATACCGCTGGAGCATACTCAAAACTTATCTATGGAAATAAAGTCGTTGGGGTTGTTCTGAGAACAAAAAAAAATACGAAACCTATCTTTGTATCTCCAGGTCACAAAATAAACTTAACATTTGCAATACGTATTGCCTTAAAAACCTGTTGCGGATACCGTATCCCTGAACCAACACGACAGGCTCATTTACTGGTAAATAAGCTGCGGGGAAAATATAGCAGTGGATTATTTTGTTGAGGCATTAAATAAAATAGATATAGAGTTATTTAAGTTTAGCCCGCTTTTTGTTGTTGGATTGTGTGTACTGCTCCTGATAGTATGGAATGAGAGGGTGGGGTATTATGTATGGATCTCTTTGTGTATTTTCCTCCTGGTGCTCACTGTAGGTATCATCAGGAAAAGTTACTATGAAACAGGATGGGATTTTAATGTTTATATTGCTGCGGTGAGTGCTTTTGAAAATGGCTTAGATCCCTATTCAGTTGGAAACTTACAAAAATACCAAATTCAGGCGAGTAACCTCCCCTTTGTTTATCCTCCTATAAGCATCCTCTTTTTTAAATCACTCATTGTTTTCTTTAAGAAGATTCATCTGTCTAATTTCAGGATTAATTATTACATTCTCTGGTGTCTTTTTTTAACAGGAACTTTTTTTGTAATCAGAAGAGGTGATAAAGATTTTCAACCTTTATTGCTCATAACATTACTTACAACGGGTTTTATTGCGTCGTTTTGGAATTTTTTAACTGGAAATGTTGGACTCATAGAACTATTTCTTTTCTCCTTAACTTTTTATTTCATTCTGAAAGATAGATATTATCTCTCAGCGGTTTTTCTCTCATTAACGGCTGCAATGAAAATAATTCCATTAGCATATGTAATCTTCTTTGTTTTTTCTAAAAAGCCAAATTCAGTTAAATGGAAGGTGATATTATTATCTGTTATGCTATTCGTACTGTTCAGCGTCGTATCATATTTCTTGTTTCCGGATATAACTTACTCGTATTATCACTCAGTATTAGGCAAGCTTGGGGGAGAGGGGAGTCCCATCCATGAGAGCGTAGGGATAGTAAATCCATCTCTGTTTTTTCTCATAAGAAACGTATCCAGGAAATTGTTTTGCGAAAGTCACGTAGTCTCTTTTAGTATTTACTCTTTATTTGTTGGATGTGTGATTGCCTTTTTCAGTAAATATGTATTGAAAAAGGATCGAGATTTCGTAAAAATCTTCTCTCTCGGTGTAATATCTTTTTTTCTTGTTTTCCCTAGGACGAGCCCGTATTCATTTACTTTTGTTCTGTTGCCAGTCTATTTTCTGGCAAAGGAATTTGACCTAATGAATAAATTCTTAACTGTGTTGATAGTTTCTGCGGTACCATTAATAACACTTCTAAAATTAGTTACGAATGTTTTCATCTATGGCAGGAAAGATTATTCTTGTTTTGCAAAAATGTTAAATTATTCCCAGTCAACATGCTTACTATTGTTTTTCGTATTTTTTTTAGTGCGTGATTACTTTGATTCCAAAAGAATCTGTGAAGGAACACTATTGAATGATTTAAAAAAGGATGTACAATAAGTAATATTGAGGTGGTATGAAAGGTATAGGCGTTTATATCAGTGGTGATTGAGATGTAAAATATTATGCAAAAATTCGCTGAAATAAAATATTTATTCAATAGAGGATATTTATAGACTATGAAAATAAAAGCTGTAATCTTTGATTTGGATGATACATTGTACGACTGTTCAGGTTCACTTATCGATGCATCCAGGAGCCGTGCAGCTAAGGCGCTGGTTGAGGCCGGTCTGACGTGCACAGAAGAAGAGGTATATCAATTACAAAAGGAGCTCACGGAAAAGTACGGCCCGTATTATCACGTATTTAACGAAATCGTGAATAAGTACAATGCGGACAGTAAATTGATAAATATTGCCTATAAGGCATACAATAGCAGTGAAGTCTCTGAGATAAAACCATTTCCTTACGTCATTTCAACGTTCAAAGAATTAAAGGAAAAGGGCTACAAACTTTTTCTGTTAACTGTAGGCGTCCACGAACGGCAGGAAAAAAAGATAAACATCCTTGGCTTAAAACCGTATTTTGATGAAATTGTAATCAGTGATCAGGAAATAGGTCTTCCCCTGGAAGATTGCATGCGTGACCTCATTGAAAGACATACTATTAATTTCAGAGAAGCTGTCGTGGTGGGTGATAGGGTGCGGGAAGAGCTCAGAATTGCAAAATCACTGGGCATGACCACAATCCAAATGCTTCATGGGAGATTTAAAAACGAGCCAGCGGTAAATGATTGTGACAAACCAGACTATAAAATCAAGCGTATCTTCCAAATCACCACGATTCTCCAGCTCCAGAACATGGGGAAAACGCCAGACAGGCTTAAGATACTTGCCATTGGCGGTGGTACAGGGCTTCCCATCATGCTGGAAGGTTCAAAAACCTACAGTAAAAATCTTACGGCTGTCGTAACGGTTACCGATTCTGGCAGGAGTTCTGGCGTGTTGAGAGAGGAGTTTGGAATACTACCGCCGGGAGATGCAAGAAACTGTCTTGTAGCGCTTTCAGAAACGGAAGAACAGGAACAAGAACTGTACCAATTATTTCAATACAGATTCAACAGAGGTTCACTGGAAGGTATGAGTCTCGGAAATTTATTGATGACTGCTTTGACCGATATTACCGGCAGTTTTGAACAGGCCATTAAAAAGGCCAGCAAGATATTACATATTCGGGGAAAGGTACTGCCTTCGACTCTTGCCAATACTCATATTTGTGCAGAACTGGAAGATAACACCTATGTAGAAGAAGAATTTAATGTACGTGCTGTAGGGAAGTCACCGATAAAAAATGTCTTTCTGAAAACCAATGATGTTCCACCTTTCTCGGAAGCAGTAGAAGAAATTCTAAAAGCAGATATTGTTGTTATAGGCCCCGGAAGTCTTTATACAAGTCTTATAACCAATCTGTTGGTTTCAGGTATCCGAAATGCCATTCGAAACAGCAAGGCGACGAAAATATATGTCTGCAACATTGTTACCCAACCGGGACAAACGGATCATTACAAAGTCTCTGATCATATTAAAGCCGTTATAAAATATCTTGGAGATGGTGTACTGGATTATGTTATCGTGAATAACAATATCCCCCGCAAGGATATCCTCGATAAATACCAAAAGGAAGGCGCTGAGGTTGTTTTATTGGACGAAGGCTTCTATAACCTGAAGGTAAATGTCAAAAAGGCAGATCTCGTTGAAGACTTAAACCAAAAGCGTGTCCTCTGGGAAAAGCAGGACCTGCTCCGGCACGACCCCGATAAACTCGCCGACTCTATTTGCAGGGTATATGCAAACCTACCGTTATTAGCCATAAGTTAATAATGAGACAATTTAAAGTCAATCCATTTCAACACAAATTTTTTTTGTGGATTTTTCTAATAATTCAGTATAATTAACTTTATTAACTTTTATATTGTAAAAATATTGCGTCGTTTATTTCTACCCAAAAGTACATGCAAACCTTTAAAAAATCATTCGCAAAGGGGATGATTTAGGAAACAAGAAACGTATAAAGTACACATGCATCTATTTAAAAACCTACCGATTGGTACAAAACTTCTTATTGTCCTTCTGCTGGTATCCATCCTGCCACTTTTTATAATAACATGTGGATATTACACCTTAGGCAAAACTAAGTTGACTGAACAAACAATCAATGTCCTCAGAGTTCAGGCTGAAAACGCAGCAGCCTCTATTAATCGCTATGTAGATTATAAATTCAAACATCTTAATGAAATTGCTGATATACCTCAATTAATCCGTATTTTAAAGAACATAAAAGAACAGCCGCGCATTCCCTATCAGACAACCTGTTCACTTCGAGCTAAATTGCGTATCGATCCTGATTTTTTATCCTTTTGCCTTATGGATACAGATGGTAAGGTACTGTTAAGTACCAGTGATATAACCACTATTGACTTTGGAGAGAGAGCATTTTTTTATGAGGCAGTTAAGGGGAAAAAACATATTTCTGCGCCTTCGCTAGATAATGGTAAATCCTTGGTCTATTTTAGTGTACCCGTCAAGCATGCGGATAAAATACTTGGTGTTTTGGTAGCACAGTGCAAAGCAGAAGAATTATGGGAACTTATTGAAACTGAGAATGGACGTGTGGGTTCTGGAAATGCCGTAATACTATCCAATTCAGACGGGGTGCGTATTGCTCATTCAAAAAGCAGGGACTTGATATTCAAGTCGTGGATACTTTTAAAACCAAGAGTCAGGGAACAAATATTAAAAGAAAAACGGTATGGAAGTGATATCAAGGAGATAACACCTACAGATAAACCAGAGGTAATGGATGCTGTAACCAGGGCGTTACCACCTCAATATTTCAAACATGAACTGGTTATAGGAAAAGGAACCTATCATTCGGTAATCAAGGTGATGGATAACGGCTGGCGAATTATGAGTACTATACCAGAATCGACCTTTCTTAAACCTGTTCGCACCAGTATATTTTATATAAGCATTATCAGCAGTATTATAGCCTGTATAGTCGTCGTGTCATCTATTGTCATAGGACGGTTGAGCACAAAGCGCATTCAGATCTTTGCTTCGATATCCAAAGAAATTGCCAGAGGTAATTTTACAAAGGAAGTCCCATTTACTAACGGTGATGAGATTGGACAGTTAGGAAAGGCCTTTAATGTGATGGCCGCATCGATCAGACAAAAGATTGAACAGCTCAAGTACCTCAACGATGTGGCCGTAGAAATACACTCTCACATTGAGATTGAACGCCTTCTCCAAGACCTTATTAACATTTCACGAAGGATTGTTAATGCTGAAATGGGAGTTTTGGCCATATTAGATGAGAATCTGAAAAAAATTAAATATTTTAAGGTTTCAATTCCAAATTTATTTGAACCCCGCGAAATTCATGATCTGCCAAAGGGAAAAGGCCTTCTCTTGAGTGTGGTAGCAAGGAAGGGTAAAACGCTTCGATTAAATAATATAATGGAAGACCCGCGTTCTATTGGATTGCCGCCAAATCAGCCACCAATCCAAACACTTCTGGGTGTGCCGCTTGTAGTTAATGAAGGGATAGTATGCGGTGAAATATTACTCGCCAACAAAGCCAATAACGAACAATTTACTCTTGAAGATGAGGAAATCCTCTTAACCATAACTTACCAGGCATCTGTTGCTATAGAAAATGCAAGACTGTATGAACAGGTACAACAGCTTGCAATTACTGATGGACTTACCGGTTTATTAAATCATAAGGAATTTCACAAGAAATTGGATGAGAATATCAAAGTTTTAAAACGTTACAATTATACAATTTCACTTTTGTTGATCGATATTGACCATTTTAAGCAGTTCAACGATACTTACGGCCATCAGGTTGGAGACCAAGTATTAAAGATTATTGCGGACGTAATAAAATCGCAAATCAGGGTCATTGATATATGTGCTCGTTATGGAGGAGAAGAATTTGCCGTAATATCAAGAGACCGTGTTACGCCTCAGCCTCTTATACTGGCAGAACGTATATGTTCCACCGTTTACGCATATCCATTTAAGCACGATGGAGTAAAATCTCAATTATCGGTGAGTATAGGAATTGCCTGCTTACCTGCAGATGCTGATAACGCAGAAGACCTCATAAAAAGGGCAGATGAAGCATTGTACACGGCAAAAAAGACTGGCCGAAACAAGGTCTGCTGTTACAAATCAACTCGACCGGATTAAAACCTGCCAGGATATTCAATTTTTTAGGTAATATGGAAAATACTTTACCAACCCCAATGACCCTCCAAATGGGCTTAACCGCTCACTGCAATAACTATATGGTGTAGAATGCCCTATTTTACCAGCCTTTGCCAGGCACTCTGCTTTCCCTTGATTTCCCCGCTTTTTAGCGCTATCCTTTCCTCGCACTTGTGCAACATTCAGGTATTAACTGGACGAATAGGTATAAAAGGAGTATAATTCGCCGCTGGTTACGAAGATAAGCCTCCTTTAAACAATTTTACAAGGATGGTGCAGTATGCCGGGTTTTCTTGAATCTTTCGATTTTGACGGCGTTTTTTATATTTTCCAAACCAAACCAAACCAAACCAAACCAAACCAAACCAAACCAAACCAAACCAAACCAAACCAAACCAAACCAAACCAAACCAAACCAAACCACCTCTAAGATTCTATTTGAATACAGATATTTGAGGAGGGCAATTTTTGAATAAGCAAATCAAATCTCATGCTTTTTTCTTACATCCTTTGATTGTAAGAACCGTATTTTTCCCTGACGAAACATGGGGGGAAGGATTATGAAAGATGAAAATGGATTGCCTCGAAATCGAAGCGGAACTGTTTCTGCGGAATCCAATAACCACAAAACAATTGTTTTCTGCCGTATCGCTTATGTTTGCTTTGGAATACAAATTGGTCTCGGCATAACGGCATTAGCTGGATGGGCATGTAATTTTAAACTGCTTGCCTGTTTTCGCTCAGACTACATTCCAATGGCCCAGAGCACTGCAATAACATTTACCGTGTTCGGGACCAGCGCAGTCTTCCTTGTCTTTTGGCATAAATATCGTCCTTTCAAATTGTTTGCTTTATTAACTGCGGTATTCACTATTCTCATCAGTCTCTTCATGCTTTTTCGATTTTCGACAGGCAATATTTTCTGTTACGAATGCCTGGTATTTGGCAAAAAAGATTTATTGGGTATGGTTCCAACCGGCGTTATGTCACCAGTAACGGCATCAGCATTTCTGCTGGGTGGCGTTTCATATCTGTTTACATTATTTTCCGTTCACAGAAGACATATCAAAACCGCCTCATCGATACTTTCTGCAATAGTGATGATTATTGGATTTGTGGTCATACTTGGATACCTGTATGGCACCCCATTGCTTTACGGCGGGACAACGGTGCCCATGGCGCTTACTACCGCAAGCGCCTTCGTATTTTTAGGAACCGGGTTGATGGTGAGTATCGGTGCGCAATACTGGCCGTTTTATCTGGTAGTAGCCCCTACGACATGTATTCGCATAATACGCTCATTTATGCCGATTATAATCGTAATCGTTCTGGTAAATGGCTGGCTGGTTGCCAATGTAAACAGGGTTTTCCCAGTAAACCCCGCATTTACGTCAGCGTTATTATGTATTGTTTTTTTGGCCTTATCCAGCTACAGCATTTCAAAAATAGCCAGGAGATTGGGGAACAAAATTGACCGCGCCGAGGACAATTACAAGAGGGTGTCTTTTGCTGTGGAACAAAGCCCTGTTTCAATTATTATTACCGATAGTAGGGGTAACATCGAATATGTCAATCCAAAATTTCGACAGTTGACGGGTTATACGACGGAAGAAGTTATTGGGAAGAACCTTCGCATATTAAAATCAGGAGAAACGACTTCCGAAGAATATAAAAGATTATGGGATACGATTACCTCCGGCAATGATTGGAGTGGAAGATTTCATAACAAGAAGAAAAATGGAGAACTGTACTGGGAAGACGCACTCATTTCTCCTGTTAAAAATAATGACGGGAAAATCATCAACTTCATAGCTATCAAGGAAGATATAACTCGCGAAGCAGAGATCGGGCAACGAAATCAAGCGCAATATGCTATTGCGGCGATATTGGTACAAGCTACAAGCGCTGAAGAAATCGTTTCAAAGGTTATACAAACCATTTGTGAATGCTTTGGGTGGGACTTTGGCACTCTATGGGTAGTAGACAGGCAGGAGAATGTACTACGAAGCAAAATAAACTGGCAAGGACCTCTACTGGATTTGTCTGCGTTTGAATCAGCCACCCAAAAAATCACCTTCAAGTCTGGAATAGGGCTGCCAGGCCGTGTATGGGCTAACGGTAAACCTCTGTGGATTATGGATTTTGTCGAGGATAAATATTTTCCAAGGTTCAAATATGCATTGAAAGACGGATTGCATGGGGCATGTGGTTTTCCCATTGTATATGAGAATAACGTAATCGGCGTTATGGACTTCTTCAGCCGCTCCATAAGACCTTTTGATAATGATATGCTAGACATGATGGATGCCTTGGGTCATCAGATAGGAATGTTTTTAGCAAGACAACAGATGTACGAACAAATGGAAAAACAACTGAATCATATTTCTGTCCTCATGGAGATTGACAGGGCTATTGCGAGCAGTCTTGATTTGGAGGTTATCGGCGGTATATTTGCCGAGAAAGTAATCAAACATCTGCAGGCAGATGCCATCGACATATTATTGTATAATCAGTATGCGCAAAAGTTTTCCTTTATGTATGGGTCCGGATTCCTTAAGCAAAAGGAAAAGCAACTTGTCCTTAATTCTTCCACTGATTTGTGTGGTAAAATGCTGTTGAAGGATGAACCCGTTTTTATATCCAATCTCCGTGACGAGGGTATAATCTGTACTCGCTCCCAGCTCGCGCAAGAAGAAGGGTTTGTATCTTACTACGGGATACCAATTACCGCAAAGGGGCGTTTAATTGGCGTAGTTGAGTTTTTTTCCGGAGGCAATTCAAGCCAGAATCAGCATGGGTTGATTTTGCAAAGTCCTTTTCTCTGCAACTGGCTATTGCCGTAGACAATGCCCTGTTATACGAAAAGTCACAACGTACTCAATCAGAATTATTGCATGCATATAATAACACGATTGAAGGATGGTCGTACGCCCTTGATCTGCGTGATAAAGAAACAGAAGGACATTCACGGAGGGTGACGCTGATGACTGTTCAAATTGCACAACACCTGGGTATGGACGAAGAAGAAATTGCTCATGTGTACAGGGGCGCTTTACTGCACGATATCGGGAAACTGGGTATTCCTGATAATATTCTGTTAAAACCCTCCCCGCTTACCGAAGAAGAATGGGTGATTATGCGCAGGCATCCGGTATATGCGTACGAGATGCTTTCTTCTATTGCGTATCTGAAACAGGCCATGGACATTCCTTACTGCCACCACGAAAGGTGGGATGGCGCTGGTTACCCGCGAGGATTAAGGGAAAATCAGATACCGCTGGCTGCACGTATCTTCTCGATTGTAGATGCATATGATGCAATGCTGTATGACAGGCCATATCGCAAGGGCCTTTCTAAAGAGGAGATAGTTGATGAAATCAGTTCTGGCACAGGCAAACACTACGACCCAGAGGTTGTGAAAGTATTCATGAAAATGTTACATGAAGACCGACTGGAGGTATCATAGTTGCATGATACTGCTGAACAAATTTTCATTTGCATAAATTATTTTATTTACTATAATGCGGTAATTTTATACTTAGATAAATGCCTTGCCATGAGGAAAAACTCTCGTACTCATTATAATCAGCGAAGGGGCCGCATATGTCATTAACAACATCTTCAACCACTCAGGAATTTGAGGTAGTAAACCGGATTGTAAAATACTTTAGCGGCGCTCCAAATGTCATAAATTCTGCGGACTGGACATTACGACGCAGCGCTGAGAGGTTTGCCTCGTTTACAAAATTCGGGAATGTCGCTGTTCATTCCACCGTCAAGAACCGTAGCGCCAAGGTAACTGTGTATGTAGGAAGCGATGCAGTTCGTCTCAAAACACTCAATCCTCAACAAACCGAGATTATGAACAATCTCCCCAATACGTTGTCTCTGGTTGAAGAGTACATCAAACGAGCGCCCTTTGTAAGAATCAATCGATCAATGGGAAGCAATAATGAATTTTCACCGAATTGCAATTTCCTCGTTTCCATCCAGAGACCCGAGATGATTCGGCTTGCCTATATGACATGGGCTACGCTCTTCCCGGCCAAAGCGGATGGAGAACTGAAACAACATATTGTTTACATTCCGGAATGGCAGGAAACTGACCGGCAAATCCTGGTTTTTCCGGAGATTAGCACTACCATTGTATTGGGAAGCGACTATTATGGCGAGTCCAAGAAGGGTTTTTTAAGAATGGCCATGTGGAATGCCAAACAGAAGGGTATGCTGGGTCTCCATGCCGGCTCAAAGATTTTAAAGGCAAAAGGGAACGATGGTCGTATCAGAAAATATGGCATGCTTATCTTTGGAATGAGTGGCACAGGAAAGACTACGCATACCTGTCATACACACGGTTTAAATGAGAAGGATGAAGGGATTGAGATATTACAAGATGACGTAGTGTTTCTCAAGAAAGACGGTTCGGCGTACGGTTCTGAGCGTGGATTCTACTTAAAAACCGAGGGACTCGATCAAGTTACTCAACCTATCATTTATAAAGCAGCAATCTCACGTGATGCTATCTTTGAAAATGTTATGATCGATTATGAAGGAAATCTCTATTTCGAGGACGATACGCTAACCAGCAATGGACGTGGAATCATGATGCGCGATGACCTCAGTCCGTACATTTCAAACACCATCAATTTGCCATCCATTGATAATATGGACGGGATGATCGTTGTATTTATTACCCGCCGCCACACGGTTGTTCCACTTGCCGCTAAACTTAACCCTGAGCAGGCTGCGGCTGTCTTTATGATAGGCGAATCTATAGAAACATCCGCTGGCGACCCGAAACGTGCAGGAGAATCAATCCGGGAAGTCGGCACGAATCCTTTTATTATTGGTGATAAATCGTACGAAGGAAACTGGTTCTATGATTTTGTCAAACGAAACGAGGGTAAGGTTCATTGCTATCAGTTAAATACCGGAGGACTGGGAGAGATCATCGAAAAGCAATCTAATGGTGCAAAGGTAATGAAGCGCAAGGTGCAACGAGTAGAAATCCCGGAGATGTCTTCTATTATCCGTGGAATTGTGCGTGGTACTAACACATGGGGTAAAGATAAATACTGGAACCTTGAAGTGCCCACTTCCGTGCAAGGTATGGATTTATCCAAATATGATGTAGAAAAATTCTATGATGTAGACACTATCATAAAGCAGGTATCTGAGCTACGCTGTGAACGTGTTGCATATATAGAAAAATTCAATGCCTTGGATAAAGCCATCATCAACGCAGCAAAAACAATGTAACATTGAAATTGGTTGACATTTTTTAAATTTTCACTAAAATGTCTACTTGTTATATATATTTTGTTTTTGGTGGATAATTGTTATGAAACTATCCAAGAAAAGTGACTACGCCCTCCGTGCAATGATATATCTTTCGGCGAATTATAAAAAGGGGGCAGTCCAGATTAAGGAAATCTCTGCAAAGGAAAAGATTCCGCAAAAATTCCTGGAAAATATCCTTCTTACCCTTAGAAAAGTAGGTATCCTGAATAGCAAGATGGGCATTAGGGGTGGTTATGAACTGGCTCGCTCGCCCGATTTGATTACCTTAGGACAGGTAATTCGGGCGCTGGATGGGGCAATTGCGCCTGTGGACTGCGTGAGTCAGATGTCTTACAAGCCGTGTTCAGAAGAAGTTACCTGTGTAATACGGAGTGTGATGATGGATATCCGAAACGCCATAACAGATGTATTAGACAAAATGACTTTTGCCGACATGTGTAAACGTGCCGCTGATTCATTGGAAAAAAGTGAAAGAGAAGAACTAACGTATGCAATATAACATTTTTTATTAAAAGTCTATCAACATGGTAGATTATGTGTAACAGTTCAGCACCCCCACCTGGCCTTCCCCATCGAGGGGGAGGAAACGTTTTTCCCCCGCCCCTTGTGGGAGGGGTTAGGGGAGGGGGTGAACTGATACGATTTTATTAATTTTTATTGATGATACTAAGATAAGGTGAAGATTTTACAATACCGAGTTGTTTTTTGTCTCTTGTTCTTTGCAATTGTAACGAGTATTGCCTGTTCGCGGAAGGTTGACAACTCTACTATTCGCGTAGGGTATTTTCCGAATATTAGCCATGCACAGGCTGTTATTGGGCTGAGCAACGGCACTTTTGAGAAATATTTGGGAACTGGGGTTAAAATAAAATCGACTCTTTTTAATGCAGGGCCATCTATTATTGAGGCAGTGTTTTCTGAGGACATTGATATTGCTTACGTTGGCCCTAGTCCCGCCATAAATGGATATGTGCGTTCTGGCGGCAGGGCGTTAAAGGTAATTTCCGGCGTATCGAGCGGCGGGTCATTATTTATCGTAAGGCCTGATTCCAATATAAAAAAGGCCATAGATCTCTCCGGAAAAAGAATCGCTTCTCCACAACTCGGAAACACGCAGGATATTGCCCTTCGTGAGTATATTAAAACCTGTGGTTTAAAGCCAACAGAAAGGGGTGGGACGGTTAATATTCTTCCCCTGCGAAATCCGGATATTCTAAACCTTTTTATGCAAAAACAGATTGATGGGGCATGGGTGCCAGAACCCTGGGCTTCAAGACTTCTTAAGGAGGCAGGCGGAGAGGTTTTTCTTGATGAAAGAACCTTATGGGAGGACGGTCGGTTTTGTTCAACGCTGATGATTGTGGGTGCGAATTTTTTTAAAAAAAATCGCGATTTGGTCAAGAAATGGCTGACGGCTCATGTTGAAATAACCCAGTGGATTAATCAACATCCGGAAGAAGCAAAGACTGTTATGGGTGACCAGATAAAGGCTATTTCAGGGATTTCCCTTCCAAAAGATATTATTGACGATGCCTTCTCACGATTAGAAATCACCTACGACCCTATTGTTTCGTCACTGTTTTCTTATGCAGAGATGGCCTATAATGCTAGTTTTTTAGGCGAGCGAAAGCCTGATATAGCCGGAATGATTGACTTAAGATTACTCAACAGCGTCCTCAAAGAGAGGGCATTGCCACGAGTGAATAAAAGAGGGAAGTAGTAGTTTGTTTGTTGAAAAATATCAATGTGTTTTACCAGGTAGGGGCGAAGCATTTGTTGCTAAAAATGGGAGCTTTTCCATACTCGACCAAACAAATGCTTCGCCCCTACGATAAGGAGGTATTGAAGGTGTCGGAAAGCGCGGGAATTGAAAATCTCGTAGATATAGATCATGTTAAAGCCGATAATGAACAGCAGAAATCTCATAAAGTGGATGGGGTGTGGCCAAAACTGCGTGTTCAACACATATCTAAATCATTTCAATCAAAAAACGGAAGAGCTTATGTATTGGAAGATATAAACCTTGAGATACAACAAGGAGAATTTGTATGTATTGTTGGACCTTCAGGGTGTGGGAAGACTACTCTTTTGAACATTGTTGCAGGACTGGAAAAGGCCGATTCAGGCGATGTGTGGGCGGATGATCATAAAATTAACGGGGCTGGCAGTGACCGTGTTGTTATATTTCAGGAAGCGGCTCTTTTCCCCTGGCTGAATGTGGTAAAAAATGTTGAATTTGGTTTAAAATTAAAAGGATTTAATGGCAAAGAAAGACGAAATATAGCTATTGAGTATCTCAAAATGGTACATTTGTCAAAGTTTCAACATGCCCAGGTGCATGAACTATCCGGCGGAATGAAACAACGCGTAGCCATAGCCAGGGCCCTTGCGATGAATCCCGAGATGCTCCTGATGGATGAGCCTTTTTCCGCATTGGATGCCCAGACACGGTGGATACTCCATTATGAATTACAGAATATCTGGCTAAAAACCAGGAAGACCATCTTATTCGTTACTCACAATATTCGTGAGGCAGTATGTCTGGCAGATCGGATAATAATCCTTTCAACAACACCGGGAAAAATCAAGAAAGAGTTTCTGGTAGAATTGCCAAGACCAAGGGATGACAACGATGTGAATGTCGCAGGATATTCCACCATGATTATGAAAGAATTGAAAGCCGAGATTAATAAGGTTATGAAGTGTGAGATGGATGCAGATTCATGTGTAGAATGTGACATAAAATGTACAACTGAAGGACCGGCAAAAACAGACATTGGAGGAGGAATCTGAGAAAATGCAAAGCATACTTAAAAGAACAATATTTTATATCCTTTTTATAGGAATTTGGGAAGGGTTGTTTCGGTTATGCATATGGCCGGAATACGTACTCCCTTCTCCCGTTTCAGTTTTTAAAACCTTGATTTACGGTTTTAAAAATCATACCTTTCTCATTGGAATTGCGATCAGTATGAAAAGAATTGCCATCGGTTATGGAATCTCTATTGTTGTTGGCATTTTTCTGGGTTTGCTCATAGGCAGGGTTCGTCTCTTCGAAGAAACGCTGGGTTCGTTCTTTACAGGCTTGCAGACATTGCCGACAATTTGCTGGTTACCCCTTTCATTGCTCTGGTTTGGTCTGAATGACAGGGCTATCATATTCCTGGTTTTTATGGGTGCAGTCCTTTCAATTACGATTGCAACGGATGCTGGCGTGAAAAGTGTACCGTCACTCTATATTCGTGCTGCAAAAACTATGGGAGCAAAGGGATGGAGGCTGTATCTTGAAGTAATTATTCCTGCTGCCCTTCCGCATATCATTACGGGGATGAAACAAGGCTGGTCTTTTGCCTGGCGTTCGCTCATGGCGGGCGAATTATTAATTGTATGTTTGGGATTAGGACATCTTATGATGATTGGGCGTGAGCTCAATGACATGAGCCAAGTCATAGCCGTGATGATTGTAATTATCATAATCGGTATTCTGGTCGATAGGCTATTTTTTGTAAAGGTAGAACAACGTATACGTGAACGTTGGGGGCTGGTCAAGGGGTAAAATTTACAAATTACGATTTTAGACTTCGTCGTGATGGTTCGATAGACTCACCATGCACGGCGCAGCATCCTGAGTTCATCGAAGGATCAGTCGAACGAATTTTCGATTTTTACCTGTAATTGTCATTTCGCCCCCTTCGTATTTGTCATTCCTTCGCCTTGTGTCATTACATATCAACTTCCACCGGCAGTTCCATATTTTGCATGGACGCCTGAACCAGTGCCTCCCGGTCAATTTCATCTTCAGGCTGTTTAATCCGATCTGCGTTTCTTTCAACAAATCGTACACCTTCACCTTTGTATTTTTTCTTTAAAATCTCGCATTTTTGGCAGTTTTCGGCTGTATATATGTATTTCATTGCAAACCTCCTTTGAATGGCATGTAATAGTATTTATTTAGCAGTTATACGAGGTGCTATTCTACAAAAAGGAAAGATTCTTTCAAGAACAAATTTTTGATGAAGGTTATTTTGGTTGCGGAGGCATTTCATTTGGAGTAAAATCCCGATTAAAGCCAGGCTGAAGTATCCTTGAGGTATAGGAATTTCCGTCTTTTTTGATTCCCCTCTAAAAAGAGGGGATAAAGGGGTGTGTAGGTTCCAACTTACCTTTTAATTACAAAATCCCATTGTTTGGTCGTGCAGTAAAGGATCTTCCTGTCATGAAAGAATTGTATGCCCACTCCGCTAATTCACAAGGCCAGAGACACAGGCTTGGTGATCATCTAAAAGGTACGGCTGAAAGGGCGGCTAATATGGCTAAAGAATTCGGCTGTTCAAGGTGGGGATGGTTCACCTATCCGCCCTTATGTGCGGCGCTTACCGCTCTGATGTAATTGCACGGATAAAGCAGAGTCTCAAAGGCGGCATTACTACCAGATTAATAAGCACACAACTGGAATTAAGTAAAGTATTTCCTGAATTCGATTGTTACATCCGGGCTGCGATGGACTCTGAGTCACATTTAGAAGGGACGTAAGGTCGGGTTCAACTGGCTGTTTTTCTATGCGAGGGTATGCATGAAGGATGTTGTTGAAGATATCGCAAATCTCATTCTCAAGGCGCAAAGCCTTGCAGACCAGCATGGTCTATTCACGAACCGGATAAGAATGGGGTGAGTTGCTGTCCGGGGTGTGGCGGAAAGGTGGAATTGTCTGATTGTTAAAATTGTGAGGGCGTTTAATGGGTGGATACTACGCACATAGTGAAAACGATCATGGGAAGAAACATAAAGCTTCAGACCATCTGCAGTCGGTGGCTCTGTGTGCTGAAAAGCTTGCAGAAAAGACTATTTGGAGTGCTGAAGCCCGTCTTGCCGGACTGCTTCATGATCTTGGCAAATATGCGGACATGTTTCAGGCTCGACTGCGGGGCGAGGCAGGCGGGCTTGACCACTGGTCGCCTGGTGCATGGGTAGCGCTCAAAGAATACCATTCCGTAGCTGCGGCAATAGTCAGCCAAGGGCATCATGTTGGATTACAGCAGGGCAATTTGCAATCCCTTCGCAATCTTGAACCAACAATTCTTTCCCAGCGACACCCGCAAAATCTTAGACTGAGCGATGCCAATATTGTACGGCTCAAGGAACGTCTTGCAGAAGATGGGATAACCTGTTCAATGCCGGACAGCTTCATCATCAATCCAGCCGAATTGTTCAAGAACCCCGTTGCTACCATGCTAGATGTGAGAATGCTCTTCTCATGCCTGACGGATGCGGATTTTCTGGATACAGAAGCCCATTTTGAAGGTGATGAGAACGGCAAGAAATATCGCGAAAAGGGACCGCTTCTCAATGCAGTAGAAACGCTCCGAGCATTAGAACAGCACATGACTGCCAACGTTCGTAAAGGAAGCAGTGCAGACAAGGATGTGCTTAGCGCGAGAAACGTGTTGTGGAATATGGTTGCGGCCTCGTCAGTAAGTAATCCTGGACTCTTCACTCTCACAGCACCTACCGGTAGCGGCAAGACACTGGCCATGCTAAAGTTTGCCCTGGAACATGCGGCCCGAAACAATCTCAAGCGAATAGTACTTGTTGTACCGTTTCTTTCCATCATCGAGCAGACCGCGGCGATCTACCGTTCTGTTTTTCATTCATTTCCAGATCATTACGTGCTTGAACACCACAGTATGGCAGGTTTGGGGATCGAAGATGCGAAGGATGATGCAGAAGCTGCAACAGAGAGAACCCGTCGCCTTCTGGCGGAAAACTGGGATGCACCGGTTATTATTACCACTAATGTGCAACTTCTGGAGTCGCTTTTTTCAAATCGTCCTTCGGCTTGTCGCAAGCTACACAACCTGATGGAGTCTGTCATTATGTTTGACGAGGCACAGACCCTGCCACAGGCACTTGCCGTTCCCACATTGGCGGCGCTTTCTCATCTCTCTAAGGTCTACCGTTCTACAGTGCTTTTTGCCACGGCGACCCAACCGGCATTTGATACACTTGACAGTGCCGTTAAAACCTTTGTTCCTTCTGGCTGGCAGCCTGTAGAGGTTGCGCCCGACCATGCCGGTCTCTATAAAGCGCTCCGTCGTTATGATGTGAACTGGCCGCAGGGTGGGGAGACAAAACAATGGGTGAATCTGGCGAATGATGTGTGTGACGAAAAACAAGTGTTGTGCGTGGTGAATCTTAAAAACCATGCAGCCGTTTTGCTCGAAAAATTAATGGGTACTGATGCTGTCTTCCATCTTTCCACCAATCTCTGCGCTTTACACCGCCGCGTGGTTCTGGATGACGTTCGCGCAAGACTGAAGAACGGCAAACCATGTCGCCTTATTTCTACCCAATGTGTGGAGGCGGGTGTGGATGTTGATTTCCCCGTTGTTTATCGCGCCATGTCTCCGCTTGACTCTATTGCTCAGGCAGCCGGACGTTGCAACCGAGAGGGACGTCTCGTGGATGATGCCGGAAATCGGAAGATGGGGGAGGTCCGGGTGTTTGAACCTGCCATTGAAGGCGACTGGCGAAGGCGCTACCCGACCTTTGCATACTACCAGGCAGCGAAAGTAGCGGAAACCATGCTTATTGAGGCTGGACTTGCTGGTCTTGACCTGAATAACCCGGAGGTATTCCGCGATTATTACCACCGCCTATACGACCTGAGCAAACCGGAAACGCAGAATAGAGAGCTTGTCGATGCTTTTACCGCCGTGGATTTTGTTCGTGTGGCACAGGAGTACAGGTTGATCGAAAAGGTTGCTATCCAGGTGCTTGTCCCTTACAAGCCGTGTCGTGAACTGTTTGATGATCTACGCAGCGAACAGGACAGGAATGGAATAAACGCCAAATGGATTCGTCGCGCGCAGGGGCTTGTGGTCAGCCTTTTCCGACCCAAGGCTGACCATCCAGCGTGGGGAGTGCTTATTCCCGTAAAACTTCATTATGGTAATGGTGTTTCAGACGAGTGGTACATTTTGGAAGACCGGCACGGAGAATTCTACGACGATGTCATGGGACTGCGACTGCCGCAATCCCTACAAATTCTGATTGGTTGAAGAAAGGAGGAAAAATGTGAGCAGACGAACACACACACTTGAAGTTTGGGGCGATCTTGCATGTTTTACGCGCCCCGAAATGAAGGTCGAGCGGTTCAGCTACCCGGTTATCACACCGTCGGCTGCACGCGGGATATTCGATGCCATTTACTGGGAGGGGATACGAAACACTCACGGCATGAGACCCTATTTTAACTGGCAGGTAGAGCGGATCGAGGTACTGGAGATGCCTCGTTATATCGCCCTGCGGCGTAATGAGGTTAAAGACAAGGCCCCATCTGACCGGACCATCAAGGCATGGATGGAAGGCCGTGAGCCTCCTGAACCTCTATGGGCAGATGGCGGCAAAGATGAACTGGGAACTGACCAGAAAGGGCGCACTCAGCGGCAAACTATGGCGCTAAAGAATGTACACTACCGTTTAACAGCCAGGGTCATACCCAAATCGCAATTCTCATCGCCAGAGCAGATCAACAAGTTCGACAGCATATTCGAACGCCGAGCAAGGCATGGCAAGTGTTTTCAACAGCCTTTCTTTGGTTGCAGTGAATTCCCAGCCTTCTTTGAGTATGTCCAGCCGGACGGCTCTCAAAGACAGCCGGTCCCTTTCGACCAACACATTGGATGGATGCTTTACGATGTCTTCGATTTACGGCGGGGATGATAAGCCGTTTATTTCTCTCTTCGATGCCACGGTGGTTAATGGCATGCTGGAGATTCCGCCCTATGAGAGTGAAAAGGTGCGAAAGCCGGAAAGGGGGTGCATCTGATGCTGAATCAGCTTATTGAATATGCCCGGAATAACCTTGCCGGTTCAGAACCAGGCTTTACCACACGGACAGTACGGTGGATTGTGGAGCTTTCAACTGCCGGCAAACTCGTTAATGTTCTACCCTTGGGCGATGACACGAAGGGGAAGCAGACTTCCAAATGTCCAGAGATGCACAACATGAATGCTGGCGGTCGCACTCATTTTCTTGTTGAAACGCTGCAGACAGTGGCATTGCTCCAAAAACCTAATGAAGACCCCAAGAAGGTGGCGGGTGCTCAAGAAAAACAGAGATTCTTCAGTGATATGGTTCAACAGGCGGCATCGATAACTCCTGTACTTAAACCTCTCGCAATGTTCATGGATGATAGAGGACAACTTGAATCTCTTCGTGACCGCTTAACCAAAGAAAAGGCAAAACCTACCGATTGGCTACGTTGGAGTATTGCTGGTACCGACCCTTTGCAGCAGATGGTGGTGCAGGATTGGTGGCGTGGGTGGCGTGAAACAGACCAGGCAAAAAGAAAGTCAGCAGATAAACCCAAGCAAAGCATTGAGTCGGACGTGATGATTTGTTTTCTAACTGGCCAGGTACTACGGCCCCTTGCAACGCACCCTAAAGTTACCGGTCTTTCCGGTGTCGGTGGGCTTGGAACAGGTGATGTCATGGTCGGATTCGATAAATCGGCGTTCTGTTCCTATGATCTGGAACAGGCAAGAAATGCAGCCATGAGCGAGAAGTCAGTTCGTGAGTATGTGGACGCCCTTAATCACCTCATAAAGAACCATTCCCGCAAACTGGCCAATGCCTTGGTTGTACACTGGTTTAAGGAAGCAGTCAGACCGGAAGATGATCCGTTAAGTTTTCTTTACGAACCGCCTGAGTTGACCGAAGCGGCAGCGCAAAGTTCTGCCAGGCAGATACTTGAATCATTGAAGAGGGGGCAGCGGGTAGTTCCTGTGAACAACCGTTATTTTACCATGACGGTGTCCGGTGCAGCAGGACGTGTTATGGTACGCGACTGGATGGAGGGAAGTTTTGAGGAGTTGGTAGCCAGGATCGGGCAGTGGTTTTCTGATTTTGAGATAGTTGCCAGAGATGGCGGAAAGCCTGCACACGATCCCAAGTTCATGGCAGTATGCGGGGCGCTGGTACGTGAGCTTAAAGACCTGCCTGCACCAACTACAACCACCCTCTGGCGAGTTGCCCTGGCCGGACTACCGATCCCCCAGCCGTTCATTTCCCAAGCATTGATCCGTTTCCGTAGCGACCTCATTGGTGACAAACCGTTCAATCATGCCCGTATGGGCCTTATCAAAGCTTACTTTATTCGCAAAGGAGGTAATCACAACATGAGTGTCTATCTGAACAAGGAACATCCTGATCCCGCATATCAGTGCGGGCGGCTTCTGGCAATGCTGGCGAGCCTTCAGCGCGCCGCATTAGGTGACGTTGGAGCCGGTGTTGTACAGCGCTACTATGTTGCAGCAAGTCAGACACCGGGACTCACTATCGGCAGGCTTGTTGCCAATGCCAAGAACCACCTGAACAAGCTGGAAGTTGGTCTTACCTATTGGTACGAAGAGCAGATCGCCGAGATCATGAGCCATATCCGGGATCGTATTCCACGCACGCTTGATTTGGAAGGCCAGAGCCTTTTTGCCCTTGGCTACTACCAACAGATTGCTTCAAGAAAACACAACTAAAACAATAACTCTAACGAAGGAGGAAACAACTAATGAGTATCCAGAACCGCTATGAATTTCTTTATCTGTTTGACTGCGAAAACGGCAACCCAAACGGCGATCCAGACGCTGGCAACAGTCCGCGCATTGACCCGGAAGACATGCACGGCCTTGTGTCAGATGTGGCGCTCAAGCGACGGGTAAGGAATTTCATTCAGGGGAAATTTGGGGCCGATATTACTTCTGCGACTCCCAACGCCGTCTATGTCCAGCACGCCACTAACCTCAACAAATACATTACCAAAGCCCACGAAGAGACTAAGGGCAAGCCCGAAGGGGGAGGAAACCGTAATCAGGTCGTGAATGCACGGGATTGGATGTGCAAGACCTTTTTTGATGTCCGTACCTTCGGTGCGGTCATGAGTACTGGTGCCAACGCCGGGCAGGTACGGGGACCGGTACAGATCTCCTTTGCCCGGTCGCTTGATCCGATCCTACCTCTGGATGTCTCCATTACGCGCATGGCTGTGGCTGAAAAGGTAAGCGGAGCCAGGACTGCGGCGGATTACGAGAAGTGGGAGAACGAGCAAGAGGAGGACAAGCTTCGCACTATGGGGCGCAAGGCGCTTATCCCCTACGGACTATATGTTGCCAAGGGCTTCATTAGCGCCAATCTTGCCAAAGGGACCGGATTTTCCGAAGGCGATCTGCAAAACCTCTGGGAGGCGCTGCTAAATATGTATGACCACGACAGATCCGCCAGCAAGGGGATGATGTCTTGTCGTGGGTTGTACGTGTTCAAGCACGTGGGGACGGATACCGATCCAGACCGGCGGATTCAACAGGCCATGCTTGGCTGCGCTCCGGCCCACAAACTGTTGGACAAAGACACCATTGTCGAGATCAAGAAAAAAAAGGATGGTGCCCCACGTAGTTTTGCCGACTCTTATGATGTTGTTATTCATCGTGACCGTCTGCCAACGGGAGTGGAGTTGCTAACCTTATGAACGAGCTATATGAGGAGTGGGTGGAGCCCGTCATGGTCTCCGCCCTCAACCATTATCTTTATTGCCCAAGGCGCTGCTTCCTTGTCTATGTCGAACAAATCTGGGATGAGAATTTGTATACCTTGAGAGGTAATGCGGTTCATGAAAATGTTGATGTGGAATCTACCCATGTGTTGGTAGGTGTTCGTTATGAAAGGGCACTTCCTATCTGGTCGAAACGATTAAATCTTATAGGAAAAGCTGATTTAGTTGAATTTCATGGGAATATTCCGTATCCAGTCGAATACAAATCGGGCAGACACAAAGAATTTCAGAATGATTATATTCAGCTTTGCGCCCAGGCTATTTGTCTTGAAGAGATGCTTGGGGTAACGGTGGAAAAAGGCGCTATCTTCTGGCATGCATCCAGGGAAAGAAAGGAAATAGTTTTTACAGAAGACATGAGAAAGAAGGTAGAAGAAGTGGCCGCCGCTGTCCACAGGATGATTGCGGAAAAAATAGTGCCGCCGCCGGTGAATGACAAACGGTGCAGGGATTGTTCACTCAAGGAGTCGTGTTTGCCAGCGGCGATACATGATAAGGACAGAAGTCTCCATCTGGCAAAAAAGTTGTTTGTAGTGGAATGACGGTGTGTGGTATAACCACAAAAAATAGTTTTAACCACGAAGGACACGAAAGACACGAAGAAAATATTTTGGCAACAAAATGGCGGAGAACTACAATATGACAAAAGATGAAATAATACAATACTGGATTGATTCATCAGAAGTAGATTTCAAGGCAATGGAATCCCTTTTTGCCAACGGACATTATGTATGGGCTTTGTTTACCGGCCATCTGGTTCTGGAAAAATTGTTGAAGGCATGCTTTGTAAAAATGATTGATATTCGTATGCCGCAGATACACGATCTGCTTAAAATAGCTGAAATGGCAAAGCTTGAATTGTCCTACGAACAAAAGGTGTTTTTGGATGAAGTAACTACTTTTAATATAAGGGCACGATATCCGGATTACAAAAGGGGGTTTTATAAAAAGGCTACCAAAGAGTTTACAGAAAGATACATCAAAGAAATAAAGGAGTTCAGAGCATGGATTATAGAAAAGATAAGCAGTTAGTTTATAAAAAGATCCATGATTACATACAACGCTTGAAGGAAAACAATATTCCTGTCTGGCGGCTGTATTTATATGGGTCTTATGCGAAAAATACGTATCATAAGGATAGCGATATTGATCTTGCCATCTTTTGGGATAAAGATGATATTGACGGTTTTGACGAAGACGTGAAGCTTATGAAGCTCAGGTGGGATATTGACCTGCGAATTGAACCTCACTCGCTTGCCAGAACAGATTTTGATGAAACGAACCCTTATATTAAAGAAATAATCGAAACGGGTGAACGAATCATATAGTATTGCTCTACAAATACTGCTTTTCCCCATTCCCCGCTTTCTCGAGGACGAGTTTCATGAGGACATGTTTGGGAAAGTTTTTTACCCCCCTGTGTCCCCCCTTGCGAAGGGGGGACACAGGGGGGTTGTCTGGTTGTTGCGGCTATTGCTGCGATATGAAATAAAATTCAATTCAGGATTATTAAAATGAAACTGCTTCTGAATACGCTTTATGTTATGACCCAGGGGGCTTATCTCACGCTGGATCACGAAACCGTAAAAGTAGAAGTGGAAGGCAAGACCCGGCTTCAGGTGCCAATGCACCATTTAGGGGCAATTTTTACGATTGGCAATGTGATGATGAGTCCGTTTCTTATGCACCATTGCACTGAAAACGGCAAAGCCGTAGTTTTTCTTGATATGAACGGTCAGTTTCTTGCCAGGGTTGTTGGCAAGACTACCGGCAACGTTCTCCTCAGACAGGCACAGTATGAGGCTGTACGAGATACGCAGAAAGCCGCCTCTATTGCAAGGAATATCGTGGCTGCAAAAATACAGAATTCACGCCAGATCCTCTTAAGGGGCGCCAGAGAAACAGATAATACGGAGATAGAATCAGGCTTGAGACACGCAGCCGAAGCTCTTTCTCATGCAATTCATGAACTTAAGAAAAGCGGCAATATAGATGAAATCAGGGGTTTTGAAGGTGCGTCAGCCAATACGTATTTTCAGGTCTTTGATACCATGGTCAAAGAAAACCGGGAAACCTTCACAATGAGCGGCAGAACCCGACGCCCGCCAAGAGACCCTGTGAATGCGTTACTCTCATTCCTCTATACGCTTCTTCTGAATGATTGTGTGTCGGCTGCGGAGGGCGTTGGGATGGATTCACAAATGGGCTTTCTCCATGTCCTCAGACCAGGACGCCCATCACTCGGACTGGATTTGATGGAGGAATTGCGCTCTGTACTGGCAGACAGGCTTGCCCTTACCCTTATAAATCTGAAACAACTTACCAAAAAAGATTTTGAAGAAAGAGAAGGAGGTTCCGTTTATTTGAATGAAGCGGGAAGAAAGACGGTTGTCGTTGCATACCAGAAACGAAAGCAGGATGAATTTACCCACCCGTTATTGGAAGAGAAAGTACCCTTTGGCTTGATTCCTCACATTCAGGCAAGACTTCTGGCAAGGCATTTACGGGGAGATATGGAAGAGTATCTGCCCGTTTTATATTCATAGCGCACAATACCACAACAAATCCCCCTTAAAAAAGGGGGCGAAGGGGGTTGTTGTATACAGATCTACCGGAAAATGTTTTTACCGGTTAACACTTATGAGGAGGGGGGTATGTGGATAATTGTTACTTATGATGTCACGACGGAAACAAAAGAAGGACGCAGAAGACTCCGCAGGGTTGCCCAGGCATGTAAGAATTTTGGCCAAAGGGTTCAAAAATCGGTCTTTGAATGTTCAGTAGATCAGGCACGGTACGAAACTTTAAGACGCAATCTACTGAAAGAAATCGATGTGAAGGAAGACAGTCTCAGGTTTTACAGAATGCAAGAGCCAAGGGATGCGCACATAGAAGAACATGGCGTCAACAAAACGGTATTTTTTGATGAGCCTCTGATTGCGTAAGTGCGAACCTGGTGCAACATCAAAACCCCTGGAGGTTCGCAGTATCTATATCCTTTAAAAATTGAACATCTTAAGGAGGTGAATTATCAAGAAACAATGTTTTTATACGGTAGAAATTGATGGTTCGCAAAAGTTAATACATAAGTGTATGAATCTGAGTGGTGTAAAGTGAGAGGGTAGCATCCAGCCTTCGGGCTGGATGAGGATTGAAACTCAATGGGGATGTGATTTATCGCATGGTTTCATTGTAGCATCCAGCCTTCGGGCTGGATGAGGATTGAAACAATTCAAACAACATCACCCTCGACAAAGCCTTTACGTAGCATCCAGCCTTCGGGCTGGATGAGGATTGAAACCTGCTATTTTGAGCAGATTTTGCCATCTTTGTATTCAAATTAATCACCATACTTACAGTACCTTAAAAAATTACGCGTACTAAACTAAAAATTCCATAGTGTTATTTTCTCTCCGGTTTCTTTCCTTGCAAATTTGTTTGTGTTAAGATAATTGTTTGACTGAGTGCATCTTATGTGTTATATTCTTTAAAATTTAGAGAGGCTATTTTTCATGAGATTTATTGGATTACTTATTGCAGCGGCAGTAGCTGTTTGGGTGTATATAGACGCAAAGAATAAAGGGTATAAAACGCTTCCAGCCGTTGGGTGGATGCTGGGCGTGTTTTTACTGATGATTGTATTCTTGCCCCTTTATTTGTTTGTAAGGGCAAAGAAGGCGAAGCCGGTGGAAATCTTAACATCTTGTAAGTATTGTGGGAAGTATTACCAGGAGACACCTTTGTATTGTCCTAACTGTGGTCACAAGGTGGGCGGATATTCATTTAAAGAGGAGTAAGCTATGGACATGAAAGAACGGATAACGGAAGATCTGAAGGTTTCCATGAAGGCGCAGAACAAATTAAGGACGTCCGTGTTGCGCATGATACTTGCCGACATTAAGATAGCAGATACCTCCGGGAAACCCAAGGATCAGATAGATTACGTTGAGGTTGTTCGTGGATATTACAAGAAACTGAACAAGACACGTGAAGAATATGAGAGGCTCAATTTGCCGGATAAAGTAAAAGAGCTGAATGACGAGGTTGCAATTGTTGAGGAATATCTGCCCAAGCAATTGTCAGATGATGAAATAAAAAGAATTGTTCATGAGGTCATCGAAACAAATAAATTTACTGCCAGGGAAATGGGGGCGGCAATGAAACTCATTATGGGCAAATACGGTAGTGTAATAGATGGGAAAAAGGTTCAAATGTATTTGAAGGAAAAACTAACAAGTTGATACAACCTGAATGGCCGAAGTAAAAATTTCTAAACAAACAATTACATAAACATAGTTTTATTACGGGAATCATCATGCAAGTCGAATCCTGGAAAGAACCGCTTCTGAAATTACCCCTTGACGAACTTAAAAAGGCGCAATGCTTCGTAACGGACTTGATTCAAACCCTGGCAACACTGCATACCAAGACTGAAGGATCGATTGTAATATTTCCACCAGAGGACCCTCTGAAAATTGAGGAACGGCGCCGGGATAAACGATTTGATATGGAAATTGAAGGAGTTTGTTCCCTTGTAAAAAAACAAGAATCCGAAGTGTCGAAGGAGTCGCCGGTAATCATAAGAGATATCTCTAAACGAGGTTTGCGGTTTGTAACCATTCAATCATTAATGCCTTCTGACGTATTGGTAGTGACATTTCAATTGCCAGCCACAATAGTGGCTGGAGCTATTTATAAAAACCCTCAAAAGAAAGTTTATGTTGAAATAAGAAGGATACGTGAGTTTCCAACGCCTGAGGGCATCAAGTATGATGTTGGTGCTCAATCAATTGAAAGTGAGAGGGTAATAGAATTACTGAAGGAAGAGGAAAATCGGGCGCAAGTAAACAAACGGCTTGCTCTAAAGGGAGACACGAGGATTTTGATTGCATCGATTAAAGAGACACAAGCGAAACGTTTGGAAGAATTCTTATTAAAACAGGGATACGTTGTTCACAAAGTTAGTCAAAAACAACAAGCAATTGCATTATTACGGAAGAACAAATTTGACATCGTTGTTTCAGACATAGATACTGCCAAAATTAATGAATTTGAGTTGTTAAAAGACATTAAAATGGAATTTCCAACCGTGGGAGTGATAGTCGAGATAGATACTATGGTAGATTGGAAAATTATTTTATCATGGGAAGTAGATAATTATCTTACAAAAAACTTTAATGACGAAGAGTTTAATATTATTTTAGAATCAGTACAAAAGAAATTATTGTACAAAAGTATGTTTGGTGTCGACTTCAAAAAGAGTCGGTTAGAAGGCCTCAATATATTAGTACTGAGTAAAAAAGAGGTCATTAAAAAGCTCTTAGGTAGCGCAGCAAACGAAAAGGGATTAAAATTGTTTTTTGTGGATGATACTACAAGTGCGCGTACTGTTTTAAAGGGACATAAAATTGACTTTATTATTGTGGATTCAGAAATTACGGGCCCTGAGGGATGTCAACTTCTCATGAATATAAAAAAGGATTTTCCCCATATCGAGACTATTGTAATTTCTCAAAACCTTCAGGCACGCTGTGATTTTTTAGTAAACGGTGCGGACAATTTTATTGTTGAACCGATAGAATCACAAGAAATATTTGCAATACTGCCTTAAGGCTGTGGTTCAAAGATAGTGTTGTCTATAAACTGTTTTGCACAGGTGCATTCTATTGAAAGAACTTGTGATATGCGGCTTTTATCTCTATATACAGTAATGCCCTTACAACCACTTTTATAAGCTAATAAAAATACCTTTTCAACATCATCGATGGTAGCATTTTTGGGGAAATTGATAGTCTTCGAAACACCATTATCAATGTATTTCTGACAGGCTGCCTGTATCTTTACGTGCTGTTCCGGTGAGACATCTCTAGCAGTAATAAATACCTTTTTAACGTCTTCAGGGATATCAATAATGTTTTGTATCGATCCTTCCTTTGAAACTTTTTCAATAAGTCTTTCTGAATAAAAGCCACGTTTTTTTGCAATTTCCAAAAAATAAGAGTTTATTTCGGGTAGTCCCTCCTCTACCAAAACATGGCGTTTGTATGCAATCGCAAATAAGGGTTCAATACCACTGGAACAATCTGCGATGATACTGATAGTACCTGTTGGAGCGACCGTCGTCCGTGTTGCATTTCTATATCTCGGTTCGTTCTTTTGAGCATACATGCTTTTCTGATAATTCGGGAAGACACCACGTTTGGCGGCAAGTTTGACTGATGCCTCATTTGCCTTTTGAGAAAAGAAACACATAAGTTTATCTGTAAAATGAATTGCTTCCTCGGAATTGTATGAAATACCAAATTTTATTAATAAATCGGCAAGTCCCATGGCACCTAAGCCTATTTTCCGATTTCCCCGTGTCAGATGCTCGATCTGGGGTAACGGATATTTATTCATATCGATAACATTGTCAAGGAAGTGTACGGCACGTTGTATTACTGTTTCCAGGTGGTTCCAATCAATTTCATATTTCCCATGAGTTAGCTTAACCATTTTCGAAAGATTGATAGACCCGAGAACACACGCTTCGAAGGGTAACAGTGGTTGTTCTCCGCAGGGATTCGTTCCTTCTATTTCTCCAAGAAGCGGAGTGGGATTGGCGGCGTTAATGGTGTCCAGGAATAAGACGCCTGGCTCACCATTCTCCCAGGCGGAATGTATAATTTGATCAAAAAGCTGTTTTGCATTTATGGTTTTTACCACCGCTCTTGTTCGAGGATTGATAAGTGGAAAATGCTGATTTTTCTCAACAGCTTGCATAAATGCATCGGTAATCCCAATGGATATATTAAAATTTGTCAAGATACCTTCGATTTGTTTGGAATGGATAAAATCAAAGATGTCGGGATGATCTACGCGCAACACGGCCATGTTTGCACCCCGTCTGAATCCTCCCTGGTTGATGGCCTCTGTGGCCTCATTAAAGACCTTTATAAAGGATATAGGACCGCTAGCAAAGCCACCGGAGGTGCTTACGCTGTCGTTTTTAGGCCTTATTCGAGAGAAGG
>Ga0209324_10000052_pt1 | contig 65800 bp, 42 predicted proteins | sample Rifsed19ft3_FD_184015 | JGI IMG/M metagenome (GOLD analysis project Ga0209324, IMG submission 184015) | Soil microbial communities from Rifle, Colorado, USA - sediment 19ft 3 (version 2) | ecosystem: Environmental > Terrestrial > Deep subsurface > Rock core/Sediment | place: Rifle, Colorado...
CGCAAGGGATGTGTGTCTCTGGATAATATAGGTCACTGCCTGCGTCTGGATGGGATGGGCTGCAAAGATAATGGCGGATGTCAGGGCAACAAGGCGGCTTAGCTGTGGGCTGACTGAAGACTTACTCATCACAGGTGTCTTAAAGGTCAGATTAACAAACCACCACACAAGGAGGCCATTGATGATATGAATAATGATATTGACTAAGTGATATCCAAAAACGTTAAGTTCCCCAAGATAGTAATTCAGGGCAAAGGAGAGCTCCCCTATATATCTCCTGCCGTATAGATCATGGACATTGGATAGCGACTTAATGCTATCGTATTTTACGATCGAATTGATATCATCAAACATGAAGGGAGATGAAAAGGTATTCGAGTAGATAAGAAGCGCTATTATGGCTATCAGGATAGGCGCAGCAACGCCACTGTATCTTCTGTAAAGTTGACTCACCTGTCTCCCCCGGCAGTTATTCCCTGTATCTCATATGCAATATCAAGGTTAGTGCGGGCCTTTGCATAGTCTGGTTTTAATCTCAGGGCAGTCTTGAATTCCTCTATTGCCTCATCTATCCGGCCCTGCCTGACATAGGCGAGACCAAGGTTATTATATACCTCTGCATAGGTCGGTTTAATCCGCACGGCAGTCCTGTATTCAACTATCGCCTCATTGATTCGACCCTGCTTTAGATAGGCAAGCCCAAGGTTCATATGGGCCTCATCATGGTCAGGTTCAAGCCGTAAGACAGTCCTGTATTCTTCTATCGCCTCAGCGACCCTGTCCTGCGCAAAATAGGCAAGCCCGAGGGCATGATGCCCCCTCGATTTCAACGGACTTTTGGCGACGACATCCCCCCAGAGTGAGACGCCATCCCTCCACACACCATTCCTCTGATACGTGGCATATGAAAGGGGGACAACTATTATGAATATCAGGACCCAGACAGCCGCAGTAGATGATACACCTGCAACAACCCCCAACCGTTTCTTTATATGCTCGAAACCATACAGCACCGCACAGCTAAACGCAATTACAGCACCTGCTGAGGGCAGATAGAGCCTGTGCTCAAATATTACATCCCGGATGGGAATTACACTTGATTCAACCGACAGAGTGATAAAAAACCAGAATATCCCGAAGGATACTAAATAGCTGGCCCGCTTATAAAGATATATCCCAAGACCAAAGACAGCCAGGAGAAATAGAAAAGATAAAAAAACCTCCGGCGTAAAAAAAGAATCATAGACAGGATAGTCGTAATCCAGGTTCTGGTTCACAGGAAGGAATAAAAGCCTTATATAGGTAACTATCACCCTGAACTGGGTTATGAGATAATCTCCCCTCGATATAATCTCCGTCTCCTGAACGGCCGCACCAAGCTTCTCCCCTATACCGCTGGTGGGACTGACCGTATCCATTATAGACAAGGGAATGATCACAAGGGTCAATATATAGGGGAGCAGGGAATAGACCCTCTTCAGCGCTCCCCTGAAAAATATAACCTCATAAAGAATAATGACAAATGGAAGGGTAAAGCTGATCTCCTTTGTCTTCATCGCAACAACAGCAGAAAGAAGAGAAACAAGATAAAAAAACAGCCTGTATCTATTCCCGGACGATAGCCTCCACTTCACAAAAAGGACAACGGATAAAAGATAAAACAGCGCCGCAAGGGATGTGTGTCTCTGGATAATATAGGTCACTGCCTGCGTCTGGATGGGATGGGCTGCAAAGATAATGGCGGATGTCAGGGCAACAAGGCGGCTTAGCTGTGGGCTGACTGAAGACTTGCTCATCACAGGTGTCTTAAAGGTCAGATTAACAAACCACCACACAAGGAGGCCATTGATGATATGAATAATGATATTGACTAAGTGATATCCAAAAACGTTAAGTTGCCCAAAATGGTAATTCAGGGCAAAGGAGAGCTCCCCTATATATCTCCTGCCGTATAGATCATGGACATTGGATAGTGACTTAATGCTATCGTATTTTACGATCGAATTAATATCATCAAAGATGAAGGGAGATGAAAAGGTATTCGAGTAGATAAGAAGTACTGTTAGGGCTATAAGGATAGGCGCAGCAGCGCCACTGTATCTTCTGTAAAGATTACTCACCGCTATCCCCTGACATTTATTCCCTCTCCCATAATTGCACCTGCAACTGCTGACTCCTTACATCTCTGTTTTTTCCTGCAGTTCAGCACGAAGGATCGCTAAATTCTGAGCCAGGTCTTTCACCTGTCCATGAAGGCTCGATATCTTGGTTGCATAATACAGGTTTATAACCAGGAGGAATATAATACTGAACAAGAACAGGGTAGTCGTTGGTAATACGGCCCCGATAATGTCAGTAATAAACTCGAGCAAATCATACCATATTGCCAGTAAAATAATAACGACGGCAGTAGTAAGCCAAATCCAGGAATACTCCTCTCTGAGTTTTCTTCGTCTTACCAGCTCTATGATAATGATAAAGAGTACTATGCTAATGCTGATCGCGAATATTTTTTGTTGTAACAGCATGGGTTGCCTCCTTGTTCTTTTCCACCCTTTTCTGAAATCTGTCTTTTCTTAAAAGCGTGACAAACATTGACAGAAACATCTTGAAGATATAATACAGAGGCTTCAGACCGCTGTGCATAGATTGCCCCTGCATCCTGGGAAGCATACGAACCGGAATTTCCTTTATACGCAAGTCTGCCCTGTGAAGCATTATGATAACATCGGCGTCAGGGTAATCCGACGGATAGTACCGGCTTGCATAAAACCGGAGTGCATCCCTGCTTAAGGCCTGGAATCCGGATGTCGGGTCTGTAACTGGCTGCCCTATAATGATCGAGGCAATCTTGCCAAATAACCACATCCCGGTTTTTCGTACCCACGATGTTTTATATTCACTTCTGTCATTCATAAATCTTGATCCTATCACAACATCTGCATCCTCTTTTTTCACTTCATCCAGCAAGGTCTTTATGAAATCAGGATCATGCTGTCCATCCGCATCCATCTGAATCACATACCTGTATCGCTTCATAAGTGCATATTTAAATCCAGTCTGCAACGCATTCCCGTATCCCATATTAAAAGGGAGTCGAATAACCAGGGCACCCGCCTTCTCAACTACCCTTGCTGTGCGGTCCAGGGAACAATCATCAATTACGAGGATATCAGCATCAATGTCCTTCCTCCTGATATTCCCGATGAGAGGTCCAATATTGCCCTCTTCATTATAAGCAGGGATGACTATTATGGTTTCCCTGGATTTTTCGTTTTTTCCTGACATTATAAATCCACGATGGCCCTGAAATACCTCTCAGTTGCGATAGGTCTGTTATATTTTTTAATAAACGTCTCTCTGCCGTTCCGTCCCATCTGTTCTCTTAGATTCGGGTTATCATACAGCTTAAGTATTTTACCGGCAAGATCATTATCCACATCAACATATCCGCACCTGTTTTCCTCGATGATAGCTGCCAAATCACCTTGCGCAGGGCATACAGCGATGACAGGCTTGCCAACGGCAAGGCTACCATATAACTTGCTTGGAAGCAATTTCCCTTCCATCCCTTTTTTAAAGGTTACAAGGGAAATATCGCATGCATTCAGACTATACAAAATCTTCTCCCTTGGCTGGAAAGGAAGAAATATAACATTCTCTAAACCTTTGCCGGCAACGAACCTCTCTAACTCTTTTTTCTCTGTACCATGCCCTATGAAGAGAAATACAATATTCTTTTCCCCCTGTAATTCCTCAATGGCCTTCTTAATCGGCTTAAAATCGTGGACTATGCCAAAATTGCCTGAGTAAGATACAATGAATTTATCCTTTAAGCCCAACTCTCTTATTAATGGATTCTCCTCCTTAATGATTGGATACAATTCACTTCCATCTGCCCAGTTATGGATAACTACTACTTTTTCAGGATCAATTCCCTGACTTACTATCTCCTCTTTCATCAACTCCCCGATAGGGATTATCATGTCCGCTTTTCTGTAGTTCCATCGAGTCAGGTCCGTCAGTAATTTAATAACCCTTTTGTTCTTTATCATACCCAATTCTACAGCAACGTCCGGATAAATATCCTGAACCCCAAGAATAAATTTCGTACCCTTCATTTTTTTCAGGATTATCCCAACCAATGCAATATACGGAGGAATTGTCAAGGTAAGCACCACGTCAGGTCTTGATACAAAAATACTTTTTAATAACGACGTAATATGGAATGAGCACCAGTTAGGAATCCTCCCGAAGATATTAGTCAGGTTAAACCGGGTTGTATAAACTCTCATGATTGTTATGCCCTTGTATTCTTCTTTAGAAGGGGGGGAGGTATGCTTAGGTGTCAGAAAATATGGCAAAGCTGCAATGACCGTTACATCGAGTCCTCTGTCCACCAGATCTATTGCCAGATCTGTCATGAGCTGGGCTGTTGCCTCGATCTCAGGATAAAAGTGCTGCGTTACTATTAGGATTCTTCGTTTAGGACCACTATTCATTATCTAACCAATGATCTTTTTTATGAAACCTGTAAAGGCCCTGAATAAAGGAATTAACGTCTTAGGGTTGGCTATTGCCCGTTTTGAATAACTCCAAATTATCCTTGGTCTTAAATAAAACTCCCGTAAGAACTTCCGGTTATAATTCTCCAGCTTTTCTTTCGTCAGACCATCAGGTATAAAAACAGTCTCCAACAGGTTCATATCCTGCCAGTCCGTATTGATAGTTCCATATTTCTTCCCGATCTCATATATTTTTGAGCCTGGAAATGGCGTCATCATACAGACCGTCACATCATTTAGTTTTAGCCTTTTCGCAAAACTTATCGTCCTCCCGATAGTTTCATCATTATCCAGAGGAAAACCTAAAATAAAAAATCCCTTGCTTAATATGCCTGCCTCAGAAGTAAGTGATATGGCACGCTCTACCTGTTCCAGTTTGATATGCTTTTCAGCAAAGTCCAGAATACCCTGGTCCCCGCTTTCGATGCCGTATGATATCTGCCAGCAGCCTGCCCTTTTCATCAATTTCAATATTTCTTTATCAACACCATGTACCCTGCCATTGCAGGTCCAGCTTATATCCAGATTCTCCCGAATTATTGATTCACAGATCTCTACCAGCCTCTTTTTAAAAATCAGGAAGGTATCATCCTCAAAGGAAATTTCCCGGATACCATACTTATTGTAAAGATGTTTTATCATCTCCATCATGTATTCTGAAGAAAAGGAGCGATATTGTCGTGAAAAGACTGATGTATCACAGAAGATGCACTTGTGGGGACAGCCTCTTGAAGTTAGCACATATGTAGCGGGTAGCTTCTTATATTTGAATGCCGCGGGTTTATATAAATCCGGAAAATCCGGGAGCAGATCCCATGCAGGAAAGGGAAGGGTGTTCAGGTCTTTTATCAACTCTCTTTTGTTAGTAAACTTAAAAGAACCGTTCTTTCTAAGAATTAATCCTGATATCTTTTCAAGTTCTAATGACCATTCACCCCACTGCTCTTTACTGATTAATCGCTTCCCGTTATTTAAGTCTTTTATCTTCGTGAGAAGTTCTACGATCGTGGACTCCCCTTCTCCGATGACACCTATATCAAACTCCGGAAATCGTTTCATTGTTTCTTCCGGTACAGCCGTCAAATGCGGCCCCCCGAGAACAGTAACAATACTGCCATCCCTCTCCTTTATCATTCTGGCCAGCTCAGCAGCCTTTATGACAGACGGTGTTACTGCTGTTATACCCAAAACCATGGGCGGGGCTTCGAATATCCTGTCTACTGTCTGAGACAAAGAAAGATTCAAAGAAGGGGCATCAATAACATCTGTGGCAAACCCTGACTTTCTAACCACAGATGCCAGCATTAGCAGGCCTATTGAGGGGAGATTACTGCCGGCTGAGGCAAGATCGCCATAGCGCTCCTCCAGGGTTAACGGAGGATTTACGAATTTTATATCTACTGAGTTGCTATCGTTCATAATTTTGCCAGCATTTTGCCTTTGACCCAGGAACTTAAAAAAGAAATTGTACTCAATGCAGTATTTTCCCAGGTAAAGTCTTTTACCCGTTTGCTACCATTTTCTATCAATTTCTGAGACAACCGATCATCATCAATCACTGACAGGACCCCTTCGGCTATGCTGTCCGGGTTATAGGGATCCACAAAAAGGGCGCCATCTCCCGCAATCTCTTTTAAAGGTTCAATACCGGAGCAGACAACCGGCACTCCGCAACCCATCGCCTCCAAAATGGGGATTCCAAATCCCTCGTGAATAGAAGGGAACACAAATATGCCTGATGCACAATAGAGTAACGGGATATCTTCAAACGGAAGCCACCCGAGGAAGATCACATCATCCTGAAGTCCCAGTTCTTGGATTTTTCCCAGGATAACATTCTGCTTATTATCCGTTATGCCTATAAGTACCAACTTAATCTCCTGCTCTCTCTCCTTAATTATTTTAAAAGCCTGAAAGAGTCTCTCATGGTTCTTATGCGGCAATATAGAGGCTGGGTATAGAATGAAACTCTCAGGAAGATTATACTTTGCTCTGACCTGTGCAATATCCTCTTTATTCCTGCGAAAGAAGGTGTTGTGGTCTATTCCATGATAAATGGTTGCAATTTTCTCCAATGGAATCTTATAATATTTCACGATATCCTGTTTGACCTTTTGGGAGATAGCAATGATTCCATCAGCCGATTTGGCGCTGCAATAGATAATCGCCCTTAAGAACATCAAATAACCCTTTGAGAAATTTTGCGGCTGATTAATAAATTGAAGGTCATGGATAACCAGGATGGAGGCTGCCGGGCAATAAACCGGAGAGGTCATTCCTGCAGATAGGAGAACATCTATTTTGTAATGCCAAACCTGAAATGGCAATATCAACTGTTCCCAAAGTATTCTTACAGGACGACTGCCAGCCTGTATCGGGCATAACACCACATTCATTTGCGGGGCCGCCTGCTCGAATATTCCCTGGCTCTCCTTATTGATAAAGATAAAATATTCATTATCCTTATCAGTTCTATCAAGCCATTTTGCGAGATTCCTGATATATACCTCACTCCCCCCCACCTTGCCGGGGAGCAGGTAAAGTGCATTGATGCCTATCCGCAAGACATGGTCCTCAATTTATCCATGATAAAACTTTCAAACTCCAACCCCCCCCCCCGTTTCCCTCCGTATAAAACCGGCAAAACCGCGGGTCATCCCTCTCAACGGCACTGTATTCCCCTGGACCAGGCATTTCAAACCAAATAAAAGGCTATGGGCGGCAAAGATCAGCAAAAAAAGGGGATCGTATCGCCGGAGAAAGGAGAAGCCGTTTCGTGTAAAGAAATAATATTGGGAAAAGGAGTTTTTCCCGGTAGAGGCAGATATTTTGTGCCACACGTGCGAGCCCGGCACGAAGAGAACATTGTAATGCCTCTCCCTGGCACGGGCGCACCACTCGGCATCCTCCCAGTAAAGAAAAAATCTCTCGTCCATAAGACCAATATCCCGTATGAGAGCAGTGCTGACCAGCATGCTGCAACCAGAAACAGATCCAATCTCACAAATCCTGTCAAACTGGCCTTTGTCCAACTGATTTGCACCTCGATGGCGCAGACGCAGCCAGCCTTTTTCCCATATTCCGCCGGCAAACCAGATCCGGCGGGGGTCGTCATGGTAGTAGATCTTGGAACCGGCTATGCCGGCTGAGGAGTCTCCCTCCATCGCCTCAACCAGCCTGGTCAGGGCCTCAGGATCCGCCACAGCATCGTTGTTAAGGAGCCACACAAAATCCGCACCACTCCTGATCGCATACCTGATCCCCACATTGTTACCACCGGCAAAACCAAGGTTTGAACCGCTCTGGATGATTTCCACATCTTGCAGCTGCCGACGGAGATGTCCTTCGGAACCGTCTGTAGAATCGTTGTCAACCACCACTATTCGGGAGTTCGGCCAGGTCAGTCCACGGCAAGATTCAACACATTCGAGGGTATCACGCCATCCGTTCCAGTTGAGGATAACGATGCACACAAAAGGAAACCGGTCTCTTTCATTTATGGTGTTGTTCTTCAATGCCATCCGTGAGTTGAGTAACAATTTCCCTCAACCGTTCATTAAACTCTTTCTCTCCCCATGCAGCCGCCCTTTTCTTTCCTCTTTCAGCGAGCTCGGCGCATAACCTATCATCGGTCCAGAGCTTACGTATGCAGTCCGTAATCTCCTCAACAGAATCGGGATTAAAGAGCAAGGCAGCATCACCAACCTGGTCCTGCATCCCATATACGTTCGAAACAGCCACCGGACAGCCGGCCACGAAGGCCTCAAGTGGAGGGATGTTCGTAGGCCCGTAAAAGGTCGGCATTACCAGGGCCCGGGACCGACGATATATTTCAGGTACGTCCTCATCAGGGATATATCCAAGAAAATTAACGTCATTGTCACAACCAAGCTTCCTCACAAACTCGATGACTGAATCATAAGCATTTTTTTTAGACCCTGCGAGTACCAGCTTAAGGTCTGGAATTTCATTTTTCAGATTTGCAACAGCCTTTATAAGGCGCTTGTGATTCTTGTGCTCCCAAAACTGCGCCGGATAGAAGATGAACTTCGGGGGGAGCCGGTAACGTGAGTCAAAATCCGGTGGAGTTTGCGCCGATATCATATACCGGGGTGCGATGTAAGGAAGAACATAAACGCGTTTCGCCGGGATGTCATAGGATTCCACCATTTGCCGGCGGCCGGTCTCTGAATCAACGAGCACTCCATCAGACCACTTGCATATAGAACGGCAACTAAGCTCCCGGTTCCGGTACTCCCAACCGGAGGCAGACTCGGGAAAAGACCTCTCGTATCGGTGCATCAGGTCATGGATGCTGACCAGAGAGTGCACGGGGAACTGGTAACTTCTCAGATCATGCGCTGGGAATATCCATAGATCGCATTTTTCATTCAAAAACACCCTCGCCATCGGATGTAACAGGGGAGATATTTTCCGCCACCAGGATATTGGCAAACCGAGGAGCATCCACCCCAGGCCAATAGCACGCCCCCAGAATCCACGCGGGACAGCTACTGTCCTGAGATTATAGGCCTCCAGATAAACCCGCCACAACTCCGAGGCATGTCCGACCACCACCGAAAACCGGTCAGACGGCAGTGCAGCCACAGCGCCAAGCATCATTTGATTGTACTGAAATGTGCCGCCACCATGCGGCGCTGTCTCAAGGAAAAGTCCGATCTTCTTCATTGATTCTTCTTCCGCAATATAAATCCCTTATACACCACTTCAATCCCGGCCAGGTGGATTTCCCCGTCAATTGTTGGAAACTCCTCAACAACATCATATCTTCCCATGAAATGCTTCAACAGATTAACCTGATTAAAAAACCAGGCAGGATAACTTGCCTTGAATCCATAATATTCCGGGGGAACGTGCTGAATGGTCAGCCGGTCCGGAATAGAATCCACAAGAAAGAGGGTACGGTCTATCAAAATATATTCGAAATCGTACCGTAGCATCTCCTCAATCCGTTCATGCGGATCCTCAAGATACTGCAATACCCCTGAAAGTACCAGTATATTGGGCCTCCGTTCCCGGACACAGGTGTCTATATCCCTGTAGAATTTAAGTTGATCGTCTTCAAAATATTTCTTTCCGCATTCAACAAATTGATTCTGTTCGACAATACACCACCTTAGTTCATCCAGGTCATATAAAAACTTTTTGTTCTGATAATAAGTTGTTCCCAACGACCCTCCAAAATCAAGTAGAATCAGTTTACTGTAACTACGGGCAGCGCACCACATGAGCCCCGTCAGAAGCGGCCAGGAGTATACGTTCTTATCAAGCAAAACAGAATCTCTTTCACATACTGCCTGGCCATCCTTGACCTTTAACAGCGAATCTTTTACTTTATCAAGTATTACGCCAGCGTCATAGCCTGAAGAAGATTTCTGCGCCTCCTCCCAGGAGTCATATTTCCCGGAAAAAGGCCTCCCGTAATGAATCCATTTCAAAAAGACAGGAACGAGGGGGGGGGTCAATAATTTTAATATTTTTCTTGATAACAGGTTCATCTCAACCAACAGTTATTTCCATACCGGCGTTTAATTTCTTTATATAGACTGAAACGATCATATATTCCGTTGTCAGATAGAATAAATGTGTCAAAAGGGAAGACGCAGCGGCGCCATAAATACCATAGCGGGGCACCAGCAATAAGTTCAGTGCAATGCAGATCACTCCCATAAAGGAACCTACGGTAGGTATAAGATAAGTTTTTTCAAAGTAGATAAGGTAATTGCTGTAGAGCGGCAATATGGAACTGAGTATCTGGGTCAACAATATAATGGGCAGTACCAGCATCACAGAACTGTATTCTGAACTAATGATGTTGTAAAGCAGCAACAGTTTAACAGCCACCATGGTAAATAAAGATATCACAATGAAAAAACAAAGAAGGTAGAAAACCAGTTTCTTTGTCTTGGCCATATTAATCATGACATCATTTTCCTTAAAAAAAAGGGGGAGCCACACGTTTTGCACAGTCATAAATATCATCGGGATAAGCGCGGAAAGAGAAAACGCCAGATAATATATGGACAAATCGATGAAGGTTCCATACCGTTCGAGAAAAAACTTATCGGATGAGTTGATGACGATCCCCACAATCGCGGAGAGCATCATAGGAAATCCAAGTTTTACAGACCTTTTCGCCTGATCCATGTTGAACCTGAGACACATGCTTTTCAGATAAGGATAGCTGAATATCAGGATGATAACCCCCTCAACCAGGTAAGAATATTTAAGCCTAATCAAGACACTGTCACCTATCATACTGTAGAGCAGAACAATAACGGTACCATTGACAAGAATCAATTTAATCATACCGTATTTTTGAACCAACTGAATCTTTTCACTTGTCAGAAAATAATTGAGAAGGACTACTGAATAAACGGAAACAATGATAGCCAGAAAAACAAAGTGTCTGTAACTTTGATAATCAATTTCATTCTTAAAGAGGAGGGAAATTACCTGATAATCAAGTTTAAGGAAATAGAAAAGGAGCAGGATACCTGATAAAAATAATAACTGCGTCAGATTAAGAGTGAATAAAAAGGCCCCACGTTCTTCATCGTCTTTGTAAACATGATAGAGCTTACTCTGGGCGACAGATAACCCATAATTTAGAATGAGTGAGATGGTGGTGATAATAGTCAGCAGATAGTTAAACAGTCCGAACTCGGACTGTGTCATCAGCTTCAGATATACAGGGAGCAACAGGATGCCAGACCCGTGCACCAAACCATCAATACTGAAAACTTTTATGAACCTGCCAACGATGAGGTTCTCTCTATATATCTTTATATATCTTTTTAACGGCATCGCACACTTGATCAATCTCTTTTTCCTTCAATGTCAGTCCGGATGGGAGGTAGAACCCCTGTCTTGCAATCCTTTCAGCAACCGGATGGCATTCACCTTTAAAGAGACCCATTTCGTGGAAAACAGGCTGCTCATGCATTCCTAAGAAGAACGGTCTGGTATCAACACCTTCTTCCTTCAATCTTTTCGCAAAGGCCTCGGCGTCAAGTCCGGTGGACTCATCCACAATAACGCCATACATCCAGTAGACATTCTTTGCCCATGATTCTTCAACTGGGAGGGTTAATCCGGGAATATCCCTTAACCTTTTTGTATAAAGCTCTCCTATCCATCTCTTCTTTAAAACAAGTTCATCAATCCTTTCGATCTGTGCGAGACCGATAGCTGCCTGTAGGTTGGTCAGTCTGAAGTTGTTTCCCAATTCGGTGTGAAGAAAACGCCTCTCTCTTTTGAAGCAGAGATTCCTGAGGGACCGGGCCCTTTCGGCATATTCATCATTATCCGTAAGAACCATACCCCCTTCACCGGTGGTGATGATCTTGTTGGCATAGAAGCTAAAACAGCTTAAATCACCAAGACCGCCGCATTTTCTCCATACCCTGTCCCTCCCCTTGAAGGGGAGGGGATTTTTGTCTTTAGACTCGAGTCTGTATTCAGCTCCATGCGCTTCTGCGGCATCTTCAACAATTTTAAGATTATATTTCCTCGCAAGGTCCCATACCGGTTTCATATCACAGGGATGACCGTAGATGTGAACAGGCATGATAGCCTTTGTCCTCGGGGTGATCTTCTCTTCAATCTTATTGATATCCATCGTCCATGTCCTGGGCTCTGAATCTATAAGTACAGGTTTTGCACCGTTATAGATCACTGCAAGGGCACATGAGATGATAGTAAATGTTGGCATAATTACTTCATCTCCAGGTTTCAGATCGAGAGAACCCAATGCAACCTGCAGGGCAGCAGTCCCGTTGCTTACCGCAATTCCATGCTTCACCCCGCAATAAGAGGCCCATTTCTCCTCAAACTCATTAATAAACCTGCCGGCAGATGAAACCCAGCCGGTTTTAAGACATTCTGTGACATATTCTAATTCTTTCTCGCCAATCAATGGTTCGTTTACCGGAATCATGGATTGAACCGCTCTTTCTCTTCTATACCGATGTAAGGACCCTGCTTAACCTCCACCATCACCGTATCCTCCTGCATCCTGAAGCCGTGACCACCGCTTACCAGCAGGATGATATCTCCCTGATTCATGACTCGCGTCACTACGAATTTCTTCTCCTTTGTGTAGAGATCTATCTCTACCCTGCCCGATTTTATTAAAAGGACCTCCGAGGTCCCTACCAGGCTTCTGTTCATCGGGACATGAGTATGGGGCACAATTGATTCACCGCCTTTGTACACAACAAATCCCAGTTGCTGTTTGTAATCCAGTGGGGTAATGAATTCTGTCTTATCCGGTTGATATTCAGCTGGGATAATTACCGCAAGTACATCTTCTCCATCCTTTATCCATTCAATTGGCATGATTACCTCCTTGCAATAACGGCCATATTCCAGTCATCCGCTGTCAGCGGTTTCTCTAATTCAGGGAAGGGAGAAAATTCCACATTCCGAAACCCGGCAACTTCCAGATAGTATCTGATCTCCTGAGGGAACAAATAGCGCATAAAGTGAGATTCCTGTGTCTCGCTGACCAATCGGTCTCCATTTATCCTCCAGACCTTGAACCGTGTTTCAACAATATGCGAGAGCGTATCAATAACGGGGTCAGTAAACCGGACTATCTTTTCATTGTCATTTAATTCCACCTCTTTGACCCTTGTACCTGGCCGCTCATTGAGTACCGCAGTGCCATTCCAGCAGTCGAAAAGGAAAAAACCATCAGAGGCCATATGACTTTCTGCGACCCTACAGGCACCGGAAAGGGCAGAGTTAGTTGTCTGATAACCTATAACGGCAAACATTGAGACTACTGCATCAAACTTCCGGCCTAAATCAATATTTGTGATATCTCCCTGAATAAACTCTGCCGAGAGGTTGTCCTTTCTGGCCTTGCAGATGGCGATGTTAAGCATCTCCTCTGACTTGTCGACTCCAACCACATTGAATCCGCGCTGGCTTAGGATAAGGGCATGCCCGCCTGTACCGCAACCCAGATCAAGGATAGTTTTTACCCTGCAACCGTATTTTTTAAATGCCGCCTCGATAAAATCGCACTCTCTCTCATAATTCTTATTCTGGTACAGATAATCATAATATTCCGCATATTGTTTTTTAAAGACACTCATGCGTACCTCCTGATCAGTGTTTCACCACTTGAGTAAGAATAAACAATCATAGTAGAATGCGGATAGGCTGCCGCCATTAGGGATGCATCCCCTCTGTGACAAATCCTTCCCGTATGATGACTTTATTATTCAACTGCAACTTCTTTATTAGCCCGGGCATGGGTTCAGTCCGGGTCTTTCATTACTGCAAAAAACAGATATTCTCTTCCTTTATCCCATACTGAGCCAGGTATTCGGCAACTTGTTCAATAGGCTCCTCTGATGTGATAAGAATTCTGTCAAAGGAGAGGTGTCGCAGTGTCTCAACAGGCTGAATTATGTAACCCAGAAATCTCTTTCCGATTCCTGTTTCATCGACGATAGCCACAAGATCAAGAGAACTATCCTGAATGACCAGTGTGGATATTTCGGCAATAACAGTTGCCTTATAGAGAACTACTGATCTTACACCCTCCATTTCCATGTTTCTAAAATATCTTTCAATCTTTCCCCTGGCATCTGTAAATGTCTGGTAGGACCTCTTTAAATATTGATACGTCAGGACACTTTTCTCAGTTATCCCCATAGGGGTCAATAGATAGTGAAGACGCCTTCTTTCTGACTGTATTATCTGAATATAGCCCTGTTGTGCCAGACGCTTAAGATAACTGTTGACCATCCCCAGGCCTATTCCCAGTTTTTTACTGAGTCCACGTTGAGTAATGGAATTCTCCTTTGATATCTCATCTAATATCTGGAGGGTGCGAATAGAATCTGTATTGTTATGTTTAAGGTTCTGCGCCATTCTTATTTCAATAAGATCGTGTTTCTAATCACTATGTTCTATCGTAGAACATAGCAATATCTGTGCCATATTAATAACAGCGGTCGCATTAACATTAAGAACAGGTGCAAGTAATTGCACGCTTCTACAGGTGGATGAGACATAAAAAGACGCTTGACAGTCAACAGAACTCCCCATATCAGATATTAAGATCTTGAAATAAAGATGATTGATATTATAGCCAGAATAATCCCGATGATCCTTAATAGATTAAGGGTTTCTCCTGTCAAATAACCATATAATGCAACTATTGAGATTATGCCGGCCATCATGATAGGAGATATTTTACTTATGTCGAAATACTTCAATGCAAGAAAATAACTTAGAAAGGATATCGAATAGAATAGTAAACTAAGGAAAAGATAGAACGACCATTTCGTCTTAAACATCTCAAATGAACTGGCATTTTTTAGAAATATCTGCGCTGCAGAAGTACTAATAATACCAATTATGACATAGGCTGCAGGGTTGACGGCCATCACTGCATGAATCATGATCTAAATCCCCGGGTAATTTTATATTTAACTGTTTTTATCTTCAATTGTTTTTATATGTTTTTCAACAATGAATGTTGGCCTGCCCTTGACTTCATTGTAAATTTTCGATAAGTATATACCCAATATACCTAAGCTGATCATTATAATACTTGATAACATCAATACAACGATTATCACTGTAGTAAAACCATCAACGGCATTTCCATATATTTTGTTAAACAATGTTTGCATTACTAAGATTGCTGAAAACAAAAAAGTAAAAAGTCCTAAAAAAGTAACAATATGCAGAGGCTTTGAAGTATAAGACGTAATAACATCTATCGAGAGCTGCAGCAGCTTTATCCAACTCCATTTAGATTTACCTGACCTTCTGTCTTCTACCCTGAATTCGACCTTACAATGCTTTAATCCAATCCATGTTGTCAGTCCTCTGAAAAACCTGTTCTTTTCATTCAAGGTCTTTAAAAGCTCAATGGCTTCCCTATCAATAAGCTTATAATCAGAAGCACCAATAAAATCCATATTAGTAAGCGTCGTCATAACCTTATAGAATACTAAGCTTAGAAATTTCATAACGAAATTTTCTTTCTGTCTATTTATTTTAACTGCATCAACCACATTTGCCCCTCTTTCCCACTCATAAATTAAAGTTGATATTAAGTATGGGGGATGCTGCAAGTCGGCATCTATTATGATGGCGGCGTCAGAGCTGCAATATTCAAGTCCCGCGGCGATTGCCGATTCTTTGCCAAAGTTTCTTGATAGTTTAATAATATTTATATCACTTCTCTCTGCTGCCAATTTTTCGATATTGCTGTACGTGTCATCAGTGCTGCCGTCATCAATAAAGGTATATTCATAAATATAATCGAGCCCTTTAATGCTTCTTTCTATTTCATTTATGATATAGGAAATATTCTCTGACTCATTGAAACATGGAATGATAATGTTTATTTTCTTTTTCATTTTCTAAACTCTGACACTACATTACAATATTTTATTAGTCTTAAAAGACAATTTTAGCATTACTCAGTATCCAGGAAAAAGAGTGTACTATTCCAAACGCTATCAGCAGTATACATGCAGACCTCCTTACACTCAAATCTTTTTCCCAAATGAAGAACCCTGCAGCAAGCTGCAGGGTATCGAACCAAAATCTCCCCTCCCTGGACGGGAGGGGACTAAGGGGAGGGTGAAAACAACCTGTAAAACCCCCACCCTACCCCTCCCCCGTCAAGGGGGAGGGAATAAGTTGTGCCCCTGTAGCAAGCTACAGGGAATTAGCAAGTTAAATAACAAATAAAGCCCCAGATAAATCAAGGGGAAAGCCACGGGGGATAATAAATCCCACTCATTAAGAACACCAACATTCAAATATGCCAGATCCGGATTAAAGAAGAATAGATATGCAAAGAAGAAAAGTGCAGAGACAAGCAGGAAATAGACTTTGTTGTCAAATACCTTTCTCTTTTTCTGGAAAATAATATAGGATAACGTTGCTATTAACCCGACCGCGCAAATCAGGATCATTTCGTTCATTATTGCAAGAAGATGGTCAAACGAAAATAAAGTGAATTTCTCATATGGAGTGGACAGCCGGAAGAGAGGGACCCACAAACTCCCGTCCCCTCCTCCAAAATTGCTTATGTTAAGGTCTTTTGAGGTACCTATCAGTATATTGCCCAATATCAGTGTTAAGAGGAGTGGAATAAGACTAACAATAACAGGGGTCCGAATCTCCGCAAGATAATATCTGAGATTCCTGATTAAACATTCTCTCCAGTCTTTAATTTCGACCCTGATGTCAGACATCTCCCTCAATAACGGTAGAAAAGCCAGGGAAGGCGCCAGCCATATGGCTGATAGATGCATAGAAATAGTGGTTGAAAGGACAAAAGCGGGAAATACCAGGGAGATCTTCCTGTCCAGGTACAAATGAGCCAGCAATAAATAGAGCAGACTAAACGCCCCTAAAAGGCTGTAGTTTTCAATATTGCCAAAAAAAAGCTGCACTGCCCCGATAGAAATAACCATCACAAATGCATAAAACTTGTCTTCTCTGGTATGCCCTATGAGTTTTGCAATAAGCAGCGCCGAAATCCAAAATACCACGCCAGCCAGACAGCTCATTAATGCGATGGCAGACCCGGGTGAAAAACCCAGATATTTATTGGATATTATGTATGTCAAAGCAGTGAACAATCGATCCAGCGGTTCCTTCCAATTCATTATTTGACCTGAATTAAGGAGGGTTATCGTGCCATAACCGTCACCATATATCGTTTGAGACCTAAGAATCCATGATAACGCAAACAGGAGAATGATAAGCAGTGCCTGTTTAATGATGGAGATATTCTGAAGAAACCGAATATTAATCATCACATTAACAAACTTCTGGATGAGTTTATTCGCCCTGGGATAAAAACATATTCCTATAAGAAAGAATGCGCATAACCTCGGCGCTAATGAGAAATTGCCAATCCAGGAGAGTCCCCAGATGGATTCTTTTGAAAAAAGATAAGAGAATATCATCAAAATAAAAAGAATGAAAACACACAATTGCAATACATGACCCGGGTTAAATCTCCTGTATAACATCTCAAAAAAACCAGAATATATCAGGCAGAATAAAATGCCAACAGGCATGATCAATATACCAAATAATATTCCGATTCTCCTGATTGTGGATAACGGTTCGACGAGACGTTTGGATGTTATGCTTATTTCATCAATGGACCACCGGAAACGATTCGATTGTCCGGTTTGTGAAATACGGATAAAACGAGCAGCTTGCGGTACAACGAACCTCAGAAAGGATTGATGCCCGATGTTTTCACGAATATAATTCGTTTCTAAATAATTAATATTATCGAGTGATAATTCCAACCCTACATCCCTTGGAAAATCATACCGTGAATAAGTATTATCCAGCGTTATGTCTTCAATTCTTTGCTTTTCTCCTAAATCCAGTAAAATCCATTCATCGCCCCTCTGCGGTCTATTCGTAGACCAACGGGTTGAAAGCTTGACGTCTAATGCCCAATAGGTTCGGGACATATTCTCGCTGGAACCTGATTCTATCTTCGGGGGAGGATATTGACGTGAACCAAAAATTGAATCCAGAAAAGGTCGGCAGGATAGAAGGTAGATAACCGTAATTCCTGAAAACAGGATCCATTTTAAAACAGGATGTCTTTTTGATAACATATATTCGTGATCCATGCTGTATTGGTGTGATTGTTCATTAATGAAAAATATATCCGAGTTTTAACCAGAACAGCAATATCGGTATCGGCTTGAGATTCTGAATGTTGGCCATGGAGGCAAAGGTGGAGCTGGTCATAATAACGATAGTGAATAATACAAAGGGTATGAGGTATGCGTTGAACACACGGTTTCCTCTATCCAGCAGCCCGCTGACGAGCCATCCAATCGTGATATAGATAAACGGAAATAACGGCATACTATGCCTGAAAATCCAGTAGCCATTGGTAAAAGCGTTTATTAAGCTGAACAAAAATACAGCAATGAGCATGCCGGCGCTGGCAGCAAACAAAATCCTGGTATCGTTAGGCCAATGAAAGTAATCTTTGCAATTTTTCACGAACTCAACTAAGTATTTTCCAATTCCCCATATGTAGACTATAAAAAGGGGGCAGATGGCAAGAAAATAAATCCAGATATCGTACCACCCTCTTTCAGAAATAGTTTTCAGGTAGGGAGTCAGGTTTGCTGTTGATGGCCCCCCGGTAAACTCAGGAGGTGCGAGGTTTCCAAACCGTAATAGGATATATAACCACCAGGAGAAACCAAACAATAGCGGTACCCCGAAGCTAATCAAAGACCTCTTGTCAAAATTACTTTCTTTGCCCGAAATAAACAAAGAAACAGCGACAAGAACATAAACAGGGGCCGTATATTTCGTCAGCATTGCCAGTGCAAAAGCTAATCCCGACAGTGCAAGGTATTTCCTCTCAGGCAACCGTTCCCGGCTTTTCAGATAAAACCAGAAACCGGCAAGGATCAGGACGGTCGAGGGAAAGTCCAGATGAACGATCTTTGCCTCAAGATTGAATATGGGGCAGACGACCCATAAGGCTAAGGCCAGCAGCGCCCCTTTAAGATCCGACAGTCTTTTGGCAATATCAAAGACAAAGAATAAGGAAAGCACGTATAATACAAAATTAAGTATCTTACTTCCGGCATGTGGCCCCGTAAAACTGAGGATTTTGATCAGATAAGGTATAAGGGGGGGGTGATGAAAAACAGGGGAGCTGTAAACCCCCTGGGGAAGAGCATTATCAATGAAACTCCCCTGCGTGGTATATTGAGAAAAATACCACGTCATATGTTCGCTAAGGTAGAGGTAGACAGCTTCATCCCAATCGATTAGCGGTTGAGGCACCAGATGCAGGGCAAACAGAAAGCTGAAAAAGAGGATAAGCGCAACAATCACATGTCCACTGCTAATCCTGATTTCCCTGATCGCACCCATATCAGTCTGACCTCAATAAATTCGTATAATACTAAACAAACATCTATTACCCTGTCAAGCCGATAGAGACCGAACACTACACCTGAGACACGGATTAAAACCCCCACCCTACCCCTCCCCCGTCAAGGGGGAGGGAATAAGTAGCAAGTTTAAGTCCTCAGGCTATCAACCATAAACTGACAATAAACCATGCAGCCACTGCGCCAACTATATGCGGGTCCCTGAATAAATCCCGTGAAGGCTCCCCTCCTGTCTGCTGATAATGGAGGAGAAATATATAGCGAAAGATACCATATACGACGAAGGGAATCGTGTAGATCAGGGATCCTGTCTCATGGATCTGTATTGTATCCGGGCTCATGGTATAGAGACCATAAGAGATAATGACACAGGCTGCGCTGATACTGATCATTTTGTCAAGCAGCACAGGGGTGTAGTGCTCCAGTACCTTTCTCTGCGCCGTCTTGTTATCAGCCAGGGCAAACATCTCAGAGCGTCTTTTCGTAAGGCCGAGGAAGAGGGTTATCATAAATCCGCACAGGAGCAGCCACTGTGACGGAGGGATCCCTACTCCAATGGTACCAGCAAAAATACGCAGCATGAATCCGGTGGCGATAATAAAGACATCCAGTATTACAATCTGTTTGAGACCAAAGGAATAGAGCAGGTTAAGAGCTATGTATATCAACAGAAAAACGAGTACCAGGTAAGAGGCGAGAACCCCGAGACAAAGGCCGAGAGAAATAACGAGAACCCCCAGTGTAATGGCTGCGCCCATTGTGACCGTACCTGCAGCCAACGGACGGCGCCTCTTCTCCGGGTGCAGCTTGTCTATATCTTTGTCAGCAATATCATTGATTATGTAAATAAAACTGGACACAAATGAGAAGGCAATGAATGCAGCAACGACTCTGTATACAAGGAGATGATCCTGCCATGCGTGACCAAAAAGAAGTCCAATAAATACAAAACCGTTCTTTACCCATTGATGGGGACGCAATAATCGAATTAGTTCTGATGGCTTATTCATAGTCAGAGCTTCAATCTCTTAAACAAGGGTTCAGGGATCATCCTGATGATCCACATGATATACTGCCAGAACCAGGGGATATAAACAATATCTTTCCGCCTTTCCAGCGACCTTGCAATCCGTTCTCCAACATAGCGGGGGGATGCTACAAGAAACAGCCCCTGCATACCAAATGTCATTGATGTATCGACAAAACCTGGTTTAATGGTAATCACACGGACACCTGTTGGAAAAAGCCGGTTCCTGAGCCCCTGCATGAAGAGGCTCATACCCCCTTTGGCCGCACCATAGAAATAATTGCTCTGCCTTCCCCTGTCACCGGCCACCGAGGTGATGCCGATTATAAAGCCTTTTTTCTCCGTTTCCAGATAGTTGGCACAATGGGAGAGGATAGAACAGACACCGGTAAAGTTAATCCGTATTATTTTCTCGCCCTCTCCAAAATCCCTGACAGCAGCCTGCTGGTCTCCGAGATATCCGAACGCGGCAACAACACCTTCAAGTCCACCCATTTGCGCGAGGACATCCTGCTGGAACTTGCCATGGCTTCCATACTCGCCCCCATCGAAATATCCAAACCTGACGTTAACACCATAACGAATCTTAATATCCAGGGCAAGTCTGGACAGTTCATCCATATCACGTCCCGCAAGATAGAGCGAATGCCCCTTTGCAGCCAGGGCAGATGCAGTGGCACGGGCTATGGCGGAGACCGCTCCCAGGATCAAAACAGGTCCGCTCATGGAAACCCTGCCATTCCCAGACGACGTGACATGTCTGATGCGAAACGGCTGTCAGGGTCAACTGCATTCTTTTGTTTCTGCCATTCGGATAACCTTGGATACATTGCCCTGAAGGTCTCTTCCCTGAGTCTTGCATCTTTCGCCAGATAGATCCGGCCTCCGTGTTTCAAGACTATGTCATCGAGACGATCCAGGAATGGGAACACTTCGGGATCTGTTAAAGGTATATCAATCGCGAGGGTGTATCCTTCGTCCGGAAACGAAAGAAGTCCCGGACCTTCTTTTCCCATACGCTTGAGTACCGCAAGAAAAGAAGGGCGCCGGCTGCCCGTCAATTCCTCCAGCAGGAGCTTCAATCCCTGCAGAGAATGAGCCAGGGGAATAACGCACTGATATTGAATAAAACCACTTTTTCCATACATGCGGTTCCAGTTTCCAATTCCATCGAGAGGATAAAAAAAATGGTCATAGTCCGTAATAAAGGCCCCTTTTTTTGAAGATTGAAGTCTGTAGTATATATTGTTAAAGGCCTTTACCGTCCAGGAGTTCAGGATTCCTTTCGGCAGATCAAAATGAAGGTTTCTTTCGCCCCGCTTCTCTGCGATGAGAGGGCTTCTTACTGTCGTGGGGAGATCTTCCGGAATAGCATGATGTCCGGCCATCACAATGCTGCGCCCCATTTGGCCTCCCTTTACAAGACAGTCTATCCACGCCACTGTGTACTTATCATCCCAATGCGCTTCATCAAGGAATCGAATCGTTTCATCGAGATCCCGGGCGCCATAATGTCGTGCTACTATATAGGCTGTTTCAACAGGGCGTAATTTTAGTGTTGCCTCTGTTATAATCCCCGTCAATCCCATACCTCCAACAGTAGCCCAAAAAAGCTCCGGGTCTTTAGCCGGGGAGCAGCGCCTGTATGACCCGTCGGCCAGGACCAGTTCTATTTCAAGCAGGCTCGAACTGAATGTCCCGTCATGGTGGTGATTCTTTCCATGGACATCTGCGGCAATACAGCCTCCCAGGGATACATGTTTTGTCCCTGGAGTAACCTGCAGAAACCACCCTCGAGGAACAAAAACCTCCAGCAATTCAGCCAGAGTGACGCCAGCCTCAGCCCTCAGGATCCCTCTTTTGTCATCGAAGGATAGCAGCCTGTTTACCCGCTCAGTTAAAATTACACTATGCTCCGTATTCAAGGCACAATCCCCGTAGCTCCGTCCCTGTCCTCTGGCAATGCAGATATCATCTGAAGGGATGAGCATCGCATAGCGTTCAGGTCTCGTAAGGAGGCATGCTGACCTTGGATAGCGTCCCCAACTGGTTATTATTTCCCTTTTATTCATTTTTCTGCTTCATCTAACACCAGTGGAATTTTATATCGTTTGAGTTCACTTAAGTTTGACTGGGACATGATATGCCTTACGGGTTTCATACATCTTGAGCCGGCCCTCTATCCCCCTGGCAAGTTCGGCCTGGCCCAGCGCCGTTGCACCTGTATGCGCCCTGCGGGCCGTCTCAACTGCCTTTTCAAAACGGCCTGTTTCAGCATATGCAGCAGCAAGTGTATCCAGAGACTCAGGATGCCTGTAATTTGTTGCCTGACATACTCTGGCAGCCAACTCTAATGCCTCAGCACCATTCCGCTGTTCAACTGAAGGTGATGTAGCCAGCAGCCATGCGAGCCTGTTGGTTATTGCATGGTCTTCAACATTCACAGCCAATCCTTTTCTAAGGATGTTTATTGCCTCTTCATAGCGACTGAGCCTTGTCAGGGCAGCACTCAGGTTCAGACTTGCATCTGAGTAACCCGGGCCAAGGCGGAGTGCCTCCTCGAAATAGGAGACCGCCTCTTCCGGCCTCATGCTATTCATAAACGCCATGCCTATATTATAATGGGTGATCGGACTGTCCCGACTGATTACCAGCGCTTCCCTGTAATGTTTAAACGCATCGTCAATCCTGCCCTTCTGCATCAGTAAATTACCAAGGTTGTTGAGGACCTTTACATTTGAGGGTTTGCCCTCCAGAGATCGCTCGTAATAACCGATTGCTTCATCCTTTTTACCCAGTCTCAGCATAAGATTTCCCATATTGTAGAGCGTATCAGGATCACGGGGTTTGTCTTTCAGTGCTTCTATGAAGTGCGTCAGAGCCTCCTCGTTCCTGCCCTGCTCATATAATATCGCACCAAGGTTATTATTAGGCAGCCAGCCAACGGGATTCTTTACGAGGGTATCGCGCCATAGGGTTTCAAGGTCTTTATAGATATGTCCCTGCTTCCATGTCAGAAGACCTAACATTACCATCAATAAGATGCCTGGAATAATTTTGATTCCAGTATTTCCTGTACCGGTTGTCCAAACCTTTTCAGCTACCCATCCCATCAGCCCGGAAAAAACAGCAATTAACCCGAGGCTTGCCATGTACTGGAAATGATCTGCAACGAATGAGTAACGCATAGGATATACATTAAAAAATCCGAGTGCCGGGAAAAGAGTCATTGAAAAAAAGGCAAGCCCTGCCATTGGTCCGCGCCCCAGTTTATTCCGGAGACTCCAGAGAACCAGACCTGTAATGACAAACCCTGCCAGCCAGAGCCACTGAATGAATTCTGCTGCATTCAGTGTCCATCCGGGATATATAAAAGACAGTTCAAACGGCGCAGCCAGTTTTATTGCGTAGAACCAGAGTGCCCGGCCTGCAAGAACAAGCCTTTGCCAGAACGAAAAATCCCACTCAGCGCCCTGAGCCCCGACATGACGCAGTTCATACCATGCAGTGAATAATCCCATTCCAATCCCTATGACAAAAAATGGGACAAGGAGAAAGATGTCGCGCATCCTGATACGCCAGTCCTGCCACCAGTAAATAATCAATATGGCAACGGGCAGACTGACCGCAACAGTTTTGCTCAGGAGGGCTGCAACAAACAGCAATAGGGCTGTTCCATACCATACAGCCGTTTTGTGCTCTCTGAAACGGAGGAAGGTTAAGAGTGACAGCAGATAGAACATCCCTGAAAGTACGTTCTTTCGTTCTGTGATCCAGGCAACTGATTCCACATGTACAGGGTGAAGCGCAAAGATAGCGCCGGCCAGCCATGCCCACCGTACACCTAACCGGTGAAGTATTAGCCAGACGAGGAGCGAGTTGATTACATGCAGTATCACATTGACAATATGGTAGCCCATAGGATTAAGTCCCCAGAACTTATGTTCAATCCAGAACGTCGTAAATACCAGTGGATAGTACTGGGGATTCTCGCTTGTGGTCCAGCTGCGCCCTAAGCCTTCAGTGGTAATAACCCTGGGGTTTTTTTCAATGTACATATCATCATCCCAGATAAACCCGCCCTGAATTGCCGGTATGTAAGCAGCAAAGGTCAACAGTATTATTAATATCAGGATGATAATGTTTGTCTTTTGTCTAATTGCATTTTTCATCTGAGCATACCGGTGTTCTTCATCATTTATAGTAAACAAGGAGTGCACCATTTTTTCCAAAGAATGGCCGGCCCATATATCCTGCTTTTTGACTCAGGAAACTGTCAATATATATTATTTCCCCGGGATCAATGTGGGTAGCCAGTAACCAGAATGGTTTTCTGTTTTCAATCAACGTGACTAAATCATCTGCATACCTTTCAGGGTTATCCCGATGATTCTTACCTACAATAAGAGGGGAAACGGGCTTTTTATAATAGTATCGGGAATAATATTCGAAAGCCAGATCACCCCCGTAATATACATAAACAGCTTCCCCATCCTTTCTGTATTGCTCCATAACAGAAATTGCCGTTCTCATATCCTGCATCAGAGGATACTGGGTATACCATAAGTATCCTTTATTATTTTTGTAGTATATGGCAGCATCAGCCATCTGGACTGCAAGGATAATTACACATAAAGATGCTGCCATTCGCCGGATAGTAGTTGTTCTGAACAACCTCCATATTGATTTCATTCCAGCTATATAGATGATAATAAAGAATGGCGCCGTGAAAAGATTAGCCCTGTTTCCACCGAAGGGATAGAGGTGCAGAGAAGATGAAATCAGCAGGAATAGAAATATCATTCCCCAGTAATGGATAATACGGGGCCTGTTAGATTTGATTAATTCGATTATGCCGAATAAAGAAATTGGCAGAACTACCAGGGTATATTTATTCCAGAAATATTCAAAGAAACCCCATATAGACAATACTGCCCATTTCATATATGGGATGATTCCATCTGCATCAGGAAAGGTTGACCGCCAGAAAGATTCCAGATTGGCATCAGCCAATTGATTGTTTATGACCGTAAAATAAAGCAGTAAAAACGAGGCAATATGAACAGAATAGACTGCAAGCCAGCAGAAGAGCAGCCTTCGTCTTTCTCCTGCCGGCCCATTCCTATAAATACAGATTAGTGAAACAAGCCCTGTAGTAAGGACTACAAAGATCAGAGGATAAGAAAACCAAAGACCTATTGCCCCGGATACGGCCAGGATACCCCACCACATCAATGATCTGAGTTTATGTTGCAACAGATGATCCGCTATTATAAGCAGGAGCATGGTAAAAAAGATATCTCCTGTGTACTGTTTCAATTCCATCGAGTATGCAACCAGGACAGGGAGAAAAGAGGACAAAAGCAGTGCGCCTATAGCTTCCGCCTTCCCAAGATTCTTTAAACAAAAATAATATATTAATGCCATCCCTCCAATACCGAAGAGAGCCGGTATGATCCTCAAATAAAATTCATTATTTTTAAACAGATGGACAGACAAGTATAAAGAAGACACAAAAAGAGGCGGTACTGGCCATTGGGTGAAAAAGGCGGTTGATAGACTGTCTGAGGATGCGAGGATAGCTACCCATGCCTCATCTCTCCATAATGATCTAAGATCCAGATCAATAATCCTGATAAATATACCCGACAGGAATATACCAACAGCGAACAGATATCCCGCCATGACTAAAGAATCAATGTTCCATGTTGTTTTCTTAATTTCCCTTTCCCCTCTGACTTTTCAGTCTATACTTCACAATACACCATATGGCCCTCACGCCATCCTTCCATCCTATTTTTTTCCCTTCTGAATAGTCACGGCCGCTGTAAGAAATACCCACCTCATAAATCCTGCATCTCATCTTTGCAATCTTGGCTGTGATCTCCGGTTCAAATCCGAAGCGATCCTCCTCTATCGTCAGCCTTCTCACAATGTCTGTTTTAAATACCTTATAACAGGTCTCCATATCAGATAGGTTCAGATTTGTGAATATATTTGATAACAATGTCAAAAAGGAGTTTCCCATAAAGTGCCAGAACAACAATACCCTGCGCTCCTCTGTAGTGATAAATCTGCTGCCATAGACAACATCCGCCCTGTTATCCAGTATCGGCCTTATCAACTTATGATACTCCTGCGGATTATATTCAAGGTCGGCATCCTGAATAATCACGATATCCCCGCTCACATGATGAAACCCTGTCCTTAATGCCGCCCCCTTTCCCATGTTCCTGTCATGAAATAATATCTGCATATCCGGGCTTCCACTAATCCCCCTAAGTATCTCCCTTGTGCCGTCGGTAGAATAATCATCCACTATTATCAATTCCTTATCCAGATCTACATCCTTTACCCTCCTGATTATCTCCCTGATTGTCCTGGTTTCATTGTATACTGGTATAACAATAGAAATTTTCATTTATCTAATTTCCCTTTTTAACTTGAGCAGATGTTGACATATATATCTTTTCAAGATTTCTTAAGGCCAGTCCATATTCAGGTTTAATTTCATAGGCCTTTTTCAAGTGGGCAATTGCCGGTTCAACCTCGCCAATCCTCCAGTACGCCATTCCGATATTGTTATGGGCCTGATAAAAAAATGGGTCAATCTCCAGGGCCTTTCCGTATTCAGCAATGGCAGCCTTTATCATCCCCCTTTTATTGTAGATATTCCCCAGGTTGTAATAAGCCATAATCAGTGTTGGCTCCAACTCAATTACTTTTCGCAACTCTTCAATGGCAGAATCTAAATGCCCGGCTTCATTAAAGGCCAGCGCCAGATTATGATGAGCCCTGGGAGCCTGGGGGGATTTTGATACTGCATCAGACCAGAGGGTAACATCGTCCGCCCACACCCTGTTTCTATCAATAGTCCCGGCTGAATAAACAAGCACAATTAATGCCAGAATAACGACTGGGATTACAGGGGAATACCGTCCCGCTTTCGTGCGTATGAAATTGACAGAGGTCATCTTGTATAATGCAATCCCGAAAAAGACAGCAAGCGAGATCACTGCCAGGTAGCCCCTGTTTTCCTGCAGAATGGCATATAGGGGGATAATGGTGGTAGGAAGCTGCACTACAAAAAACCATGCCATGAAGAATGAGATGACCATCAGGGTATTGTCATTCTTACGGAATAACCATACAGCCAGGTACACAAGGGCTAATATAAGCCCTGCTGGAATTATGACACTCAAATCCAATATAGAGTGTGACTCTGTAATGTCATGCTCAACTGTCAAATTGAAAGGTAGAAAAAAGAGTTGAATATATTTTAATAACACCTTCGGCTGAGTTAATAAATTCTCAATAAATCCCCTTATAGGGATTGTATAACTCCCATCTGGTTCCGGCAGCACAGTAGTCCCTGTTATCACAAGAGATCTAATCATGAAATATGGGATGACTACAAAAACTACAAACGGCAGGTATACATAAATCTTTCTGACCTGCAGTTTTAACCACTCCATCCGGCCATTGACTTCAACATGTACAAAGTAGACGTCGTAGAGCCATATCATAACAGGCAGTGTAATCGCTATCTCCTTCGTCAGGATGGCCAGGAGGAAGGAGATAAAGGACGCCATGTAACAAATCCCCCTTAGTCCCCCTTTATTAAAGGGGGAAAGAGGGGGATTTTCCCTGTGCATTACCCAGCAATAAAAGGAGAGGAGGTAGAAGAAGGAGCACATGACACTGGAACGGGCGCTTATATAGTTTACTACCTCGGCATTGAAAGGATTAACAGCAAAAAAGATACTTGCAGAAATGGCTATAAAAAAAGCCCCTTCTTCTTTTTTTAACAGTTGAACAATGATTAAAAAGATAAGGAATGCACTGCCGGAATGGAACAGGAGGTTGACGACATGATAACCGAAAGGATCAAGACCGCCTGCAAAATAATTAAGAGCATGAGATGCAAGCAGAAGCGGCCTGTAATGCCCTGAATGTCCTTCAGCTGCACTGAAAGAGCGCATATCCACAAAATACGATGGTATATTTTTAATATCTGTCAGATATGAATTGCGTTGAATATGATGTGCATCGTCAAAATGGAAGGGATTCCAGAGTGCGTTGGAATAGACAACAGCCGACAGTATTAATATTAGTGCAAGTACACCCGTTCTCTTTCCGAACCAGTTCCACATTATTTTCAATTAGCGTCTTTAGCACACCGGATTCCATACATCCTGTGATTATAGGCCGGAAACGCGAGAGACCTTGCCGCGGGCCTGCCATAAAGTATCCCGGGGAGCAAGAATGACCCTCCTTTTAAGACATAGACATTCTTAGAGTACATTCCATCATCGAACGTGTTGCCTGGATAGGGAAGGTAGTGGGAAGATGTCCATTCAGACACATTGCCTGACACATCGTACAGCCCGAATGGACTCTTATCCTCCGGATAATTCCCTATAGCAGCAGTCCTCCGGAGAGAGTTCTCCTCAACATTTGCCTTTGTCTTGTCGAACTCATTTCCCCATGGCCACTTACGTCCATCCGTGCCCCTGGCCGCCTTTTCCCACTCAAACTCTGTAGGAAGCCGCTTCCCCTTCCAGCGGCAAAAATCGTATGCATCATTCCATGCTATATAATTTACCGGGTGCCTTCCACTGTCCGGAATATTAAAATCTCTTTCAACAGGAAGCGAAGAATAACGGGACTCGTCTTCGGCATCGCCATACCACTCCCTCCCTGTGGCATCGAGGAACTCCCGATATTCTTCAATCGTCACTTCATATTGATCGATATAAAAGGCGTCCAGTTTTACCTTATGCCTCGGCTCTTCATCTACTCCATGACCAAATCCTCGTCTTCCGTCATCTACAGGGTTTGACCCCATTATAAATTCTCCAGCCGGTATCAATATCATCTCACCGGCAAAAGAGGAAGATATATAAGCACCGGACTTGAATCCAAGAATCAGTATGGCAATCAATAAATATTTGAGACATTTCTTCATTATGTTCTCAAGTTAGATTTAAAACCTACCTTTCAAATTCACAGCCGCCGGCTGCGCAATTTCCACCTACAGGTGCCTGATAAACGCAGCTGTTCATATCAACGTTATGACATGCGAGGTCGCAACGCACCGTGCTGGTGCTGGCATCAAAAAACCACCTCGGCTTATCGGAATTCTTCCTTGTAACGAGACCCGGAGCAAAGTTCAACAGATGCGTTCCTGACCAGCCATCTGATATTCCATCCCACGCGTCAGGTGGGAGTTGCCCCCCACTCCCGTCTCCGTAAATTGTGTTCGTGGCTTCCACATTGCTATGCACGTTATAGTGACACTCGTGGCAATAAGCCCCGGCATACTTCAAGTGATACTTATGGAGATTCCCTTCCCAGTTATCCCTAATCGTAACACCTGACCTTACGCCGACAAAATTGGTCCAAGCATTCTCACCTGGATTGCCAACGTCACCCCCTACAAACGGATCAAAGGCCCTTCTGTCGTGGCACTGGAAACAGAGTAGAAAGTTTTCAAAATAAGATGGCTGCATGCCGTCATAATAAAAATCACGTGGACCGTCAATGTCCGTATTGTATTTGTTCCTCAAAATACGGGGGAATTTTGAACCATGCGGCCCCTGAGGTTTTGCAGGGTCACTCGCAATGGATGTTGTAAAGTAATTACTATTTGGCTTGAGATCAGTACCTCTCATGTAAGGTATGACTCTGGGATCGCCTGTCAGGGGACCTTTCACAGTTGTGTCATTAATAGAAGGTTCAAAGGAGTCGCTGTTGTGACAATCTGTGCAGGTGATGGTCAACTTCAATGCATTACGCGCCCCATCCTGTGTCTCACAACTGCCGTTGCTTCCGCCAACTCCGGCCAGGTACGATGTGAAATCAAATGCAACGGCAAGTTGATTGCAAAGGGCTACTGTCCCGTTTCGTCCGGACGCGCCAACCGGATGATAGGCAGGATTAATCATTTGACGAGTATGGTATGCACCCATGTCAGGAGTCTGTGGATCAAACTCTTTTCTCTTGTTGCTGTAACCTTTCATACTGAGATTATTGTCCCCGACTGCCGCTGACAAAGGGTTTGACCTTAACTCAGTCATATCAGGATATGTATTTCCAGGAAAGAGATTGGAATAACTATCCCCATGACACCTCAGGCAGACTTCATGTACAAAAGGCTCCCTGCTGTTGCCGGGTATCTTTGCCCCGACTACATTACCATTAATATCTATCCCCTTCATACCCTTCAGCCTGTTTTCTCTTTTGACCTGATGAGGATTATGGCAATCCACACACTCAATGTGTACGGTGTCCCGGATAGTAGTGCCGGGTGGATATTCATTAAATGGGGGAGGAAGATTACTGAGGAGTGCAACACCCTCCTGCGGCCTGCTGACAAATACAGGCTCATGCCCCTGGCCCATAGTCAGGCTCATGGCGCTGCCTCCAGTCGTACTCATTGTGTCCTTGCGAAATTCGCTCCTGATATCCGGAGGGGGATTGGGAGGATTACCCATATCATTGGCCGGCCTGTGGCAGAGATAGCAGGTATTTTCTATCGCAGAATTATTGTTTACATCCACACCCTCACGCAGCAGTCTCTGGGCCCCCTGTGTGGTATGAGGGTCATGACAGGCGCGGCATGCATACTGGCCGACAGTATGTTCGCCATCATAGTTGTATGGATTTACTGATGCAGGATTAGGCGAAGGAGTAAATGTCGCAATGTCGTGAGCACTGTTGGACCAGCCCGGCTTATCATGGCAATAGAGGCAGATGATCTTACCCCTGTTGTTATCAGCCGGTTCATTATAATAGTTGGCCCTGAGAAACTTCGGCACCCTGGAACCATCGGCAAATCTTGCGGCATGGGGGTTATGGCAGGATGTGCACTGCACTGTGTCAAACCTGCTTAAATCCGTGCCGGGATATCTTCGCATTGGTGAAATGGGTGTCGGGTCTCCAACCTTTGCAGAAAAAGCATAAAGAGGCGGACCGGGATCTACAAGTTCTTCATCCTGCATGGCGAGGCTCGAATCGTATACAAAGGAGACAGGGTGGTCATTCTGGAGGTTGGTTCCTATAACCCTTGTATCACCTGTCGCAACACCGGAACCGACAGGCATGGTACCCTGCCCTCCGGCCGGAAGCTGTCCGGTGGGGTAGACCATGGACATCTCCCCTTCGTCTCCTGAACCGGGCCTGTTGACAACTAACCCGAGGGCTATTGTACCGTCATGACATGATAAGCATAGCCGTGAATATCCTGTCGGGGCATTTGGCTTCGGATTTCTCTCGTAGCCCTCAAAACTTGTACTCCAGACCTGGTCGTATAGAATATAGCGGGAGGTAGAAAGGGTTCTGTTCCAAAGGGGGGCCTTTATTGCTTCTGCGGCATCTGCTCCGTGAGGGGTATGGCAGAATATGCAAACCTCTGTTGTCTGTGCAGTATACACGGCATGCACTGAGCGCTCAATCCCTTCCGGAGGTATCGAAGAGAGGTTATGCTTCGTATTCCTGATATCTTCAAGAACAGATGGCACTAGCGGTACAGGTACCGGCGGCAGAAACGGGGGCTGCTGCGAATGTCCGCTCACATGCGGCCAGATCAGAATAGAGAATACAATTGTCGCCGGTATAACTGAGGCAGTTATGACATATTTCAATGAGGTACTTATCCGTTTCATAATAACAACTTATATTACTAAATCAGAATAACAGTGTCAACGCCGGGATGCTGACCTGAGCAACCTGAGCCTCCTGAAAAATAAAGGAGAGAAAAGGAGGATAAGGGTGATAAGGGCGTCCGCTTCCGGGTGGAATTTATTGTCGCTGCCGGATTTAATCGTACCGCACCCGAATCCACTCCCGCTGCCTTTACGGGAATCACTTTCTTGCCCCCCTGATAATACTAAAGACAGATACCTGGAGTCTTGACCATCAGACACAAACTCGTAACTTGATGCCTCGATAACATCTGTCACTACAGGATGACCATCAGGCCCAATCCTGCCGTTATCTTTCAAGACGAGCTTCTCGTTTGCCTTTAAAAGACCCTGAGGTGATGCCCAGCTCAAGACAACATTCTTTCCCTCAGGGATTGAATCAAGCGTTATATACCATACGGTATCACCGGATCTGGCAGGGCCCCGGATATCCTTCCATAAATACTTATTTCCGGAAACAATGACCGGATTCACATCCTTCTGAAGTTCCCGTGAAAAATATGCACGGAGGGTGACAGGTGCATCCGGGTCCGGTGTTGTAATAAGTGCCGGGGTATCCCACAGGTTGTCATAACCATCCGTGGCTTCCTTCTCTATCCCGGCCACAAGCTTGCTGCGCATCTTTTCCCCATTTTCATATGAGACAGCAACTTCGAGGGGGAGCTGCCAGGAATAGACAGATGGCGCCACCAGAAGATTCAGAATTAATATAAGACTATATATAACTGACCTGTTCATAGCTCCTGCTCCATTTCAAATTCAATCAAGACCTGTTGAATACTATCTCAATTCCTCCGGGTTCACCTACATATATCCAGTACCCGATTCCCGGCTCAAGCACTGCCGGCGGATTATCATTAAACGAGGCAAAATCATAGTTGCCATGATTTAAATAATATATCGTATTTCCAATCCAGCCATTCTTTACCGCATCTGTATAGTTCTTTTCTTCTTTAGTATAATTCTCCTTCATCTTTCTGACCGATATGTGACTCAATAACACCGGGCTATCATATGGTGTACCGATCATATTCCAACCGCTTTGCAGCATCACCGGAAATGCAGAGTCTGTAATCTTCACACCTTCGACCTTAAATGATACATTATCCCATGGTGAATAGAGGAGGTAACCGAGCCCCGGCATCACTGTCTCTTCCAGGTAATATTGGGGCGGCGTAATGCCTGGGTATGCTGAGTACCATCTGTACAAACCGACCGGATCCCCGGTATTGGAAGCAAAGAGTGAGTCCCGGCCATTCGGCACAGGCATCAGAGGGAGTGAGATAAGGTTGTATCCCTTTCTCAGGTTTAATGTGATCTCCAGACGCAGTGACTCCGGAATTTCGCCGTTATTCGTCAGAAAAACTTTTTCAACATTGGAAGTAGCCGAGATATGCCCGGCTGCATCCACACTCTTTATGGCAATGCAATAGGCATTGTCCGGGCTAAGGCCGGTCAATGTATATATCTGGAGGGCCCCTGCCTGCGGCCTTGGCTCGCCATGAGCCTCTGATGCCAGGTCCCACATTTCCTCCATGAGACCCCCACTCGCACAATCTTTAATGAATCGAAGATCGTACAGGGCCGAAGTGCGTGTCATGCTGTCATCCTGAGGGGCAGCCCAGGAAAGGAGGACAGACGTACTTGTAACATACATGGCACGAAGATTTTTTATCGGTTCAGGGGGGTGTTTGTCATCGGGTTCAGTGACTTCAATCCTGAATCCCCTGTAGTCCATTGAGCCGTTTATGTCTTTGACTGTTGCTGTAAAGTCATAATAGCCCGGGATAAGCAGTCTCCCGGATATAACGCCGTTGTTTCTGTCGAGAACCAGCCCCTCAGGCAAATTCCCATTGATGCGCCATGAAAGAGGCCTGCTCCCTCCTGTGGCTCCAATCTGCCCATAGTAGTCACCTCCGGCGATTCCACCTGGCAACACCCTGCTGTCAATCACCGGAGCAGGGTTTATCGTAAGTGAATAATCTTTGGAAGTGTAGGACCCTGTCGAAGTGTCATCAGCGCTTACTGTAAAGTTGTATGACCCGGCAGTATCCGGGATTCCACCTATTTCACCTGTAAATGCATCAAGATACATACCTGGCGGGAGATATCCGGCGGCAAGGCTCCATACCGCCATTCCTCCAACTGCAGAAAGAGTGCTTTTGTATGGGGTATCAACTGTTGCATCAGTAAGGAGGTTTGAAGTGATAACAAGACCTTTCGTTTTCATCCGCAACTCAAAGTTACGAATCCCGTATTTCTTCCCTTTGTCGAAATTGTTAGTATAAGTTATGGATGTCCTGTTTTTCATATCAATTATTTCAGAAGGATTCGAGAGGTCAACAAGGACTATTTCTACTCCGGCAGGCTTATGGTCAAATGACCATTGCATACTGACAGTCCCGCCATTGATCAGGGAAAGAACGGGAAATGACCACACATTCTCTCCTCCAAATGCCCTGACATCCCTCCAGAGACCGCATTCGTAACCGGCATACCCCACCTCAGGATCAGCGCATGTCCATTTATCAATCATTCCATCATTGTCATTGTCTTCCGGCTCAATACCATGGGTAAACATTGACTGTACCGGGTCATCGGTTTCCACCATGGAAAGGGTATCCCATGCCGTATCGAAGCCGTCTGTAGCCTCTTCGCGTACGCCTGCAATAAGGTGGTTCCATACAGTTCCATCAGGCATCCCCGAATCAGGAACAGAGACCTTGATATGCACAGTCCAGTCAGTCACAGCCGCCTGGGCTGCGGCTGCCAGGCTGATCAGGGTCAGTATTGTCATGAAGAACCGTCTTATCATTGCAGTACCTGAATTGATCACTCCCACCCCAGCCCTTCCATTATTTTGGAATAAGTAAATCAAATGCAGCGCCTCCCAGTACATGCATCCTGATCCAGTAGGCCTTCCACGGCTGCATGACAGGGGAACAACCCGTACCCACGGGTTCCCCCTGTATCCTCCTGCACTCCTCGTATGTATAATTAACCCCGTTGTAACTGTAAATAGAACCATCCAGCCAATTCCTTGAAGTGACAGCATCCTCGAATGTGGCCACAGACACTCCCTGCGGGCCTGTACGCCTGACATAAAGACCTCTTTCGACAACCCCTCCTGTATCTCTTGATGTGAAATTGATCTCCCTGTCAAATGGATTTCCTATCAAATTCCATCCTTCCTGGAGCGGAAAAACATAGCACTGAAAAGAAGTTCCTGTGTCATCTGTACAATTCTGAGTTGGAGATTGTGCAGAACCTGCCGGGACGTCAAGGGTATTATTTCCTGAAGGCGCCCACAGGACATATCCATGCCCTTCTTTAATCGTGAACAGCCTCGAACACATGTCATCGCCATATGTCTCTGCAGGATTGCTGCCATCTATAAATGCCGGGTCTTCGCTAAAGGGCCCGGGCTCGCCGTCATAGCAGCCATTACCTATGTTAGGTCCTCTCGAATCCCACCAGTAGGTATAAAGAGGCGTTCCCACATCATCGCCAAAGACAGACACAGGGGCAGATGGAGAAGGAACATAGGGCACGGAAACCATGTTATAGGCATAGGGTATAAGGGATGTTACACCGCCTGCCAAATTGGATGTCCCCGATTTATTGCGCGCCTCATCCAGCGCCTTTATGGAGAAATAAAACCTTGTGTTGCGGGTCCGGTTATCCGTAATATCAACACCATCAATATCCTTCGCAGTATCTATGATATTTTCGACAGGAACGATGTAGCATTCCTTTGTTCCAGGCGACTTCGGAGGCTGCCATCCGTCCAGCGGTACAACAGCATTTGCATTTGAAAAACTGACCTGACCAACACCCGCAGCAGCCCCGTCATCAACGATAGACCTTGTGGTATAACGCAGGTCATATCCGGTGACAGATCCTGATGATGCGCTTGCGCCATCGTCAGCAGGGGCCGTCCAGCAGAGTGTGAAGGTGTCTCCACCATGATCTGATACAACAAGGTCCGTAACCGCACCGGGGTTTATTGAATCGCCTGAGACGAGGGTCCTGGCAGGGCAGTTTCCGCAGGAGGAAAGCGACGAGGTATTCCCCGACTCATCCGATGTCTTCAAGGCAAAATAGTAGTTTGTATCTGCAAATAACGGGGTAACGGTGCAGGACTCCGGACTCCCGGCTGCCCTTGGTTTTCCGGGGATACTCTCCCCGGATTTGCACGCGCGGACTTTGGCCGCCTTGGCAAATCCGGCATCTGTCGTAATTGGAGACTCCGAGTAGCGGAGGTCAAACGAAGCTGCTGTGCCGGTTGAACCGTCATCCCCAGGTGCATTCCATGAAACAACGATGGAAGTGGATGTAGGATTGCCTGTACTGAGATCTGCAGGGTCGGGCGGGATGGCATCACGGCTGTTGATTATTGCCCTGAGGGAGTCCACCTTCGTTGTGTCCTCTAAGGATTTAATATTAAAGATAACTGTACGGGAACCGGAAAATGTCCCTGATGCCGTAACATGAAATGAAAAGAAAGGAAGCTCTCCAGGATTGTAGCAGACAAAGCCTGAGTCGCAGAGGCCGGCTGCCGGAGGATTTCCAGCCAGACCCTGGGGAGCTTGAAAAGATGATGACAGGGAGGCATTTTCCACAAGGGCTATTGTCAGATCGGCCGGCGTATTCCATGACAGTTCATACCTGTCAGGAATATTCCCTTCATTTTGCACACCCACTGTAATCACCCGGGATGAGCCTGCGGGAACTTCCATGACAGTGCAACCACCGTTGCCTGAACCGGCAGCTCCGTATATATTATCACCGGAACCCGTTGTACCGCATGACGATCCCGGAAGTGTATAATCCCTGATCACGCCGTCCGCGTCGTAGCCGAAACCATAAATAATGCCGTCCACCTTTCTTCCGCTGCTCAGCGTCAGTCGTGCAGTTAAGGAGTCTGCATACCTGTTTGCCCCATTAGAGTAGATATTCAAAATAACATCATGAGTCACCGGGGCACCTTTTGGAATGATCTTCAGTATAATGGGAATATTCGCTGTCGAACCAATGGAAGGCGTTGCCCACGATACCGCAGGGTCTGTAATATTATAATCCCCTGAACCGCCATTTACTATTACTGTCCAACCAGGCGGAGGGGACTGAGACAGGGAGAGCTTATAGGCATCTGCAATATTCCCCCGGTTCCAGAGCACGACATTATAGGTCTTTTCTTCCCCTGGTGAATTCGCTGTTTGCTGATGCATGCCTCCGGCGCCGCTGCAGGTGATATCAGGATCAGAAGCGCATGGATCATAGACCCCGGAACCAATTGTCTGAATTACACCATCACCCTGATAGACAGTATTGATATTTACAGCAGCCCTCAGGGAGTCAATCTTTGAATAGTCATTAGTGGAACGGATGTCCACAATGATGTTTTTAGACGAACCTGCAGGGGCATTCAGGGACGGTGTCACGAGCAGGTAATAAGTCTCAGATGAATTGACAGGTATGGGACCTGTTATAAAACCTGAGGATAGCGGTGTATTGCATACCGAGTCCGATGAATAGTCTGTAAATCCGCACAGGACCACAGGCCATGGCTGCAACTGGCCGCCAACTGTGTCAGGAGCAGGTGGAGTCCACGAAAACTCATAGGTATCTGTCGCACGCCCCTGCGGGTCCGGTACAGGGCTGCCGTCATTCTGGACTTCTATAGGGAATGCTGCCATGCCTCCGTGGCTTGCAGGGTTGGTGGTTATAGAGGCATCCCCTCCACCTCCGCTCCCTGCCCCGCCATATATGTCCCCGCCACTGCTCATGATAATTCCATCAGGTTTATAGGAGACATCCGCCCTCTGATAGCCAATGGTAATCCCGCTAAAAGTCGGGATGCTCTCAGAGTTGTCTGACAGGAGATATACCTTATACTGCAGCCACTGGTCGTCTGAACCTATCCGATGATCCTGGATAATTGGCTCGCTCCCGGCAGGGTCAGTATAGGTGTCTGTCAGGACAGAACCGGATGAGTACGAGCAGTTTATCCCTGAATTCAGGGTTATCGCATTGCCGTTTATCGCGTTTATCTTCCTCACCTCAAGGCCGTCATGTTCATCCGGCGGTGCAATGCATCGTGATGACCTGTTTGAGGGCGTTATGGTTGAATCATAGAGGGTCACGACCCTGCCGGCAGTGAAGCGGCTGGCATCAGCCACACTAATGATCGTCACCCCGGAAGACGCTGTAAAAGTGGTGCGGTTAGGACCAAACCAGGGACGCCACTGGTCAAAGTTAATACCTGGAGACGGGGATGTCCTCAACTGGACCACAGCATTAGTGCCAGCCTGCAGGTTCTCTGACCACTGAAGCCTGTTAATGGCATTCCCGGGTTCTGCGCTATCATAAGGGGATGAGACCAGCGACTGAACGGGTTTTGTCCTCCTGAAGTTTACCGCTACCTCTCTCAGCGCCGGGCTATTATCGGGGTTGATTGTCTGAGCTGTTAAATAGGCCATGTACTTGAAATACCTGTGTCCTGTATGACCTATATTGGCAGGTATTGTACATTCCGTACGTGTGCCTGAGGGGGTGCACTCAGGACTGGATATGGAATAGAATGAGTCTTTCGATCCATCAGGTCCCTTAAAATTCCATGCTTTATTGTCGCTATTAGTTGCTATCTGGAATTTTAACGTACCTGACGATGGCACATCCGCATCCCAGGATAGTGTATCAAATGATACCACACTGTTATCTAATTCAAAAGATACGGATTCATAGGTCCCTTCATTGCCTGTGACTGGAACCGGAGCAATAGTAGTATTACTGTCATAGTTTAATAAGCTATCGAATATGGCTATCCTGATACGTCCTGAACCGCCACTCCCTCCCCGTGAATAGTTATTGAATGTTGGACTCGATGTCCCGCCCTTTCCACCCAAAGCAGATACATTTCCAGAGATCAGCTCTATATCATAACCACCAATGATAATACTTCCGCCGGAAGCGCCTCCGCCGCCATTGCCATATCTCCCGGATCCATTGCCTCCTGCTTCTCCGTCAGACAGCAGGTCTCCATCATCCAGGATGATTCTGCCGGCCATGATATTCATGGCACCACCGCCCTTGCCTCCCTTACCAGTTATTCCCTCGTATCCTGCAGCGCTTCCTGATGCACCGCCTGACCCGGCATACAGTCTTGTAATAAGCTTATCCCCGTAGGGATTACCGGGATAACCTGTATTTCCTGTGTTATTCATACCAATAGTGCCATAACCTGCACCCGCACCCCGTATAAATCCTGCCCCCGGACCACTTCCAGTCAAACCCGGAGTGCTAAACCCTGCCTCGCTGTCACCGCCTGCATATCCCTTCTTACTCATGTAGATTGCAGACTTGCTTAGAATACTGAGATTGTCTGAAACTCTTAGATTCAGCGCCCCCCCTGCAAGTGCATTGAAATATTTACTCGGCGGACCGCCTTCCAAGGGCTGGCTAAGGGTATCAATGCATGTGCGTACAGAAGGATCGTTTATCGTGCAAACGAGGGCAGGTGAATTGAACCGGCCTGAAATAGTGGTCCTGTAAACCCTGTATCCGTAAGCGTCTGAAACAGCAGTCCATGACAAATTAACGGAGTTGGCGCTGGTACCGGCAGGGACAACAACGCTCCTCTGTGATCCAGGAGTTGTTTCAATACCACTAAAGTCTATGGCTGTCAACACATAATAGTATGTGCCGTTTGACATCTGTCCTCCCGTGCTGGAAGCAGCAGCTAACGGGATTGGCGCTACTGAATTCACCGGAGGGGCCCCGGCAGACAGCGGCGCGCCGCTGTCTGTGCATGTTGTTGCAGTTGTCGTCGTACAGAGAAGGGAGGAAGATGTGTAGGTGCCAGACTGCAGCCTCCTGTACACCCTGTATCCTGATGCCCCTGTTACAGGAGACCATGAAACTTGCACAGAGCTGCTCCCATTGATACTTCTTTCCGTGCTCCGGTTGGTCTCAAGACCCGTGGAACCCACGGCAGTAACGATATAAGAATGCGTTCCTCCAGGCCCGCTCCCTGATACAAGGCTCACAGCAACACCTGTAGGCGTGGAAAGCAGTACCCCTGCTGGTGATGATATACCGCCACAGTTCTGGATGGCGACATCCAAATAGTTCTCCCCGCCAGTCACAACGAATGCGCCATCAGATGTGTTGGTTCCAGCAGGCTGATAGTTGGTGTCGGGATTTGTTGCCCCGTTGTCAGTATACGTTGTCGTGTTCTCTCCAGGCACATTTGCCAGCAACCCGACAGGGCCAGATGAAGACATTCTATATATTCTGTAGCCGTCAGCACATTTCACTGCATTCCATGAAAGTACGATGCTTCTGAAGGTACTGCTGCTCGTGCGTGTCGTGTTTGCAGGAGTAGACTCTCCAACCTGATTATATGCTGCAACCATGTAAGAATAAGTACTGCCTGGTGTGAGGCTGCCTCCTCGAGCAACAGCGGATGTGAGATTCGCCGGAGCTTCTACTATCCTGGGATAGTTCTGACCTAAGGGGGCGCCATTAAGGGTGCTGTTTCCCGGCGTCTTTCCATCAATGACAAGGGATCCGTCTGCACCGCTGCCCTCATTAAACAAAAAAGGCTTAATTTTCAATGCCCCGCCAACTACCACTAAATTGGTTTTTATACTGAAAGGGTTGAGAAAATCTGTATCAATACGTACAGCAGGTATATTGGATATGGTAAAACCCTGCGTTATTAACTCGATTGTGTCATCGCCTGAAAAAAACTTTTCCCAGTCCTGCCGGCCATTTTGTAAATCATCATGCCCGGAAAACTCTAATGTTGAAGGTCCCAACTGCCAGTCATCCTGTATCCACTGGTAATTGGCAGTGAAGGCGGCATCAGGCATAAATATCAACAGGAGGGTGCAAATTAGAAATAGTAGCCTGTATAATTTTTTCTCCATTATATACATGGTAATTTGTGCAATTAATATGCCATACATTCTTGCATATTATAGAAGCCACTGCAATAAAAAAAGCCATAAATTAGATATATCTCTATACCTTAGAATTGCGACTGGAGTGATACGTTTAATTCGAACTGCTTGTAGCTTCCTGTATCCACAGGGTCAGTGACAGCCCAGGTATGGCCAATTTTTGCAGTAAGATAGACCATCTCTGACAACCGGTAATTCATATCTGCTGATGCCACGGTTGTCCTCCTTCTGTCCCAACCACCCACCCTCGGGATAGGATCAGCCAGCCTTTCCCCTATATCTGCGAGCTGTTCTTCCTTCAGACTCGGGATGTTTGTGGATTCCCAGGTATTGCCCCCTTTCAGGTATATAAATCCCTTATCAGACAACCTGTAAGATATGTTCATATTTAAGGCATTAATGACATCTTTTCTGTATTCCGTGAACAGGGTGGTTGAATCAGGGTTCATGTAGCCACGCAGTCCTATATTATATCCACCTGCAAAATAGAGCTGTGGTATTATCCTTTTATTATAGTTTAGAAACAAGCCATTGTATCTGTAGGCAAAATTATTGCCGAGGGGATGTTTGTTAATATTTGTGGAATAGGAGTAACTCCCTGACATGGCATCCCAATCCGATGTCTTTTGAGTTACCGAAAACGAGATGTTATGAAGGACCATATCTGCCAAAGGATTTACAAAGGAGACTGTATCAGAGTAATCGTATCTCATGGTAATATATGTGGGGATTGCATCCGGCCTCAGGGTGGAACCGACAAAGTATTTGTAACTCTTATAACTGGGCTTTTTATCAAATACTGAATAAGAATATCCTCCTCCGGCTGTATAAGTATGGATTCTGCTAAACTGTTCATCCCATTTAAGATCCACATTGTATCCAGTTCCTATACGTTGAGTCTCGTAGTAGATATTATTGTTTATTGCAGTTGACACAGTTAAGCTGCGAATTGCTGTTGCGTATAAATCGTATGACAGGGTAAGCCCATGAACAGTATTAGTTCCGGACGACTTCGCACCGGTAGATGTTTCAACCTCGCTGAGAGTGTTGCTCAGATACGCCTGAATACTCCACTTCCTGAGTCTTCTAAGACTGGCAGCAGCCATTTGTGCCTCTCTCGTCCCTTCACCATTGCTTATTGTCAGCTTGTAATATTCCCTTGCGTCTTCAAAATATCCCTGCTGTTCGTATACCCTGGCGAGACCGAAGTGGGCATTGTAATATTTAGGATTCACCCTGATAGACTCCTTAAAGGCGGCTTCCGCCTCATCAAACATAAGTAGTCTGTCATAGAGGAACCCTGCGGTATATTGGGCAATGTAGTTTTCAGGCGCTATCGCTATGATCTCTTTTGCATTTCCGAGCGCCTGCTCAAATTTCCCCTCTTCGATCAACTTTTGAGCAGCTCTCATATGGGTTGAAAATGCCTCTTCCTTCTCAAGAAGACCAAGCCTTGTCCTGGCTATTTCAGCGTCTTTTCCTTCTTTTGTTATCAACAGAACCGCATTATAAGCAGACTCCGCATCCCTGTACTTTCTCTGGCTCTCATAAACAAATCCGAGCTGCAGCTGCGCAGACACATAACTCGGTTCAATCTCGAGTGTCCTTTTCAGATAGGGAATAGCCTTATCCTGCTTTTGGAGGATATAATAAAGCACACCTGCATTGAAGAGGGCAACAGGATTATCAGGCTCCTTCTGAAGCAGGGCATCAATCTCTCTCAGCGCACCTTCCATGTCTCCTTTGTCCCTGTAATCATTGGCTTTTTTAAAATGCATCGCTACCCGTACCCGGGTCAACATTTTCTTTGCAGTTTGACCCTCTGTAGTCTCCGGAGCATTACTCACTACCTTATTGTATGATATAGCCGACTCTTCGAAGCGTTTCATCGCCTCGTATCCCTGTCCCATAAACAGATGTGCCTCCCACCTGACAGGATTTATTCGGATAACACGGTCAAAGGTCACGATTGCCTTATCGAAAATTTTCATGATCAAATAGATCTTTCCAAGGGTAAACAGGGTCTCTTCATCTTCTTTAACAGTCAGGATCCGCTCAGCTTCAATAACCGCCTCTTCATATTTGCCGGCTTCCATCAACTCCCTGACACTCGCCTCAACATCCTTTGATACTGTAAATCCCTTCAGCAGACTTAATCTCTCAACAGATTTTTCAGTCTCTTCCGCACCCTCTTTGCCCAGCGCTATCACTGCCTCATACTGTATAATGGCCTTATCAAACTTCCCCATATCATCATAAACAACAGCCAATTGATAATTGGCTTCTATATTATCCGGGGATATTTCGATGGCCTTGTCCAGTGCCCCAATAGCCTCCGCATACATCTTCTTGTTAGCATATATGAGTCCCAGGTTATAATGCACATAAGGATTATCAGGTTCAATGTCAAGCAGCTTTATGGAAACAGCAAGTGCATCATCAAACCTCTCTTCCCTTAATGCCCTGGCAACCTCAATAAAATATGTTCTTGACTTTTCCATGCCTTCTGCACTCTTCAATTTTTTCTTTGCACTGTCTGCCAATTCTGAATCAGGAACAAGTCTGATCACCTCGCTAAATTCGGCCTGTGCCTCATTGTAATAATTCGTGCTGAAGTAGATCTCACCAAGGGTCATCCGTATTTGTGGATTTTCAGGGGTGATTTCCCTTGCCTGCTCGTACATACCCGTAGCCTCTTTCAGCTTATTCTGACGTATGTATAATCCACCAAGGGCCAAATAAATGCCTGTGTCCTTAGGTGAGAGCTCTATTGCTGCAGATAATTCCCTGACAGCGCCATCAAGATCATTCAGATCTGCGAACTGCTGGGCCTTTTGCAAATGCCTTCCAGTCAATTTCGCCTTAACTACTGTTAACCTTTTTTCAGCTGTCTTTGCTTCGCCTGACTCTTTAGATGAAAGGATAATTATAGAGTTGTACTCATCAAGGGCATCTTGAAGTTCCCCCTCAGACTCATATATGGCTCCAAGCCCCATGCGTGCAGGTACAAAATCCGGATTTATGCCTTTACACTTTGTCAGTGCATCCTTTGCCAGTTCTTTGTCTCCTGTCCTGAAATATGAAAAACCGAGATAATAGTAGGAGACGTAGTCGTCGGTTACCTGAGCTGTATACTCCCTGAGGACAACAATCGCTTCCTTGAATTGATTTGCCCGGAATAGCCGTACACCTTCATCGAGCAAGGATTCTCCTGCCGGGGGCTCCTGGGCAAAGGCAAACAGTGCCCTCGCCTTCAAGGGGGAGGATAGGGTGAAAAACAGGTTGTTTACCGGCAAAATAAGAAAAAGAACGAGTAAAGAGAGTAAAATTGGAACACGATTACTATTCATTTGAGTTGATTAATATATATGAATATCTGTTAACGGTCAAAACCCCTCGCTAAAATATACCATTTATCCTTGAAGTCTTACCTCAAGATGCCCGAAAACAGAGCAGGTTGACCAATTCAGTCTCTCATGAATAGTTACCTCAGGTTATCGAGGCGTCTCTTAGCCTCAAGGTAGATATTGTCAGGCTGACCTTTCTCTGATCTGTCCTGAATGATCCTCAGATATTCTTTCTTTGCATCATCAAACCTATTCTTCTTTTCGTAGGCAATTCCAAGGTTAATCCTTGCCATACCGTAGGATGGTTCCATCTCAATGGCGGACTTAAAGACCTGGATTGCCATGTCAGTCTTGCCTGTAGAAAGGTAGATAAAACCCATATTGTTCAATATCCTCGGGGAGGCGTTTCTCCCTTCAACCGCCTTTTCATAATACTTTAAGGCGAGGTCATACTCTTGCCTCTGTTGATAAATGACTCCAAGGCCCTGGCTTGCCATACCATTGCCGGGTTCAAGTTTGAGGACATGATGGAATGCCTCCGCTGCCAGATCAAAATCCGCCCTCTTCATATAACTGTTTCCAAGGTCAAGCAGTGTAGAGACGTCATCAGGGGTGATCTCAATTACCTTATTGAATGCCTCTATGGCCATATCCCATCTCTGCTGACCTGAATAAATTATCCCCATCCCCCTGTGAAAGGCAGGATTTGCCGAGGTCTTTACGAACGCACTTTTGAACTCTTCCTCCGGCGCCCCCTTCTCAACATACAGCCCTGCAAGGATTTCTGCGGCAACTGTATTGGTTGGAGAATGCCTGAGGACCACCCTGTATTCATTTATTGCAGACTCCCTGTCTCCCAGCTCCTTATATACCTTGGCCAGGTTAAAATGTGCCTTGTAATTTCCTGGTTCAATCTCAATGGCATTTAAATACAGTTCTTTAGCCTGTCCATAATCCCCTTTCTGAACATATAGGTTTCCCAGGTTTACCATTGCCATTGTGCTTTGAGGAAATCTCAGGAGGTTCTCTTTCATCACCTGCTCGGCCTGATCCGGATCATCAGCCATCTGCAACCTTCCAAGCTCTATTAACGCACCCTGAGAGTAAGGATTCTTTTTCTGCACATCGCTCCAGAGTGTCATATCATCCTTCCATATAATATTGCGATTCCGCGTCAGTCCACCATAACCTGTTATCAGTAAAGCAAGAAGGCCGTAAGACAGGACTGTCAGCGCCCTTTGCCGTGAACTGATGTAACTTATACCATGGCTGACAGCGATCCCTGAAATTACCGCAAAACTTATGCCGGCTGTATATCCCCGGTTTTCCTGAAGGATTGCATTGAGGGGGATAATCGTTGTGGGGATGAGCACCACGAAAAACCAGACGATGAAAAATGAGATGACCTTCCACACCAGGCGGCTTCGCTGATATAGGTATACTGCCAGGACGAGCAATAAAGAAAGTGTAATAAATGACCCTATTACAGGAAGGTTAAATGGACTGCTAAGGATCTCCACATGATGGTCGGCATTCAGGCCTATAGGTATCAGGAATAACTTCAGATATTTTACGAGTACCGGCATCTCTGTGTAAAATTGTACCAGGATGTTGCGCTGGAACACGGGCAAGACTTTACCAAAGTAAAAAAGGCGCATGACAAGATAAGGGACAGAGACGATAAGTACGAAGGGCATGTAGATTATGAGCCGTCTTAAATTCCGGGAGAGACCTTTTACCGGGGAAAAATAGATGTCAAACAACCAAAGAACCATTGGGAGCATTATTGCCACCTCCTTGGTGAGCATGGCAAGGACAAAAGAGAGCAGGGATGCAAGGTAGTAAATCCCCCTTAATCCCCTTTTATTAAAGGGGGAAACAGGGGGAATCATTCTATAACGAATCCAGCACCAGAAGGCGAGGAGAAAGAAAAAGGCGCACATGCCGCTTGAACGGGCCCAGACATAGTTTACCACCTCGGTATTGAAGGGGTGAACAAGAAATATCATCCCTGCAAAGAGGGCAGCCCGGGATCCGGCATCCACTATTACTCCCCCCTCACCACCCCTTACTAAAGGGGGGGAACTAATGTCCTTCCTTGAAAAAAGGGGATCACGGGGGATTTGAAAAATACTTCTGATAATCAGAAATAGAAGAAAGGCAGAACCTGTATGAAACAGCAGGTTTATCAGGTGGTATCCGGCAGGCCTGAGCATGCCCAGGGAATAGTTCAAGGCATAGCTCGCAAGCAGCAGGGGCCTGTAATGACCCTGAAACTCCGGATTTCTGCTCAATGTCTTCGTATCCGTAAAAAAGAGAGGGACGTTCTTCAGGCTCGTTATATAAGGGTTTCCGACTATGTAATGCAGATCATCAAAATGAAAGCTGTTGTGGAGCGAGTTTGAATAAACAACCCCCCCGATGGCAACCATCAGCGCTAAAATCGCTATGTTGAGTTTCTGTTGGATCATCTCCTGATCGCTATATCTTATTATAGAATAGATAGGTTACGCAATATGCCCGTCTGCAACAATTATTTTTCATCATCAACAAGGAAAAAAAAAGGGGGTCTTTAAAAGACCCCCCTTAAGCTGTCAAACAAAAGCTAAGTCAAGACTAAGGTGTCAATAGTCCAGGTGCCGGAACATCATCATTCGGATGTCCGTTGATCTCTGGAACAGTCTTCACGATAGCATCATGACCCATTGGATAGGTGTACTCGCACAGAGGACATGCAACTTCTGCACCCTTCCAGTACCAGCCACTGTAGCTGCTCACGATACCGATTCTCTGACCGTCATCTGCTGCAGCGTAAGGATCGCCATCATGGATATCCTTAGTGTACGAAAGTACCCACTGATCCAGGAAGTCGACTGAACCGGTGTTAGCAGTAGTCTTAACCGTAGTAGAATTACCAATACCAGCATAACCTGTATTAACAGTTGACTGCCAGGTGTAAGCATCAATCTGCATCTTGCTTACCAACCTGTTGACTACGCCTGAACCCATATCCGATACATAGCTGGAGATATCACCTGTGTACCAGGCGAGATCCTGATCCAACGTCTGATCGATGAAGCCTTTACCAAAGGTTACAAACTCAGCAGTTGGGTAATCATCACCTGCAGGCAGCAATAAGAACAGGATATCCAATGTCTGGGTGGTCCTGTCGTTATCTGCCCTGTAGTCCCACATCTTTGCGAGCATATCATCCAGGATAGGCTCCTGCCTAAAGGATTCTACCTCAGTCTGCGGGTCCCTTGAATCAACGAGGGCATCGCAGCTAACAAGGAATGGAGGACATGGGAGTGTATAGACCGGAGCAGGTAAAGCACCAGTCACTGCATAGGTATTAGCATAACCAGCAACTACGGCGTTAGGGGCGATGTACAATAACCCCGTTCCTTCACCATTTAAGCCTGCTTCTATGCCTGTGTAGTAACCGTAAGAATTGTCACCTCCAACCTGTGTACCAGCCCAGATCTTCTTATCGAACGCATCTACCCAGACATCCATCCCGTAACGGGTATGGTCACCTTCTAACCGGCTCACGGTGCTGTTATCATGAGACACAATAGGTTCATCTGCCATAACTGCTGGAGCTGTTGCAACTACCAAAGCCAAGGCTCCTATTAAAGATAGTGTTAATTTTCTCATTTTCTTTTTCACCTCCTTTCATGTCCGAATTTAAAGCAACCAACCACTCATTTCAACCTGGTTGGCAACTCCAAAAGACATCTCTTGCTTATTGCAATGTCTATGCCGAAAGTCTACAGTCAATTATTCCTGTTGCATCCCAATTGACGAACTGATTGATAATAATAGTATTTTACGCATTTACTGATTGCCTGAATTAGATACGCGCGAAGACTGACATGATAATAACCCCTTTAAAAGAAACATTTTACAGCGCTTTTCAATGTTAAAAAGTGTATAAATACTACACTATTACAGGCTATAAGGATTCAGCATATTGTTAACTGACTGTTTTTACACAATTATATCTTCTGTGTAAAAAGGATTCATCCTATGATTTGGATTGTTTCCTTCTTCGCCATTTCATAACATCCTGCAATTCCAGGTGATCCAATTTTATTTTTCAAGCTCTGAGAGGGTTGGGAACAGAAAATTTCAATTGACACATGAATATCATACTGATATTTTAAATTTCAGAAAACTAAATCCTTAGCGCACCAGGACAAGCTTGGCAGTCCATTTTCCTGATGCGCAAAGCCGGTTCTTAGTGTGGCGCTGCTCCTGAGAGAAGCATCTGCCCGGCGTGTGATAAAACCTATTTCAGGGTATTCTAATGGTAGAAGGAAATCAGAAAGGGCTGATTGGGACAAAGGGCGATGAAGATATTGCAGCCGGAGGCTTCCTTATTAATTCGAATCGTCTTATCCGAAATGTTTTCATTACATGCGTCCTGATAGAACTTACCTTATTCCTTCTTGATTTCTCTGTAGACCTCTGGTCTTCACCAGGACGCCCCGGCGAAAGACCTTTCAGACATCTCTTTTTACTCTCACGGGAAGATGGCCTCGGCTCATGGTTGGGCACTATCCAGACACTTTTTGCCGGTTTTACGCTCCTGATTATTCATCTTAAAGTTAAAAAGAATAACCTTGCATCAAAATGGGCAACCACAATGTGGGGGTTTTTGGCCTTTTTCTTTTTGTTCTGGGCCTTTGACGACGGTGTCCAAATACACGAGCGTGTGAGTGCTTCATTAAGTATGATTGCAAGCACGCCTCGTGCATCGTCCTCTGCCTCTTCATTGGTTGAGAAGATTGTACTAAACTACCCGAGTTATCCCATCCACTTATTCATTGTCCCTATTTTCGGAGGTGTAGGAATATACATGTTGTTCTTTCTCTGGAGGGTACTGGAAGGCAGCAGGGCGAAGTTCCTTCCATTTATAGCCGTTGCCTCCCTTGCCATGGCAATGGGGATCGATTTTGCTGAAGGATTGAGTAATCATCCTCAATGGGATGTGTTTGGGATGATGGTCAATAAGTTCCATATAGAGTTTCATGTCATATATGCAACTGAAGAGATATTAGAAATGTTTGGAATGACATTATTCTGGACAACATTCCTGATCTATTTTTCAAAAATTGCCGGTGTAATACGGTTGGACTTCATTAATAATAATCCTGATATTTCTTAGCGCTAAATACCTTACGGTTCAAACATTGCATGAAACTGAGAAGGGATGGCGGTGATGCCATTCTGCCCCATTTACAAGTTTAATTAATATTGATATTATTCTTGATCACTAACTGAAGGTATACGAGGAGGTATTTAAATGGAATCACGCAATGAACCAGAAGAACACGGCGAGACCGGGGGAAGCAATCAAGCTAAAGGAAAGGTGTCAGGAAGTTACAAGAAGTTAATCATTGTCTTTATCATAGTTATCATCGCCATTCCTGCCGGGCTGTTTATAAAAGAGATGATTAACCGGTCCAACCCTGAATATTATCTCAGATTCCAGGATCAGGGAGTCGAATATTTCAAAGCAGGAAACCTGGAAAAAGCGGCTAAGGAATTTAAACGGGCGGTCAAATACGGGCCGGATAAATTTGATACCCATTTCGGACTTGGACAGACCTATCTTATGATGAATAATTTTAATGGCGCCATCGTTGAGTTGGAAAAGGCCATTAAAGTAAATCCAAAAAATCTGAACGCCATCTACTCTCTCGGAGTGGCCTATCAACAGACTGGCAAATTCGAGGAGGCCATGAAGGCCTACTACGTCGTAGGCAAAAACCTGCCTAAGTCATCTCAGGTATACTACAATATGGCCATTATCCAGTTAAAGTCAGGAAGCCTGGATAAGGCAATCCTTGGATTTAAGGAGGCGATTGAGTTGAAAAAGGATTTTTATCCAGCTTATATTGCCCTGGGGCAAACGTATGCTACCAAGGGAAACAAGGCTCTTGCCAGGAAGGAGTATCAACTGGTAAAGGAATTGGCCGCCAAAGACCCAAACGCCGTTATATTTGTAGATGAGGCTGAGAAAAGGCTGGCCGAGTTAGGTCAATAACCGATGGTATGGTAAAAATCGAGAAGCAAAACATCCTTGTTCTGTCACTAATGATACTGATTGGAGGGGCTATTTATCTGAATTCCCTCTCAAACGGTTTTCATTATGATGATGGTCACCATATCACAGGTAACCCGCACATACGGAGTATCCTGAATATACCCGATTTTTTTCTTGACCCATCACTTCTCAGCGGATTCAAGTCATCAGGCGGGGGGCTTTACCGACCATTGTTGATGGTCAGTTACGTCTTCAATTATTCCCTGGGAGGATTAAATCCAATAGGGTATCATCTGGTCAATCTTGTTTTTCATATAGGTTCGGCATTCATGATCTATTTGATTGTAAGGAAGTTAATGCTCCCCTCCCTATCTGGATTCTTTCCTGCACTGGCATCCGGGTTTATATTCCTTGTGCACCCGTTTAACTCCGAGGTGGTCAATTATATTACCGCACGGTCAAGTGTTATGTGCGCCTTTTTCTTCCTGTTATCCTTCTGGTTCTGGATCAGGTTCAGGGAGAGGAATAATGGATTAAACAGATGGCAATACACCGGCTCTCTCCTTTTTTTTATCCTGGCCATGCTGACCAAAGAGGTCGCCATTACCCTCCCTGCAATCTTCTTACTATATGACATCCTCTCAGGCTCTGTCAGGCGCTCAAAGTCAACAGGCACATTCATACTTCACTATCTCCCTTTCATTGCAGGGGTAGTCTTGCCCTACATGATTGTAAGGGGCGCCCTTGTTGGAGGTACTGGCATTTCATCCCCTCCAGCAGGATATCTTGAGCATCTCCTGACACAGCCGACTGTTTTGCTTTACTATATGAAACTCCTGATCTTTCCTGCTAACCTGAGTATAAGTCATGTGATACCCACGGCGTCCGGCCTGGACGGGCTGACTATATTGTTCATACTAATACTGGTTTTCACCATCGGACTGGCAATCTGGTCAGCCATGAAGAAAGGTAAGATGGGGATTATCCTGTCGTTCTCTATATTCTGGTTTTTTATTACTATACTCCCGACCACTGCACTGCCACTTACAGAAATGGTCCAGGAGAACAGGGGCTATCTCCCGGGTGTCAGCTTTGCTGTCATTGCCGGAGTAGTTTTTAGCCGGATTGGGGGTTCCAGAACACTCTTCAGGGACAATAAGGCTGCTATACCTTATCTTTATGGACTTCTTGTATTGACTCTAATCATCTATTCTGTCTCAACAGTGATTAGAAACCATGTCTGGAAGAATGATATAACACTCTGGTCTGATGCCGCAATTAAGGCCCCTTCTTCGTTCAGGGCCAGATATAATCTTGCTGATTCCTATAGCAAGTCAGGGGATTTCGGTCTTTCTGCCAGGGAATATACAGCGGCATTAAAGCTCAGTCCTGACTCTGTACCTGCCAACCATAACCTGGGGGTCATGTTCCTCAGGTTAAACGAGCCAGACCTTGCACTGAAACAATTTATGAAGACAACAGCCCTCTCACCGGAACACTCCCCCTCCTATGTCTCTATAGGAAATATATTAGCATCAAGGAAGGAGTGGGTAAAGGCTGAAGAGTCTTATCAGAAGGCCCTCCGGATAGATAAAGACAATTCAGATGCCCTGTCCAGCTTTGGCCTGACGCTGATGCATCAGGGAAAATTCAGTTCGGCGATTCCTTATTTGACCAGGGCCCTTCAGGCAAAACCCGGATGGAGTGAGGTTGAAGTCATGCTCGCCTATGCACTTGACAGCACAGGGAGGTCTTCAGAGGCAGAAGTCCTATACAGGAAGAATGCAGGAGACAGGGATTACACAGGTATCGCCAATGAGGTCAGAAGATATTTCTCAGGAATAATCCCACCCCCATGATAATTAGTGGGAACCTTCTCCCCTTAACGACATTAGCTTGGGCATTATTTTCGGTACTGTGACAGGTTACCGCGCATTGCAAGCAGTTTCGTGTTCGCTGGATTGAAGAAAAGGCCGCGTTCGACAGACTTCAGCGCCTCAGTAGTCATTCCTTTGGATATAAGCAGCTCAGCCTCAGTGATAAAGGCCGAGTCAAACGTCGGGTAATTCTTCTGTAATAGCCGGGCATAGTTAAGCGCTTCATCTATCTTCCCCTGCTGCTGCAACGAGAGGACTAGATACATTGTCCCGCTGTAGTACCAGGAATTCCATGGATAATCCAGTACAGCCCGAAAATGTCTTTCTGATTCAGCATACTTCTTCTCACTGAAAGCAGAGATGCCTTCAATGTACGATGAGAATGACGGGAAATAGACACTCTCCTCGAGGGTCTTTTGAGGTATTCCTAATCTCCCTGTTACGGATTGCAGGTCAGAAATCTTTGATCGGGCTGCATTAACCCGGTAACTCCACTCTGCTTCTGCTTTTTTTTGTCCTGCCTCCAACCTTCTCATCATATCCATGTCCCCCTTTTGAAGGAAATAGGTTCGCATTCCTTCTATACGGGGAAGATGCCAATTATCTATGTCGCGTTCCGGGAATTCCCTCAAATAAGGATACCGGATGGTTTCATCAACAGCATCCGCTAATGGCAGTCCCGGGATAAGCTGAAGAAGATTTTCAAACCGCCTGTCAGCAAACCGTCCTGACAATGCAGGAACCAGCCTTAATAGCGGGTCTACTGTATAGAACTCATAAGGCAAATGATGTTCAAGCCACACATTATCGTCGGTACTCATCGTCTTCACATCTCTGGAATATTCCCCGACTTGCCCGGGCCCAGCACCATAGAAATAGAGGAGGTCATATGGAGTGAATATATGGTATTCTTTAAATTGTTCGTAGACATCCTTTTCATAGATCCTCGTCTTAAGTTTTTCCCAGGGCATCTCTATCGGCTTTTCCGATGCAAGGACTACGGCATCCATCTCTGAGAAGAATACCTCTACATAAGGAAACACCTTCTGCATCGAGGCCAGGATCGTTTTTACAGGTACCTCGGAAAATCCGCTCAACTGGATCCATTGACAAAAAACCCCTCCACTGGAGAGGCGCGCCCGCACAATCTTATAAAAATCCGTAGTGTAGAGATTACCCATGCCGGCTGCATAGGGAGTAACAGGGTCAGAGGTAATAACATTATATATCTTATCCGTATATGTCATGTGAATCCTTGCATCTTCCAGGACGAGCCTCGTCCGAGGATCATCAAAGGGATTATAATTGAAAGACTCAAAATACTTAGATGTGTCAATTACGTTCTTCTCAATCTCCATAATATCGAGGGACTTAACTGATGAATGTTTGAGTATTGATCCGGATGATATTCCTGTTCCATAACCGATAACAGCAACCTGAGCATTGTCAGGGGCAAACAGTATGGGAAGATGTCCGAGAAAAAAGAGATGGAGCCTGTCCTTAAAATACGTGGATGCCTCTGTAATGCCAGACGTCTTGAAACTCAAGGCCCCTGATGCTGATACAATGGCAATTGTGCTGTTAACTCCTTCTTTGAAATACAAGAGCTTTTCACTCCCGGCCGCGCCACTCTTTACAAGTTTATCGAATGTATCCTTATGGCGCATCCATCTGAATAAGCCTCTGTTCAGTAAGTAGGTATTTAATTGAGGCACTGAAGACACTAGCAGCGTAACGGCTACCCCGCCTGCAATAACAGGAAGAGCTTTCCTGAGGAGCGAAATCTCTCTGATTGCCAGCCAGAGCATACAGCCCAGCAGTACACTCACTCCGCTCGAAAGCAGGACAGTCTTCCACATACCTATCCCCGGAACCAGCCAGAAACCAGCCGCCAGACTCCCGATGATTCCACCTAAGGTATTCAGGACGTAAAGACCCCCTACTGCCGGTTCTGGATGTATTTCGTCCCCGGAGGCCTCACGGAATGCGCGCACCGTCACAGGAAAGAGGAGCCCCATGGCAAGCGTTGCAGGCAATACCACAGGAATGGTAATCAACCCTTGTGCTATCAGATACCATACTGAAGGCTTGCCGCCTGCCAGGGTCCAGTATAATTTACCGTACCAGATGGCCAGATCATTATAGTAAAACATGGTCAATAGTGTTACAGTGCCGATCAACACCTCGATAACTGCCATAGCCATTAATGGATTCCGCAGCCGCACGGACAATCTTGCACCAATTAAGCTCCCCAAACCTATACCAACCAGGAAAATCGCCAGCATGATTGAAAATGCATGAACAGAAGGCCCTAATACAAATGCCAAAAGTCTGAACCAGGCGATTTCATATACAAGCGCCACCAGACCGGAAGCAAAGAAAATAAGACCGATAAATCTCTGACGGGACGACCATCTAAGAATGCCTGACAGATGAATACCACCTTCCCTGTAGTGATGATCCACAGTGGCAGCATACTCAATCCTGCCCACATGCCTGTGGACCCCGAGCGCAATAAACCCTATAGCTACATCTGCTATTCCAATAAGGACACATGTCTTGAGGAGACCCAGCAATGGAATCAGCAGAAAACCGGCAAGAAGGGTTCCCGCAACCGCCCCGATGGTATTGATCCCGTAGATAAGACCAGCCTGAATCTCATAATGACTGCTGCTGCGTCCAAAGGCTCCGACTACCACAGGCAGGGTCATACCCATGATCGTCACCGGAACCATCATTAGAAGGAATACGGCCAGAAAACGCAGCAGGAGAAATGCACCATGCCCAGGCTCCATGTTGTTGTAGAGTAATCCAAACAAGGGCTGCGTCGAACGGAAAAGAGGGATCGAGACTACTCCGCAAATGCCAATTATCCACTGCATAACAGCATATGCAAGGATGGGAGTGCGCACCTTTTGAGCATAGTATCCGGATAGCCCGCTTCCGAGGGCCAGCCCTGCCATAAAGGCCGCTACTACGGTTGAGATCGCATAAAGTGTATTGCCCAGGATATAGGACAGTTCTTTTGACCATGCCACTTCAAGGGCAAGGCTCGTTAGACCTGATACAAAGAAACACAGTAAGACTAATACCTTCTGTTTAGATGTCATATAATATTCTCCCGCACTAACATTAGAAAGCTTTCTTCGTCATGAACGACTGGATCCGCTATCCTCCACCAGTTAATATCAGCATTGTTAACTCAGCAAGGCCTGTATAAGAAACTCTTACCTCAACTCTTTGAGTCTGTTACGGGCCTCTTCATAGAACTCTTCTGACCACTTTTCCGAGGTTCCTGCAATTGCGGCTGATTGAAGAATGGTGTTATATTCCCGGATTGCAAGGTCCTTTCTTCCCTCACTTTCATAGACCCAGGCAAGATTTATTCTTGCCCTGTGATATGATGGAGATATCGTAATAGCCCTGTTCAGGAGCTCAATAGCCTTCCTGTTATCACCACTGCCATGGTAAATCAAACCCAGATTATTGTATGCCTTAAAAGATGCTGGATTAATCTTTATGGTCTTTTCAAACGCCTCTTTAGCAAGGTCATATTTCTTAAGGTTATAATAAAATATCCCGGAAGCAAGGTTTACTTCAGCATTGTCCGGATCGGCTGATACGGCTTTTCTCATGGTCTCTTCGGCGCGATTAACATCTCCGATAGCTGAATATGCCGAGGAAAGATCAAGCAGGGTACCCGTCTCACCGGGTGTGTACGTTAATACCTCCTGGTATTCTCTAATGGCCTTATCCCACTCTCCCTTCCTCTGATAGATCAGGCCAAGCCCCTGATGCAGCGCCGGATTTCCCTGATCTTTCATTATCAACCTGAGGTAATTATTCTCAGCAATATCCAGTTCCCCCTTCCGGCTGAATATCTCAATCAACTGCCTGGTAGCAGGAATATCATTCGGTGAAATATTCAGGACCTTGATCAATTCAGTCCTTGCTTCTTCAAGAGAACCCTCCTCTAAATAGATCCTGGCCAATCCTCTGTGGGAAGGTGTGTTATAAGGGGATAGTGCTATTGATCTGTGAAACATCTCCCTGGCCTTTTTCGTTTCACCCCTCATCGCATATATCTGTCCCAGGAGCTCATATGCCGCAAAGTAGTCAGGATTAACCCTTATGGCAGTCTCCATCTCCTTAACCGCCTCTTCATACTGTCCCTCAGCTGCATAATATTCAGCGAGCATACCATGGGCAAAAAAGGATGACGGGGCTTTATCTATGGAATCCGTCCATAAGGTGAGCCCACTGCGCCAATCCATGTTGCGGTTTACTACCAGGGCAGAAGAAACCACTATGATGATGAATAAAATCATGGCCGCAGTTGCATACCTGGTCCTTTCGCTTATTTTAAGACGCCAGATTCCTGATTCAAGCAAGATACCTGCGATAATAGCTAATCCAGAAGAGGCAAGATAGCCCCGGCTTTCCTGATATGCAAGGCTTAAGGGGAGAATGGCAATTAAGGCAAGTGATAAAAAAAACCACAGGATAAAAAACAACAAGACACGGGACACTGGTCTTTTGTCTCTCCACAGACGAAAGGAGACCGCCAGGATAATAATCAGGAGTGCCAGGGATGCAAGCGCCGATGTGTCAGTCAATGAGGCCGGTTCACGGACAACATGCAGGGCATTCAGATTTACAGGTAAGAGCATGGAGTAAATATATCTCGCTGTGACCTTGATCCCTGTAAGCATTTGAATCCGTAACTCCCGGGGAGCACCTGATTTCACGACCTCACCAACGAATATAAATCTCGGCATAATTCCGGCAATGAAAGCAACGGCAATAAAAGGGATGTACCTTAGATAGTCAAAGATTCTCTTTCCGGGGACAAATAATACGTCAAATATTAATAGTGCTATTGGCAGGGTAATTGCCACCTCCTTGGTCAGCATTGCCAGGAGGAAGATGAATATCGACGCAATATAGAATCCCCACTTTCTTTTTAAAGTGGCTCCGTAGACGGTCTCTTCCCGATATTTCACCCAGCACCAGAATGCAAACAAATAGAAAAAAGCGCACAGGACATTCGAGCGCGCTGATAAATAGTTTATCGCCTCGGAATTGAACGGCGTTGTAAGAAATATCATCCCTGAAACTATTGAGGCAAATATGCCTTTTGAAAGATGGAATCCAGCCAGCCTGGTTTCATTGCCTGAACGGGCTATTATCCTGCTGAATATTGATTGCACTATTAGAAATATCAGGAATGCCGATCCAATATGGAATAAAAGGGTCAGGATGCGATACCCCTCTGGATTCAAACCTCCCAGATAATAGTTCAGACTATGGCTGACAAGAACCATCGGCCTGTAATGGGCCGGTCCGGCAGTGCTGAAGGTACGAAAGTCTGTGAAGAAAAGGGGGATGTTGGCAGGGGTCTTCAGATAAGGATTTGCCGTAATATGATGGATATCATCAAGAAAGAATCCGTTGTTGAGAGAATTGAAATAAATTGCAAATGCTGTTGCGGCAAAGAGAATGAGGATTAAGGGCTTTTGAAACTTCATAGCAATTTACAGATTATACTAAAACTTCATAATTCAGGCAATTGACCCGTCGTTATCCCCTGAATTCATTACAATGCATGAATGTTTTTTTAAACTGTAGTATGATATTGTTACTCTGATAAGTCTCTTATGAAAATTGTGAACAAACGCCCCAGGGCTTATACCTTATTTATATTAGCCGGATTCCTTATTATTTCATTCATTGTTTATTTCAACTCCTTATCAAATCCCTTCCACTTTGACGATGAATACTCTGTAAGCGGGAATACACATGTCCGGGATGTATCAAACATCAGTGAAGTATTCGTAAAACCCAAGATTCTGGTCAAGCATGGATGGAGGGCAGGACACTACAGACCCATTGTCTTCATATCTTTCGCACTTAATTATTATTTTGGCGGAAAGAATACCTGGGGATATCACCTCGTTAATCTGGCCTTTCATATGGGGTCAGCAGTTATGGTGTTTCTAATCGTGAAAAGGATGTTAACAGGGGAAAGAGAGGCGCTTCAGGAAAATACCGGATTCCTGCCGGCACTGGCCTCAGGACTCATTTTTCTCGTACACCCCTTTAATTCAGAGGTTGTAAATTATATTACGGCCCGGTCCAGCGTCATGTGCACTTTCTTTTACCTGCTCGCATTCTGGTTCTGGATCAGGTTCAGAAGAAACCAGTGGTATAAGATGGAGGCAGGAGAACACCCAGGAACAGTTGGTGGGACATACATTCTCTATCTGGCCTCGCTACTTACATTTCTCCTCGCCATGCTTACCAAGGAGATAGCCATTACCTTGCCCGTCATCTTATGGTTGTATGATTTCTATTTTGTCCCTGTTAAGGAAAAGACGCAGCATTTAAGAAGGCTGCTGGCGTATGTACCTTTTGTTCTCTCGGTACTAATACCATATCTGATTCTACGTATACTCTACTTCGGGTTTATTTTAGATAAGTTTCAGCGTGACATAGTGACTCAACTCAGCACCCAGATGCCGGTTCTTGTGAAGTATTTGAAGTTGTTTATATTTCCAGTTGGACTCAGCGTAGACCACGATTCCAGAATCTACGACAGTTTTTTTAACATACCAGTTATCGGGGCTTATGTCCTCCTGATGACCCTCATTGCATTGGCTGTATACCTCTATATGCAGAAAAATACTGTATACCGCGTCATATCCTTATTTATCATCTGGTTTTTTATCACACTCATGCCAACAACGATCATTCCGCTGAACGCCATATTCCAGGAAAACCGGGGATATATCGCAGGTGTCAGTTTTGCAGTTTTAGCAGGTATACTAATTGGACATTCTTTACGCAGGGTAATCGGAATCCGCTACACGACTGTCATCCTTTGTCTGATCATTATAATATTCTCGGCCGGCACGATATCGAGGAATGCTGTCTGGAAGGATGATCTGACTCTTTGGAGCGACGCCCTTGCAAAGGGTTCAAATAGTATTATTACATATACCTATTTAAGCAAGGCATATATTTCCCGGGGTGAATTTGAAAAGGGAGAAGACCTGTTAACTGGAATAACCAATAAATACCCTAACGACTTCTTCATACATTACAACCTGAGCTGGATTTATTACAAGACCGGCAGGCTGGAATTGGCTTTGGAGGAGGCTGGAACGGCTTTAAAAATCTTTCCATCCAGTGATGCAGCTTGCTTCAGGCTGGGGCTGATCCACTTTGCTATGGGGAACATAGAACAATCTTCCAGATATTATAACATGGCATTAAATTTCAACCCTGAATATCCTGAAGCCCACTATAATTTAGGTGTTATACACGAAATGGATGGTCTGTTTGATCTTGCAAAATACCATTACGGGCAGGTTATAAATAATAAGAAAACAGACCCGGAACTTGTCAGTGCATCTGTTCGGCGTCTTAAAGATATTGCATCAAAAAGTTCCAGGTATCAGAAATAGTATCTTATCTGTCCTTTAAAGTCCCACCCCTCGAGATCAATGAAGAAACGTACCAGGCGGCCCTTTTTATAGTCTGTATAGAAAACATCGTCACCAGGTTTGATAATATCTTTCTCCAGGGGATCTACCGTAAAATAATGGTCAAATTCCATGTCTCCTACCCGCCCTATGATGTAATCTACATCCAGACCTAATGATAACCTGTTTGTGAGGTAATACTCGCCACCCACATTAATATATGTTGAATAACCATTTCCTTTTATTCCTGTCTCTGTAACTTTGTAGAAGTCAAACCCCTCATCCGGTGCATAGACATGCATCCAGACGTCAGTGGTAAGGTAGGCCCTTGTAATTGCAAGTATCCCCATCCCGGCATAAATCCTTGGATCCGGCCTCTTCAACTTACCACTATCTTCTCCGGATTTACCCACTTCTGTTTTTTTACCCCCGCCCTCTGGCTTTTCTTCAAATATCCAGTATCGCTTTCCACCTAACCAGAACTGATTCAGCAACAGGGAAAATCTCGTTTCTCTGGTTGCGGGAATAGAGAAACCAACAAAGAATGGCCTCACATCACGGCTTCTGGAGTCGAAGGAGGCTGCACTCCCGCCAAATACAATGGCAAACCTTGGATTTATATCAGCCTGCAACTCCAGGCCAATCTTGGGAGCAATGGGTTTCATTTCCGGCATCTCAGGGCTGAATCCCTGGTATATTACAGGATAGGGGACAGGTTTTGCCTCGGTATTGCGCGGCCCGAGCTCCACCTCTATATTCTTTAATACATAGTTCAGCTCATCCAGCCTCGGAAGGTAATAACCCTCAACAACAGAAAGACTCCACTGAATTGCAGCATACGCAGGCACAGGGACAATGCATGAGGCAAGAAAAAGGAGACAGGAAGCAAATAGCCGTATAGAAGGCGCCGTCCATCCAATAACTCTGGCGGTCGCAGGCACTGCCCGCCTTGCGACTACGTCTGCATCAGCATCTGTTTGTCCTCGGTTCATATCTGTATTATCTGAGGTTTACTTATTTTCCTGCCTCCCCGTAATGAACCCGGGCTTTACTGCCTTCACAACAGCCGGTAATACAACAAGCGTTGAAAGGGAGCTTGTTATCATTGCAAGCGGTACAAGGAAACCTTCCATGTGCAGGTAGTATCCGGTGAATAAGAGAGTAAGACCTCCTGCAGATAGTGCCGCCGCCACGAACATAATAGCCTTGCCTGCTGTAAGGAGTGTTATTTTAATTGCGTGATTATACATGTCCTGCCCTGGAATGCCTGCTGCCTGTTCACTTCTATGTGACTCTACTTCTTCCCGAAGCCTGTATAGCAGGTAAATTGAATAGTCTGCCCCAAAACCAACTGCCATGGCGGATATGGCGGCTGTGCCGACACCAAGCCCTATACCAAATAGTCCAAGCACTCCAAAGTTGGTCAGCACTGCAATACCAAGGGGTAACAGGACAAGGATGCCGCCGACCAGAGACCTTAATACAATAGATGTGATAACAAATACAATGCCGGCGATCTGCAGTATATTCCATATCTTGCCGGATACCATGGTCTGGTTAAGCGCCATCATAACAGGGATACTGCCGGCAACACCAATCTTGATGCCGGGCGGGAAAATCCCCCCATTCCCCTCTTTAGAAAAGGGGGGTGAGGGGGGATTTGAATATTTATTCACAAGTGAAATCAATTTCTCACCAAGCACTGTGCTGTCGTCACGCAAAAACACCCATATCACACTTTTCTGGTACTGGTAGTCCAGGAAGCGGTTCATCTCACCATCAGAACCCGATAGCGAAAACAGGAATAGATATTCAGAAATAGTGGCCTGCGAGTCCGGTATGGTTCGGAATGAAGGATCACCGCCATTCATACTCTGGTTAGTCGCCTTAACGTAATCCACATAGGACTGCGTCTTCCCGACTTCAGGAATGGCCTCTATCTCCTTCTGAAGATTCTCGATAGCATGCAATACAGCAGGGTCTTTCAATGCATCCGGCTCCTGACCTTCAACATAAACATAGAATGTGGCAGTGCCGCCAAAATATTTGTTGAGCGCTGCATCATCTTTTCTGAATTGCGTTGATTCAAAGAAAAGGCTTTTCAGGCTGTTGATGACCGTCAACCGGTTTATTCCGTATAAAGAGACGGCGATTACCATAATCAGCCCAAGCCAGACGAGCCAGGTACGGTTGGTTACAAGCCGCGAAACGGCAAGTAAAAACCCACTGAGTAGACCTTCTTCAGTGGAGGAGTATTCGTTCCCCCTTTGAAAAAGGGGGACAGAGGGGGATTTTTCCGCTGCCTTCCTCGGAGGCCTCATCAATGACCTTGCCGCAGGTATGAATGTCATCTCAAGTACAAGGGCGCTTAGAATGCCAAACGCCGTAAACAGACCGAAGGACTGGAATGTCTTAAGCTGGAATGTCAGCAGAGATGCAAAGCTTGCAGCAGCTACAATACCTGCTGTAATCATTACAGGGCCGATTTTTGTCAGGGAGACGAGTACTGCCTGTTTTGAGGCATCTGCGTCCCAATGGCCGGCCTCGGCACCCCCACCCTGTCCCTCCTCCGCGAGGGGGGAGGGTAGAGAAGAACCTTTTCCCAGTTCCTCGTAGTATCGCTTTAGTATCTGCACAGAATGTCCTGCCGCAACAGCAAGGATCAATATCGGCGTCATCATGTTCCATGGGTCGAGCGGTATCTTAAACAAACCCATGAGACCGACTGCCCAGACTACACTCAGAAGGGCACATATGATTGGCAGGATCATCCCCTGTATGCTTCTGAATGCAAGATAGAGTATGAACATTATTATTATTACTGCTACAGGATAGATGTAGCGGCTCATCCGCCATGAATCGGCCTCAAGGAATGCGAGCGCTACAGGCAGGCCGCCAATATAGATTTCGGTATTGGCATCTTTATATTTGTTTACTATATCAAGTACACCGTTGTATATCTTTGAGTCGCTGACATACCACTGCTCCCAGTCAGCTTCTCCACCACCGGCTTGCCCGGCAGGCCATTTGGCATCTTCGCCTGCGGTCCCCCCACCCCCTTCGACAAGCTCAGGGCTGACTTGGCCCTCCCCTGCGAGGGGGGAGGGTTCTGGTTTCTGCCACTTCTTCCAGTCTTCCTGGGCAAAGGCTGAGGGTATCAAACCACGTGAAACACCTGGATCACTCTCCTCGGTTAGCCCCACTCTCACCCTATCCCTCTCCCTGAGGGAGAGGGAATTTTTACTATCTTCCGCCTTGCTCTGCTTCTGCTGCCAGTTGCTGTCACCGCCCCTGAAGTCCAGTAGTATCGCGGCTACTGTCCCGTCTGCGGAGATAAGGCTGTTAATAAACGCCGGGTTTGAGTTGACGCGGTCTTTGAGTTTTTTCATCCCTTCCGGGGTGTATTCTATGCCATCAAGAAGGCTGTTGATCTCAAGCGAATCTCCCTCTGCCTTTACCACCTTCACCTTGCGGTCTGCAATGCTGACGACATTATTCTCAAGAATTCCAGGCAGAGTTTTTACCTCTTCATTTATCTTCCGAATCTTTTCTATGTCAGATGGATTGAATATGTCTCCGTCTTTGGATGCCACACCTATAAGCACAACGCGGCTCCCGCCGAATTGCTTCTCTATCTCGTTATTCAACTTTACATAGGGATGGTCCTGCGGAAGCAGCGCCTTTGGATCAAGCACCATATGAAGCCCGCTGATCTGAAAGGCAAAGAAGACTGTGATGAAAACAGCCAGTAAGATAGTGGTAACCGGAAACCTGACAATACGCTCTATGTGTTTGCGAAGCATTTTTTAACTCCTTTTAAAAACTGTATTTGATCTCCATATAAGCCCTGTCGTCATCGTCAAAGTATCCGAAGAAGTTTAACCTGCCAGGGTCGGGGCCAGGATCTCCTGAAAATATATCAACTCCAAACAGGAATGTCACCTTATCTGTGTACCTGTATTCAAGTTTTGGGCGGAAGAGGTATTCATGCCTGTTTAACAAAGATATTGCGAGCAACTGTGGAACCATGGTGCCGTAGCGTATCTCTTTCCTTGCAAAGATGGATGCGGCATCCTCGTGTCTGGCTTGCTGAATATCACTTGTGTGATTCAATATGATATCCTGAGAAAAGTTCATGGATATATCTGCTCCATAGAGAACGGTCTTTACACCAACTACATGCTTTATATAATCGCGTTGTATTTCGCCAAATTTTATTTCTGACGATGTACACTCTGTACATGTCCCCCAGTATTTTCCATCCACATATGCAAATTCACCTTCGAGGACTATCTTGCCAAGGCTCTTCGCAAGACCCACCCCGTATGACTGAAGGCGCCTGTATACCGGGAAGAATGTTACTTCAGGTGATATGCCAAGGTTTCCAAGACCAAGTCCAGATACAGACCTGAAGGCTGCAGGAAAATCGTCCCACTGGTTGAAGTATGCAACGGCAAATTCGTATCCTTCTACCATACCGGAGACACGCAAACCACCCTCGCTGTTTTTGAAGTTCCTTGGAACTTTTTTCAGATCCGGGAGTGTCTGAAACTGAGACCACTCTGACCTTAATGGCGCAGGCTTGTGCCCCTGAACATCAGGCACCCATAAACCCTCTATGGTTACAGGTCCAAGATAATAATCACCCTTTACCATCCACAAAGGAACATATCTGTCTGATACATCCCTTAATATATGCTCTGTAAAGTCAAGTGGGTTTACCTCATCCAGGATTCGCCAGCCCTCAACTATGCCCCATCTTATTATCTGCCTGCCTATCCTGAAGTCCATATTGCTCAGATAGATGTCAACGTACAGCTCCTTGAGGTCTATTCCATAGTTATCTACCTTTATATCTCTCAGGTTTTTTATATCCGGCTCAGGCTCTCCCGGTCCGGGAGGTTCTATAAAGGCGAATGCCTTTATAGGTGCAATTGTGCCTATATCCTGGATATCATAAGCAAGGTCATAATACGCCCATATCCTTGCGCTTAACTTAACATCACTGTTAAGGGAGTATGAAGGCTCAATCTGTAATATGTTAAGTATCTTGGAGAAGGCAGCCGGGGTTACATATCTGTATGCGATCTCACTCTTTAGAAAACCTCTGTACTCAATCTGTTTCAGGAAGTCTTCCCGTATTCTTGTGATTAAGCTGCTCGGAGGTGCGGGGGCTTCTATTGGTATGGCGACAGTGCCTTCCTGAGGAGACAGGGGGAGCGCCTCTTCCGCCGGCAACGGTGACGCTTCCGGTGAAATCGCACCCTCACCCCCTCCCGTCAAGGGAGGAGGGATTTCTTCAGCAGGAACGTCTGCGGGTGTTTCGCCTGGGGCGTCCGGTGAAATTATCTCAGGAGGCTTTTCTGATATCTCCTCACCCTTGCTTATGTTGGGATTAACAGCAAAGAAGATTAAAAAAAAGATGAATACAGTGAGGCTATTGAAAAAGTATAAGAATGTTGTCATTCCCGCATGATTTAAGCGGGAATATGGTGTTTTAATCCAGAAAACCATATCCCCGATAGAAGATTTCGGGGATGACACATAGTTTTGCAAGAGCCTCCAATTCTTAATGAATAACCGCTGAGACAATAAATTACGGCCCCTCTCCTCTTCTCAACAATCTTTCAGTAAAGAGGTCATCGCGTAGACCGTTATTTATTTTAATGTTGCTGATCTCAAAAATAGTTGAGTGGCCCGTCTGTAAATTCTTTACAGTAGCATCCTTCCATATCCAGAGGTTACCGCTCTTCTGCCACTGAATGGCCTGTGTCTTGAGGGGTTCCTTCTTCTGGTCGAAATACTCTATTTTAACAG